>JAEEGI010006408.1_pt1 | contig 26596 bp, 26 predicted proteins | sample 8958751 | NCBI WGS metagenome assembly JAEEGI01 (sample SAMN16246545, study PRJNA631951) | gut metagenome | biome: gut microbiome; feature: rumen; material: KS-attached | host: Bos | place: Iran: Karaj | collected 2018-10 | reverse complement strand
AATGGCCTATGAAAGAACAGTTTATGGAAACCATGGCGGATTCCGCTAAGGCGACCTGTGATTATTTCGGCAAACACATCGTGTTCCTGAATGTAATGCGCCGTATGTCGGTGGACTGCGACTGCGCCGGCGTGGCAGCGGAAGAACCTACCATTGCGGATATCGGCATCTGCGCTTCCACAGATATTCTGGCCATTGATCAGGCCTGCTGCGACATGGTATTCACCAAGCCGGAAGGAGACCAGAAAGATTTAGTGGAACGCATCACCAGCCGTCACGGTCTGCATCAGCTCACTGCCATGCAGAAACAGAAGATGGGCAACCCCCAATACGAACTGATTGAAGTGGAATAAGCGTAAAAGAGCGTTGCAGCAGCATGCTGAAAGCAACGTAAGTAAAGCTTGCAACAGACAGGCTGCAAAACAGTTTTGAATTACTAGTTTAAAAACGAGGGGGTAATTATAATGAAACGGGTTTTATTTTTCCTGACTGCGGTTTTCCTGTTAGCTTCGTTCGCCGGCGGTTGCGGCGGTGGGGAAAAGAAAGCGGAGAAGACCGATGCAAAACCGGCGAAGCAGGCGGAAACCGTGACGAAAAAAGCGGAAGCAGCTCCGTCGCCCGGTAAGAAAATTCTGGTAGCCTATTTTTCCCGCACCGGGGAAGAATATAACGTAGGCGTGATTACGAAAGGCAATACGGCAGTAGTTGCGGATGCCATTGCGGAAATCACCGGCGCAGATAAATTTGAAATAAAAACGGTAAAAGCGTATCCTCACGCATACCGTGAAACGACGGATATCGCCAAAAAAGAACAGCAGGATAATGCCCGTCCGGCAATAGTGGGCAAGCCGGAAAACCTGAAAGACTACAACACGATATTTTTAGGCTACCCCATCTGGTGGAGCGACCTGCCCATGGCCGTGTACACTTTTTTGGAAAACAACGACTTTAACGGCAAGACCATCATTCCTTTCTGCACCAGCGCAGGCAGCTATATGACCGGCAAGGAAAGCCGCATTGCCGATCACGCCAAAGGCGCAACAGTCCTGAACAAAGGGCTGGGCCTTCCGGGCCGTATGTCCCAGGACGATCCGAAAGCGGTGAAGTCTGAAGTGGAAAAATGGCTGAAGGAGATTGGCTACGCAAAATAAAATATCTTACTCTTACGGCCGCAGATGATTCTGCGGCTGTTTTTGTTACTTACACTGCCTTTCCCAGAAGGCGGCAGCACGCTGGATCCAGCCTTCGGCAACAGTGCCTTCCCCCAGTCCGAAACCGTGGGGCAGGCCGGGGAAGATTTCGATTTCCGCAGCAGTGCCGTTGGCGCGGATGGCCTGTATGCGACGATCCATGGTGTGGGAAGAAGCAATCCAGTCGCCGGTTCCGACGCAGTTGTAGGTGGGCGGTTCGTTTCCGAGAATTTCCGACAGGCCGGTGTATTGCATAATGACGGCAGCCGGCCGGGGCCAGTCCTTTTCGCCGAAGGCTTTTGTGCCATAGGAGCCAAGCCATGCCGCCATGCGGGCCCCGGCAGAACCGCCCCAGAGAGAATAGCCATCAGGGTTGACCTGTAATTCCTTTGCATGGGTGTGGACAAATGCGATTGCCCGGGCCAGATCTTCACAGGCGGTCTGTGCGTTCGGGCGATAGATCAGGGCGAAAGCGTTGTATCCTTTTTTGGAAAGTTCCAGCGCATGAGGAAAACTGTCGTGCATAGCGCCAACGTAAGAAAAACCGCCTCCTGCGTTCAATATGGCAAAACGGCTGCCGGGCTTACCCCGGAAAAAGAACAGGCCGGTATTTTTTTTGCGGGGATCTTTCCGCTTTTCTTCCTCAGTGTAGATGTTATAAAAAATTTTCTGCCCCTGCAAGGCCTGGCTTTTCATGTAGTTAACAATTTCTACCGTGCGTTCCGGTTTCACGTTATTATACCAGGTCAGTATGTCGCCTGTATCTTTTAAGGAAAGTCCGTTGCTTATAGTCCTGTCCGCCGGAAAGATAAGTCGTCCGTAGCCGTGGAACGCCGGGTCATTAATGACGTCATTGACTTTTGTTTCCAAGGTGAAAGGCGGATTGTTCTGCATTGTGCCAGGCTCCTTTCCGTCAGGCTGCGCTTTATCCGGAACGGTGGGATTGGATGCTGCGGCCTTTGCCGGCTGGCCGCTTCCGGAGATTGAATCCTGTTTGTTATTTGCGCTGCTTTCCACGCATCCGGCGATGGTAAGGGAAACGAGGAGCAGCAGGAAAAATGTAATGATTTTATTCATATGCATGGCGCTTACTTATATTCCGGCGCTAAAAGCCTCATCAGTCCTTCATCGTGATGGAAGCGTACTTCCGGTTTGTTATCGAAAATCATGGTTGCTCCGTTTTCCCGTGTATAAGCCGGCCATTGGGGCAGTCCTTTTGCATTGGGATTGCCGTTGCGCGCAAAATTGATCCATGCCTGGCTCATCTTGTCTGCGAGAGCATACGCTTCTTTAGTCGCTCCTGTCGCTTGCCCGGAAAGAGCAATGTTATTGAAAATGAATGGAAGCTCCGAACAGTGGTAGGCCATGCCGAAGCCGCCCATGACAGGCGTTTCCCATGTGAACACATAGCTGTATACTGGCGCGCCCTGCTGGTCGGTTTTCAGGTTTGCGGTCTTTATAGCCCGTGTACGAAGCCAGGAATCTACATAAAGGGCGTCTGCGTCCGGTTTGTCCGGGTAGGCTTTGCGGAATTCCTGGAGTATGGCGCCTGTGTTCGTACCAAAGCGAGATTGTAAACGCTTCTGTACTTCATTTTTATCCCAGTTGTTTTTGTTGTCTGTCTGTGAAGTTGCCATAGTTCTCCATTGGTCTATTGTCATCCATTCGTTTGCAACCGTGCCGATCAGCAGGGGGATTTCTTTGGCCTGCGGACGGAACCCTTTGTCACCTACCGGATTGTCGGGAAGTATGTTCCCATCAACAACAGGCCCCCAGCCAAGTCCGATGTACATACGATCCGGGCCGAATTCTTCACCGGCTTTCAGATATGCTTTATTGGCGGCTGTAGCTAATTGCACATAAGGCATGCTCTGAAGTTTTTCTATGTCTGCCGGAGTCAGCCCCAGTTCTTTCAGCGTCAGTTCCGCTACCCGGCGGGTAATCTCCTGGTCGGGAAGCGTCATTCCCATATGTTCAATGGCGCCGCTTTCTTCTATCGCTTTATGGAACAGACCCTGCGCTGCAGGCATAGCCATCAGCGTCAATATCTTTGCGCCGCCGCCGGACTGGCCGAACAGCGTTACGTTATCCGGATCGCCTCCAAAGTTTTCTATGTTTTCACGGATCCATCGGAGCGCAGCCACAATATCCAACATGCCGGCGTTTCCGGAATTTTTGAACTTTTCCCCATAGGCGGAAAGATCCAGAAAACCCAAAGAATTCAGCCTGTGATTTACGGAAACAACCACAATGTCGCCTTTGCGGCTCAGATTTTCTCCGTCATATACGTCTTCCACACTGGCGGATCCTGCTGAAAAACCTCCGCCGTGCAGCCATACCATGACGGGGCGTTTCTTCCTATCCCGGATGCCCGGCGTCCAGATATTAAGATTCTGGCAGTCATCACTCTGACGCAGATTTCGGGGTTCCCAGTGGGGCCAGTACCAGTGTGGCGGGAAAATATCGTTCTCCTGGTCGGTGAATTGGGGAGCGACGGCAGCATAGTTCATCGCTGTTTTAATGCCGGTCCAGGGAGTTACGGGCCTGGGTTCTTCAAACCGTTTCGCTTCCGCATAAGCTACGCCTTTATAATTGTAAATTCCTGAATGAACATAACCCTGCAACGCTCCGGCTTTGGTTTCGGCTACCGCTATTCCGGGACCCGAAAGAATTTCTCCGGTATAATTAGAGGCGGCCCGAGGGGCAGCTGCTATAGCGGGTGTGCTAACGGTAAACATAGAAGCTGCAAGTAATGCCGCAAAACCAGCCAGTGCTTTTTTTACAGATGTTTTCCTGCAGTCTGCTGTCTTATAAATTGTTTTCATACATTGGTCTCCTTTCTTTTGCGGGACGTTGATGTAATGGGACTTTAAGATATAATGATTTTTATTAAATTGTAAAATGGTTTTGCCGGTTTGTACAATAACGGAATTGAATACTAGTATTCGCGGAATGAATAGTGGTCGCCTGATTTTTTCAGTATGCATTTTATTTATAGCGTGTTTCAAAATCGGCATTGTACTTTTTTGTTTTTTGTCTCTACAATAAAGATATAGCAAAGATTGCTGCGCCGGATAAACAATAAAGCTGCCTGCAGAAATACAGAAGACAGCTTTTATCAAAGGAGGATGTTAGTATGCATATCACTAAAAAGATACTGACAGTTTTGTTAATGGCACTGGCTGTAATGATTTCATCAATGGCGTTAGCGACGGTTACGCCTGGTAACAATTCTTCCGCCGCAGTATATCAGGGAGGCGAGATGATGAAGATTTTATTTGTTAACGGCAGTCCGAATCCAAATGGAAATACGGCAAAGCTGGCCGAAAGAGTGTTAAACGGAAAAACAAGAGAAGTGCTGAACCTTACGGATTACCGGCTTAACATGTATGGGCAGAAGCTGGAAGGAGATCGTTTTGAGGAAGTGCTGGCGAAGATGAAAGCCGCCGATACGGTTATAATCGGTTCTCCGGTTTACTGGCACAACATCAGCGGTTCGGTTCGTATTTTATTGGAACGCTTTTACGGCAGGGTAAAGCAGGGTGAGTTCAACGGGAAGAAACTTGTTTTCGTTTTCCAGGGAGCCGCGCCGGAAAAATGGATGCTGGAAGCTGGCGAGTATACGATGAAACGCTTTGCGGGCTTATATGGATTCACATATCTTGGCATGATAACGAATGCAGCCGAAGCGGAAGAGCTGGCAAGAAAGCTGGATTGATAGCGTACTAAAAACCAAAAGCGGACTTCCCCCAGTCCGAAACCGTGGGGCAGGCCGGGGAAGATTTCAATTTCCGCAGCAGTGCCGTTGGTGCGGATGGCCTGTATGCGGCGCTGCATGGTGTGGGAAGAAGCAATCCAGTCGCCGGTGCCGACGCAGTTATAGGTCGGGGGTTCGTTGCCGTAGACTTCAAACAGACCGGTGTATTGCATAATCACAGCTGCCGGACGGGGGCAGGGCTTTTCACCGAAGGATTCTGTACCGAGGGAACCCAGCCAGGCTGCCATGCGGGCGCCGGCGGAACCGCCCCAGAGGGAATAGTTGGACGGATCAACCTGCAATTCGCCGGCGTGAGTATGGATAAAGGCGATGGCCCGGGCCAGATCTTCACAGGCCTTTTGCGCATCGGGGCGGTAAATCAGAGCGAAAGCGTTGTAATCTTTCCTGGATAATTCCAACGCATGGGGAAAACTGTCGTGCATAGCGCCTACGTAAGAAAAACCGCCGCCTGCGTTTAACAGGGCAAACCGGTTGCCCGGCCTGCCCCGGAAGAAAAAGAGACCCGTATTGCGTTTGCGCGGGTCTTTTTGTTTTTCTTCGTCAGATTAGATGTCGTAAAAAATCTGCTGGCCCTTTTGTGCCTGCGTTTTCATATAGTTTACGATTTCCACAGTGCGTTCCGGTCGGACATTGTTATACCAGACCAAAATATCGCCGATGTCTTTTAAAGCAAGGTCACGGCTGATGTGCCGGTCCACCGGGAAAATCAGCCGGCCGTGGCCGCGAAACGCAGAATCGTTTATTACATCAACAACTTTTTTTTCCAAATGGAAAGGTGTTTCTGCTTGCATGGCGGATTCCTTTTTTGCGCTGCTTTCGCCGCAACCGGTGCAGGTGATCAGCATCAGGGACAGAGAGAGGATTAGAAAAACTGATTTATTCATTTTTATCGTTTTGGTTTATTTATCCAGCTTTTGTTCCCGCAGCCACTTGTCGAACAAATCAGCCAGCTGCCCGTTGTTCAGGTCGCTCATGAGGAAATGCGTGTTGCCTTTGATACCCAGCTTTGGCAGTTCCACCAGTGTGGCATTGCCACCGTGCCGGTTGATGGATTCCGTAAATTTGCGGGCCATCTGCAGACGGACGCGCCAGTTTTCGCCGCCCAGTTTGTCGGTTACTTCTTCCGGAATATAATCGCCAAAATACATGACGATGGGAATCTCCGTCAGCCGCCGGAACTGTTCCATGGGAACGGGAACGCCGGAGGCTGTGCCGGTTAAACTGGGCATGGGGTCCGGTACTTCACCTTCCGGGAACACGTAACCGCCCGGCTCGTAGGAAGCCACTGCTTTTACATTTTTATTGCCCATGGCGGAAAGCCAGCCGGGGAAACCGCCTGCGGAATGGGTAACCAGGACGACGCCGTTTGCGTTTTTGGACGAAGAACCGTTCTTCGCTGTCATGGCAACGGTCTTATCAATGGCGGCGCTGATGGATGCTACATCCGTTTTCATATTATGAGCGCTTACGTCCGGCGTCATTTCCCGGAAAAACTGATCCAGTGTTTCCGCGTCTTTGGGGAACTGCACGTCGCTGTGATAATTCGGGTATTCGCCCAAGCGCCAGATATCGAACCACAGCATCTCGTCCGCTTTGGGAGCCAAAGTTGTTGTGGCAGATGTTTTACCGGCGCGGCCCCTTCCCGGAAGGTCAATCACAAAAGCGGGGTAGCGCCTGCGCAGCATCAGGGTGGAGAAACCTTCCCGTCCGTCCGGCGTCATTTCCCAACAAAGGCCGGACCCGCCGTAGCCGTGGATAAAAAGCAACGGCGCGTTTTTGGCTTTGGCGGGAATCTGATAACTGACAATAGCATGGTCGGCGCGATAGCTTTGTCCCTGCTCGATGGGACTGGCCCAGCCGCCAAACTTTTTGTTGTCATAGGTTCCTTCGCGCTGGATGGTAATTCCCCCTGCGGCAAAATGTCCCTGGGTCTCCAGCGTCAGTTTTTCATTGGCAAAAGCGCCGGTAGAAAACAGTGTCAGTATGGCGAGGAGTGCAGCAGTTTTTTTCATGATAAAATCCTTTCCTGTTATCAATTATCAAATTTATAGTTTCTGTATAAATTGCAATAGCAATTTTATATTTATTTATTCGTTTACTTTTTTACCGGTGATCCGCCGAAGACAGCGGACATTTTCATGTGATTCAGCTTTGTATCTATAGCCGCCACTTCGTCTGCGGTTAAAATCACGTCCGCCGCGCCGAGGTTTTCTTTTATGCGCGAAAGTTTACGGGAGCCGGGTATCGGTACGATATACGGCTTTTTACAGAGCATCCACGCCAGCGAGATCTGGGCGGGGGATGCGCTTTTTTCTTTTGCCAGCGTATGAATCAGCGCCAGCAGTTCCCGGTTCTGTGCAAAGGCTTCGTCGGCATATTGGGGCATAACGCTGCGATAGTCTTCCTTGCTGAACGTTTCGCCCGCCTTGAAGGCGCCGGAAAGAATACCGTTGGCCAGCGGTGAAAAGGCGACATAACCTATCGTTAATTCTTCCAGTACGGGGAACAGACTTTCATGCCAGCGGGCCATCATGGAGTACCGGTTCTGGATACAGGTGACGGGACAGACGGCGTGGGCTGCACGCAGATAGGTTTCGTCTGCTTCGGAAATACCCCAATGCAGTATTTTTCCTTCTTTAATTAAATCGGCCATCGCGCCCGCCACTTCTTCCGCCGGAATTTTGGGATCGATGCGGTGCTGGTAATACAGGTCGATTACATCCACGCCCAGTCGTTTCAGACTTCCGTCAATGGATTTGCGGATCGTTGCCGGACGGGAATCCATGACGAGCTGGCGGTTTTCGTGGCGCACGCCGAACTTGGTGGCTATTTTTACTTCATTGCAGATGGGCGCCAGCGCTTTTCCCACCAGCTCTTCGTTATAACTGGTGCTGCCGTCGGCGTATTCTCCCACATAACACTCTGCAGTATCAAAGAACGTGCAGCCTTCTTCCGCCGCCGCGCGGATCGCTGCAATTGCGTCGGCCTCATCGGTGGGCGCGCCATAGGCATGCGAAAAACCCATGCAGCCCAGGCCTACGGCGGAGACGGTTAAATCGTTGCCCAATGTGCGATAGTTCATGTTCATTATCCTCGTCTTTCTTGCGGTTTCCGTGATGTATTTTACAAATAACGTGCTCCGCTTTTTCTGCGTTGTCTTTATTGTAAATTGCCTTTTCTCATTTGTACAATATCAGAAACGAATAACAGTATAAGCAAAACGGATAGTGAAATACGATTTGATTTTGCTATGTGTTTTTGTTATAGCACATTACGGAATCGGCATTGTACTTTTTCAACGGAAAACAGTACAATCAAATCAGCAAAGCGGAAACCCAATCGGATTTTTCTATAAGTTGTATTCCGTGCAGTACCGTTTCCGCACTGCGCGGAAGATGCCGGAACTGTTTCGACCGGTTATATTTAAAAAAGAAAGGATGAAAAACATGATGTTTAAGAAAAAAATGATGGCAGCTTCTCTGATGGCGCTCGTATTAGGCTTCTCTACCATGGCTTTTGCAGCGGAAGCACCGGCTGAAAACCCCTTTGGTCTTGTGTACCGCGGCGCTATTACACAAAACGAAAAAGGCAAGGTGAATATCCGTCCTGTGGAGTACAAGGTGGAAGGCATCAAGGTCGCGGCGAATCTCTACCTGCCGGCAGATTATGACGAGAAAAGCAGCAAGAGTTATCCTGCCGTGACTGTCGCCCATCCCAACGGAGGCAGCAAGGAGCAGGTGGCCGGTCTTTATGCCCAGCGGTTGGCGGAGCTTGGCTATATCGCCATTGCCTGTGATGCCCGCTATCAGGGAGAGAGCGGCGGAGAGCCGAGACTGAGGGATTATCCCTCGAACCGCATAGAGGACATCAGCGGCATGGTGGATTATCTCTCTACGCTCCCGAAAGTGGATAAGTCTCGTATCGGCTCCCTCGGTATCTGCGGAGGCGGCGGCTACACATTGGCGGCGGCGCAGACCGACAAACGCATCAAGGCGGTGGCCAGCCTCTCCATGTTCAACTCCGGCAGAGTGCGTCGGAACGGCTTCCTGGACGCGGATATCAAGGGCGCTCAAGCAAGAATGCAAAGGGCGGCGGCCGCGAGAGATAAAGAACTGGCGGGGGAAATCGTCTATGAGGGCTTCCTGCCCCCCAATTCCACTGATGAACAACTGCGGGCGAAAATGGCAGAGCTTCCCGAAAACACCCTCTACCGTGACGGCATTGAATACTATGGCTTGACGCACCGCCATCCGAACGCCACGGGGAGCTACACCACGGAATCCTTCATGAAGCTCATGGCCTTTGATGTGGAAGACAGAATGGATCTCATCAACCAGCCACTCCTGATGATCGCAGGAGAAAAGGCAGACACCCTCTATATGACGAAGGATGCTTTTGCCAAGGCAAGCGGCGCGGAGAACAAGGAACTTTTCATGATTGAAGGCGCCAGCCATATCCGCACCTATTGGGTGCCGGAGTATGTGAACAAGGCAGTCAATAAGCTGAAAGAATTCTACGGAAAACATCTGTAATAATAAATGGTTGGGTAGTAACCGGCATGGTGGAAAGGTGATTTTTATGAACAAAAAAATGATTGCGGCGTTGGGATTGTGTCTGTGCAGCATCGCGTCCTTTGCGTTTGCCGACACAGGAAACTGGAAGTATCCGCCGGGCAAGGATGTGTCCAGCCGGTTTGCCGGCACGGTGTATCGCAACGATCTGATTGATCTGGATCCTACATACAATGTTTCCCAGACAAATTGCATTTCTTTTGAACCAGGCAGCCGCAGCGCCTGGCATGTACACGGCGGCATGGTGATTGTGGGGCTGGATGGCGTCGGTCTGCTGCAGATTGACGGGCAGCCTGCTATGATCATCCGCAAAGGCGATGTGTTACAGATTCCCGCCGGTGTCAGCCACTGGCACGGGGCGGCAAAAGATTCCCGTTTCCAGCAGCTGGTGATTTACGATAAAAACTGGAAAGCGCCCGCCGGCCTGAAGGCCCGCACCGGCATGATTTCCGACGAGGAATACGCAAATCTGGAACTGGTAGAAGCGCCCCGGAAGGCAGTTCCTGCCAAAGGGTTCACCTTTGCCGCAGAAAAATTCAATTCGCCGAACTTTAACAAACCGGTGTATCTGGGTCGGACTGTAACAACACCGAATGCGGCGGGCGCGCCTGCATATTCCTATGTGTTCTTCCCCAAAGGCGTTTACAACAAATGGCATATGCACGGGGAAGGGCAGATCCTGATCGCAACTGACGGAATCGGCCTGCACCAGATGCGCAACGGCGAGATACAAGTGATGCGGCCCGGCGATGTGGCCTACTGCCCGCCGGGGGAAACCCACTGGCACGGCGCCGCGCCTGACAGCAGCTTTGCCCATCTGGCCGTGAGCCCGGCAGGAAAGCATACGGTAGAGTGGTACGACTTCCTGGATAAAAAGGAATACAAAAAGGCAGCGGTGAAATAAATACTGTTCTGTATAAGTTGTCTTCTTCAAAACGATTTGTAAACGCAACTTAAATTGAAAAACGCTCTGCGTGATGTGAAACAAACAGAAACGGGTTTCACAAACATGCAGAGCGTTATTTTTACTTCTTATTTTTTTTTGAAAATGGCAGAGATGTTTTAAAGATTTCAACAGCAGTACAGAAACGAATACATCGTCTTGTTAATACGCCGATGCGAAAATTTCCCGGATGTCTTCCCGGGTCAGCCTGCGGTAGCTGCCGGGGGAGAGGAAGCAGGTGTCGGCAATTTCTTCCGCCTGTTGTTTGTCTGTTACGCCCAGTTCCCACAGGGTGGTGGGCAGGCCGATTTCCTTAATAAAATCTGCCAGGGCGTCAATCCCCGCCAATGCCAGCTCTTCATCGGTTTTTCCTGTTGGATCGATGCCCCATACGTTTGTGGCGAAGCGTACGAATTTGGGCAGGCCGTCCTTATAAATGTGACGGTAGTAGGGCGGATGCAGTACGGCCAGGCCGCAACCGTGGTTGCAGTCTGTGTACGCGCCGACCTGATGCTCCATCAGGTGGCACTCGAAGTCGGTCTTTTTGCCTAATTTCAGCATGCGGTTTTCTGCCATGGTAGAGGCCCATACCAGATTGCTGCGGGCTGTGTAGTCATCCGGATCGGCGATCGCTTTGCGCAGATCGCGGATGACGCCCCGCATCAGGGCTTCATTGATATCGTCGGATACGTTGTCCTCATTAGGAAAGCTGAAATAGATTTCCATCATGTGGGACAGCGAATCGAAGCTGCCGGAAACCATCTGTTTCTTCGGCACGCTGTAGGTGTACAGCGGATCAAGCAGTGCAAACTGTGCGTTCAGCGCCGGATAGTCGCGGCCGGTTTTAATCTTCATGATTTCGTTGGTAATGACGGCGCCGCCGTTCATTTCGCTGCCGGTACCGGTCACGGTCATGACGATGCCCAGTGGGACAGGAGAGACAGAAACGGTTCCGGCTTTCATCCAGAAATCATCCCAGACGTCCCCATCGTATACGGCGGCCAGTGAGATTGCTTTGCAGCAGTCCATGACGGAGCCGCCGCCCACGGCCAGGATCAGGTCGATCTGTTTTTCTTTTGCAAGCTTTGCGCCTTCCAGCACTTTGGTGTAAACCGGGTTGGACATAATGCCGGAAAACTCCGTCACGGTTTTTCCCGCCGCTTTTAAAATTTCCTTAATTTCTTCATAAATTCCGTTGCGTTTAATGGAGCCTCCGCCGTAAGCAAGCATCACGTTTTCGCCGTACTGTTTCAGAACGTCCGGCAGGTACTGACTGACACAGCCTTTGCCGAAGTATGCCTTTGTCGAATTCTCAAAAATAAAATTTTCCATGTTAGTTCCTCCCTTGACGTTGCACAGGTGCAAAGCCTTCTGGCCTTTGTTTACAGTTCTATTGTAGAGTTTGCGGAGAAAAAAGTACAATACCAATCCTGCAATGTGTTATAATAAAATTGCATAGTGAGAGACGGGAACCCAGGATTGTTTCAGGAGGGAATTCATCATGATTGAATTGGCGCAGCTCCGGCATCTGGCAGCGTTCCATCAGTCTGGCACGCTGTCTCAGGCAGCAGAGGAGCTTCATATTTCCCAGCCGGCATTAAGCCGTTCTATGCAGAAGCTGGAAGAAGAACTGCAGGTGCCGTTGTTTGAACGGCAGAAAAATAAAATACGCTTGAACGCAAACGGTCAGATGGCGGTAGAACATGCTCAGCGTATTTTAGAAGATGTGAAGGAAATGGCGGAACAGGTACGGGCTTTGGACCGCCGCAGCCGTACCATCGCGTTGGGCAATTGCGCTCCCGCCCCCAGCTGGTCAGCTGTGCCGGTGCTTTCCAATTTATATCCTGGGATGACCATTTCTTCGGAAGTACAGGAGATTCCGCAACTGATTGACGGTTTGCGGGACGGAACTTATCAGATCATCACGCTTCCGTATGCGCTGGCGGACGAAGCCTTTTATTGCCAGGCTGCACAAAAGGAAACGCTGTTCCTTTGCCTGCCGCCAAAGCACCCCTGTGCACAAAAAGTCGAAACCGGGATGAACCTGGAAGAAATCGACGGAGAGTCGGTGCTCCTGTTTTCCACGCTGGGCTTCTGGCATTCCGTTCATGTTAAGTTGATGCCCCATTCCCGTTTTTTAATTCAGCACGACCGGGATACATTCAGCGAGCTGGTGAATACCACCATGCTGCCATCTTTTATGACGAATCTTTCGGTAAAATATTTCGGGAAAAACAATGACCGGGTGCTGGTTCCCCTGTTGAACCCGGAGGCCAGCGTTACTTTCCATTTCCTTTGCCTTAAAGAGAATTACAAAAAGCTGAAACCGTTTTTCCGGCAGTTGCCAAAGGGTGAATAGCAGATGTCGTGAACAGTTTCACAATGTCTTTGCAATAGAAATTACAGTTTTTTAAATAGAAAGCAGGAATACCACATGAAACACAGAAAAGTTTGGCAGTTGCTGCTCACAATATTGTTGATGGGCGTGATGTTTGCAGGCTGCGCGTCCGCAGGCACAAAAACGGTGAACAATATTGGAAGCGCGTCTGTGCCGCAAAAAGCGGAAGATACATCCGGTGCGGTGAAAAAGGAAGCTGCGGAAAAGAAAGATAATGGAGAAAAAGGAACTGCTATGCCTGACACAAACCTGAAAATTAAAGTGGTTGCAAATGGTAAAGAAATTGTATTTGCGCTGAACGATACTTCCGTGTCCCGGTCATTCTATGCGCAGCTGCCGTTAACTGTTGCTGTGGAGAATTACAGCAACAACGAAAAAATCTTCCAGCCTCCCAAAAAGCTGGACTGTAGCAAGGTGCAGGAAGGGGCGTGTCCTGTGGGGACGATTGCCTATTTCTCGCCCTGGAACAACGTGTGCCTGTATTACGGCGATATGTCACGCTACCCCGGCTTATATGTGATGGGCAAAGCGGTAAGCGGAACGGAACAGATTCGGAACATAAAGGGAAAAGTGAAAATAGAAGCAGTCGGGCAGTAACGGCATACCTCTTGACTTAGAGAAGGCTTTAACGAATATAATCAGAACATATCACGCATAGAATCAGAGTACAGAGATGAAAACAAACGGAGGAATCACTATGGCTAAAAAAGTATTGGTTATCAGCACAAGCGTGAGAGGCAACAGCAACTCAGAAAAACTGGCGGAAGCGTTTGCGGACGGTGCGAAAGCAGCGGGCAACGAAGTGGAACTGATCTCCCTGAAAAATAAAACGATTGCGTTTTGCAAAGGCTGCCTTGCCTGTCAGCAGACCGGTCATTGCGTAATCAAAGACGATGCGAATGCCATTACGGACAAAATGCTGGAGGCGGACGTGGTCGCCTGGGCGACGCCCATTTACTACTACGAGATGAGCGGACAGATGAAGACCATGATCGACCGCGCCAACTCCTTGTTCCCGAAAGATTACAAATTCCGGGACGTGTATCTTCTGACCGCGGCGGCAGAAGATGAGCCGGATGTGGATGAAGGCGCTGTCCACGGATTAAAAGGCTGGATCGCCTGTTTTGAAAAAGCGCGTTTTGCGGGCAAAGTCTGCGCGTGCGGCGTAGGCGCTCCCGGAGAGATCAAAGGGAATGCAAAACTGGCGGAAGCCTATGAAATGGGCAAAGGGATTGTGTGAGTTTAATTGATGTCTGCAAGGAAGCTTGTGTTAGTAATCGAAGCGATAAATCCTAAATTTTCACAGTAAGCGAGTCAACAGTCGTGGAATTTATTTTTCACGGCTGTTTTGTTATAATACATAATATAAGATAAATCAGAAAAGTGACTTGCCGGTACAAACCGGTTCATAAGGGGGATGTAAATGAAGCTTACGATGCTTGGTACGGGAAATGCGCTTGTCACTGAGTGTTACAACACCTGTTTCCTGTTAGAAAATCAGGGAACGCTCATAGATAGAGAGAAATAAGAAGAATGAGAGAAGTAGTAGTTAATGCTCAGTGGCAGGGCGGCGCAGATATGGTCACATATTATGGCGCCTGTGAACTACACAATCTGTACCTGACCGGACAAAACGTTACAGTACTGCCTGTATCTGTAGAAAAAAGTAATGCGCTTAAGAAAGCCAACGGGATTCTGGGTTTTGAGATACTGCACCGTCAAATACAGGAATCTTTCGGGATTTTGTCCCAGTCTGCTCCGGATAAGATAGTTACGTTAGGCGGTGGATGTGACGCCGATGTTCCCGGTATCGTTTATCTGAGTGAAAAATATAACGGAGATTTAACAGTCCTGTGGCTTGATGCGCATGGTGATTTGAATTCGCCGGAGGAGTCTTCTTCTTCGCTGTTTTATGGGATGCCTTTACGGTCTCTGATGGACGGTTCATGTTTTGGTCTTTTGGAAAACCGGTTTCCATTGGATGCCGTTCAGATTATTCATATTGGCGGCAGGGAATTTGATGCGGCTGAAAAAAGTTTTATAAACACATCCGGGATTCGCGCATACACCGTTCAGGATATTCGTGCAGGCAGGGTATCTGTGGAGAATCTTGCCAATCCTGTGTATGTTCATTTGGATCTTGATGTGTTGGATCCTTCAGAATTTCCGTATACGCCTCTTCCGGTTGCAAATGGTTTATACAGTAAAGAAGTATTCGGGATTCTCGAACACTTCAAAGATAAGCTGGTTGGGCTTGGTATTTATGAGTATAAGCCCTGCCACCGGAAGATACCTTGCATAGAAAAACTGATTCAATTCGGATTGGGCATATAAATCGCAATTTATCATAGTAAACGATTCAGCGGTCGTAGCGTTTCAACGACTGTTTGTAAACACAAGGAACCCGAGTTTTATTTAACGCAACGGATGAGAGATTAGGAGGACATATGAACAAGACAGAAAGCAATGAAACAATCATGAAACAGTTTGAGATTATGATTAACACAGCGGATGAAGCGTTATCCCGGAGACTGATATCCGAAAAGGCTTCGTTTTTTACACCGGCAAGTCCGGTTCCGCTATATGGAGGCAAAGGCTATTTATCTGTTGTGCATTGGATGCGCCAGGGGTTTTCTGATGTGCAGTGGAAATTAGAGGAAATGGTCGCCGCCGAGGATAAAGTTGCGGTTCGTTGGACTTTGACGGGAACACATGACGGTGACTTTTTAGGCATAAAAGCTACCGGAAAGAAGATTTCTGTCTGTGTCATGAACTTTTATTATTTTGACGAAGACGGGAAAATTATAAACGACATTGCGGCGGAAGGTATGATTGGAATCCTGCGCGGCATAGGGGCGATGGACAAATAAACCGGTGTTTTGAGGTAATTATGTTTAGTGTTTTGAAATGGGAATGCATTGTACATGGGAAAGAACTTGAAAACGTAAAACAAGACCGCAAACACAGCAAGCGGATTGAACGTTATGAAGTTTCAGAAAACGCAATTTATTTTGATGGGAAGTATCTTCCGGTTTCACTGATTAAGAGCATGCGAAGCCAGCCATCTGCGTATCGTCCGCATGGATGCTGCGGTATCGGTATTCCTGTTTTTAAAATCAGAGTGGAGTATGGTGCGGAAAAGCCTTTGGTTCTGGTTATCGAGCAGGAAGAAAAGGTGGAAGAACTGATTGACAGGGTTCTTAAAACAAATCCGGACATTACCCTGGAATACTATTTGAGCCCCCATACCGGACTGAAACCGGAAAAGATTTCACCGCCGCTGTACTGAAAAACAAGGGCATAAGAGTGTTATTGGCAAATATTAAAGCAAATACAATATTAAGGAAACACTGATTTTAACGCGTCGACTCAGTGGCAGCTTTCCCGTACAAAGCAATAGAATTAACGAAAGATATACTATTTGGAGACAGACAAATAAGACTGTCTCTTATATATAACAGAAAGCAGGCTGGAAAACAGCGCCACGACTGGAGTTGCGAAAAAAATCCGGTCACTAAAGTGACCGGATAGAGGATTTCGACCATACTTTTTTACTTAATTGATTTTCCAAGATTATATGCTTCGACAAGCTCCGGTTTCCCGTTCGTGTCTCCAGGCTGCGCCACATAGCCGCATAATACCTTTCCGATGCTTTTCCATCCGATGTGGCGTTCCAGATGGTCGTACCAGAATTCGCTTTCCTGGAATTCGTCGCCTTCCGCCGCCATGATCAACGCGGTTAATTTTTTGGGATTTTCATAGTTCGGATTGGCTTCTGCAATGGCAAACAGCCGGTCAAATGTGTTTTTCAAAAAACCGGAAATGAACCAGTAATAGAGTGGGGACGCAAGCACGACAATGTCCGCTTCTTTGTAAAGGGGATAGATTTTTTCCATGTCGTCGCGCTGTACACAGGGATGCGCCGCGTCTTTTCCGCCTTTCCAGCAGCCGAGGCATCCGTTGATTTTCATATGCGCCGGGAAAAATTCCGTCACGGTATGGCCGGCTTCTTCCGCACCCCGTTTAAAAGCGGCGGTCAGCGAAGCGGTATTGCCGTTTTTCCGGGGACTGCCATTTAAAATTACGATTTTTTTTGGCATTTTAATCAGCTCCTTTGCGTATTGCTTTTTCCTGTCCGGTATGATAACATGAAACCAGAAATGTAACAAGTACCTACTTTTAAGTTAGGTACTTACCGGGAGGTAAGAAATGGAAGGAAAACGGATTGAAGAAGCTGACTTCAACGAAACCGGATACAGTTACACTCTTTCCCTGATTTCAGGGAAGTATAAGCCGGTCATCCTGTACTGCCTGATGGAGTATGAACCGGTCCGCTTTAACGAAATGCAGCGGTATCTGCAAAAGGTGGCGGATAAGACCCTTAGTCAGAACCTGAAAGAACTGGAAGCCGATGACCTGATCATGCGTAAAGTGTATCCACAGATTCCTCCTAAGGTTGAGTATTCGTTGACCGAGCGGGGGCATTCTCTTGTCAAAGTACTGGATAAACTTTGTGATTGGGGAAATGAAAACCGGAAATAATTTTTTTGATAAAGCCGGCCTGATGTGAGATGTAAAAGGACGTGAGCGTATGATTATATATTTTTCCGGTACCGGGAATTCATACAGCGTGGCAAATGAACTGGCAGCATCGCTGAACGACAGGGCGGTGCCGCTGATCCGGCTGCAGGAAGAGCCGGATGTATTTGATTTGACAAAAGAAACAAAAATCGGCATAGTGTTTCCCGTGTACTTTGGGGATATTCCCCAACCGGTGGAGGACTATCTGAAAACCGCGGTTCTAAATCCTTCCACCTATTTTTTTGGCTTAGCGACATGCGGGGGTTCTTTTGGCGTTTCGCTGTATCATCTGCGGGAAATTCTGAAAGAGCGCAAGTGTAAGTTGAGTTACGGACGGGTCTGCTATATGATTGCCAACAGTACGGCAACCTGGAAAAAAGAAGTGACGTATGATTACCGTAAGTTGGACGGTGAGGCGAAGGCGGTAAAAGAAATGGCGCAGGCAGTCACAGACAGAAAGGTTGATACATCGCTGATGAAACCGTCGCTTGTGGGTAGAATTATGGCAAGCGATTTCGTTAAGAAGTTGGGGATGAAACGTTTTGCCGTTTCCGTTGATCCGGCTCATTGTGTCGGCTGCGGTCTTTGCACCCGCATCTGCCCGGTGCATAATATAACGCTGCAAAATCAAAAAGCGGAAACCAGTTCTCATTGCGCGCACTGTATGGCCTGTGTGCATGCATGTCCCCATGGCGGCATGCTGGTAAACGGGCACAAGATTAAAAAGGAAAACCAGTACCGGCATCCGGGAGTGGAAATGAAAGACCTGTTTTTAAGATAAAGCGATGCTTTACCATCCGTTGGAGTTTTGGACTGAAAAATCTTCATGTTTTACCCGACAGTCGTGGAATTTATTTTCCACGGCTGCTTTGATATAATAAAATAAGAGAAGTCGACTCTTTTACAATTATTTTATGTGAGGGAGTTTTGAATGGCAGAGGGTTTGTAAGGACGGAGTAAAGATGAGTCCGGTACATATTTGTCTGCGAAGTCTTTGCGTATTGCGGCCTGGTTCAGTTTGACGGGGAACAAAAGTTGGCGTGCGAGTGGGATAGATAGATTAGGAAGAACAAATCATGAAGTTTTTACAGAAATTAGGGAAAGCGATCATGCTCCCGGTAGCCTGTCTGCCCCTTTGCGGGATCCTGATGGGCATCGGGTATCTGCTTTGCCCGGCTTCCATGCAGGGCGGCGACGTAACGGGTACGTCGGCGGCAGTGGGCATGTTTCTGGTGAAGGCCGGCGGCGCGCTGATCAATCACATGGCGCTCCTGTTTGCAATCGGCATCGGCGTGGGTATGGCGGATGACGGCAATGGGGCTGCGGGTATCGCGTCCCTTGTGTCCTGGCTGATGCTGACGACATTGCTGCAACCGGAAGCCGTAAAGCTGGCGCTGCCTTCTGCAGCTGAAAATCCGGCAGCCTTGCTGGCGTTTGCTAAAATTGAAAATCCGTTTATCGGTATTCTGGCAGGTCTGATCGGCGCGCTGAGCTATAATCGCTTTCAGCACACCGTGCTGCCGGAATGGCTGGCCTTTTTCAGCGGCAAACGCAGCACCGTCATTGTGGCCGGCGTTACATCCATTCTTGTCGCCGCGCTTTTGTTGTTTATCTGGCCTGTGCTGTTCACGATCCTGATTCAGGCAGGGCAGGCAATTGCCGGAGCCGGTGCGCCCGGAGCGGGGATATACGCGTTCCTCAACCGGTTGCTGATTCCGTTAGGTCTGCATCACGCGCTGAATAATGTGTTCTGGTTTGATACCATCGGGTTAGGCGATCTGACAAACTTCTGGGCGGGCAAAACGTCGGCAGATGTTTCCTGGTCTCTGGGCATGTACATGTCCGGGTTCTTCCCCTGTATGATGTTTGGCGTCCCCGGCGCGGCGCTGGCCATGGTGCAATGTGCAAAACAAAACCGCAGACGTTATGCGACGGGCATCGTGGCATCCGCTGCGCTGTGTTCGTTTGTCTGTGGGATTACGGAACCTTTTGAATTTGCGTTTATGTTTGCGGCGCCGGTGTTGTATTTTGTGTATGCGCTGCTCTACGGAGTTTTCAGTTATGTGGTCGCCCTGACCGGTTTCCGCGCAGGTTTTGCGTTTTCTGCCGGCGCAACGGATCTGTTATTTTCCGCTTCGCTGCCGGCTGCCCGGGAAACCTGGCAAATCGTACCGCTGGGTCTGGCGGCCTTTGTGATTTTTTATGCGGTGTTCCGGTTTCTGATTACGAATTTTGACATGAAAACGCCCGGACGGGATGAGGCGGAAAGCGCGGCGAAAAAACGAAAGGATGAAACGGGCGGGCCGAAGCAAGTGAACGAAACGAGTGAACTGAAGCGAATGGAAAACACTACAGCACAAGTGCCTGAAATGCCAAATGAACCGAAGCAAAAGGAGGATACGACGAGCAAATCGAAACGGATAGATGGCTTCGACGTGGAATCCCTGTTACTTGGACTTGGCGGAAAAGATAATATTCTGTCGCTTGACAATTGTGTGACTCGGTTGCGAATTGAAGTGAAAGACGATAAAGCGGTGCGCAAAGAAATATTAATTAAAGCCGGAGCCAAAGGCGTGATCCGGCCGGGACAAAACAGTGTACAGGTTGTAATCGGACCCAGGGTCCAGCGTGTTGCGTCTGCCTTGCGGGAAATATGGCAGAGCGGGCAGGCAGAATGAAAACAAAGTGAGGCAGCAGCCGTGGATTTTTCTGCGGCTGTTTTGATAAAAACAACTATAAACGTTTTGCGGTTTTTATCTCGAAACGCAGGCAGTGTTGTCGAAATTTCCATCCGATAAAAGCAGGAATACGAACATTATTCGGTCGAATTTTGCAAAATAATCTTGCTTATTCGGTTGAAAAATGTTCCTCTTGAAAAATATCTGAAGAATTATTATATTGTCGGCGGAATGCCGGTATCGCGAGTAAGCTCAATCTGGTGAAAACGCCGGAGATTCCTTAATTCGGGAAATACCCAAGGAGGTTCTGTTATGGAAATCCGGGTGCTGCGTTATTTTCTGGAAACCGCGCGGGAAGGGAACATCACCCGCGCTGCCGAACGACTGCACGTTACCCAGCCCACCATGTCCAGGCAGTTAAAGGATCTGGAAGAGGAACTGGGAAAAAAGCTGTTTGTCCGTACCAATTATGCCTTGCGGTTAACGGAAGCAGGCCTGCTGCTGCGCAAGCGGGCGGAGGACATTCTGGACCTGGTGGACAAGACGGAAACGGAATTTAAGATGCTGGACGATACCATGGGCGGCGAGATTTTTATCGGCTGCCCCGAATCCGATTCCCTGAAGTATTTTGCCAGGGCGCTGAAACGGGTGCAGGAGCTGCATCCCGGTATCCGCTGTAACATCACCAGCGGAAACAGTGAAGACATCACGGAAAAACTGGATAAAGGCATTTTGGATTTTGCGCTGGTTATGGAATATGTGAATCCCCTGAAATACAATCATCTGGAGATTCCGGCACAGGACACCTGGGGCGTCTTCATGCGGAAAGATTCACTGCTGGCAAAGAAAACAGCATTGCGCCTTGCGGATTTATACGGCCTGCCTTTAATCTGCTCAAGACAGAACGTGGAACAGAATTTTCCTGCCTGGTTCGGGGAAAAACTGGACCGCCTGAATATTGTAGCTACCTATAATCTGTTCTTTAATGCTTCCATTTTTGTAAAGGAAGGGTTAGGGTATGCCATTGGCTATGATAAACTGGCGCATACCGGGAAAGGCAGCGATATGACGTTTGTGCCGCTGGCTGACGTACCTGCCTCGGAAATGAAAATCATCTGGAAAAAGTACCAGGTGTTTAGTCCTGTGGCATCGTTGCTTCTGGCGGAACTGCAAAAAGAATACGGGGAAAAGCAGATATAGATGAAGAGCATAACTAAAAATGATTAGTAAGTATTAGACATTTCTGCGCGACTCCTTTAGAATGAAATTGAAAGAAGCAAACAGCTTCCGATGAAATCAAAATGAGTGATGATGCAGGCTGCCTTACGAAGACTGCAAACACGTTGTGCAAAGCTGACAGACAAGAAGCGCAGTGTGAAACTGCAGCAGAACGGTCAGCGAAACATTCAGTTTTATGAAAAAGGAGAAACGCAAATGAAAAAATCTTCCCGTGCCCGCAAACTGATGAAATCCCTTGTCCTGAGCCTGGCGCTGGCCGCTGTAGGATTTGCAGGCGCCGCCTTTGCCGCTCCGTCGGATGCAAACGCTGCGGCTATTATGGCCAGCCAGATGAAAAACTCTTCCATTACCGAACTAACAAACGATACCCGTGTGTTCAAAGTTGATAAAAAAATCCAGACAAAGATGGTCCGTTTCCAGAACCGGTACGGCATCGAAGTGGCCGGCCACCTGTACCTGCCGGAACATTTTGACGCGAACAAAAAATACAGCGCCATTGTATTCAGCGGGCCCTTCGGCGCAGTGAAAGAACAATCGTCCGGTCTGTATGCCCAGGAGATGGCAAAACGGGGCTTTGTAACCGTAGCCTTTGACTGCTCTTTTACCGGAGAGAGCGGCGGCAACGTACACGACGTGGCGTCCCCCGATATTTTTACGGAAGACTTTCATGCTGCGGTTGACTTCGTGGGCCTGCTGCCCTTCGTTGACAAAGAACGCGTCGGCGCCATGGGCATCTGCGGGTTAGGCGGTATGGCTGTTACCGCGGCGATCAACGACGTGCGTATTAAAGCGGTGGCAACCTCTGCCCTGTACAATATGAACGACAGCATCCGGAACCACTATAAGGGAGATTACTATACTCCGGCCCAGCGGGAAACCGTGAAAGGATATCTGGCCGAGATGCGGTGGAAAGAGGCGGAACTGGGCAAAACGCTGCCCGGTTATCATGAAGTTGCCATCGGGGCTGACGGAAAAGCCGTTCACGCTACCGGCGAAGGCGTAACGCTGCTTCCCAACAAACTGCCGGAAGGGGCAGACCCTGTGACCACCGATTTCTTCAACTACTATAAAGGCCGGGCGTTCCATCCCCGTGCCATCAACTCTAACGGTATCTGGTCTTCAACCACGCCGTACGGATTCTTTGACTTCGACCTGATGGCCCATGTGGAAGAACTGAGTCCCCGTCCGCTGCTGCTGATCACCGGCGACAAGGCCCATTCCCGTTACCATTCCGAAAACGTATACGAACGTGCGAAGGAACCGAAGGAACTGATCGTGATGCCGGGCGCGACCCATTGCGACCTGTACGATATCTATGCAAAGATTCCCTTCGAAAGACTGGACGGGTTCTTTACCAAACACTTGGGAAAATAAAAAATTAGGAAACCGGTAAACTGCGTGAATCGCATAACCTGAAGCTGATCAGGCAGCCGTGGATTTATAATCTGCGGCTGTTTTGTTATAATATAGATAAAAGCTAAGATCAGGAAAGCGGGGTACATCTCATGACACAAATCAGCGAGAAGAGCATCATCCACAGGCAAGATGCAAAAGAATTTATAGAAGATTACTGGACGAAACGCGCGCCGGGTTTTAAAAGCCTGCGCCGGGAAGAGCTGCAAAGCGAAAAGATGCGGCAATGGCAGGAGGAAATCTGCCGTCACCTGCCGGTGGAGAAACCGCTGGAAATATTGGACATCGGCTGCGGCGCCGGTTTCTTTTCCATACTGCTGGCCGCGAAAGGCTATGACGTCACCGGCATCGACTTAACGGAATCCATGATTGAAGAAGCTGTCGCGTTAGCTGCGGAAGAGAAATCCAACGCGCGCTTTCAGGTAATGGACGCGGAAAAACTGGCCTTTCCTGACGAAACCTTTGACGTTGTTGTTTCCCGCAACGTGACATGGAACCTGCCTCATCCGGAAAAAGCTTACGTGGAATGGCTGCGCGTCCTGAAAACCGGCGGACTGCTTCTGAATTACGACGCGGAACACGGCAAGTATCATCACGGCGATTTTGAAAAAGAAGCGGTTTACGCTCACAAGGACATAACCAAAGAAATGGTGGAACAGTGCCACCAAATCTATCACATGCTGGATATCAGCATCTTTGACCGCCCCCGCTGGGACCTGGATATATTGCGGAAACTGGGGGTAAGCGCCTGTTCTGCCGATACTACAGTAGGCCGGAGGCTGTATCCGAAAAAGGATAAATTCTACGATCCGGCTCCGCTGTTTGGCATTGTTGCGGTAAAGTAAAGGAAACACTGATTATATTTCATTAAGTTAAGCTGAATCCCATTTTTTCTTACAGACGTAGATTTTTCTGCGGCTGTTTTGATATAATTAAGTAAATCAAAGTTAATCGTATAAATCGTTGTTTTCCGCATCAATATTATGAAGGGAAGTCCGGAGATGGAGGAAATCTCTATGAAAAAAATGAAACATGTGTTGACCGGAATCGTTTTACTGTTAACCTGTGTATTTTTGTTCGCTGCACAGCCGGCACTGGCGGATGAAGTTCAGGGCCTGAACGAACCGGGGAATATCCGTAACGCGGCCCAGGAGTTTGCCGATTCTGCCAGCCGCTTCATCATTGGACGCCAGGTGCGCATGCGCAGTTCTGCCAGCGCGTCGGAGGAAAATGTGATTGGCGAGTATAAATTTGGCGAACCGGTGCAGGTGGTAGCGGAGTTGGGAGAATGGCTGCAGGTCAGGGTGACGACGAATGCCATCATTCGGGAGGCGTCTCCCCGTTTTGTGCACCGGGATTTTGTCGGCAGCTGGGAACAGGTTGAAAACAAAATGAAGAAGACCAGTCCGTATATGATAGAGCTGGATCGCCTGGGCGAGGTCATTTTCTGTATCAGCTATAACGGTGGGCAGGTATGGTCTGAAAAAGAACGAGCTGAAAAAATGGATGAAATCAATTATTACCGGCACAAGATCCCGGGTATCCATGCGTATATTGCGGGCAGCGGGCTGCCACAGGAAACGATGAATGAAATGCTGGAGGCGCTTGACATACAAAAAAGCCTGCTGGATGTACAGGAAAAACGGCTGGATAAACCGGCGGCAGGCGAGGCTTCTGCAGGCCTGTTTGAAATGATGAACCGAAAACTGAAGATATTAAATGAAAAGTATCTATAAAAGGAAGATGGAATCCCACATGTTCAAATGATACTGACATGGTAAATCCCAATTTTGCACAGTAACCTATTCGACAGTCGTGGAAGTTTAACGAACTTTCGCGGCTGTTTTTTTGTAAGGAAAATTGCAGTTTTTCTTACAGCCGTAGATTTTTCCGCGGCTGTTTTGGTATAATGATGGCAGAGATACAAATCGTGATTTGCAAGGATGAAATCAATGAAAACATATAGAAACATCTCTACAATACAGGCTGAAGCGCTTATCTTACTTCAATCCCTTATTTATGGGTTCGGGGACCCGATATCTAAGATTGCTTTTGAAGTGACACCCGTATATGCAATGATGACGGCAAGGTATCTGATTGCCTTTGCATTCTCTTTAGCAATTTATCACAGGAGAATCATCAGAACTGTAAGGACTGTGCCTGTTAAATCATGGCTGATTCCGGGTGTGTGTATCAGTATGTATTATGTGCTCAACAATGTGGCGCTGGCTTTGACAGACGCCACCTCCGTAGCCTTCCTCAGATCACTCTCAATCGTGATCACACCGGCATTTGCATACCTGATATACCACACCGGCTACAGGTGGCAGCATATTACACTGCAGATGCTGGTTCTTCCGGGAATGTATCTGCTCTGTGCGAAGGGCGGGCTTTCGGGATTTGGTGCAGGTGAAGTGATATCTGTCATTGCGGCGTTCATGTCGGCAGGTGCACTTGTTTTCAGCAAAAGATATCTGGATGAGGTTGACCCGGCCAGCATGACATGTCTAATGGCAGGATGTTCTGCTGTGATTGCTTTGGCCGGAAGCATGATGTTTGAGAGCGGGATTCATCTTGAAACGACAACCCCCCGGGCTTGGGGTATTATCCTGTATCTCGCACTTATGTGTACATTTCTGGGGTATCTGCTGCAGAATCTGGCCCTGATGAAGATCTCCGACAGATCGGTCGCATTGATCCAGAGCCTCTGCCCGGTGATGACCGCAGCGTTTTCATTCCTCCTGCTCGGAGAAGCGCTATCGCCAGCTGGCATTGCTGGAGCAGGAATTATCGTAGTATGTGTGGCACTTGCAAGCATCATCAAGTCTTAAAGCAAATATTATAAATGCAACTGATAATTCCAGTTTTTCTTACAGCCGTAGATTTTTCTGTGGCTGTTTTGTTATAATGATGGCAGTGATACAAAATCCCAATTTAGCTTAACTTAATGACATTGCAATTTACCCTAATCCATTCCGTTGCAATAAAAAATATTACAACCCTGCTGTGCGCAGCAGGGTTTTCCTTATTTCACACTGCTTCTTCATCCAAACCGATGAACTTCGTGCAGTCGCTCTTGAAGAACAAATCAATTTTTCCGGTGGGGCCGTTGCGATGCTTGGCGATGATCAGCTCCGTAGGGTGGAGCGCTTCCTTCCATGTGTTCTTGTAATAATCCTCCCGATACAAAAACAGTACGATGTCCGCGTCCTGTTCCAGCGAACCGCTTTCCCGCAGGTCGCTGAGCATGGGGCGCTTCTCCTGCCGGTTCTCCACGCTGCGGCTCAACTGGCTGAGGGCCAGCACCGGCACGTTCAGCTCCCGGGCCAGTGCCTTCAGGCCACGGCTGATGGCCGAAACCTCGTGCTGGCGGTTTTCAAAGCCGCCATGCTGCGTGGTTCCCCGCATCAGCTGCAGGTAGTCGATGACGATCAGATCCAGTCCGCCCTCGGTCTTCAGCTTCCGGGCTTTGGAACGTAATTCCTGCAGCGTCAGGCCGGGCGTATCGTCAATGAACACGCTGGCGCCGGCCAGTTTGTCCGAAGCAGTCCACAGGCGATCCAGCACTTCCATCTCCTGTGCATCCGCTTCATCCTGCGCCGGGGCAAACGACGCGTGGGGGAGATGGGAACACCATTCTCCCGCGCCCGCATCCGCAGCTGCTGCCCACACTTCATTCTGCGCCGGGGCAAACGATGCGTGGGATTGATGAGGACATAATTCTTCCTCGCCCACTTCCGCCTCGGTGCGAATCATGCGCTTCACCAGCTGGTTGCGGCTCATCTCCAAACTGAACAGCACCACC
>JAEEGI010006407.1_pt1 | contig 26597 bp, 25 predicted proteins | sample 8958751 | NCBI WGS metagenome assembly JAEEGI01 (sample SAMN16246545, study PRJNA631951) | gut metagenome | biome: gut microbiome; feature: rumen; material: KS-attached | host: Bos | place: Iran: Karaj | collected 2018-10 | reverse complement strand
GTTCGGAAGGTTATATTTCATGGCTATTTCCTTCCGTGATTTACCACTTTGCATGTACTCGATGCAAATGCTGCGCTTCAATGAGCGACTGAATTTTTGTCTACCCATAATTCTTAAATGACTTTGAAAATTTAACATTTAAGGCTCTATGGGAGTCAACCTATTTCAGTACAAGACACTCCCTAAAGTTTGTTGTTTTCCTTACCCCTGTCTTTATGGTTGAATCCCCTTTTGGATTATTTCTTCTGATTCTTGGCAGGGGTTGAATGATTAACTCTCAACCTTTGTTGCTGTTGAACAGGCTCCGCGGAAAGCCGTTCAATCACATCTGGGGTTTGCGCGCAATAAAAGCACTCTGCTCCACCAGAATCTTACTCCCTGGAACAATGCCCCATCCTGCATCCCTCAACCTGGGATCTATCTTGTTCAGTCGTGTCTGCGCTTCGTTCATATATATTGTTTTTCAGTTTTTATTTTGTCATTTCAGAATTTTAGGTTATTTTTGCAAGCAGAACAAATATTTATCAGGTATGAATAATACAATGCGACTTAATGCAGAGCTGCTCCGAAACATGAGCATCATTGCCGAAGACGAGAACCTGCTGAAACGAGCTACAAAATACTTGCGCAAGCTCGTTGCTGAGAAAAAAGCAGACCCGACCCTCCTCACAAAAGAAGAGTTCTTTGCCCGTATAGATAAGGCTGAGAAAGAGATCGCTGAGGGTAAAGGCGTCACCTTCACAAATAAAGACGACATGAACGCCTGGCTAAATTCGCTCTGATGAAATACGCCATTACTTATTCTCCAGAAGCCCAAGAGGGACTTGCCAAGCTGAAGCGCAACGAACCTGCATCTTTCAAAAAGGCTGTCAAATTGCTCAACGAGATAGCAGAACATCCTCAAACTGGCACAGGCCATCCTGAGCCACTGAAAGGAAAGCCTGAGAATCGCTGGAGTCGTCAGATCACCAAGAAGCATCGTTTGGTGTATCGCATCTTCGAGACGGAAGTCCATGTTGATGTGCTCTCTGCCTATGGACATTACGACGATAAGTGATGGCTTCATACTGTTTCTATTCAAATACTTGTCGTAATATTGCTTGTTTCAATATATTGCTTGTTTCAATGCGTCGCACTCCTGAGAAATCTTCTCGTAGTTCGCTGGGAGGCGGTCAACCTTGAATTTGAGGGAGTCGAGGGTTGCGATGATGGATTTGCAGTTGATATGCGATTGACGAAGGGAAATTATGAAACATCACGCCGTACGGCGTTACGGCGTTACAGCGTTTCATTTTGATTTTAAAATTAGTCCCCCGGTCTTGGGGGGGTGAATCCCTTTTGGATTATTTCTTCTGATCCTGGCAGGGGTTGAATCTGGAGAAAGGGCCTTTTGAGGGACAAAAAAAGAGAGGTGAACGATGCCCTCTCTTTTTTCATTGAAGAATGTGCTTTCCCACTAGAGTGCAGCATACTGCCGCTGAAGGTCGCGGATGTTGGTGCTCTTGACTACCCTTTTGTAGGTTGCAGACAGCTCCTCCTCGTAGGTGGGGCTGGATGCGTAGCGGAAACCGCCATCATTCACATAATTCTTCATCAAGTCTTGCTCTGTGCGGCCATTTACCAGGTAATTCGATTTCAGGAGTGCGACATAGTCGGCAATGCAATTCTCGTAGCTCGTGTAACGGCGACTCACTCCAAACATCGAGTAGCGGCTGGTGGCGCGACCCATTCCCTGGGTGCCAAAGCAGGTCTCCAACTGAGTCTGGCTCAGCATGAAGCAGAGGTCCAATTCGTTCTCGAGACACTGCTCTACCATACAGGCAGGCAAAGCCTCGTAGGAAGTGGGGGCTACCTTTTTAATATAAGAGGTAACCTCGTCCAGCATTTGCTCTCTGAGGGAATCCAATCGGGCTTGCCGCATCTCTGCCATCTGCTCGTGAGCACGACGTATCAGGGACTTGGTGCCGAAGGATGCTTCCTCGCGGGCCTTGTCGGCATTCATGACGAACAGCGTCTCAGCCAAAGGGGCTACTGTTCCCACGATCAGAATCCACAAGAGCAACGTGAAACGTCTCTTCATAATCAATACTTCTTTTCGTTCATTCTCAAATTCTTCACCTTTGAGCGGTCGTTCTCCGCCCGTTTTACAGGTTTAGCGGGTGCAAAGTTACGGAAAAAATCCTGATTATCAGCATTTTCTCTTTCTTCCCTCTCCTTTTTGCCCCCTTTTGAGTCCTTTTTCCGCCTCATTTTGGAAGCCTTTTAACATTTCATCCGCTCCCCAAGCGACCTGCCTGCTTCTCCCATTGCGAGGGAGTTTTCCCCACTTCCATCGCCCTACCTGATTGGAAATGAGGGGTATGCGCGAGGCTTCAATGGTTAAAAAAACTTAATAGGTGGTCTTGTCTTCCAATTTTTCGCCTTCTTCCCCCTCCAAGAAATCGGATGTTTCGTATTCCTCGAGTGACTTCTTTTTCTTGTTCTCGCGTGCGCCTGCCTTGATGAGATTGCGTGCTGCCGTGATGATGCTGGGTCCACTCTCTGCCGTAGTGATTCTCAGTTGATTCATGCACGAGACAGTATCCTTCATCTTTGTCTCCACGTCGCTGAACCGCTTGGCAAAATCCTGCGTGCGGTCGATAATCTGATGGGCTGCCTTCATCATGTCCTCCTGGTTCTTGAGCTGCCGCACCTGAGTCCACATCATCTCCAGAATCCGCAGGTTCATGTACATCGTTTGTGGTCCCAGAATGAGGACTCCCTTGTCGTAAGCCTCGCGCCAGAGAGAGCTGTCGTTGGAGAGGGCAAGGTTGAGGGCTCCCTCCGTATGGATATACATGATGACAAAGTTAAGCTTGTTGTATCCTTCGCGCAGGTATTTGCTGTAGTCCTTTTTGGCAAGGCGATCCACTTGGGCACGCAGGCTTACCAGATGGTCCTTCAGATGACCGCTTTGCTCATTTGGGTCATTGGTGTTGACGTATCGCTCATAGGCCGTGAAGGACATTTTGGAATCGACCACCACGTCGCGCTTGTTGGGGAAATGCAGGATGAAATCAGGAATCAATCCCTTGCCTTCATCGTCCTTGATCTGATTGCCCAGCTTGTCGCGCAGGTGCTCTTGCGACGAATACTGCTCGCCGTCTTTCAGTCCCAGGTCCTCGAGGAGCTGCTTGAGTTTCAGTTCGCCAAAATTACCTTGTATCTTCACTTCGCCCGTCAGAGCTCTGGTCAATCGGTCAGCCGTCTCTCCCAACTTGGAGTTCTGGCTCATGTTGGCCTTAATGGTGGCGTCCAGCCTGTCGAGCGCTTCCTTATGCCTGAGCTTGCTGTCCTCGAGCGATTCCTTCATGGCCTTGAGGCTTTGCTCCAGTGGGTCCACGATTCTCGACATCTGCTCCCTGTTCTTCTCGCCCAGTTCATCCTGACGCGCTTTCAGCACAGACTCTGAGGTTGATTTCATCTGTTCCTTGATGAGGGCAAGCTGATCCTCCACCTGCTTTTTGTTCATCTCGCGCAGTTGGTCCAGCTGTTTCTCTGAGGCCTCCTTCACCTGTGCCAGCTGTTTCTCGTAGGACTCCTTCAGGTCCTGAATCACTTTCTCGTTCTGCTGCCTGGTCTCCTCCTCCTCTGCCTCATTCTCCTGCCGCAGGATGCTTATCTGCTTCTCGTACATCAGCTTCAGCTCCGTCAACTGGTTTGCAGCCGTTTCCGCCTTGGTTCTCTGCACCTCGCGTTCCGTGCTCAATTGCCTGAGCTCACCCGTCTGGCTGCTGATTGTCTGCTCGTGGCTCTGTATCTTTGCCTGCAGCTCTCCCACCTTGGTCTCCAGAACATCAATCCTGACACTTCCTATCTGCTGGCCATGCCTCTTGCCCAACAAGTAACAGATCACGCTCACGATGGCTGCGGCTATAAGTGCGATAACCAAATATGTCTCCATAGTTTCATCAACTGTTGTGTATCTCTCTGAAATCAGCAACGACTCCAATAAACCGATCATTCCATAGACTCTCTGACAAACTGGAAGGGAAGAAGCGCGCGAACAGAATCAACAACGTGCGTGCCATCGCTTCCATAAAGCAAAATGCGGATGGGATGCTTGAAGCGGTCCTCTATCTCGAGAATCACCTGACGGCAGGCTCCACAGGGAGGAACTGGAGCCTTGAGGAAATGACCTTCCTTGTAAGCCGCAATAGCCAGGGAGAGAACAGGCTGGTCTGGATAATGAGCATTCGCGGAGAAAAGGGTGGTACGCTCAGCACACAACCCAGAGGGGAAAGCCGCATTCTCCTGATTGCTGCCCGTAAAGACAACTCCATTCGCCAACAAGGCAGCTGCACCCACCTGGAAATGGCTGTAGGGAGAATAACTGGTTTGAGTAGCTTTCTTGGCTGCCTCAATGAGCTGACGGTCTTCGCAGGAGAGCTCATCCCAATCATAAACCGTCACGGAACTTACGATATCGTATTGCTTCATCTGAAAGTTGACAGTTATTTGACGATAATCAGTGCATCACATCGACAAATGTATGCAAAATTTTTCGGAAATCAAGGTATTTTTTGTAATTTTGTGCCTGAAATCAAGGATTCTTATGAAATTGAAACAAGTTAACTTGCTTATCATAGCTTTTTTGGTAAGTCTACAGGGACTTGCCCAAAGAACCAATCAGGCCTACTGGACATACATAGACAAATACAAAGACTGGGCAATGGAGCAGATGAGGGATTATCAGATTCCTGCCAGCATCACCCTCGCACAAGGCTTGCTGGAAAGCAATGCCGGCAGAAGCACGCTGGCCACACAGGCAAACAACCACTTTGGCATCAAAGTGGGAAGTTCGTGGACTGGACCTTATGTGCTGCGCAACGATGATGCGCCCAACGAGAAATTCCGCAAATACAACAGCGCCAGGGAGAGCTACATCGACCACAGCAAATTCCTGCATGGAAGGCGCTACCAGGGACTCTTCCAGCTGAACATCAGAGACTACAAAGGCTGGGCACGAGGACTGAAAGCCGCAGGATACGCCACCAATCCCAGTTATGCCGAATCGCTGATCAGCATCATCGAGATGTACAATCTCTCCCAGTTCGACACAGGAAAGAAGCATACGCCCAACATCCATAGAGAGAAACAAACGGGAAGCGACTTCTTCAACCGCCACATGGTGTACAAGAACAACAAGAACTATTTCATCATCGTGGAGCTGGGAGACAACATGGCCACCATCAGCAAGGAAACGGGCATCAGCCTGAAGCATCTCTACGAATACAACGACCTCCCCAAGGACTATTGGCCCACTCAGGGTGACGTGCTCTACATGAAAAAGAAACAGAAGTGTGCCAGCAAGGAATTCAAGAAGTATCCCATCCACATCGTGGAGGTCAACCAGAGCATGTTCGACATCGCTCAACTCTATGGCATGAGACTGGAAAACCTGTATAAGCTCAACAAATTGAATCTAAGTTACACTCCCCAAGTGGGAGATATCCTAAGAATCAGATAATAAAGAAAGAAGAAGCAGAAATATGATCGCATTATCCAACATCGCTGTGCAATTTGGCAAGCGCGTTCTGTACAAGGACGTCAACATGAAGTTCACCAATGGCAACATCTATGGAGTAATAGGGGCAAATGGAGCTGGGAAATCCACTCTGCTGAAAGTAATCAGCGGAGAGCTGGAGCCCACGAAGGGAACCGTAGAAATGGGACCCAACGAGCGACTGAGCGTGCTGAGTCAGGACCATTTCCTGTACGACAACGAGACTGTGCTCAATACTGTGCTGATGGGGCACACCACCATGTGGGACGTGATGAAGGAGCGCGAAGTCCTCTACAGCAAATCAGACTTCAGCGACGAGGATGGCATCCGTGTGGCTGAATTGGAAGACAAATTTGCTGAAATGGGAGGCTACACCGCAGAAAGCGACGCCGCTGCCCTACTCTCCGGCCTGGGCATCAAGGAGGACAAACACTATATGCTGATGGGTGAGCTCTCTGGTAAAGAGAAGGTCCGCGTCATGCTGGCAAAAGCCCTGTTTGGCAATCCTGACAACCTGCTGCTGGACGAGCCCACCAATGACCTGGACCTGGACACTGTTCAGTGGCTGGAACAATATCTGAGTGAGTTTGAGCATACCGTACTGGTAGTAAGTCACGACCGCCACTTCCTCGACTGCGTGTGCACCCACACTGTAGACATTGATTTTGGAAAGGTGACTCTCTTTGCAGGAAACTACAGTTTCTGGTACCAAAGCAGCCAGTTGGCTCTACGCCAAGCCCAGAACCAAAAAGCCAAAGCTGAGGAGAAACGCAAGGAACTGGAAGAATTCATCCGCCGTTTCTCTGCCAATGTGGCAAAAAGCAAGCAGACAACCAGTCGCAAGAAGATGCTGGAGAAACTGAATGTGGAGGAAATCAAGCCTTCTACGCGCAAGTATCCTGGCATTATCTTCCAGATGGACCGCGAACCTGGCAACCAGATCCTGGAAGTGAACGACCTGAAAGCTGTCACAGAAGACGGGACCGTCCTCTTCGACAATGTAAGCTTCACAGTGGAAAAGGGAGACAAGGTAGTCTTCCTGAGCCACGATCCACGTGCCATGACAGCTCTCTTCGAGATCATCAATGGCAACCGCGAGCCGCAAGCAGGAACCTACAATTGGGGCATCACCATCACCACTGCCTATCTCCCTCTAGACAACACAGAATTCTTCCACAGCGAGCTGAATCTGGTGGATTGGCTAAGCCAGTACGGCGAGGGTAACGAGGTGTATTTCAAGGCATTCCTGGGCCGCATGCTGTTCAGCGGTGAGGAAGTACTGAAGAAAGTAAATGTCCTGTCAGGAGGTGAGAAGATGCGCTGCATGATTGCCCGCATGCAATTGAAGAATGCCAATTGCCTCATCCTGGACACACCCACCAATCATCTGGACCTGGAAAGCATCCAAGCCTTCAACAATAACCTGAAGTTGTTTAAAGGGAACATCCTCTTCAGCAGCCACGACCATGAGTTCATCGAGACTGTGGCCAACCGCATCATCGAGCTGACCCCCAACGGAACCATCGACAAACTGATGGATTACGATGATTACATCAGCAGCGATAGCATTAAAGAGCAGAAGGCAAAAATGTATGGCACATAATCGGACAATATGACATTGGCACGTTTCTTGCACTTCTCTCCTTAAAAAAAAACTAATGTAAAAATGAGCGAAGAAATGAAAGAAAGACAGGAGGAAGAAAACCAACTGAAAACTAATAGTACAGAGAATCTGCAGGATAACATCCAAGAATCTCCCAAGAGCGAAAAGGCGGAGGAAACAGCAGAATCTTCTGCAGCAACCGCAGAAGAAACTGATTCCAAGGAGAACGAAGACACTCCCAAGGAAAAGACCTTGGAAGAGAAATTGGCTGATGCAGAGGCTGAAATAGAATCTTTGAAGGACAAATACCTGAGAAAGGTTGCTGAGTTCGACAATTACCACAAACGCTCCATCAAGGAGAAAGCCGACCTGATTTTGAATGGCGGCCAGAAGACCGTCGTAAGCATTTTGCCAGTTTTGGATGACATGGAACGGGCTCTGAAGAATATGGAAAAGGCTGAGGACGTGTCTGCAGTGGTAGAAGGCGTTGAGCTCATCTACAAAAAATTTGTCAGCATTCTGGGAAAACAGGGAGTAGAAGCCATCAAGACGGAAAACGCAGATTTCGACGTCGACGTACACGAGGCTATTGCTCAAATACCTGCTCCCAATGACGACATGAAGGGCAAGGTCATCGATTGCACCCTGAAGGGGTACAAGATGAATGACAAGGTTATCAGACACGCACAAGTGGTAGTAGGACTGTAAGACTATGGCAGAAAAGAGAGATTATTACGAAGTTCTAGGCGTCAGCAAGAATGCTACGGACCAAGAGCTGAAGAGCGCATACAAGAAGATGGCCATCAAATATCACCCAGACCGCAATCCAGGTGATAAGGAAGCTGAAGCCAAATTCAAGGAAGCTGCAGAAGCCTATGACGTTCTGCGCGATCCGCAGAAACGCCAACGCTATGACCAGTTTGGCCACGCAGGACTGGAGGGAGCAGGCGGATTCGGCGGATTCGGCGGAGCTTCCAGCATGAGCATGGATGACATCTTCAGCATGTTTGGCAGCATCTTTGGAGACATGGGCGGATTCGGCGGATTCAGCGGATTCAGCAGCGCTGGCGGTTCGTCCAGACAAAGCGATCGTGGAGGTGACTTGCGACTGAAAGTTCGAGTAAACCTGAATGATGTGGCCAACGGTGTGACCAAGAAATTCAAGGTTCACAAGAAGATTGCCTGCCAGCATTGCCATGGAAGCGGCAGCGAGGACGGAAGCACAGAAACCTGTTCAACATGTAAGGGCAAAGGATATGTCACAAGGGTTGTAAACAGCATGTTCGGCCGTATGCAAACCCAGAGTGCCTGTCCCACCTGTAACGGAACCGGCAAAACCATCAAGAACAGATGCCACGTTTGCGGAGGCAATGGTGTAGTAGATGGCGATGAAGTCGTAGAGGTAAAGATCCCTGCAGGTGTAAGCGATGGTGTTGTGATCACTCTCAATGGCAAGGGACACGCAGGCAGATGGAACGGGACACCTGGCGACATCCAGGTTTTCATCGAGGAAGAGCAACATCCTGAGCTGGAGCGTAAGGACCAGAACTTGATCTACAACCTGCTCCTGGATCTTCCCACCGCAGTTCTTGGTGGTACAGCTGACATCCCCACACTGGATGGAACGGCCAAGATAAGAATCGAGCCAGGAACACAACCTGGGAAGATAATGAGACTTCGAGGCAAGGGACTCCCTGCACTAAAAGGATATGGCTACGGAATGGGCGATTTGATAGTCAACATCAACATCTATATCCCAGAAACCCTGAGTAAAGAAGAAAGGGATCTCTTTGAGAAAGTCAAGGACAGCGAAAACATGAAGCCCAGTAAGGCAACCAACAAGAACAATTTCTTCAACAGATTCAAAAAGATTTTTGAATGACATATCAAGAAGCAACAGAATACCTGTTCGACTCCGCCCCGCTATTCCAAAATATCGGGGCGGGTGCATATAAAGAAGGACTGACAACCACAAAGCTACTGGACGAGCACTTCAACCATCCTCATCAGTCGTTCCGCACCATCCATGTGGCAGGTACCAATGGAAAGGGCTCTTGCTGCCACACACTGGCTTCCATTTTGCAGGAAGCTGGATACAAAGTGGGACTCTACACAAGTCCGCATCTGGTGGATTTCCGCGAAAGAATCCGAGTGAATGGAAAAATGATTCCCCAACAGAGAGTCGTGGATTTTGTCGAACAGGAGAAATCCTTCTTCGAACCTCTTCACCCTTCCTTCTTCGAGCTGGCCACCGCTCTCGCTTTCCTCTATTTTAGAGAAGAGAAAATAGATGTAGCCCTGGTGGAAGTCGGATTGGGAGGACGATTGGATTGTACCAACATCATACACCCTGATCTAAGTATCATCACCAACATCAGTTTCGATCACACCCAATTCCTGGGCGACACATTAGAGAAAATAGCAGGTGAGAAAGCTGGCATCATTAAACCACATGTACCTGTCATCATAGGCGAGACGAACGGACATGCAGAAGTCAAAAAAACATTCTGGAATAATGCACTGATTAACAATTCAAAAATAGTCTTTGCCGAAGAAAGAGATGAAATCAAATCATCAGGACAAAATCCATCAGGAGGACGAACCTATCAGACTCACCACTGGGGACAATTGGAAGGTGAATTGGGAGGACTCTGCCAAGAGAAAAACACCAGCACCATCCTGGCTGCTATCCCTGAACTCAGAGAAGCAGGTTACAGAATAAGCGACGATGATGTACGTCAGGGATTCCTGCATGTATGCGAAAACACAGGTCTCTTGGGCAGATGGCAGAAACTAAGCCAAGATCCGCTGATCATATGCGACACAGGACACAATGTGGGAGGCATGCAATACATCATTGATCAATTGGAAACAACGCCTCATCGTAAGCTTCACATCATAATCGGTATGGTTTCTGACAAAGACATCACGACTGTCCTGTCGATGCTCCCCAAAGAGGCTCACTACTATTTTACACAAGCTAGCGTAAAGAGAGCAATGCCTGCAGCTCAGTTCGCCACAAAAGCAAGAAATGCAGGACTTTATGGCGAGGAATACGAAAACGTTTCAGCAGCATACAATGCTGCCTTCAGAAATCTGAAGAAAGACGATTTGTTGTTTATAGGAGGCAGCAATTTCATCGTAGCAGACATGCTAAAGAACACACTTTAAAGTTTTTTAGCATTTTCCACAACACCTTTTTCTTCTTTTATTTGTCCATCTCAAAAATTTTGACTAGATTTGCAGTAGCAATTACTACTATAACTAATCGAAATACCGATGGACAAATCTTTAATCTCTGGCCTGAAGAGAGAAAACTTTCAGGCAAAAGTTCAGGGAAAAGAAACAGACCTCTTCACCCTGACGAACGACAATGGTGTGGAAATAAGTATCACCAACTATGGAGGCACTATCGTAGCCATTATGGTGCCCGACAAAGACGGGAATATGGCGAATGTCATCCAGGGGCATGACAACATCGACGATTGTATCAACAGTAGCGAACCCTTCTTGAGTACATTGATCGGCCGCTATGGCAACCGCATTCGGAAAGGACGCTTCACCATGAATGGAAAGGAATACAGCCTTGCCATCAACAATGGTCCAAACCATCTGCATGGCGGCCCTACCGGCTTTCATGCCCGCGTGTGGGATGCTGAGCAAATCAACGACCATGAACTCGTCCTGCGCTACATTTCCCCATATTACGAAGAAGGCTTCCCTGGCGAGCTTCATATGGCCGTGAAATTTTCGCTGACAGAAGTTAACGAACTGATCATTGATTATCGAGGCACAACCAACAAAAAGACTGTGGTAAACATGACAAGTCATGGTTTCTTCTCCCTCTCTGGCATAGGTAACCCCACTCCATCTGCAATGAACAACATCTGCCAAATCAATGCAGATTACTACGTTCCCATTGACGAAACAAGTATCCCTACAGGAGAGATCCTGAAAGTGGAAGGTACTCCCTTTGATTTCCGTACTCCCCATGCTGTAAGCGACAACATAGATGCAGACGATCAACAAATCAAGAATGGTGCGGGCTACGATCACTGCTACGTACTCAACAAGCGCGAACCTGGCGAACTAAGTTTCGCTGCAAAAATAGTGGAGCCTAACAGCAAAAGAAGCATGGAAGTCTACACCACGGAACCTGGTGTACAATTCTACAGCGACAATTGGGCTGATGGCATCAAGGGTCAGCAAGGTGCCGTCTTTGGGCGTCGCAGTGCGCTATGTTTCGAGGCTCAGCATTTCCCTGACTCACCCAATAAGCCTCACTTCCCTAGTGTTTTCCTAAAACCTGGGCAAATATATACCCAAAAGACCATTTACAAATTTGGCGTAGAGAAGTAATTCAGCAAAATTATTTATAAACTAACAATAAATCAAAACAAAATGACTCAAGAAAAGAAAAACGGCAACCTTATTGCCATTATCACAATGTGTTTCATCTTCGCGATGATTTCATTCGTAACCAACATGGCCGCACCATTTGGCACCATTTGGAAGAACCAGTATGAATGGGCAGGTATGACTGGCAACCTGATGAACTTCCTGGCTTATCTGTTCATGGGTATTCCTGCAGGTAAAATGCTCATCAAGGTTGGTTACAAGAAGACCACTCTGATTGCTTTGGCAGTCGGCTTCATCGGCATCTGCATCCAGTACCTCTCCAGCTTCGAGTTCTTGCAGGGCTCTGCCATCTACGTTTATCTGCTTGGCGCTTTCGTTTGCGGTTTCTGCGTATGTATGCTTAACACTGTAGTAAACCCCATGCTGAACCTCCTTGGCGGTGGTGGAAACAAAGGTAACCAGCTCATTCAGACAGGTGGAACCCTGAACTCTCTGACAGGAACGCTGACTCCTCTGCTGGTAGGTGCCCTCGTAGGTACAGTGACTGACAAAACAGCCATGTCCGATGTGTCTCCTCTCCTCTTCATTGCTATGGCAGTCTTCGGCATTGCATTCATCATCATTGCTAGCCTCTCCATTCCAGAACCCGCTCAGGAACGCAACACCAAGGTTTACGAACACAGCGCATGGAATTTCCGTCACTTCGTATTGGGTGCGATTGCTATCTTCTTCTATGTTGGTATCGAGATTGGTATTCCTGCACAGGTTATTTTCTATCTCTCTGATGCCACTGAAAAAGGTGCTGGTATTGCAGTGAACGGAGCCGCCATTGGTGGTGCTATTGCTGCCATTTACTGGTTGCTTATGATGGTAGGCCGCTTCAGCAGCACATTGGTGTCAGGCAAAATCAGTAGCCGCACACAAATGATTACCATGAGCACTATTGCCATCGCTCTGATTCTCATTGCCATCTTCATCCCCAAGAGCACCACTATCAGTATGCCTGGCTATAGCGCAGCCGATGGTTTCGCTATGTTCCAGGTTCCTCTGAGTTGTCTGTTCCTCGTTCTTTGCGGTATGTGCACCAGCATCATGTGGGGTTGCATCTTCAATCTGGCAGTAGAAGGATTAGGCAAATACACAGAGCAGGCTTCTGGTATCTTCATGATGCTCGTAGTCGGCGGTGGAGTGATGCCTTGGATTCAGGAGCAAATCGCCAAGGCAGCAGGTTACATGAACAGCTACTGGCTGGTTATTGCCATGCTCGTCTACATGCTCTACTATAGCCTCATTGGTTGCAAGAATGTAAACAAAGACATTCCCGTTGAGTAATATTTAATCCTTATAAAGACAAGATAAAATCGTTTAAATCATGAAATTGACAATTGATGACGTTCGTAGTCGCTTCATAAAGCACTTTGATGGCACAACAGGTTCTGTATATGCTTCCCCTGGTCGCATCAACCTGATTGGAGAGCACACTGATTACAATAACGGATATGTATTTCCTGGCGCAGTTGAGCAAGGAATCATCGCGGAGATCAAGCCTAACGGCACACGCAATGTACGTGCTTACTCGATTGACCTGAAGGATTATACAGAGTTCTCCTTGGACGACGAGAAAGGTCCTTCTGCATCCTGGGCTCGCTATATCTACGGCGTATGCCGCGAGATGATGGCATTGGATGTACCCGTTCAGGGATTCAATACCGCATTTGCTGGTGATGTCCCATTGGGCGCAGGCATGAGTTCATCTGCAGCTCTTGAGAGCACCTTCGCTTTTGCTTTGAACGATCTGTTTGGTGACAACAAGATTGAAAAAATGGAGTTGGCACGTGTTGGACAGCGCACTGAGCACAAGTATGTTGGCGTAAATTGCGGTATCATGGATCAAGCCATTAGCGTATTGGGAAAGAAAGGTAGTTTGTTGCGTCTGGATTGCCGCAGTGGCGAATATGAATACTTCCCTTGGAATCCCAAGGGGTATCAATTGGTATTGGTCAACAGTCAAGTAAAACACACCTTGGCAGGTAGTCCCTACAACGAGCGTCGTCTTGCATGCGAAAGAACTGCTTCTATCATTGCAAAGAAACATCCAGAGGTAAAATCTCTTCGCGACGCCAACTACGAAATGCTTGAAGAGGTTAAGCCTGAGATTACAGATGAAGAGTACCGCCGTTCACGTTATGTAATTGGTGAAATTGACCGTGTACTGAAGGTTTGTGATGCTCTGCAGAAAGACGATTACGAGACAGTTGGTCAAATGATGTACGAAACCCACTATGGCCTAAGCAAAGAATACGAGGTAAGTTGCGAAGAATTGGATTTCCTCAACGACATCGCTAAAGAAGAGGGCGTAACCGGTTCCCGTATCATGGGCGGTGGCTTTGGTGGCTGCACAATCAACCTGATAGCTGACGAATTGGTTGCCAACTTCAAGAAAGTAGTTTCCAAGAAATTTGAGGAAAAATATGGCAAGAAACCTATCCTGATAGATGTAGTTATCGGTGACGGGTCTCGCAAACTCTGTTAAAAACCTTATATTATTCAATCCTACTTGTTAGTATAATATAATAAGGTAAAAGATTCCCCTCTAGGAGGCTTCCTACGAGGGGATTTTTTATGTTATACAACATACAACGAATAAAAAGTGTAAAAGATACACTCATTATCAAATATATTTGTGTATATTTGTAGCAACAAACAACAAAAACAACCATCTATAACCAATCAACAATGACTTTATTAAACGTTTTTGCCTGGCAAGACTGGAGCGTTATCGCTCTCTTTGGCTTGCTGATGATAGGCATTGTGGTCTATGTGACCAAACAGAAAAATGAGAGTTCAGGAGATTATTTTCTCGATGGAAGAAATGCCACTTGGCTAGCCATCGGTACCAGTCTTTTTGCTTCGAATATCGGTTCTGAGCATTTGATTGGTTTGGCAGGTAGTGGAGCTGCAAGTGGAATGGCTATGGCACACTGGGAAATCCAAGGGTGGATGATCCTGATTTTGGCATGGGTTTTCGTTCCTTTTTATGAAAGGAGTCAAGTCATGACAATGCCTGAGTTCCTGGAACGCCGCTACAACAGTGCCAGCCGCAGTATTCTGACAGGTATCTCCATCATCAGTTACGTAATGACAAAAGTTGCCGTCACGGTGTACGCAGGAGGTTTGGTCTTCCAACAAGTGTTCGGTATCAAGGAAATGTGGGGCATAGATTTCTTCTGGATCGCTGCTATAGGACTGGTCATCATTACGGCCATCTATACAATCCTAGGCGGCATGAAAAGTGTGCTCTACACCAGCGTACTTCAAACTCCTATCCTACTCTTAGGTTCAGCCATCATTCTTTTCCTTGGCTTCAAGGCACTGGGTGGATGGGATCAGATGATGCAAGCTTGCGATGTCACCCCCAATTACGAAGGTGCTACAGGTACCATGATTCACCTGATGCGAAGCAATGATGATCCTCAGTATCCTTGGTTTGGTGCTCTCATCTGTAGTGCTGTCATTGGATTCTGGTATTGGTGTACCGATCAGTTCATCGTTCAACGTGTTCTCTCTGGAAAAGATGAGCAACAGGCTCGTCGCGGTGCCATTTTTGGTGCTTACCTCAAAATGTTCCCCGTATTTCTTTTCCTCATTCCTGGCATGATAGCTTTTGCTATGGCACAGAAGAATATTGTAATCAATGGTGAAGTTTTCCAACTCAGCACACCAGACGCTGCTTTCCCCACTCTTGTAGCAAAATTGTTACCTGCAGGTGTAAAGGGACTTGTTGTATGTGGTATTTTAGCTGCCCTGATGTCTTCTTTGGCATCTCTCTTTAATAGTTCTGCTATGCTCTATACCATTGACTTTCACAAGCGCGTTTTCCCCAATACAAGCGAGAAGAAACTTGTTGTGGTTGGTCAGATTGCTACTGTAGTTATCGTTATTTTAGGCATTTTGTGGATTCCTGTAATGCGCAGCGTAGGTGACGTCCTTTACAACTATCTTCAGGATGTCCAGAGTGTTCTGGCTCCTGGTATTGCCAGCGCTTTCCTGTTGGGTATCTGCTGGAAGCGGACCTCTGCTCAAGGTGGTATGTGGGGACTCATCTCCGGTTTGGCTATTGGTATTACACGTTTGGGTGCTAAAGTTTATTACACCAATGTTTCCGAGGCACCTCAGACTCTCTTCAAAAGTATTTTCTATGATATCAACTGGTTGTTCTTCAGTGGATGGATGTTGTTGGTATGCTGCATTATCGTAATTGTAGTCAGTCTCTGCACCAAAGCTCCTGATGAGGACAAGATACGTGGTCTCGTCTTCGGTACTGCTACCCCAGAACAGAAGGAGCAAACTCGCAAGAGTTGGAACAAATGGGATGTCATCAATACTTGTATCATCCTGAGCCTAACAGCTCTTTTCTACTGGTATTTCTGGTAATTAAACAATGACTCAAAAGGCGAGAGAATATTATAAGGACAATCCGCAATTCTACGTAGCAGTAGATTGCATTATCTTCGCTTTCGAGAATGACGAATTGCAGGTGCTATTGCAGCAGCGCAATTTCGAGCCTTTCCGTGGCGAGAAGACTCTCTTGGGAGGCTTTCTACAGGCCGGAGAGAGTTTGGAGGAGGCTGTACAACGCGTGCTTCGAATTCACACAGGACTTACTAACATCTATATGGAGCAAGTAGGCACATTCAGTGCACTCGACCGTGACCCTGGTGCACGAGTGATTTCCACTGCCTACTATGCTCTCATCAACAAGAATCTGTATGATTCAACTCTTCTCAAGGAGTACAATGGAGAATGGGTCAGCACAAATCATCTGCCCAGCATTCATTTCGATCATACAAAGATGATAGAACAAGCCCGTGAGCAACTCCGTCGTAAGATTTCATTCTCTCCCGTAGGTTTCAATCTTCTTCCTCCCAGCTTCACTTTAGCTCAGTTGCAACGACTATATGAGGTCATTCTAGGGCAAGAAATTGACAAACGAAATTTTCGAAAACGTGTTAGCGAGATGCAATTCATCGAGAAAACAGGGATGATAGATAAAGTATCCTCTCGCAGAGGAGCCAGCCTATTCCATTTCAATATGGAAAAATACAATATGACACATGAATTCAAATTGAAATAAAAGCAAGATATGTTGGAAGATCTCAAGGAAAAAGTATTTCAAGCCAATTTGGAATTAGTACGCCAAGGATTAGTCATCTTTACCTGGGGCAATGTTTCAGGCATCGACCGCCAGAAAGGGCTAGTTGTAATCAAACCCAGTGGAGTTGATTATGACAAGATGAAAGCCAGCGATATGGTCGTGGTCAATCTCGAAACAGGAGCTGTAGTGGAGGGTGATCTTAATCCTAGTAGTGACACACCCACCCACTTGGTTCTATACCGTGCTTTCCCAAACATTCAAGGAGTCGTGCATACACATAGCACTTATGCTACAGCATGGGCACAAGCAGGACGTGATATTCCAAATATCGGCACCACGCATGCTGACTATTTCTACAAGGACATTCCTTGCACTACAGACATGACTGCCAAAGAGGTGAATGGACAATATGAATTAGAGACTGGCAACGTCATCGTCCAACGTTTCCAGGGTATTAATCCCGACCACACACCTGGAGTCCTTGTTAAAAACCATGGTCCATTTAGTTGGGGGACTTCTCCTGCGAATGCTGTTTACAACGCCAAGGTAATGGAGCAATGTGCCAAGATGGCTTTCATTAGTCTTAGCATCAATCCTGAAACTACGATGAATCCATTCCTCATCGAAAAACATTATATGCGCAAGCATGGTCCAAATGCATATTATGGACAAAAGAAAATTTAATTATTAACGAAAATATCTAATCACATGTACAACAATTATGAACTATGGTGGGTAACTGGTGCACAGTTGCTCTACGGAGGTGAAACCGTAAAAATCGTTGACGGACACTCACAAGAGATGGTAGCAGGTCTTAATGAAAGCGGCAATATCCCTGTTAAGATTGTATACAAAGGTACTGCTAATAGCAGCCGTGAGGTAGAAACTATCATGAAGGCTGCAACCAACGATGACAAATGTATTGGTGTCATCACATGGATGCATACATTCTCTCCCGCAAAAATGTGGATTAAGGGTTTGCAAGCTCTCCAGAAACCTCTACTCCATTTCCATACTCAATACAACGAACAAATTCCTTGGGACACGATGGACATGGACTTCATGAACCTCAACCAAAGTGCTCATGGCGATCGCGAGTTTGGTCACATCTGTGCTCATTTGCGCAAACCTCGCAAAGTAGTTTCTGGTTATTGGAAAGATCAAAAAGTACAGAAGCATATTGCGGTATGGTCCCGCGTTACTGCTGCTTGGGCAGATGCTCATGATATGCGAATCCTACGTTTTGGAGATCAGATGAACAATGTAGCCGTCACAGATGGTGACAAAGTGGAAGCAGAAGTTCGCTTGGGCTACCATGTTGATTATTATCCCGTTTCTTCTCTGATGGAGTATTACAAGAAGGTGACCGAAAGTGAGGCAGATGAACTTGTAGAAGAATACAAGAAACTCTATACTATCCAGATAGGAGCATGCGACGAGAAGATTTACTGGGAGAAAGTAAAGAACAGCGCTAAAGCAGAAATTGCTATCCGCCGTGTTCTCAAAGACGAGGGTGCAAAGGGGTTCACTACCAACTTCGACGATTTGGGTGGAGCTGACGTGAATGATCCCAATTTCTTAGGTTTTGACCAGATTCCAGGTCTTGCTTCTCAGCGTTTAATGGCTGAAGGGTACGGTTTTGGTGCAGAAGGTGATTGGAAAACAGCTGCCATGTACCGCATGGTATGGGTAATGAGCCAAGGAATGGAGAAAGGTTGTTCCTTCCTCGAGGACTACACGCTCAACTTCGATGGCGAGAACTCAGCCATCCTGCAGTCTCACATGCTTGAAATATGCCCTTTGATTGCAGCCAATAAACCTCGACTCGAGGTCCACTTCCTGGGTATCGGTATCCGCAAGAGCCAAACCGCTCGCCTCGTATTTGATTCAAAAACAGGAGATGGAGTTACCGCAACAATTATAGATCTAGGCAATCGTTTCCGCTTAATCGTAAACGATGTGAAGTGTATTGCTCCAAAACCACTTCCCAAGTTGCCTGTTGCCAATGCTCTCTGGATTCCTCAACCCAACTTCGAAGTGGGTACCGAAGCATGGATTCTTGCAGGTGGAACTCACCATAGCGCAATGTCCTACGACATATCGCCTGAATACTGGGAAGATTATGCGGAGATTGCTGGTATCGAGATGATTCATATCAACAAGGCAACCACGATTCCCGAAATCAAGAAGGAACTTCGCATGAACGAGGTTTATTATCTGTTGAACCGCGCTGTACAGATGTAGTCCCATGAATGCCAAAGAAACTATTCAGAACGGGTTGTCGGTTCTCGGAATTGAATTTGGTTCAACCCGCATCAAGGCTGTCCTCATCAACCAGAACAATGAGCCTATCGCACAAGGAAGCCATGAATGGGAAAACCAGTTGGTCGACAACCTATGGACCTACAGTATTGATGCTATTTGGAGAGGTTTACAGGATTGTTATGCCGACCTTCGTACCAATGTAATGCAAAAATATGGAATCGAGATCGAGAATCTGGCAGCCATTGGTATAAGTGCCATGATGCACGGATATATGGCCTTCCATGGAGATGACATCTTGGTTCCTTTCCGCACTTGGCGCAACACGAACACAGGTAAGGCTGCAAACGAGTTGTCGACTCTTTTCAACTATAACATTCCTCTACGCTGGAGCATTTCTCATCTCTACCAATGCATCCTAGATAATGAGGAGCATGTTCGGAATATCGATTTCCTGACAACCTTGGCCGGCTATATTCACTGGCAGATTACAGGAATGCGTGTGTTGGGCGTGGGAGATGCATCAGGTATGATTCCTGTGGATCCTGCTACCAAGACCTATGATGCAGAAATGGTGAAAAAGTTTGATCAGCTGATTGCTCCCAAGGGTTACAGCTGGAAACTTTTGGAAATTCTGCCTCAAGTTCTAGTTGCTGGAGAAAATGCCGGTTTCTTAACGGAAGAAGGCGCACGCCGTCTTGACCCTTCAGGTCATCTGCATTCTGGCATTCCCGTTTGTCCTCCAGAAGGAGACGCAGGAACAGGCATGGTTGCCACAAATGCTGTGAAACAACGTACAGGCAACGTGTCAGCTGGCACGTCCTCTTTCTCCATGATTGTATTGGAGAAACCTCTCTCCAAACCCCATGAAATGATAGATCTTGTCACAACACCAGATGGAAGCCTGGTTGCCATGGTACATTGCAACAATTGCACTTCTGATATCAACGCGTGGGTCAAAATCTTCCGTGAGTTTCAAGAATGGATGGGCATGCCTGTCATAGATATGGGACAACTGTACACGCAACTCTTTAACATAGCCCTTCAGGGTGATCCTGATTGCGGTGGCATTCTTTCCTATAACTACATTTCAGGCGAGCCTGTCACTGGACTTGCTGATGGACGCCCCCTTTTCGTACGTTCTGCTAATGACAAGTTCACACTTGCCAATTTCATGCGCGCTCATCTCTATGGAGCCATTAGTGTGCTGAAGTTTGGAAACGATATACTGCTCAAGGAAGAAAAGGTTCGTGTTGATCGCATAACAGGTCATGGTGGCTATTTTACCACTCCTGGCGTTGGCCAACGCATGCTGGCTGCTGCTCTTAACTCTCCTATCTCTACCATGGAGACTGCTGGTGAGGGGGGAGCATGGGGGATTGCTTTACTGGCCGCCTATTTGGTACGCAATCCGGATAATCTTTCCTTAGCCGACTATCTCGATCAGATAGTTTTCGCTGGCAATACTGGTGTTGAAGTCTCACCCACCCCAGAAGAGGTTGCGGGATTCAATGCATACCTTGAAAATTACAAAGCAGGACTCCCCATCGAACAAATTGCTGTTCAAGTCAAGAAATAAGGACTCTACACGTCTGTAGAGATAGCGTTTTCATGTCGCTATGGTTTCTCACACGTTCGGAAAGAGAGGCCATAGCGATTTCTTTTATCCATAACAACACATTTTCATCATATAAAAAGTGTAAATGATGATTTTTTTTCATAACTTTGTGCAAAATTGAAAAAACAAAGAAAATGAATGACATCAAAACAATGAATCGTGCGGCCGACAACATACGTATTCTGGCTGCATCAATGGTAGAAAAAGCTAAAAGTGGCCACCCTGGCGGAGCTATGGGTGGAGCTGACTTCATCAATGTACTATATAGTGAATTTCTCGAGTACGATCCCTTACAGCCTGAATGGATAGGACGCGACCGTTTCTTTCTTGATCCTGGCCACATGGCTCCCATGCTCTATGCTCAACTGGCACTGATTGGCAAATTCACTTTGGCCGAACTCCAACAATTGCGTCAATGGGGCTCTCCTACCCCTGGCCATCCTGAAGTTGACGTGGCTCGTGGTATTGAAAATAGTAGCGGTCCTTTGGGGCAAGGTCATGCCTATGCAGTAGGGGCTGCCATTGCCGCCAAGTTCTTGGCTGCTCACACAGGCAATCCCACTTTCTCACAAGAAACCATCTATGCCTACATTAGCGATGGGGGAATCCAAGAGGAAATCAGTCAAGGTACTGCTCGCATAGCTGGACAATTGGGGCTCGACAACCTGATCATGTTCTATGATTCCAATGACATCCAGCTCTCTACAGAGACCAAGGTCGTAATGAACGAAGATACGGCTCTGAAGTTCCGTGCTGTTGGATGGGAAGTCTTCGAAATCAACGGCAACGATGTGGAACAGATACGCGAAGCCATCCGCAAAGCTAAAGTTGTAAAAGGAAAGCCCTCTCTCATCATTGGTAAGTGCATAATGGGAAAAGGGGCTCTACAATCTGACGGAAGCAGTTATGAGCGCAATTGCAAGACTCATGGAGCTCCCCTTGGAGGCGAAGCTTTCCGCAATACCATCCAGAATCTGGGAGGCGATCCTGACGAACCTTTCCAGATTTTCCCTGAGGTTCAAGCTCTTTATGCGACTCGCATGCAGGATTTGCGCAGCATCGTTGCCGCCCGCCATCAGGAAGAGAACGCCTGGGCAGAATCCGATCCTGCAGGCGCAGAGCGATTGAAGGCTTGGTTCAGCAAAAAGGCTCCTCAGGTGGATTGGAGTCAAGTGATCCAGAAGGATGGCGATGCCACCCGCAATGCCAGCGCTGCCTGTCTGGGTGTTCTGGCTGAGCAGGTACCTAACATGATATGCGCCAGCGCTGACCTTAGCAACAGCGACAAGACGGACGGATTCCTCAAGAAAACACGCAACATCACGCGTGATGACTTCGGAGGTAATTTCTTCCAAGCTGGTGTTGCTGAACTGACAATGGCATGCTGCTGCATGGGTATGGCGCTTCACGGCGGAGTGATTGCTGCTTGCGGCACGTTCTTCGTCTTCAGCGACTACATGAAACCTGCTGTACGAATGGCTGCCCTGATGGAATTGCCAGTCAAGTTCATCTGGTCGCACGATGCATTCCGTGTAGGCGAGGATGGACCAACCCATGAACCTGTAGAGCAGGAGGCTCAGATTCGCTTAATGGAAAAACTTCACAACCACAGTGGACACAATAGTATGATTGTACTCCGTCCTGCCGATGCACAGGAAACCACCGTAGCCTACCAGATGGCTATGGAGAACACTTCCTCCCCCACCGCCCTCATCCTCAGCCGTCAGGGAATCCAGTCTCTTCCCGCTGGCAATATTTATCAGGAAGCACGACGTGGTGCCTACGTGGTAGCAGGCAGCGATGACAATCCAGATGTAGTCATGGTGGCTTCAGGGTCTGAGGTCTCCACCCTCTGTGCAGGCGCAGAACTGCTTCGTCAGGAGGGTGTGAAGGTACGTGTCGTCAGCGTTCCCAGCGAAGGCATTTTCCGCAACCAATCTCTTGAGTACCAGTTGAACGTAGTACCAACCGGAAGCAAAGTGTTTGGACTTACCGCAGGCTTACCTGTCAATCTCCAGGCCTTCCTCATCGGTGCCCATCCCAAGAGCCGCATTTGGGGTCTGGAATCCTTTGGTTTCAGCGCACCTTACAAGGTTCTCGACGAGAAACTGGGTTACACAGCCCAGAATGTTTACAATCAAGTTAAGGAAATCCTGTAAAAAGGAAACGCATCACTATGATTGGATTAGCAAGCGACCACGCCGGGTTTCCCCTCAAGCAGTTCGTCCGTCAGTACCTTGAGGAGAACAACATCGACTATCGCGATTACGGCACTTTTACTGAAGAAAGTTGCGACTATGCGGATTATGCTCACCCTCTTGCCTATAGTATTGAGGCAGGCGAATGCAATCTAGGCATAGCCATTTGCGGAAGCGGCGAAGGCATCAGCATGACCCTTAATAAACATCAGGGCATTCGTGCAGCCCTCTGCTGGATTCCTGAGATTGCTCGCCTGTCCCGTCTCCACAACGACGCCAACGTGCTGGTCATGCCTGGCAGATTCATCACCCCAGAAGAGGCTCGATCCATTATGGACATCTTCCTCTCCACCAACTTTGAAGGAGGACGGCACAAACGACGCATCGACAAAATCCCAATTCACAGCCCGCAAGAAATCTGATTATTCTTTATACATTCCAGTTCCACAATTATCAGCATCAAGAAATCATGAAAAAGATTTGGGTATTGCCTCTGCTTGCAGTCATGCTGTTCTCCAGCTGCAAGGAACGCTACTCGGAAGGCGAGAAAGTAGGAAATCTCATAGAGTTTACCAGAAAAGGCGTCATTTGGGATTCTTGGGAAGGCAGGCTCAACATGACCCAAACGGGAATGAATACTAGTGGAGAACCTTTCAGTTTCTCTTTCGACAATGACCGCCAGGATCAGGATTCTCTCATCAATCTTCTTTATCAGGCTCAAGCCGAAGGATGGAAAGTGAAGATAAAATACCATGAAGTATGGGGCTTCCTCAATATCTTTGCCAACCGTGGTGAAACTGATTATTTCGTGGATGACGTGTATGTAATCGACAAGGATTTTGCAAACGCAGCCAAACGTTTCATGGGCGAAAGGAGCGGACAAGTGATTGACACCATCTATGTGGTAATTGACAAGAACGAAGTACGACAGCAGATTCAAAACAAATAACGAGTCTCCTACAGCAGTATGGGTCGAAAGAAGAAAAAGACTGACAACTACCTGCAAATGTCTCTTTTCTCTGAGGCAGATTTTGAGCAACCATCGGCAGAGCAACAAAAAGTCGAAAGTTCTGAGTTGTCAACCAGAACTCTTGAACCAAAGGAAAACTCAGCGATGGGAAACGAGAATTCTCATGCTGCAGAAGAAACTACGACCGCTGCCTCTATACCACAGCTATCCACCGAATCCCAAACCACAGAAGAGGAGGATATTACTGAAGTCGACCGTTCTCTTCTGGTCAAGAAAATGCAGGAGACTCTTCGCATCCTGGAATATACAAGCCCCAATACCATCCGTCTCATTTCTTTGGAATCCTCCATCATTTTTCAGAAGGGAATCCAATTCAACCAAAAGTTTACCCTGAAGGCACTCCCTGACAAACAGCTCAACTGGTATGAATTCGTAGCCCTCTATTATTGTTCTTTTGCCAATGCCTTTCCCACCATGCTCGACAAAATCAATCAGGAATACATGGATTGCTATCAGGAAGCCTCACAAATCTTTGAACTCTAAGACCACTTTGCATCTTATCAACTAAAGGGGTAGCACATAAGGCGTACTTCCCTCAAAAGAGCTGTCTTTTCAAACGGATTAGAGGAACACGTCGAAAGCGCAAACTCAACACGTCGAAAGCGCAAACTCAACACGTCGAAATTCGAGTTTCAACACGTCAACTTCTGAATGTTGACGCGTCATGAATTTGCTGAATACGTCAGCATGACAAAAGGAAAAAACGAGGAATTATGACAGACTGGCAGAAATGTTGCCACAACGTCGATTGGCATGTGCTTTGTTTGACAATAAGTAACATTTCTATGTAACTGGAATAAAAACAAATAAAAAATATCAGATTATGGGAAAGATTATTGGAATCGATTTGGGTACTACCAATTCATGTGTATCCGTATTTGAAGGCAACGAACCTGTAGTAATTGCCAACAGCGAGGGTAAGCGTACTACTCCCTCTGTAGTAGCTTTTGTTGATGGTGGCGAGCGCAAGGTGGGTGATCCTGCCAAACGTCAGGCTATCACAAACCCCAAGAAGACTGTGTTCTCCATCAAGCGTTTCATGGGTGAGACATACGACCAAGTATCTAAGGAAATCGCACGCGTTCCTTATCAAGTAACACGTGGCGACAACAACACGCCTCGCGTAGACATCGATGGCCGTCTGTACACTCCCCAAGAGATCAGCGCCATGATTCTGCAGAAGATGAAGAAGACTGCCGAGGACTATCTGGGTCACGAGGTCAACGAGGCCGTTATTACCGTGCCCGCCTACTTCTCAGACTCTCAGCGCCAAGCCACTAAGGAGGCAGGCCAGATTGCTGGACTCGATGTGAAACGTATCGTAAATGAGCCTACTGCAGCCGCATTGGCATATGGTGTGGACAAAGCCAACAAGGACATGAAAATTGCTGTGTTCGACCTGGGTGGCGGTACATTCGATATCAGCATTCTGGAGTTCGGCAGCGGAGTGTTTGAGGTTTTGAGCACCAATGGTGACACTCATCTGGGTGGCGATGATTTCGACCAGGTAATCATCGACTGGCTGGCTAATGAGTTCAAAGGAGAGGAAGGCATTGACCTGAAGCAGGACCCCATGGCTCTGCAACGTCTGAAGGAAGCTGCAGAAAAGGCTAAGATAGAACTTTCGAGCACTACTACCACAGAAATCAACCTGCCCTACATCACAGCAGTAGGTGGAGTGCCTAAGCACTTGGTAAAGACATTGACACGTGCCAAGTTTGAGCAACTGGCCGACAGTTTGATTCAAGCCTGCAAGGTACCTTGCCAGAATGCTATGCGTGACGCAGGTCTGAGCAACAATGATATTGATGAGGTCATCCTCGTAGGCGGATCCAGCCGTATCCCCGCCGTACAGAAACTGGTGGCTGACTTCTTTGGCAAGGAACCCAGCAAGGGCGTGAATCCCGATGAAGTAGTAGCTGTGGGTGCAGCCATCCAAGGTGCCGTATTGGCAGGCGACAAGAACGATATCGTTTTGCTGGATGTAACTCCCCTTTCTATGGGTATCGAAACGATGGGTGGCGTGATGACCAAACTGATTGACGCCAACACCACTATCCCATGCCACAAGAGCGAAGTATTCAGTACTGCCGCCGACAATCAGACGGCTGTTACCATCCATGTGCTGCAAGGCGAGCGCCCCATGGCAAGCCAGAACAAGAGCGTTGGTCAATTCAATCTGGAGGGCATAGCACCCGCACGTCGTGGTGTACCTCAAATCGAGGTAAGCTTCGACATCGACGCCAATGGTATACTGAAAGTTTCTGCCAAGGATAAGGCAACTGGCAAGGAGCAAGCTATCCGCATAGAAGCATCGAGCGGACTCTCGAAGGACGAAATCGAGCGCATGAAGGCTGAAGCTGAACAGAATGCTGAAGCCGACAAAAAGGAGCGTGAGCGTGTAGATAAACTGAACCAAGCCGACTCTATGATTTTCCAAACTGAAAACATGCTCAGGGAAAGCGGCGACAAACTGCCAGCCAATGTGAAGAGCGAAGTAGAGGCTGCCGTGGAGAAGCTCAAGACTGCTCATAAAGCTCAAGACATCCCTGCCATCGATGCTGCCATAAGCGAGCTGAACAATGCCGCTCAAAAGATGTATCAGGCTCAGCAACAGGCTGGCCCACAGGCAGGTCCCGACATGAACAGCGGCTTTACAGGCGGTGCAGGCAACAACGCAGGCAACAACGCAGGCAATAGTAGCCAGCAAGGGCCCGATATCCAAGATGCCGACTTCGAGGAGGTCAAATGAGACGCATAAGTAAAGACATAACAAAACACTATCAAATGGCGTGTAGCTCAATGAGTTACACGCCATTTGCTTTTT
>JAEEGI010006406.1_pt1 | contig 26601 bp, 17 predicted proteins | sample 8958751 | NCBI WGS metagenome assembly JAEEGI01 (sample SAMN16246545, study PRJNA631951) | gut metagenome | biome: gut microbiome; feature: rumen; material: KS-attached | host: Bos | place: Iran: Karaj | collected 2018-10 | reverse complement strand
GAGATGCCAAAGGAGTTTGCCCTCAGGAGAGTGCTCTTCTATGCGCGGGTCGTTGTTAGCATCAGCAATTGACACGAGCGTATTACCATTGTCAAGACGGATAACAGAGTGAGGACGGCCTGGCGTAGCCACGCTCCAGACAGCATGACCACGCTTGTCGTACTCTGTGACTTTCTCCCCTCCGTAGTGGGCCACCAGATAGTGGCCGTTGGGCAGCCATCGGGCATTTCGCATAAAGGCCATGTCGTCAGAAGAGGCTCCTTTGGGCAGTATGCTGACAGCATGCAGGATTCGTCCTTTAGGCGAAACCTCCAGCAGCCTACCTTTCTCACACTCCCCGACGAAGGTATTTCCATTGGGCAACCGCTGACAGGCAAATACGTGGCAGTCGGAGTGATAGCAGAAGAGGGTGTCGCCCTGCGGTGTCAGCTCAAGCACACCTTTTCCCGTAGTGAAGAGGATATTGCCATCAGGCAACAGCTGAAGATCGTTGGAGAGCGGCGCGTCGTGCTGCCACGCCACCTGTCCGCCTTCTAATCTGAGCAGCTTGCCCTGAGTATAGTCGGTGACATAGACGGTGGAGGGGAAGTGGAAGCGGAAATGATGCTCCACGATGCCAGTACCGATGATGAACGATGCGAAGGCAGCATAGGTGCTGATCTCGCGAGGCTGAGAGATGTAGGCTTTGTAGCTGTCTTTGATGCCGATGCTGCTACAATCTACGAGGTTATAACCGCCATCGCTGTTGCGTACTGCCTTACTGATGATGCCCTGATAGGCACGGTCTACTACCGCCTGATAGTCTGCGGCACTGACATATCCTTTGTTAATGGCCGACTGCAGCAGGTAGATGAACATACCCGTGCCAGAGGTCTCATTCCAGTTGCCTGCCTCGGTGGGCTTGTCAACGACCTGGCACCAGAGGCCTGTCTTCTGATCCTGACTGGCCTTCAGCCCTTTGCACAAACGCCTTAGAGCATCCAGCAGCTGCTCACGTCCCGGCTGGTCAGCAGGAAGATAGTCGAACACATCAGCCAGCAACACGGCACCCCATCCCAGGCCTTCGCTCCACACCTCCGGCGAGTGGTTGTCCTGATTCTTCGCCCATCCAGCCTTGCCCTGCTCTGCCCATCCATGATAAAACAGACCATCGTTGCGCCCGCAGAGGCTGACGAGTCCCTCTATCTGCTTCACCACTTCGCTGAAGTCCTCCGGATGGCCCATTGTCTTGGCATAGCGCGCCAGGAATATCTGTCCCATGAACACGCCGTCGACCCACAACTGACGGATGGAGTGCGAGTGATAGAAGATGCCCAGCCGATTACGCGGATAATCGTCGAATCCCCGACGAATGGTCTCGGCGGCGCGTGCATAACGTTGCTCTCCCGTCAACTCGTACATCAGCAGACAGGCATAGCCGGGGATGAAGTTGTCGAGAGCCCTGGGGGTGAAGTTGGGCACCCGTCCTTCTTCATCGACATTCTGATCGACGTAGCGGCGAATATAGCTCAGATAGGTAGAGTCGCTGGTCATCCGCCACAGTTTCTCCATAGCAAACATCATGTAGCCAGCCTGCCAAGTGAAGTGATTCTGCTGGGTGCCCCAACGGATGACGTCAGGGTCGGGATGGCTGGTGATGAAACTCTTCGCTACTTCTTCAGAATACTGTTTCGGAGCAGCGGCGGCCGTGGTGAACATAAAAGCAATGCATACTGCAGTAATGATTTGTTTGTACATAGAAAGACTAGTTTTTTAGTAACGCTCTGCAAAATTACGAATAAGTTGTCAAACTACCAAATGAATAGCCGAAAATAAACAAAATATCATGATGAAGCCCGACGGCCTCCTTGATATACTAAGAGGCTGAGCTTGCTCAACAAGGAAGCCGTCCTTGCTATACAAAAGTGCCGCAGAGCCACATCACGAAGGCTGTCCTTGTTGACCAAGAACAGCCTGTTAGTTAATGACAAGCATTTCGCTCGCTACAAAAGCATGGTCTTTACTTCTCTACGAGTATGCGGGCATCAACGGCGATGACATCATTCTCGTCGGCCAGGAGGGGATTGATGTCCATCTCCTTGATTTCGGTAGCGAAGCGCAGGAGGGTGGAGAGCCGCACGATGATCTCAGCATATTTGCGCTCGTTGATGCCTCGCTGACCACGCGTACCACGAATAATCTTATAGCCACGCAGGGAGTGAATCATCGAGAATGCCTCCTCGTAGCTCAGAGGAGCCAGACCCGAACTGACGTCCTTGAGTACCTCGACGAAGATACCTCCCAGTCCGCAGAGCACCACATGTCCGAAGCGTGGCTCGTACTTCGCGCCGATAAAGAGCTCGGTGCCACGAATCATCTTCTGCACCATGACGGCTGTGGCATCCGGAATCTGCATCATACGGTCGAACTCGGCGCTGAGCACCTCTTTCGAACGAATGTTGAGCGTCACGCCGCCCACATCGCTCTTATGGACAGGTCCCACGACCTTGGCTACCACAGGGAATCCCACGCGCTCGGCGAAGGCGGTCACCTCATCCTTTGCTGCGCTGACAAACTCAGGCACAGTGGCGATGCCGGCAGCCGAGAGTAATTCATGTACTGAGGCAGGATCGATGTAGCCACTACCGGGGGCGAGACCATCGATGATCCGCCTGATGCGCGGCACATCGACACCATTGATGACCACATTCTGGTCGGCAGGCTCGGGGGTCTTCATAATCTGAGTAAGGGCGGTGGCCAGCGTCACCTCGTCGCTGAAGTTCACGTGCCCCCGGCTGAGGAACTCCTGCACCTCGGGTCCGGCGGTGTTGACGCTGGGCAGGACGGGGAAGATGGGCTTATGGCATTCGAGTATTTTCTTGTGTAGCACGTCGTAGGTCTCGTAGAGCTGCACCAGTCCCGGTGTGCCGAAGATGACGGCGATGGCATCAATCTCGTCGAAACGATGCTCACAGTAGTCAATGGCGATGCCTAGGTGTTCGGGCGTACCTGTAGCCAGGATATCAATGGGATTAGCTGTTGACGAGCCGGGGAAGAGCTGTGCCTTCAGTTCGTCGGCAACGGGTCCGCTGAGCTGTGGCACCTTCATGCCTCCCTTCGAGAGGGCATCGGTGAGCATCACGCCAGGACCTCCGGCATGGGTGACGATGGCGAAGTTCTTGCCGGTGAAGCGGGGCAGCGTGAAGATACAGCCCACGGTGGTGAGCTCCTCACGGCTGAAGCAGCGCACGATGCCGGCCTTGCGGAAGAGGGCCTCGACGGCAGAGTCGCTGGAGGCGATGGCACCGGTGTGACTGCTGGCGGCACGGCTGCCTGCCGATGATGATCCTGCCTTGATGGCAGCGATACGACAACCCTTGCGGATGAGGCTAGTGGCATGGAACAGCAGCTTGTCAGGATCAGCGATGTTCTCGATATAGAGCAGTTTCACCAGCGAGTCGCGCTCAGCATCGAAATGCTCGTCCATGTATTCCAGCACAGCCTCGATGCCTATCTGCTTGCCGTTGCCCACACTCCACACCGAATTAAAAGGCAGGCCCTTGGTCACAGCACTCTCAAGGATGAACACGGCAGTGGCACCCGATCCACTGATGAAGTCGACACCCTTCGGGTTGAGCTGTGGTATGGGTTTGGTAAATACGGAGTGATGATGCCGCGTAAGCAGGCCAATGCAGTTGGGGCCTATCAGCGCACAGCCGAATTTCTCGCATGTGTCGAGAATCTGCTGCTCGAGCACGGCACCCTCGTGGGTCTCCTCGCTGAAGCCTGCCGAGATGATGATGAATGCACGCACGCCCTTCTCTGCAGCAAGGTATTCCACATACTGCGGGCAGAACTTAGCCGCCACGACGAGAATGGCAAGATCGGTAGGAGGCACCTCCTTGGCATCATGGAAAGCTTTAATGCCCTGCACCTCATCCTCTTTGGGGTTTACCACACGCAGCACGCCTGTGTAGCCTCCGCTGAGAAGATTGCGCACTACGGCGCCACCTGGTTTATGTACATTGTTAGAGCCGCCAATAACGACGATGCTCTCCGGTTGCAATAGCTGTCGGTTGATCATAGTCTTAAGTTTTAATGGTGCAAAGTTACGAAGAAGTGAGCAAAACGCCAAAAAAAAAGCATAAAATCAGACAAATAATTGCATAGTCGGGAAAGATTGTGTAACTTTGCAACCAAAATTGCAGAGAAGAAGCACATGATGACTAGAAAACTGATTGTGGCACTGACAATGATAGTGCTTGGACTTACGATAGATCCTGCCTTGGCCCAGACCGATTCTGCGGCCAACGATATCCCCACCCTGCTGGAGACCGACTCACTGGCGGCTACCGCCCTTGATGGCGCGTCGGTGGAGGAGCTGATAGGAGACGAGGATATGAACGCCCTACAGACAATGGCTATGGGCGAAGGCTCGGGGCTGCACGAACAACTGAAATCGAAATTCGTGGAAGGCTCAGCAGAGTTCATGTCGCTGGTTGCACTGGCGCTGGTCATCGGTCTGGCACTCTGCATCGAGCGTATCATCTATCTAACGCTGTCGGAGATTAACGCCAAGAAACTGCTCATCGACATCGAGAAAAAGGTGGATGCGAACGACGTGGAAGGTGCGAAGTCGCTATGCCGCGAAACACGCGGTCCCGTGGCCAGCATCTGCTACCAGGGGCTTATGCATGCCAACGAAGACATGGCCACCGTGGAAAGGAGCATCGTAAGCTACGGAACGGTGCAGTCGGGCAAGCTGGAGAAGGGATGCTCGTGGATCAGACTGATGATAGCCATCGCTCCCTCGCTGGGCTTCTTGGGCACGGTGATAGGAATGGTAATGGCCTTCGACCGCATTCAAGAGATAGGCGATATCAGCCCCACCATCGTTGCCGAGGGCATGAAGGTGGCGCTCATCACCACCATCTTCGGTATCATCGTAGCCATCATCCTGCAGATATTCTATAACTTCATCCTCTCGCGCATCGAACGTCTGACGACACAGATGGAGGAGTCGGCCATCACGCTGCTCGATATCATCATGAAGCACAAACTGAGTCAGGGATAAAAAGGAAGACGACGATGATCAACTACGAATCACCACTCTATGTGAGCATCGTGCTCTACACCATCTATGCGCTGCTGTTGCTGGCAGCGGCATTGACGGGATGGTCGGTGGTCAGAAGCCTGCGCCTGCAAGGCAAGGAAGGCGGACGACTGCATGGTGTGCCTGCTCGTAGGATCACCTTGATTACGCTGGCACTAGTGGTGGCGACGATGGCAGTGACGTGGATGTTGGGCAGCACCAAGCCTCTGATGAACAACGGGAAGACGTTTGCCGATGCCTTCTGGCTGAAGACGAGTGATATGTTCATCATCACGCCCATCGTACTCGTCGCGGTGCTATGCTTGGCTAGCCTGTTCAGTGTGCTGAAAAAGAAATAATAATCATGTTCAGGAGGAGAAAACGCGACATACCAGGACTCAACACGACGTCAACAGCCGACATCTCGTTCATGCTGCTGATATTTTTCCTGGTGACCTCGTCGATGGACACCGACAAGGGACTGCCACGACAACTGCCTCCTCCCGATGACTCCACGAGGCAGGAAGAAGTGGAAATCAAGCAGCGTAATGTGCTGGAGCTGGAGCTGGATGGCAACGACCGCCTCACATGCAACGGCGAGGACATCGACGCGAAGGAACTGACATTGCGCGTTAAAGAGTTCGTGAGCAACAAAACGAACGATCCTTCGCTGCCTGAGATGAGTCAGCGCGAGGTGCACCTCATGGGCCAATGCCTGGTCAGCGACCATCATATCATATCAATCAAGACCGACCGCCAGGCATCATACAACGCATATTTTGAGATGCAGAACGCCATCGTGAGGGGCTACAACACCCTTCGCAACGAGTTGGCGCGCAGTCGTTTCGGACATTCCCTTTCAGCCTGCACAAGCGAGGAGCGTGCAGCCATCGAACTGGTCTACCCCCAGCGTATCAGCGAGGACCTGACCTACGGGGAGGAAGGAGGTGAGCCATGATCAACCGATACTTCTCACGTGACGACTCCGAGCGCGACGTACCCATGCTCAACACGTCGTCGCTGCCAGATCTGATCTTCACCGTGCTCTTCTTCTTCATGATTGTAACTCACATGCGAGAAGTGACTCTGAAGGTACACTACGAGGTACCACAGGGAACGGAAATACAGAAGCTGGGACACAAGGCCAGCATCGTGCAGATATACGTTGGCCGCCAGGCTGGCAGCGACGAATTCCGCATTCAGCTGAACAACCAGCTGTCGACCATCGACGACATCAAGGCTTTCCTCGCCGAGGAGCGCAGCCGCATGTCGAGCGAAGACCAGTCGCGAATGACCGTCAGCATCAAGGCCGACCGCGACGTGCCGATGGGCATGATCAGCGACATCAAGAGAGCGCTGCAGCAGGACTATGCCCTGCGCATCAACTATTCGGCCACAGAAAAGAACAATCTTTCACCTTAAACAGTATAAATACATGGCAAACCTGAAGCTTGACAAGCTTGACAAACAGATTTTGAGAATGATAGCCGACGACGCACGCGTGCCCTTCCTCGAGGTGGCACGGGCATGCGAAGTGAGTGGTGCTGCCATCCATCAGCGCATCCAGAAACTGACGAATGCCGGTGTGCTGAAAGGATCGCAATTCATCATCGACCCAGAGAAAATCGGCTATGAGACGTGTGCTTTCATCGGCCTCAACCTGAAGAACCCCGAGAACTTCGACGAGGTGGTAAAGCAACTGAAGGACATGCCGGAGGTGGTGGAATGCCACTACACGACGGGCAACTACGACCTGTTTATCAAGATCTATGCCCGCAACAACCATCACCTGCTGAATATCATTCACGACAAGTTGCAGCCAATGGGGCTGGCCCGCAGCGAGAGCATCATCTCGTTCCACGCAGCCATTGACCGCCAGATGCCTACAAAGGAGTTCCTCGACGACTGACCTCAGCCGTTGCTCAACTCCCGTCTTTCATAGGAGCGAGACGCCCGAAGGCCTATTGTTTCTTCCTATAGGTGACGAAGGCATAGGCGAAGGCATGGCGCTCGTCGATGTCATGTTCTTCGCGCTCTATCTCCTGCCACCCTTCGCTATAGTCGGGGAAGAAGGTGTCGGCCTCGGCGGGAGTGTCATCGACTTCCGTCAGGCATAGACAGTCGGCTTTGTCAAGCAGGTTCTTGTACAGGCTGGCTCCTCCAATGATATAGATATCTTCATCAGGGCGGCAGGTGGCGATAAACGTGTCCCACGTGGCAAAGCACTCGCAGCCGGGAATCTCCTTTTGACTGCGGGTGAGCACACAGTTGCGCCGCTGAGGCAGCGCTCCCTTGGGAAGACTCTCAAACGTGCGGCGGCCCATCAGTATGGTGTGCCCGGTGGTCAGCTGCTTGAAACGCTTCAGGTCGTTGGGAAGCCAGTAGATGAGTTTGTTCTTATAGCCTATGGCGCGGTTTCGGGCCACGGCGGCAATCATGGTAATCATACGCTTACGTCGGCTTTGATGTGAGGCCAGGGATCGTAACCCTCCAGCTGGAAGTCCTCATAGCTGAAGCTGAAGAGGTCCTTTACCTCGGGGTTGATGACCATCCTGGGCAGAGGGCGCGGCTCGCGGGTGAGCTGCAGACGCGCCTGGTCGAGGTGATTCAGATAGAGATGTGTGTCGCCGGTAGTATGGATAAACTCGCCGGGTTGCATGCCCACGACCTGAGCCATCATCATGCACAGCAACGCATAAGAAGCGATGTTGAAGGGCACACCGAGGAACGTGTCGGCCGAGCGCTGGTAGAGTTGCAGCGACAACCGACGGGTCTTGCCTCCATCTTCGGCACAGGGTGAGGTATAGAACTGGAAGATGGTGTGACAGGGAGGCAAAGCCATCTTGTTGACCTCAGCCACATTCCAAGCTGAGACAATCATCCGGCGTGAGTCGGGGTTATTTCTAAGTTGGTCGAGCACCAGCTGAATCTGGTCGATGGTACCTCCGTCATAGTCAGGCCACGAGCGCCACTGATGACCATAGACGGGCCCCAGCTCACCGCATTCGTCGGCCCACTCATTCCAGATGCGCACGCCGTGTTCCTGAAGATACTTCACGTTTGTGTCGCCCTTGAGAAACCACAGCAACTCATAGATGATGCTCTTCAGGTGCAGTTTCTTCGTAGTGAGCAGCGGAAAACCCTCTGCAAGGTTGTATCGGCTCTGAGTGCCGAAGATGCTCAGTGTACCCGTGCCGGTGCGGTCGCCCTTCTGAGCCCCCTCGGTCAGGATGCGGTCAAGTATGTCTAAATATTGCTTCATATGCTGTAGGTATATGTGTCGATTTTATGCGCCACTCCTTTGGATAGAGGTTGTTGGCGCGTGTGCCGATGTTCTTGACAGGCCCCAGCGGATGGCCCATGAAGGTCACCGTAACCAGACCCCGAGGCGTGTCAGCAGGCAGCACAATGGCCTCGCCACGGAGATAGCGGATAGCATCAGCATAGCTCAGGTCACAGCTCGCAACCACCTCATCATGAGGCCCGCTGCTGTCAAAAACGACATGAAGGCCCTTCCCTCTCTCCTCTTTCCACTTTCCTCTCTCCACTTTCCTCTTTCCACTTTCCTCTCTCCTCTTTCCACTTTCCTCTCTCCCCTTTCCACTTTTCCGCAGCACACAGACGAACAGGCCCTCGGAACGAGTAATGCCAGGGATGAAACGATAGACAGGGACGTCGAAGCCCGGCAGCAGCGAGCCCGTGATGTTCCACTCAGGCTGCGTCGCCACAGGGAGCAGCTCGGCGTCAAAGGTTTCCTGCATCCAACGCACGTTCTCCTCATTCTCCTTCGCGTTAAACGTACAGGTGCTGTAGATCAGCAGACCGCCCGGCTTGAGGCACTGCCAGGCATCGCTGACAATCTCGCGCTGCAGGCGCCAGCATTTCTCTACGTTCTGAGGACTCCACTCGCTGATGGTCATCGGGTCTTTTCGGAACATGCCTTCACCCGAACAGGGCACGTCGCAGATGATGATGTCGAACATCAGCCCCGACCTCACATAGTCGCCAGGATAATTGTTAGTAACGATGCACGAGGGATAGCCCCACTTCTGAATGTTCTCGCTGAGAATACTAGCCCGCTGGCGTATGGGCTCGTTCGACCACAGACGCGAGTCTTCCTTCAGGGCAGCGATGGCACATGTCGACTTCCCGCCAGGAGCAGCACAGAGGTCGAGCACGGTGAGCGGTGAAGGATCATCAGCCATGATCGAGGGGCTGGTAAGAATATGGTGGATAAACATCGATGCTGCCTCCTGCACATAATAGCAGCCTGCATGCAGCAGCGGGTCGAAGGTGAAGTTCGGTCGCTCAGCGAGATAATAGCCCAAGGGACACCAACCTATAGCGGTAGCAAACTCTCCACTCTCCACTTTCCACTCTAACCCCTTCCTCGGATTCAGCCGGATACTGACAGGCGGTTCTTCGTCGAAAGCTGCCAGATAGCGCCGGAAGCGCTCCTCGCCCATCAGCGCCCGTGTGGACTCAACAAATGCTTCGGGTAGTGTCACCATAGATCATTATCCTGTTGTGGTGTCTCTTCCTTGACGGGCTTGGCCGGCTGCTCCTTCACCTTGCCTTCCGCGTCGAACATGCCGTAGGTAGTGCGCAGCACGATGAACTCCGTGCGGCGGTTCAGCTGATGGCACACCTCCTGTTTCTCTTCATCATCGAGGGCATTGATAAACTCCTCGGTGAGCACGTCGTCGGCCTTCAGCCAGTCGTACTTCTCCGTGAGCTTACGCTTGATCACCTTCGGTTTCTTCTCGCCATATCCCACCGGCGACAGTCTGTCTGCAGCGATGCCGTGCTCGATGAGGTAGTTCACCACGCTCTCTGCACGTCGCTGGCTGAGGCGTTCATTGTAGGCATCCGATCCGCGGTTGTCGGTGTGTGCCGACAACTCAATGGTGACGTTAGGATTCTCATTAAGCAGGGCGATGAGGTTGTCGAGAGCCTCCTCCGACTCCGGACGCAGCGTGGCCTTGTCGAAGTCGTAGAAGATATTGTCGATGAGCACAGGAGCCGTAATCGATGCCAGCGGGAACTGCAGCACATACTCCTCCGACTCCAGCACGGGCTCTACGCGCAGTTCCTCCTTGTGGTTGAGGAATCCCTTGCACGTGCCCAGGAAGACGTAGTCGACCCCGGGCTTGATCTCCTCGACAAACGATCCGTCGCCTCTCACGCTGATCTTCTTGTTCGTGCCGTCATTGCCCACCATGTACACCAGTCCCTGTGGCAGCTCGTAGCCGTCCTGTTCGTATACCCATCCTTTCACGGTTTGTATCACCTCCGACTTCTCAAACGAGAATATATGGTCCCATCCACGGGCATCACCACGGTTTGAGCTGAAGTAACCCCTGTTGTGCAGCCCCTCGAAGGTCATGCCGAAATCGTCGCCCGATGAGTTGAGCGGGTAGCCTGGATGCTCGATTTTTAGTGTAGAGGGCCAAGTGAAGAGTGCCGGTCTAGCTACCGTACTGTCTTTCTGGGCAGTTTCCCCTTTTGCGGTAGCTAGCTCTAAACTATCAGTTATAAACTTTTCTATCTCTACGTAGTAGATATCCAGTCCTCCGAATCCCGGATGGCCATTGCTGCTGAAATAAAGGTCGCCATTGGGGCGGAACGTAGGAAACAGCTCGTCGCCAGGTGTGTTGATAGGCTCGCCCACGTTCTCGATACTCACCACGCCCTTCGTCGACAACTCGGCTCGCCAGATGTCATAGCCTCCCAGGCCACCGGGCATGTTGCTCACGAAATACAGCCACATGCCGTCGGGTGAGACGCAGGGATGGGCAAAGGCCGAGAGGGTGTCCTTTGAGATATCCATCACCGTGGCCTTGCCCCACGAAGCATCGCTGCGCTGCGAGGTGGCTATCTGGGCATAGCGAGGATAGGAGGGGTCGGTCTTGCAGATGGTAAGATACATCGTCTTGAAGTCGGGGCTGAAGGTGCAGGCACCCTCATCCTCCTCGCTGTTCAGGTCGCTCTCGATAGGCTCAGGCTTCGACCATTTGCCTTTATCGTCCTTCTGCGAGAAGAAGATGTCGGCATTCTTCGTGCCTGTGATGCCGCTCAGCTCGTCGCCTTTGGCCTGGTTGCGGGTGCTGCTGAAGTACAGCTGGTCGCTGTCGTCGCCTGCCAGTGCCGGCGAATACTCCGCACGTCGCGAGTTAAACAGCTCCTGCTTCTTCACCGTGTAACCCGAATACTCGGCCTCAGCCTTCCACTTCGGAGCCATGCGTGCCGACTCAAGACCCACCAGGATTTGAGAGTTGAGAGTTGAGAGTTGAGAGTTGGGGTTGGATTTCTGCCTTTTGAGCTGCGCCTCGCTGGTGCCCAGGCTGTCGAGCAGCTGCAGGAAGGTCTTCTCGGCATCCTTGTAGCTGGCGTTCTTGAGCTGCAGCTGAGCCAGGTGCAGCAGGGCTATCGTGTCGGCCTGCTTGAATCGCACGGCATTGTTATAGGCGGCAATGGCTCGCTGCGTCTGGTTGATACGACGGTAGCAGTCGGCCATCTTCAGCGAACGCACACCACGCAGCGGGCGCTCCTTGGCAGGCGTCTGCGAATAGGCCTTCTTATACATTGCCGCAGCGTCATAGTATTCGCCCAGGGCGAAGAACTTGTCGCCTTTCTTCATGGCAACGTCGGCACCGCACGACACGAGCAGCACCGTCATGACCATATATAATATGTAGCATAAACGTCGCATACTATAGAATAACGTCCTTAAAGCCTTTTTATTGCCTTTGCCTCCCGCTACAGCAGTCAGATTTTGGCCAGAGGACGGACGATTTAGTTAAAAATATCTAAATCGAGCGCATATTGAACTTTTGTTTGTATCTTTGCACATCATTGAATTCAACTCAACTATTTAACTAAAACATAAAGCGTATGAAAAAACTATTCGCCATCGCAGCCCTGCTCAGTGCAAGTGCACTGACACTCCAGGCACAGCAACTCACCCTTCATCTCGACAAGGCCCAGACCCCAGTGAGCCCCATGCTCTACGGACTGATGACCGAAGAGATCAACTATGCCTATGAAGGCGGACTCTACACCCAGCTCGTGGCCAATCCTGCTTTCGCCGACATGTTCAATCCTCGTGGCGGACGGCGCGGAGGTCGGCAGAACAATCCCGACGCCCCTCGCATGACTGTGCGCCCCGACCGCTGGCAGCTCACCGACACGGTGAAGGTGCGTGTGCGCCAAAACCGGCAGGGAGGCATCAACGATGCCAACCCCACCTCGCTCATCGTCAACTTCCCTGAGGCCGGATTAGGCATCGTCAGCGAGGGATACTGGGGATTCCCCATCCGTAAGAGCACCACTTTCAAGGGAGCGCTCTATGTCCGTCAGCCAGCAGCACGCAACAACAGCGATGCTGCCCAGCCCGTACGCTCGCTCACCATCGCCCTGAAGAGTGCCGACGGCACCACCACCTATGCCCAGACCAAGGTGAGCGGCTTCACTAGCAGTTGGAAGAAGATCGACTATCAGCTCGCCACCTCCGACAGCCAGGCCGACACGAAAGATGCCCGCCTCTTCATCATTGCAGACCAGGCCGGCAGCATCGAGCTCACACGTGTCACCCTCTTTGCCCCCAGCTTCAAGGATCGCAAGAACGGCCTGCGCCCCGACCTCATGCAGATGATGGCCGACATGAACCCGAAGTTCCTGCGCTTCCCCGGAGGCAACTACCTCGAGGGCAACAACTTCGCCAACCGCTTCGACTGGAAGCAGACCATCGGCGACCCTGACCTCCGTCCCGGCCACCAGAGTCCCTGGGGCTACCGCTCCACCGACGGCCTCGGACTGCTCGAGTTCCTGCAGTGGGCCGAGGATGTGGGCGGCGAGCCCGTCGTGGGAGTCTTCGCCGGCTATGTCCTCAACGGCGACCATCTCGACGGCGACTACATCAAGCCCTTCATCCAGGATGCCCTCGACGAGATCGAGTATATCATGGGCGACGCACAGACCACCAAATGGGGTGCCGTGCGAGCCCGCGACGGCCATCCGCAGCCCTTCCCCCTCCACTATGTCGAGATAGGCAACGAGGATTTCTTCGACCGCAGCGGCAGCTATCCCAACCGTTTCAAGATGTTCTACGAGGCCATCAAGGCTCGTTATCCTCAGCTGCAGATCATCTCCACCGTGGGCTACGATGCCCTGAAGTCGGCGGCCATCCCCAACCCCGTTGTCGACGTCATCGACGAGCACTACTACCGCAATGCGCAGGATATGTACCGCAATGCCTATCAGTATGACCGCTACGATCGCACAGGGCCCAAGATCTTCTGCGGCGAGTGGGCCACACGCGAAGGATCGCCCACGCCCAACATGAATGCCGCCTTGGGCGATGCCGCATGGATGAGCTGCATGGAGCGCAACTCCGACATCTGCATCATGTCGTGCTATGCGCCCCTCTTCGTCAATGTCGAGCCAGGAGCCATGCAGTGGTCCAGCGACCTCATCGGCTACGACGTGCTCCATGCCTACGGCTCGCCGTCCTACTGGGCACAGGTGATGTTCGCCGGCAACCTGGGCGACCGCATCGTGCCTGTCGATGCTGCCGCTATACCGCGCCAGAAGCTCGACCGCAACGACGAGGCTGACGCCGTGTTCTACACTGCCACCACCGATGCCGCCACGGGCAAGATCTTCCTCAAGCTCACCAATGCCGTCGGCGATGCCCAGAAGCTCACCATTGCCCTCGACGGTGCCAAGAAGGTGAAGTCGAAGGCCCGCAAGATCGAGCTGAAGGCTCCCCGCCCCGACGACACCAACTCCATCGACAATCCCCGCAACATCGTGCCGCAGGAGTCAGTGCAGAAGGTCGGCAAGCGCTTCCCCATCACCCTCGCCCCCTACTCCATCACCGTGCTCGTGATAGAGTAAACGCGGCTCAGCTGAAAGAGCAGTCATCGTCTGATATTTCAAACCCCTGCCCCTCCACCGGGGAAGGGGTTTGCTCTTTTTTTTCACATTTATTTCTTTTTTTTCGCGCTTATTCCAAATTTTATCGTTACCTTTGCAGAAATTTTTGTTTTCACAAACCAGCAAACATGAAACGACTACTGCTTTCCACGCTCTTCATGGCAGCCGTCACGATGATGGCACAGGCCAGGGAGGTGCCACTCCTGGGCAACATCATGGCGCGACAGACGACATCGCTCAACGGCGACTGGCACTACATCATCGACGTACAGGAAGAGGGATACTACGACTATCGCATGAACCCCACCCGCTCGGGATTCTTCCGCAATGCCAAGCCACAGCGCCCCGAGGATCTCATCGAGTACGACTTCGACAAGGCCGCTACGATGCGCATACCCGGCGACTGGAACACCCAGGACGACCGTCTCTTCTTCTACGAGGGCACGGTGTGGTTCAAGAAGTCCTTCCACCATCAGCGAAAGTCAGGATGGCGCACCCTGATCTACTTCGGCGCCGTCAACTACGAAGCCATCGTCTACATCAACGGCACTAAGGTGTGCACCCACATCGGAGGCTTCACAGCTTTCAATGCTGACATCACCGACCAGCTTCGCGACGGCGAGAACGTGGTCATCGTCAAGGTCGACAACAAGCGCAAGGCCGAGGCCGTGCCCACGCAGATCTTCGACTGGTGGAACTACGGCGGCATCACACGCGACGTGCTGCTCGTCGACGTGCCCGAGACCTACGTCGAGAACTACAAGCTAGAGCTGCTGAAGGCCGACGCCAAGGCCAAGCAGCGCGAGATCACCGTCACCGCCCAGCTCAACAAGCCCGCAGAAGGTCGCCAGCTTACGCTGCTGATTCCTGAGCTGAACGTAAGTATGCCCCTCGTCACCGACGACAAGGGACATGCCAGCGCCTCGATCAAGGTGCCCGCCAAGAAGCTATCCCTCTGGTCGCCAGGCAATCCCAAGCTCTATCGCGTGGCACTGCGGCTCCATGACGCCGGCACCCTTCCCGGCGACGTCATCTCCGACGACATCGGCTTCCGCACCATCGAGACACGCGGCAAGCAGATCCTGCTCAACGGCGAGCCCATCTTCCTCAAGGGCATCAGCATCCACGAGGAGAAAGCCCATGGCGGCGGACGCGCCAACAGCACTGCCGACGCCCACGAGCTGCTGAGCTGGGCAAGCGAGCTCGGATGCAACTTCGTGCGCCTGGCCCACTATCCCCACAACGAGTATGCCGTGCGCGAGGCCGAGCGCATGGGCATCATGGTGTGGAGCGAGATTCCTTGCTACTGGACCATCGCCTGGAAGAATCCCGACACTTATGCCAATGCTCAGCGACAGCTGACCGACATGATCCTTCGCGACCAGAATCGTGCGAACATTATTATATGGAGTATAGCCAACGAGACGCCTCACTCAGCCGAGCGCGACGACTTCCTCGGACGCTTGTCTCAGCATGCCCGCAGTCTCGACAACACACGTCTCATCTCGATGGCTATGGAGGTGACGGGCGCCTCGAACTACAAGAACCGCCTGCAAGACAACATGAACAAGTTTGTCGATGTGGTCAGCTTCAACCAGTATATCGGCTGGTATCGCGATGTGAACGATGCTCCGAAGATGGAGTGGGAGATTCCCTACGACAAGCCAGTCATCGTGAGCGAGTTTGGTGGTGGCGCCCGATATGGCCTGCACGGTCCGAAGAACCAGCGCTGGACGGAGGAGTTCCAAGAGAATCTTTATATCGAGAATACTGCTATGCTCGACAAGATTGAGGGGCTGGCAGGCACCACGCCTTGGATTCTGAAGGACTTCCGCTCGCCCCGCCGAGTGCTCGACGGCATTCAGGACTACTACAACCGCAAGGGTCTCTTCTCCGACAACGGCGAGAAGAAAAAAGCCTTCTACATCCTTCGCCAGTGGTACGAAGGAAAGAAATAGCCCATTAGAGTGAGTGGTGAGATTACCTCACCACTCTTTTTTGTCCATTCACAATGTAGACACCCGACTTCAGACTCTCTGAGTTGAGGCGTCGCCCACTCAGATCGTAACAACTGCCATCTTCGTCATGACTGGTGGCTGTTTCGTTGATGCCTAAAGGCGTGCGGTTGCCACCGAAGAAGTAAAGGCGGAAATGGTCGAACATCGTCCAATGCAGGCTGCCAGTTTTCGTGCCCTTGATACCCAGCCGCATGTTGCCGCCTACGGTCTCCTGCTCAGCGGTGACGCCACAGTCATAGAGCCCTTTGGCGAAATAGCGTGAGGCGCCGGTCATGCAATTGGGGAACCACGTGCCGTCGGTCATCTGCTTGTCGCTGCCCCATCCTCCGTCGTTGAAGAGTGCCGACGGCTGGCGGTCTTCACAGATATGCTTCACGGTAGCCGTCGTGTTGTTGATGTAGAGCGCGGAGTTGACGTTGTTCGTGCCCGAAGTGTACTGGGTGTAGACCACCGAGGCATCGCCAGGCCGCTGGAAGGCGTTGGCCCGAAGCTGATAGATGCCCTTGGGCATATCGTCGAGCACCTGATAGAAGTTGAAGGTGGTCTCATAGAACTCGGCAGCCTGTGCGTCGTAGCCAGGATTCTTTTGGGTGGTCCATCCCGTAGTGGCATCGTTGTCGAAATCAGGATTCTGCAGCATATAGGTGAGGTCGAATGGATGCTCTATGTCGCTGACTGAGACACTGCTGAGGAAGTTCATTCCCGCCTCTTTGGCCTTGTCGATGAGTTTCGACAACTCTGCTCCCGTTTGACAGGTTTCGGCTTCTGCCTCGATGGCTGCGAGCTCGGCATTCAAGGTGTTGTCGGCTCCGTTGACATCCTCGGTATGAGGTGTCTCGGCTAGTTGTCGAATCAGGGCAATCATCTCCTCCAGCTGCTTCTTGGCCAAGTCGATGTTGCCGTGCTCAAAGTTGCGGGCCTCGTCGGCGGTGAGGATGAGCCAGCGCTGGGTGGTGCTGTTCTTCGAGATGTTGAAGTTGGCTGCACCAGTCTTGCCGTTGGCATTGGCATTGAGCAGCGGCGGGTTGGACGAACTCTGCGGATGGATGATGTAGTAACCGCGATGACCGTCCACATCGACGCGTCCACGCATCAGGTGGAAATCATCGGCCGAGGTGGGCGATGTGTGATTGGCCGTTCGTATGCCGCTGCCATAGGTCATATAGTAGCCCGTGGCGGCATTGCGCAGCTGGTAGTACTGGTTGCTGGGGGTGAAGGTGAGATACCAGGCGGCAGCATCGTCCTGAGTGGCTTCCTCGATGCTCATCGTCTTCCATTCCAGCTGGTGACTCTCGTTCTCCACCAGATAGGCGGTGCGCAGGCCTCGGCTCTCGGCTTCGTTCTTCAGATAGTATTTCACGCCGTCCTCATGGTTGAACGAGTAATAGGGCAAAGCGTAGCCAATGGCATCAGAGCCAGGCAGGCCATCCTCGTTAAGTGCCTGAGCCAGTATGCCCATCATGCAGTAGAGATTGTCGGAGTGTGTGTCCTCGTGGGCACCGTTGCAGCCGTAAGGCCAGAGGTGCATATCGTCGCCGGTGATGGTGGCGGTGGCGCTATTGTCCCAGAAACGCACAGCCTCCGTCACTCGGTCGCCCAGCCAGGTGCCGCGATTGCCGTCGGCTCGCATGTCGGCCGACCACCAGATGTTGTGCGTACCTACGCCGATGCCGTGAAAGGCTTCGTGCATGATGGTGCCTATCTGCTGGTACGACGAGCTTTCGCCCACGCGCATCCATCCTCCATAGCTGCAGTCGGCAGTAGGCGTGCCTGGGCTATAGTGAACGGAGATGCCGAATCCATGAATGCTGCTCAGGTTGTTCCAATAGTAGTTCATCGAGCGTTCTACAGCATAGTTCAGTCGCTCGTTGGTAGCATCGTCGCCGCCATTGTCATACCAATAGCCGATGGTCCCCTTGGGCACGGTGACAAACTTGATGACATCGCCATAGCCTACGGCATAGTCGTTGCTGATGGCATAGGCTCGCATGTAATAGACGGTAGCGGGCTTCAGGTCGCGCAGCCAGTAGATTTTTCCTGCCTGATTGAGATACTCCGTCGTGCGGTGGTCGGTCACCTTCGGATCGGGATTCTCGCTCCAGCAGAAGCCTGATTCCAGAATGTTCGAGCCCTTCACGGTGCTACGTCCGAAGGCCCAGGTGGCTCCGCGAATAAATCGGCTGTCGGTAGTGACCACAGGTACCTGACCGCTACCGTTCAGGATGCGGAAGCTGAATGTGGCCTCAGCCAGTGCCGTGATGGCTGCCTCAGCTTCAGCATCGGTGGTGGCGTCGGCATCATAGATGCTCTGGGCCCTGTCGATGGCGGCTTGGAATTCGGCTTTCTGCGTAGCCGAGGAGCTTGTGATTTCTTCGCAGGCGGCACTGATGGCTTCAGCCAGACGGGCGAAGACCTGCTGCGAGACAAGGGCGGTGGCATAGGCGCTTTCCAATGCCCGTGCAGCCTCCGACCATCCCTGGGTGTCATCCTGCAACAGCAATGGGCGCACGACATCGATGGCGGCTTGCAGAGCTTCGTGGGCTTGGGCATTCATTCTCTGGGTCACCAGCTGCTCGGCTTTCTCCAACAGGGTCTGCAGCTCGGCCTTGGCCTCGTCGAAGCTGTCGCCGATGTACTCCAGACGGAAGTTGTCGACGGCAATCCAGTTGCCCGTTGCCCCAACGGCCTCGAAGCCAATTTCCAGCTCATCGTTCACCAGTACGAAGTCGAGCGTATAGTCTTGTCGGATGGTCACTGCCCCCTTATGAGAGTTGGCAAAGATCCAGGCACCTGTCTGAGCTTTAGTCGGAGTGTCTTCCTGAATATTCTGAGCTACGGCCTTCAGCCTATAGTGACCAGGCTTCATGTCCGTCAGTTTCTGTATCAGACGGGCATCGCCCACGGCTCCGCCTTTGCCCGTCCATTTCTCCACATACCAGGAGCCTTGCTTGATGTTGAAGACGTTGTTCGACTGCGTTCCCATACCCGAGGACGTCCAACCTGTGAGGTCGCCCGTCTCGAAGCTGGGATTCACGATGCTAGCGGTGAGGTCGAGCGGATGATCAGGGCTGGCATTGGCACGACGATACTTGTCGACGGCCTCTTCCAGCGCCTTGATGGCAGCGGCTTGCTCATCGCCGGTGGCATTGCCGTTGGCCAGCACAGCCTGGGCGGCTTCGATGGCATCCTTCAGCTGTTGGCTTTCCTTGCCCGTCGCATCGCCAAGGGCGGCAATAGCGGCTTCGATGGCAGCCCTCAAAGCCTCGCTAAGGTCGGTGCCAACGAGCTTCAGTTGGAAATTGTCGACTGCAATCCAGTTGCCCGTAGCATCGACGGCCTCGAAGCCGATGGCTATCGTTCCTGAGACGTAGGTGAAGCCGACGGTGTAGGTATCGCGCACGGTGACCGTTGTCTTCTGGTCGCCGGCAAAGATGCAGGCTCCTGTTTTTGCGACCGCTGGCGTGTCCTCCTGAATGTTCTGAGCGGCAGCCGTCAGCTCATAGTTGCCGGGCGGCAGGTTGCCTATCACCTGCGTCACGCTACCCGAGCCTACCGATCCTCCGCGACCCGTCCACTTCTCCATATAGGTATTGCCAGCCTTCAACGTAAATACGTTGTTGCTCTGTTCACCCATGTTCTTACAGGTCCAACCGGTTTTCCCCTGCTCAAAGCTGGGGTTGACAATCTTCGACGTGTAGTCGGTTTGAGCCCTTGCTCCGACAAAGGAAAACACGACCAGCAACATCGGCATGATAGCTCTGATTACTTTCATAGTGGTATAGTTTTAAGTTCTGTGTGCAAAGTTACGAAAAAAAATACGAAAAACCTAGGGAAACCAAATTTTTCACTTTTCACTTTTCACTTTTCACTTTTTTTTATTACCTTTGCAGTCAAAATTTAGACACAAGCATCATGAAGATAGGATTCGACAACGAGAAATACCTGAAAGTTCAGTCGGAACATATTCGCGAACGCATCGCTCAGTTTGACGGAAAACTCTATATGGAGCTGGGAGGAAAGCTCTTCGACGACCATCATGCGGCACGCGTGCTGCCTGGATTCAAGCCCGACTCCAAACTGCGCATGCTCGCACAGCTGCGCGACTCGATAGAGATCGTCATCGTGGTCAGCGCCGACGACATCGAGAAGAACAAGGTGCGTGCTGATCTGGGCATCACTTATGATGAGGATGTGCTGCGCCTGCGGGAGGAGTTTATGAACCGCGACTTCATGGTGGGCTCGGTTGTCATCACCCACTACAACGGTCAGCATGCTGCCGACCAGTTCCGTCACCGCCTGGAGCGCATGGATATACGTTCTTATATCCATTATCCTATCGACGGCTATCCTCATAACGTGGAGCTCATTGCCAGCGACGACGGCTTCGGCAAGAACGACTATGTCGAGACATCACGGCCCCTCGTCATCGTCACCGCCCCCGGCCCCGGCAGCGGCAAGATGGCCACCTGCCTCTCGCAGCTCTACAACGAGAACAAGCGGGGCATACGCGCCGGCTATGCCAAGTTCGAGACCTTCCCCGTATGGAGCCTCCCCCTGAAGCATCCCGTCAACATCGCCTACGAGGCCGCCACTGCCGACCTCAACGACGTCAACATGATCGACCCCTTCCATCTCGAGGCCTACGACAAGATTGCCGTCAACTACAACCGCGACATCGAGATCTTCCCCGTCCTCAACGCCCTCTTCGAAGGCATCTATGGCGGCAGCCCCTACAAGTCGCCCACCGATATGGGAGTCAACATGATCGGCTTCTGCATCAGCGACGACGAGGTGTGCTGCCAGGCATCGCGTGAGGAGATCATACGCCGCTACTATGCCGCCACCAACAAGCTCGCCGACGGCGCCGACAACGAGCGTGAGGTGCAGAAGATACTCCTTCTCTTCAACCAGGCCAAGATCACCACCGCCTACCGCCGTGTCACCGTGGCCGCAGCTGCCAAGCAGGAGCTCACCGGCCATACCGCTGCCGCCATGGAGCTCAGCGACGGCACCATCATCACCGCCAAGTCATCGCCCCTGCTCGGCTGCAGCGCTGCCCTGCTCATCAATGCCACCAAGCACCTCGCCGGCATCGACCATGAGACACGGCTCATACCCCAGAGTCTCATCGAGCCCATCCAGAAGACGAAGACCGAGTATCTGGGAGCCCGCAACCCACGCCTGCACACCGACGAGGTGCTCGTTGCCCTCAGCGTCATCTCACAGGACGACGACCAGTGCCGTCGTGCCCTGGCCCAGCTTCCCCAGCTCCGTGGCTGTCAGGTCCACTCCACCGTCATGCTCAGCGAGGTCGACCGCAAGATCTTCAAGAAGCTAGGCTGCGAGCTCACCTGCGACCCTGTAAGGAAGAAGTAAAACGGTATTATAAAACACAGGCGTTTACGAACAAAAGGCCCTCGAAAAACCATGTTTTCGGGGGCCTTAACGATTACTTGCGTACTTGCGCACTTTACCAGAATTGGCCGCGACCTAGGCATACCCACCCCCATCCCCTCCCGAGGGGAGGGGAGTTTGGTTAGAATAGGGGGCCGCGGCCCATACACGAGGTGGTGGTGATGGCCGCGATGAATGCCGTGATGGCTGCGATGAGCGCCTCCATGATCCGGCTCTTCATCTTCTCAGAAATCTTCATTGTTCAGTTCCTCCTTTTGATTGTTTAGGTCGCTTACGCTCAAAATTGAAGCAAAAATTAATAAGAAAATTAATCGAGCATCAGGTGAGTTCTTTAAATTTTAAATATAATTTTTGTTTTAATTTTGAGCGAAGCGACCACTCTTCACTTCCTACGGACGTGGCTCGTCATCGCCGGAGTTTCCGGAATTTCCGGAGTTTCCGGAATCACCTGACTCGATGCCGCTGCCCTGCAGGTCGTTGGTGAGCTCGAAGCGCACGTCCTTGAGCATCGTGGCGGGATGGTCGAACACCTGCTGCTGGGTGGTCACGAGGGTGGCGACGCCGTTGACGATGCGGGCACGCTGCACCTCCGACACGCCCTTGAGCACCGACGTGGTCTCGGGCTGGAAGTTCACGCGGCAGCGCTTGACCAGCGAGGCGGTGCAGCCGTCCTCGGTATCGGCAGCTGCCGAGCTGATGCCCACCTTGAAGATGCCGATGCTGTCGAGCTTGATCTTCTGCCCCAGCTCGAAGTAGTGCTTGAAGGCGGCGCCCAGCTCGTCGAGCGTGGCCTTGATGTCCGAGCGCTTCACCGTGCACTGCGTCTGGATGAAGTCGGCCAGCTCGGCGGTGGTGATGAAAGCCTTGTCGTAGACGGGGCGCACGTAGTACTTCCCGAACGTCTTCGACAGCTCATTGGTGTTACGATACTTTTGTACTTTTTGCGACATGTAGATTGTCTCCTCTCTTATTGATTTTTAGTTAAACAATGTTTGCTCGCCGGCTTGGGGTCGCGCCTGTGGCCATCAGACGCTGTCACAACCAGTTTTGCGACGGCAAAGGTACTAAGATTTTCAATTCTGTGCAAGAGGAAGGCCAAAATATATACCCAACCAATTGATTATCAGTAGAATATATTTAGGCAATTCAAGTTTAGCAAGCTTTGCTAGCCTTGGAGTTTAGGAGTTTAGGAGTCTAGGAGTGTAGACTTTAGAAGTAAGGCCCTCGAAAAACCATGTTTTCGGGGGCCTTAACGATTACTTGTGTACTTGCGTACTTGTTTACTTCTTACTCGGCGGGACCACTCAAGATCATGTTGACCACTCCCAGGGCATCAGCGATGGTGATGTAACCATCACCATTCACGTCGTTAGCTTGGCCACGTATGTCGACTTCCTGGGTTACCACGTCTGAATCGTAGCAGCCGGGCTTCTTGGCATAGACGGTGACGGTATAGGCAGTGGGCAGCGACACCTCGCTGCTGTTGCTGTCGCCACCAGCTGGTGTCGTGAATTGATAGACGAACTCCACGTACTCCGTCTCGCACTCGAACAGCAGCTTGCCATTCCTATAGGTGATAGTAGGAGTGGCGCATTTAGGTTTGGAAATGTCTGCCACAATGTTCTCAAACCGGGTCCAAGGTGCATGCGTCTTATAAGCTTCCTCAGAAACATTAAGCACATGCAGTGTGAGGTTTTGACTTACCTGATAAAAAATATTTTCGTTTGCTGTAGGGCACTCCTCCGCATAGCAGTAAATCTCTCTAAGATTTCTGCAAGTAGAGAACGCATAATCGCCGATGCTCGTCACGGAGCTGGGGATGGTCAGGCTCGTCATGTAGTCGCAGTAACCGAACGAACTATTGCCGATGGTCGTCACGGTGCCGGGGATGTTGGTGTTCCTACATCCAAGAATCAATGTGTTTGAAGCTGTCTCTATGATGGCATTGCAATTGTTTTGAGAGTTGTAATAAGGGTTATCAGGGTCCACGGAAATGCTCGTCAGGGATATGCTGCAGTCGTAGAACGCACCTTTTCCGATGCTCGCCAGGGATTTTCCGATGGTCAGGCTCGTCACGCCGGGGCAGTCAGCGAACGCAGAGTCACCGATACCCGTCACGGAATTGGGGATGTCCACACTCGTCAGGGCGGTGCACTCGTCGAACGCATAATTGCCGATGCTTTCCACGGAGTCCCCAAAAGTAACGCTATTCAGGTCGCTGCATCCACTGAACGCATATTCGCCGATGCTCGTCACGGTGTTCGGGATGACCACGCTTGTCAGTTTACTGCAGCTCAGGAACGCTTTTTTGTCGATGCTAGTCACAGAGCTGGGGATGGTCACACTCGTCAGTTCTCCGCAATCCAGGAACAATCCATCGCTGATTTTCGTTAGGGAGTTGGGAAGGGTCACGTCCGTTAAGCTGTAGCAGTAAGCAAATGCATATTTGCCTATGCTCGTCACTGAGCTGGGTATGGTCACGCTCGTCACCTCGGGACAGTTATCGAACGCATAGTCGCCAATGCCCGTCACGGTATAAGTATCACCACTGTGGGTGACGGTCTCGGGGATGACAATGTCACCGGAGTATTCCCCTTTGTATTCGTCAAAATAACTACCCCTAAAAGTCACGACAGCACCCTCATAACTATAATTGTAATAGATGGTGACACCATCTTGATTGGGTTCTTCGAAACTGTGTGCGCTCGCCACCATCGGCAGGAGCAGGGCGAAGAATAGAAATGCTTGTTTCATATTGGCCTAAGTTGTTTATTGGTTGCTAAGAATGAAGTTCATGATGCCCACGGCATCCGAGATGGTTATCTTGCCGTCGCCGTTGCTGTCGCCAGCCACGCCACGGATGTCGATGGCCTTAGTGACAGTTTCCGAATCGCGATGACGGGGCTTCATGGCATAGACGGTGACAGTATAGACGGTGGGCACCACAGCCTCGCTGCCGTTGCCTTCGGCACTTTCCGGCGTTGCGAAATTAGAAACGAACTCCACGCCCTCCGTCTCGCACTCGAACAGCAGCTTGCCATCCCTGTAGACGATGGTGGGTGTGGCGCATTGAGGATAGGGCACCAGCTTATTGCCTGCTATTTGGGTGTTATTAGCCTCTTCACCGCTGCTGTCAATAATGAACGGTTTGTCGTTGGTAAGATGGGTGTAGTTGCAGCCCAGACTGTTGATGAAGATGAAGTCGGTGGGGTTGGTCCAACTGAGTTGTATCTCGCCAGTCATTTCACCACCCTGTCCGGCGCCGGCACCTACGCTGTTGCCACTGCCCGTGGCCGTTATCTGGCCGCCATTGATGTAGATGATTCCGCAGGCCTGCCCTACGTCGCCTCCTATGGCGGCATCGCCATTGTCAGCTGATGCAGTCAGAGCGCCGCTGCCCTCGATGGCAAGCGTGCTTGTTATGCCAATGACGACATCTTGCGCCACCTGGATGCCCATCGGTGCGGTGAGTGTCTTGCCCTCGTTGAGCTGCAGCGTGGGCGTGCCTTTCACCCTGAGGCGGCTGTTGAGGGTCACGTCGCTATCCACCACGTAGGTCAGGTCGCCCTCCAGGGTAGTAGTTTCGCTGGTGATGCTGATGGGGTCGCGAGCCACGATCGGCAACAGCTTCTTCCACTTGGCATCGGCAAAGTTCTCGAGGGTAATCTCTTCGTAGGTGCCTTCAACGATGAAGCGCTTGCCCTCGACAAAGGCGATGTTGCTGAACCCGTAGTCGTTGGAGGCATAGATGTAGTCAGAAGGATTGGTCCAGCCTAGTGTCAGCTGGCCGATGTCTGCTCCATGCGAGCCATAGCCTATGCCTGAACACCGATAGCCTGCATTGTCTGTATCATCTCCGCCGTAAGCCAACACCTGTCCGCCATTGACGACAATCGTGCCGGGCGTGCCGATGTCTTCGTTTCCGGGCTCTCTATACCACATATTGTAACCACCGCCGATGCCGGCAGCATTCACGCCGCCCTCGGCGGAGACATGCCCGCCATTGATGGTGACTTTGCTGTTGCCCTGCCGGTTGTGGTTAGTTGCACTGCCGCCGATGCCGGCTCCATTTTCTCCACCCTTGGCGGTGATATAGCCGCCATTGATGATGATGTGGCCGTATTCGATGTAGCCTATTGCGTTGCCATTTGAGCAGCCGCCGCCGATGGCAGCGTCGTACCTGTCGGCAGTGGCTATCAGCTTGCCGTCGCCCTCGATGGTGAGCGTGTTCTCGCCTTCCACCTGGAAGCCCCTCGTGGCAGTGAGCTTGTAGCCCTCGTTGAGGTGGAGCACGGCCGAGCCTATCACCTTGATGCGGTTGTTATTGGTCACGTCGGCATTCATGTAGTACGTGCAGCCGTCGCCCATCACGGTGGTGTTCTCGGTGATGAAGAAGTCGGTCTTGGGCACCAGCTTATTGCCTACTAGGGTGCTGGCGGTGGCCTCAGTCTCAGTGCCGTCGATCAGGAAGCTCTTGCCTTCGGCAAATCTGATGAGGTAATTCTGAATGTTACAAGTGTTAATCAATACGTAGTCGCTGGGATAGGTCCATCCGAGTGAGAGTGAACCACTATTGTCTCTTCCATACCGGCCATAGCCAATGCCAGTGTAGCCATCGTTGTTGACTGTTATCTGGCCGCCGTTGATGATGATGGAGCCGCATCCTTCACGCAAGTCACCGCCTATGGCAGCATTGTCACCTTCGGCATTGGCCACGAGCGCACCGCTGCCCTCGATGGTGAGCCAGTTCACGTCGCTCACCTGAATACCCATCGGGGCGTTGAGCGTGGTGCCATCGCCAAGGATGAGCGTGGGTTTGCCCTCCACCTTGATGCGGGTGCTCAGGGTCACGTTGCTTTCCACCACGTAGGTAAGGTTGCCCTTTAAGACTGTGGTTTCGTTGGTGACGGGGATGGGTATGTCACCATCCTCAAGCTGCCAGACGTAGTTCATGTCGAAGCTATATTCAGCTTTTGGACCTTCGTTGACTGTCCAGTATGCACAGCCTATCCAACTCCATCCAGCATGGCCACCCTGGGCATTCGTGGAGCGGATGGCATACTTGCCCTCCTCGTTGAGGAAAAACACCTGCGCTTCCCAATCGGGTCGGGGTTCTTCACTTTCCGTTGTATTTAGACAGCCCTTTGTCAAAGCCTCTAC
>JAEEGI010006405.1_pt1 | contig 26605 bp, 25 predicted proteins | sample 8958751 | NCBI WGS metagenome assembly JAEEGI01 (sample SAMN16246545, study PRJNA631951) | gut metagenome | biome: gut microbiome; feature: rumen; material: KS-attached | host: Bos | place: Iran: Karaj | collected 2018-10 | reverse complement strand
CTATAGAACCTACTACCCGTTGTGTGGGTCTGCCACTAGAAGAAGTCCAGACATTAGCTGATGAACTTCATGCACAGGAAAAACAGTAAACAAACACCACATAAAAAAAGATTCCCGCATCAAGTGCGAGAATGACAAAATATAAAAACCCGAGTTATAACTGCTCGGGTTTTTTAAACTTAACTAACGTATGTTAGTTACCGATAATTTAATTATGAGTAGAAAAAACATTTCACAAGAAAAAATCGTTCAATCATTTTTATCATCTGCCTTTGAAAAAAGCTCTGGTGCAACTTCCCTTGCCGATGTTGCCGAAAGCCTGGAAATAAAAAAAGCCTCTCTCTACAATCATTTTGAAAATAAAGAAGCCATTTACGCTGCTACCCTTGCCTATGCCGAAAAAGAGTTTTCTTCAATCAATTTTCTGGCAGACAAAGCTTTAGATTCCATTAAAAACAACAAAATCACCATAAATACACTTTTTAAAAAGCTCATTACGCGCTACTTTAATCTTTTCGAAACCGAGCCGACTTTTCATCTTTATGTTTTTATTTATTCCGAGCAGTTTTTTAATGATAAAGCCCTGGAAATCGTTCATAATCACCAGGCAAAAATCGCAGAAGAAGTTCGTAAAATCATCAACACCTTTATAGAACAGAACAAGCTTGCCGCCCGCACCGAAAAAGAAATTACCGACCTTTCCAATAGCCTTGCATCGCTCATTTTGCAACAGATGAACCTCTATCTTTCGCAGCGCACCCAAACTGTCCGCCAGAACCCTGAAAGCGGTACCGGCACCCTTTTTGAGCTTCCAGCCGATGATGCTGCCCTCACCCGCGTTTCCAAACTGGTAGATAGTTACTTAAAACTTTTGTAGAGATTGCCGAATCAACACCTGGACTGCCTTTCGTAAATCTCCTGCACTTGCTGCGTATACTGTCTTGTATTTTTACTTGTTGCATTTCCATTCGTTGCATTTGCAGCCAAAACATCACACTTTTCGTATACCGCCAGCTCCGGCTCAATCTTCAGCCTTGGCCTTGCATTTTTCCTAGCCTCAATCAAAACCATATTCGGCTCCTCCCCCGCAAAAGGACTCACCAGTCTCATTCTTTTTGGCTCCAGCTGATGAGCATAAAGCGCCCCAAAGATTTCCGCCAGCCTGTACGGCCTGTGAATCATAAAAAGTTTACCGTGCGGCTTTAAAAGAAAATCTGCAGCAGCCACAACATCTTCCAGCGTACACAAAACCTCATGCCGCGCAATCGCCTTTGGCTCCTTAGGATTCTGCTTCCCGCTTTCCACAACCGAATACGGCGGATTACAAGTCACCACCTCAAAACTATGCTTTACCAGCCCATAAAGTGCAGTAAAATCCTCAAGCTTTTTCAAATCGCCCTTTATTATTCTGATTTTGTCCTGCAAGCCGTTCAGCTCCACACTCCTCGCCGCCAGCTCCGCCGACTCCTTTTGAATCTCCAGCCCCGCAAACTCATTCTCAGGATAAAGCCCACTCAAAATCAGCGGAATAATACCGTTCCCAGTCCCCAAATCAATAATCTTATCCTGCTTCTTAATACTACCGCACACAAAATCCGCCAGCAAAACCGCATCAATCCCAAACATAAAGCGTTCCGTATCCTGAATGATTTTGTAGCCATTCTTTAAGGTATCAATCTGTTCCATAATAGGTATTATAGCATAAATGCAGTCTGATATGCCCAATGTTTTTTCCCTATTGTTTTTTCAAATATTTAGCTTTACACTTTTCCTATTAGGAGCTATGTGGATTAAAAAAATGAAAAAGAGCTTTGTATTAGCTTGTTTTACTGGTTTATTGTTTGTTGTTTCTCTTTTTTTCAGCTGCGATTTTCGTCCGGAACCAGAATTAACTGTTCCAATCGTAAAATTAAAGCTTTCTTCCACATCTCCACAAACAACTGTAATAATCACCTGGACAGAATCAACAGATGCAGAAGAATATTCTATTTCACGTTCCTGCATAAAAGATTCTATAAATGAAAAAGAGTATTTTTCCATCAAAAATCCTTCTAACCGCAAATACATCGACACAACTTGCGAACCGGGAGTTAAATATACCTATATTGTAACTGCCAACGCCACAAGAAAGAATCTGGATTCTCATTATTATTCCAAATCTTCCGAGGAAGTTTCCATTACAACAGAACAAGATCCTCTTGTAACGTTAGCTTATCCCAAAAAAGTGTCTGTAAAACCAACCGAAAACAATACAAACGCACTTTCCATAGAATGGGAACCTGTTCAAAATGCCCTTTCGTATGATGTATACATAAAAATCTCCTCTTATGGAGATGAAACCGACTATTATCTGGCTGGCTCGACCACAGAATCCTTTTTTACTGCCTATCACCTTTATAACCAAAAAAGATATTCTATAAAAATAAAAGCCTTTAATGACCAGCAATCAAGCATTTTTTCAGCCCCGGCCGAAGAATATGTTCCAGAGGCTGTAAATCTTACAAAAGCAAAGGCTTTTAAACTTACCAATTCAATTACAGAGTGTTTTTATTCCGAAGGTGACTCTTTATGGTTTACTTGTAGTCCGGAAAAAGGACTTATCACTTTTTCATCAAAGCCAAAAACCCTGGAGTTTGCTTCCATAACAGTTTTTTCAGAGGATGGTACTGTATTGGCTTCTGGCATTACTTTTGATGCAAGAAATAATTCTAATTCCGACGATTTACAAAATCCTGTTGTTAAACATTCTATAAAAGATGATTTTAGCAGTTTTCAGACTGGAAAAAGCTATTATCTTAGGGTTTCAAAAGCTGAACGAAGCAGTTTTTCAATTTGTGTAGAGTAAATTAAATGATTATGAAAAAGATGTTTATAAAAAGAAAAATAACAAGAACCTTAACAATTATATTATTCCTCATTTTTTCTTTGTCTTTTACAAGCTGTCTTTTTACCGTGCTTGCAAAAAGTTTATCTACCACTCATCTTCCATCACCCTGGTCTATTACTGCCGATGACATATCTTCAGACCAGGCCACAATTTATTGGACTAAAGTAACAGCACAAAAAGAATATACTTCCATCTATTATGAAGTTCTTTATTATTCCCCGGAAAGTGAATATAAATACAGCATAACTACTTCCGAAACCTACATTCACCTGGAAGACCTTGACTGGAACGAAACTTATAAGGTTTATGTCAGGGCTTGCTCTCTTTCTTCTGAATATAAACCAGGTAACTATGTTTCAACCCAATTTAAAACCTTAGACAGTCCAGCCCCAGCAGGAGAGCTACAAAGACCAGCAAATGTAAAAGCTGAATATACTGCCGGTAAAACTGGAATAAAAGTAACCTGGAACCCAGTTGATAACGCCGCTTATTATGATATAAAATGCTCCTACAGGTTATATCCTTCTGATTCAGGCCCCGGACCACACGTAATCAGCGAAAAAACTATTACGGTTCCGGCCTCACAGCATTCTGTAATTGACAATCAGATAAATAAAGGAGATATAACCTATTATTCTGTTGCCGCCAGAAATGCTGATTTTTCAAATACCTGCTGGTGGTCAAAATCAATCAGGATTAAACTTCATGAAAATTGATTCAATTATTTTAGACGTGGACGGTACAATCTGGGATACTACAAACATTGTTGCCGAAGCCTGGAACCATGCAATCGACAGACTTTTTCCGCAGGTTCCGCATGTTACAGGCACCATTTTAAAAGGTCAGTTTGGCAAAACAATGAACGTTATTGCCGATAATCTTTTTACAATTTTAAACGACGCGCAAAAATCCCAGCTGATGAATGAATGCTGTGTCCAGGAACAACTTGCCCTTACTTCGAATACAAAAGACATTTCTTACCCTAACGTTATCAAAACAATTGCAGAACTTTCCAAGGTTGTCCCTCTTTTTATAGTCAGCAATTGTCAAAAAGGCTATATTGAAGTCGTTGTCGCCAAAAACCACATCGAACAATACATCACAGATTTCGAATGCTACGGCAACAACGGCAAAAACAAAGACGAAAACATCCGCCTGATTTGCGATCGCAATAACCTGAAAGCCCCAATCTACGTTGGCGACACCCAAGGCGATTACGATGCCTGCAAAAAGGCCGGCGTTCCGTTTGTGTGGGTTTCTTACGGATTTGGTAAACCTGATGATGAAAACTATTTTGCTAAGATTGATGATTTTGCGGAGTTGAAAAAACTCATCTTTTAAAAGGAGGTGCTTTTTATGACAATGACAGAAGTTTCTATAAGTGTTCCGCAGATGATGGCAGAGTATACAGTTTCCGATGATGAAAAAACAAATCTTACCAGAAACGCAATGATTCTTTTTCCATACATACAAAATGATACAATTTCTCATGGTAAAGCTGCTCAGATTCTTGGCATTCATAAAATGGATTTAATTGCATTGTACAGTAATCTGGGTCTCCCGTATCTTGACCAGACAAGCGATGAATTAGAAAGTGATGTTGCCACATTAAAAGAACTCCGGAGAAAAGCTGTATGACAATCATTTTAAGATTAGAATTACAATTACCGGTACCGTTGATGTTTTAGTTCAGGCTAACAATGAAGGAATGCTATCAAAAGCCGATGCAAAGATTTGTCTTGATTTTTTAAAACAAAGCAATATTCGTCTTAGTGAAACTCTTATCCAAGATGCATTAAATATGATGAAATAAAAATCAGCACTCTCCTCCACGGATAAATGAAATTAGATTAATTAATTCCATGCGGGCAACTTCAACGTTAGTGTCGAAAAGCTTCTGGTCGACGATGATATAATGCCAGTATCCGTTATCGCACGCGCTGTATTCGGAAATGTAATTCAGCTTTGTATTCTGAAGAATCAAACTTATTTCTTTTGGATTACTTTGGTCGCTCTCAAAATGCGCAATTGTAAGCAAAGGAGCATCTATATAATCAAAAACTTTTAAACCAAGCCAGGTACATTCATCTGCAAAATAAGTCCGCCCAATATATTTGCAGGAAAGATTTGCTGTAAACTCAGTCTGCTCCGGAAGATTCAGATTTGTTATTTCTTCTGCCCTATCCAACACAGACATTGGAATATTCACATATTCAGAGAAACTTCTTTTTCCATCTGCAACTATTGCATCCATCGGATTTTTTTGAATATCAAACTTAAGCTGAAAGTTAGGCTCTGTATAATAATACCCCCGCTTAGAAGAATCATATTCTAAAGGAGCTTCACAGCGATTACGAAGAAAATCAATATCCCGGCTGATAGTTGCCGTGCTGCACTCAAACCGTTTTGCGAGTTTCTCTGTTGTAGGATAATTTCCTGCTGCAATGACTTCATGTATTTCAACAATACGTTCAATTTCCCGATGATTTGTGATTTCTTTGCGTTTGTAGACCATGCTTATAATCCTTTGTTTTTATTATAAACCAATATTATGGAAAAATAAAATCAAAGGATTATATATGGGTTACTTTACTTTTCACCCCGGATATAAGCAAGAAGGTCATCCCATTTATCAATAAAGCTCATATCAGGATTTTCAAAATCCTTTGTGTAATCAACATAGATAAACATAACCTCTCCAGAATAAAAGTCAGACTTTATGCTTTTCAAACCATATTCAATTTCCATCTGCTCCCTTTTTGTATTCACAGAAAAACAACTATCGCTTAAAGTTTCATCAGGCAATTTTCCTGGAAAATCTGCAACCATAAAAGCCTGGTCTGTAATCATCACATAACGATATTTAGTTTCTTCTGCAAAACAGAAAATAGAACAAAAAAGAACCAACCCCAAAAGAACAAATAATTTTTTCATAAAATCCTCCTTGCATTTACTGATATGAGTAATGCTTTGTAATCATTTTACAACACCACCTTTTGCAAAAGATGATAGAGATAAAAAATAATTGCTCTATCGTTTGTTGCGGTGGGGGTGGGGGTATAATTAAGATATAGAAAAATAATTATAAAATTGTATACACAGATAATTCTGGAAATTTGCAAAAAAAAGATAACAATGGTATCATTTAACCATAATAATATGGAGAAAAAAATGAATGCAACAGAACAAAAACTTGAGGTATTAAAAGAAAGTGTAGAAAAAGTAAAAGCCTACGTTCAAGCTTTATGCGATATTCGTTCTGATATTTATTCTATAAAAAGAACAGAATGGCTTGAAAAAATAAATGAAATGGAAAGAATTGTAAATGAAGATGCCATCCTTATGTTTATTGGACCTTTTTCTTCTGGCAAAAGTTCTTTTGTAAATGCTTTATTAGGAGAAGAAATTCTACCAACTGCTAATACTCCATGTACAGCTGTTGTAACGGAAATTTCCTTTATAAATGGAGGCGGAGATTCTGGCGAAATATACAGACGAGATAATCCAGAAAAACCCGAAATCATTGAAATTGAAGAATTAAAAAAAATAATAAATGGTCCTTCTGGTGCAAGTGGTGAAGTTGCCTCATATCATCATGTAAAATTAAATCTTGATGTAACAGATAATGACAATAGAAAACAGTTTTTACCTTTTGTAAATAAAATACGAATAATTGATTGTCCGGGATATGGTTCTCCATATTTCGCAAATGAAGATATTATTGTTGACTACATAGAAAAGGCTAGTTTTACTTTTTGGATGACACCATATAATAAAATAGGTGGAGCAGAGGCAGAGAAACATCTTAGTTTAATAAAGAAAAACACATCAACTCTTATACCTCTTATTACAAAAGCTGATTTAATTCCAGATGAAGAAGAAAAAGAAAACATAAAAGAAGATTATTATGAACAAATTTCTTCTTACTTTCATTCACGCGAACCACATTTTGTCTCTGCAAATAAATTCAGAGATGCAGTAATATATGAAAAAAAAATTAAAAAAGATGGAAAAGACACTGATAAAAAATTTGAAGAATTACGAATAGCATCGGGAATTGATTGGGTTAAATCCGCAATGCAAGATTGCGCAACTGTAAAAAATACTAATGAGAAAAAAGTCGATTCTATGCTTTTTGATATACGAGGTTTGCTAAAGGAAATTTCTGATCTAGCTGGAAAAGAGAAACAACATTGGGAGATTAAGCTTTCTGAATTTGGGTGGAATCCTAATGAACAAAAATATGAAAAATTTGATGCAATAAAAGAAAGAATAGAACGATGGATAAAAGAAGAAGCTAGAAAAACCTCAGATAGCTTAAAAAATGAACTAAGTGCCAAATTAATTAATATCTTTGATGGTAAAAACAACGAAACCGTAACTTCAGAAATTAGAGAATGTTGGTTACAGACCATTAATAAAAAGAAAGATTCTTGGTGTATATATCTTAAAAAACAATATGAGGAATATATCAAAACATTTGTGCCTCAGATAGAATCTTCTCCTCTAAATATTAGCTTGACTGGTAATATGTTTGTTCAAACATCATTGAATTTATTTGATGCACTCTTGGAAAGTTTAAAAAACAGTGGTCCAACTTCAATACTTGAAGCTTCAGGAGGAGCAGCAATGCTTATGTCAATACCTTTACTTCAGGCTGTTGAAGCTCCTATTAAAGCAAAAATTTGTGCAATAGTTGCAACTATTTTTGGAGTTTCTGGGCCAGCTCTTATAGCAGTAGCTGTAATTCCTTTGATTCCAACAATTAGAAACCTTGTAAAACAAAAGAACGAGTTTGATAAGGTAAAACGACAGAATCAAATTAGAAATATTATTGAAACATTAGATGTTACTCCTGTTATTGAAGGAATTCTTGAAAAAACGCACAAAGAAGTTTGTAACACTATTATTAAATATCTTAATAGTGATTGCTGTATTCCAAAACAAAATTATGATAATTGTAAAAAAATTCTTGAAGAAGTACTAACAGAATTAAAGAATTTGGATGTACGTTTTTCTGTAAAAAAATAAGGAGGTTAGATTAGCTATGGAAGTATATACAACTCTTTTAGGAGTAAGAACAGAAATAAATAAAATCTTAGCGGAACAAAAAGCTGATTCTCCTCTGAAAGGTCAATTAGAAAAAATAGAGAAATGTATTCATGAAATGCCTCCTGAACTTGCTTATAGTATTTATGATAGATGTGAGAGATTAAAACTGGATTTTGATTTTCTAAAGAATAATTTTTCTGATTCCTTACAGATTGATGTTCCAGAAAATCTTACTAATAGAAAACATTTAAGTGTTTTTTTAATGGGTGAATCCAGTAGTGGTAAAACAACTTTCATTCAACGTTCTCTTGGACAAAAAGCAGGCGAAATATCTTCAAAACCAACAACAGGCTTTCTTACTATTCATAAGCTAGGTAATGAAGAGTCCTTAGAAATATTGTTTCCTGAGAAATTTTCTCCTCAAGATTCAACAAAATTTGAAAAATTTTTACAAAAATATCATCTGTCTGACCATTTTAAAACGCTTACATCTCTAGAATTGAATCAAACTGATGCCGGTCGGAAAACTCTTGGGCCTGAATTTTCTACTACCAATTTTTCGAATTTTATAAATGAGGCAAATGACTTTCCTGAGTGCTTTAGAGAGTTAATTTGGACTCATAAAAAAATAGGAAAAAATAGTTCTTTTTTTGATTTTGTAGATATTTATGATATGCCTGGCTCTGGTTCCGGAAATGAAAAACATGAAGAGAATATTTCCTACGCTTTTAATACTTACCGACCTGATATAGTTTTCTATTTTATTGACTCTGGTAAAGGTATCCCATCAACAGACGGAATTGAATTGTTTAGAAATCATCTACTAAAAATGATAGATAAACAAGAAGAAGATGTTCCATTACTTTTTTTTGTTTATGAAACACCAGAATCAGACAATATGGATAAATTGGTTCAGCTAGAGGAAAATGGAAAAGTAACTTGTAAAAAAGACTTTATAGAAGGGAAAGCAAATGCCTTATACAATTATATTATTAATCCACATACAAATGAAAATGGTTCTCAATTTTCGCCAAATGATCAAGCTAATTTATTAGAGGCTAGTCTACTTGACTTGCGAGGTCCTAAAAATTCAGTATCAGAAAGCCTTCAAAATGCATTAGCACTTTCTCTTCAAAAATATTATTTGACTAAGGCAAAAAAAGCCGTTATTGAAATAATTGATGGATTAAAACAATTTGAAAATGAAATTGAGAACAATGAAATTATAAAAATGGTTCTAAATAAGATGGAAGATACCGGTAATACTGGAATAAATTCCTACCTTAAAGATATTTTTGATGAAATCAAGCAAAAAACAGATATTGGAAAAAATTTATCAATTGAAGATGCTAAAAAAATATTTCTGGATCACTTTTATTTAACATCATATGGCGATTATAAAAACTCTTCATTTTCACAGGCTTTATTCCGACGTTATGATGCAATTAATCGAGTTATAGATGATATAATAAAAGAGTTTTCGAAAATGGATAAAACGGATAATGTAAAACGAAACTCTGGCGAAAAACAAATTGTTAAAAAGAATGAAGAAAAAATAAACAATATTAAAACAGTTGCAAAAACAGTCAAAGATAGATTAGGAGCTCAGTTAGAAGAATTAAAAAATCCAAGAAAATGTATTTCTTACCAGAAAATTGTGGATGGGTTCCAGAAAAGTTATAAAGATAAGGTTGAATGGCAGGATTTGCCTTTTAAAGTACAAACTTATTATGCACTAAGATTTTCCGAAACAGATGATATAAAGAATTATTACTTATTACCCACAGCTTCCGCTTTTATTTCACGCATAAAAAACGATTTGGAAAGTTTGGAATCTATCCGATCTGAAATTCCTTTGTGTATTTCTTTAGACGATTTTGTTAATCATTCAAATAGTTAATCAGTTTGTGAAATAACACATTCTATTTGTGAAGGAGATTAGTCAAATAATAAAGTTTTATTTGTAATTTCCTAATAAAACTCACAATTCAGACTAATTTATTTATCATAACATAAGAATCATCTCTACACTTATAACGTTGACGCAAACAAATTATTGATATATATTACTTATGTCGTAAGTGCGATTCTTTTTAAGACAATAACTATGTTGGTTGTGGCTTTTTTTGTTTTTGATCTCCATAAGTATTAAAGACAACATTTTTGTTTACAATTTTTTTACTATTAGAGAGGTTATTGTCTATGAAAACTGTTTTCAACAATTCAATTAATCAACTTTTTAATCAGATACAAGCAATAGAGATTGACAAGTATCCTTTGTTAGATTGCTGTATGAAAGATGGTGTTCTTTTTCCAGATCAGTACGAAAATTCACCAGTAAAAATTGCTGTAACGTTAAAAGAGCCTTATGCTGAATGGGATAAAGAAAGTAATACACCTACAAATTGTGATTATGATTTCTTCGACATTATTCATAATTTGAAATACCATTTTGATAATGATTTGAATAAAACCTGGTTAAAAGTTGCAGCAATGGCTTTTGCGATAAAAAACAAAACAACATATTCAGAATCACTTTCATATGATCAGGTAGTAGAAGGCCTTTCTTGTGTTGCATGGATAAATTTGAGCAAGACACCTTGGAAAACTACAACAAGAATGAATAAAGCATATTATGATCGAGTTGCTCTTTGGGAACCGGTTGTAAAAGCGCAATTTCTAGAAATTAAACCGGATATTGTTTTTTACGGAAATACATGGGTAGCATCTAATGTAAATCCTATTGAACCCTCAATTCCATGGAAAAACCAATTCTGCACTGTTACAAAAAGATATGAATATGAATCAATTGGTGGAAAGAACTATTGGATTGAAATCTCAAAATACAGAAACACAAATAAGATTCTGATAAATGGATATCATCCAGGATTTGGAAAATCTTCAAAGTGGCAAACAGAATTCATACAAGATTATTTAAGCTCTATCACCATTTGATAGATATCCTCGTTTATAATTCCACATAAACGAGGTTGTCTATGAATAAAAACACAAAAACAAATTATGGTCTCAAAATAAACGGAACTCCGCTCGATGGCGAAACTCTGGATGTTATTCCTTACAACATGCTCCAAGATTTACAGACAATTCTCTGCTATGACTACGAAGACGGCAAACCTTACCATGATTTGACATGTGTAATGGAGCTGATTTTTCATAATCCTCATGATGAACTCAAAACTCGCGATTGTAAAAGAATCAGATTTCTTTATGAACATCCTTATGGCCTGCTTCGAAACTTTTCAGAACTTACGGATAACCCAGACTTCAGCAACAATATGATTTCAATCCGTATAGACTTAACAGCAGGCTGGTTCCAGCATGACCACAAAGACCGAAATATCATGTTTGATGATTATGATACATTCAGTTGTACTATAAACCACAAGAAACATTTTCATCCGAATAATCCAGAAATGCCGGATGACTAATTTTTTTCTAAATACAAACATTATCCTTAATTATTTTTTTGTTAATGGGATATGTTAATGAGGGAAGATAAATATGACGAATTACATCTTTTGCAAGACATCTTCGTATATAATAACTTCCACGAGAGGTATTCTATGAATCGCAGACAAAAGAAACTTAGAAACAAACAAGATTTTCTTAATCTTTTTAATCAACTTAAACCTAATACAAATTATGAAGATTATAACGGGGTTTCTTGTGTTGCTCCTGTTAGTACTGTTGAGCAGCTGGAAAAAAGTGCTGAGTATGAAAAAGATTTGTTTAAGCTGTGCAACATTCCATATAATCAGATTTACTTAGCATATTTTTATAAGGGCTATAATAGCTTTGCCGAGTTTTTGGCACTATGGTCTTTTGGATTCAGGAATCTGGAGGCTATAGATAGAATAATTGAGGCTGATAAAAAATATTTATTTGCAGACCAGGTTTTTGATTACGGAATGTTTGCTGAATATAAAGATGAAAACTGGATACGAAAAAATGATAATACTTATGAAGAATTAAAAAAGATTAACATAATACAAGTCTGTTTTTCTTTTAAAGAAACTCCATATCTTTTGGAAAGAGTCCGTATTCTTCTACGTTGTTGTGGTGAACCGTTAGCCGGCGATATTATTGTACAGTTTTTGCATCATCCAAAAAAAATCAAAGGCTGCATAAATAAATACACAAGAACTTATAAAAAAGTTTATTTGTTTGATATTTTTATTGATGAAATATTTAATGCCACTGATGATTTTCTGAATGAGATAGCATTGCCAAAAATAAAAAATGAGGGATTTACAAAAAAAGTATACTTAGAATTAGTTGAAATATTATGTGAAGGTCTTGAGTCAGAAGAGTTGCTTCCTCCAAAAACTAAAATCACTTATTCGTATGGCCAGGAAAATCTTAAATGGAAAACTGGACCTTATAAGTTTATTGTGCCAAAAAAAGCAGCTTTTGTTTATAAAATGAATAACAAGATATTTGATGCAACCGGTTCATTTCTTGATTATGACGCAACAAAATATGAAATTACCGAAGTCTGTTTTAAAAAAGGAATGCAATATAAAGCTGCATTGGAAATAGCTATTGATGTAAATAACCATTTTTTCATAGAAAGTATTCATCTTCCAAAAAGAAAAACCAATTTTCTAACCGATGCTGATAACCTGATAATTGAACAATGGTGTAAAATAAAAAATGTCCAATATGAATATCTCCCTCTTGCATAAAAAAAGGCTGCCTTTTCAGACAGCCTATAAATAATTTACAACAAAAAAATATTTTTCGATGCTTAAATGTTTCGATTTTTGCGTTTAACTATTCGCGGTTTACTCGTTTGATGAAGCAAGGGCCGTCTGGAGTTGCAGCACCCGGATCATACTGAATGATTACGGTTACTTTCTGAACAGCTGCTACTGTTACAGGGATGTCCAAATCAACGTCGAATACTTCGCCAGCTTTGATGTTTTCGATGTATGGAGCATTTTCAATATCACTGAGTGGCATCCACCATGCGCATTTTTCTGAGTTGTCGATTAAGTAGAAGCAGATTTTAGAAATATCTTTGTCTGCTTTTGCGTGCCAGATGATGTGAACTTTATCGCCAATTACAGGAAGATCATCACCAAAGTAATTTGTTACTTCAGGACGGCACTTGTAATTTTCAACTACAGACATATCCTGAACACCGTTAATCCAAGGGTATTCAGTTGCCATTTCACAGAAAGCAGCGGCATCGTTCAAGTCGATTGTAACATACGGATTATGTGGTGTAGCTGGAACTTCGTTTCTTGTATCTGTTGATTCGCAAACGCGTTCAAAAGTGAGCTTTGCAGGTTTGTTGATTAAAGGCTGAGCCTGATCAACTGTGTCGTACTGGATGATGAAGTTGAACTCTGCGATAGGAGCAGCTGTAAGAACGAAAGTAAAATCCAAATCAAAAGGAACACCGGCAACAACGTCTTCTGCAATTGTTGTGTATTCTTCGAGCTGTTTCCAGTAATTTGCCTGCTGGCTTGGGTCAACTAAACAACCAAAAAGAACTGGTAAATCTGTGTCAGATACAGCACGTGCCTTGATGTAAACTGTATCACCAATCTGTGGCTTATCTTTTTTTACGAATGATGTAAAGTCGCATTTTGCCTGATAGTTTGGTCCATACTGATTAAATACGATGTCGCAAACTTCGCCAGAATCAATTAAGTCAAAAGTGTATTCGCGTGGATGTACTGATTCTACTTTTCCACCTTTTGTTGATGCACAACTTGTAAAAACAAATCCTATAAGAGCCAGAGCTGTTATAGCAATTCCAAAGAGTTTTTTCATTTAATTACCTCCAATTTATTAAATTGTTTTTCTATTCACAATTTAATAAATCATAAGGTAATTATTAGGGGATTTCCCTTAAAAGAATATCAAAAAAATTGGAAAAATAATAAATTATTCGGAGATAATAAAAAAATGCCGGGCAAAACCCGGCAATCAGTGTTTACTCTTCCGTATCGTAAACTGTAATATGCAAATCCTTCAACTGCTGCTCGTCTACCGGACTAGGACATTCATCCATTGGGCTGGCAGCCAAGTTGTTCTTAGGGAAGGCAATAACTTCGTGGATTGATTCCTCGTGGCACATAAGCATTACAAGGCGGTCAAGACCAGGAGCAATTCCTCCGTGTGGTGGCGCACCAAACTTAAATGCCTGAACAAGGAAGCCGAATGCTTTTTCTGCACGTTCGCGGCTGTATCCAACAATTTCAAAAATGCGTTCCTGCAAAGCCGGGTCGTTAATACGCATAGAACCGGAAGCCAGCTCGTAGCCGTTCAAAACAAGGTCGTAGAGGTCGCCCTTTACAGCCCCTGGATCGCTTTCCAATGTATCCCAGTACTGCTTTTGTGGCAGTGTGAACATATGGTGTTCTGTTTCCCAGTGATTTTCTTCTTCATTCCATGCAAAATACGGGAAGTCAATAATCCAGGCAAAATGGAACTCATCAGCAGGATTATAAAGGTTCAAATCTTTACCAAGCTGTTTGCGAACTGCACCAAGAGCGGTACATGCAAGCTGCCAGTTTTCATCACTTACAAACAAAAGAAGGTCGTTTTTCTCAGCACCAAGCTTACTGCAGATTTCACTTTCGTGACCGGCATAGAACTTACTGATTCCGCCTTCGAACTTGCCTTCTGCATCAATCTTCATCCAGGCAAGGCCCTTTGCTTTATAGGTTTTTGCAACTGCTTCAAGTGCTTCTATGTTTTTGCGGCTGTACTTGTCTGCAACATTTTTAACAACAAGTGCTTTAAGTCCACTTCTCTTATGACGCTGGATTTCGCGGCCCGCATTAGCAGCACCTGCCTTAAAGGCGTTAAAGTCTGCCAAACCAGCCATAAAGGCTGCATCCTGCATCTTCATATCAAAACGGAGATCCGGCTTATCGCTACCATATAAATCAAAAGCATCTTCCCAGGCAATTCGGTCAAACTTAGCAGGCAAATCGTAATTCAGTGTCTTTTTGAAGATATACTGCATCATTCCTTCTGTTGTGCTGAGAACTTCCTCGCGGTTTGTAAAGCTCATTTCCATATCAATCTGGGTGAACTCAGGCTGACGGTCGCCGCGGGCATCTTCATCACGGTAACAGCGGGCAATCTGGAAGTATTTATCAAAGCCAGAAACCATTAAAAGCTGTTTGTAAAGCTGTGGGCTCTGTGGCAGAGAATAGAACTTTCCAGGATGAACGCGGCTTGGAACCAGGTAGTCGCGGGCTCCTTCCGGAGTAGATTTGATGAAGGTTGGAGTTTCAATTTCCAAAAAGCCTTTGCCTGTCAAATATTCGCGGGTAGCAAAAGCAACCTGACTACGCAGAATGATGTTGTGCTGCATTGGTTCGCGGCGCAAATCAAGGTAGCGGTATTTCAAACGCAAATCTTCGTTAGCAACAACAAGACTTCCATCCTTCTGACGAACTTCTTCAATACTAAAAGGCAATTCCTGGCTTGTTGTAAAAACAAAAATATCGCTGGCTTCAACTTCAATTTCACCAGTTGCCATTTCAGGATTTATATCTTTATCTGAGCGGGCAGCAACTACACCTTCTACTGCAATACAATATTCGCTTTTAAGGGAAGCTGCAATTTTCTTAACATCATCGCTTGCATTATCGCCAACCATAACCTGAGTAATACCATAACGGTCGCGCAGACGAATAAAAATCAAACCGCCCAAATCTCGGGTGCGGCTTACCCAACCATTCAAAACAACTTTCTTACCAACGTCACTCTTGCGGAGTTCCCCACAAGTGACAGTACGCTTTGTATTTTCCATAATACAATTATTTTAGCGATATAGAGGATTTTGAGCAAGAATAGTGATTATTATGTCGACTTCTTCAATTCTTCTTATACATCTCTTTTAACGTAATCAATTTTATTCTGTCCCCATCTTCCTTTTCCTTATCAAGCATCCATTTTGAAAAACCTGAAAGAGAGAAGAACAAAAATTGAACTTCGGAAAACGAATGGTCTATTAAACCTTTTCGTAATACAAGGGCATCATAAACACTTTTATCTATTTCTTCATTTTTGAATTTACATTCACCTAAAACCGCCTGCTTAGCTCCCATATCTACGCCGACAACATCAATATCCGTCTGATTGTGATTATGGTCATTGCCCCACCAGGTTCCAGTCATCGTTACATCACAATGCAGATTACCATCCAAACCTTGCAAAAGAGTATAATATCTGCACATCTGCTCAAAAACGCTTCCCATAAATTCATGGAGCCGGGGCTTTACATTTTTCAAATAATATTTTTCACCACGGTTCATCTCAATTGTAGATTTTGCAGACGGAATAAATTTGTACCAAAATCGATACATTCCATCAGTAATTTCATATTTGCTTTTTTTCTTATTTTTTTCTTCCGTAATTGCAGTGATTTTTGAAATTATTCCTGTTGTCATAAGGCCCGAAAGAATATAAGAAAGAGCTGCCGTAGAAAGATGAGTTTTATCTGCAATTTCATTCATTTTGTTTACGCCACCAGAACATACTTCTATAACCGTATTGTAATTTGCAATGCTTCGGAATTCCTGCGTAAGAAGATTTGTCGGTTCTTCATACAAATAACCTGAAGTTTTAAAAAAATTATTGATGATATTTTCATCAAGGCTAAGATTATCATCAAAAAGAGAAAGATATTTTGCTACACCACCTGTAACTCCATAAACAATTGCTTTTTCTTCCGGTGTATATTTTGAAACAAAGCGGGCAGCTTCAATATAATTAAAAGGCTTAAGAAAAATCTGATTTGAACGTCTGCCAAAAATCGGACTTTTTTCACTCAGGATTTCCTTTTCCATAAAGCTTATTGCTGAACCACATATAATCAGATAAATATTTGATTTTGCTAGTTTTGTATCTATCACTCTTTGAAAAATGGAAAGAAAAGATGAATCCGCTTGTGCAATATACGGTATTTCATCAAGGGCAATTACTGTGCGCTCATTCTTACATTGATTAACAACAAACTCAAAAAAATTGTCCAAATCTGTAAATAATGCACCTTTTGCAGACGGAACTAAATCTGCTATGAATTGTTCAGACCATTTTTGTACATTTATTTCTAATGAGCTTTCTGATGCCGTATAATAAGAACTACGCTTGTTTTTTAGAAAATGTCTTATTAATTCAGATTTTCCTATTCTTCTTCTGCCATAAATAACAGTCATCTGAAAACCAGTTTTGTTATAGGTTTCTTCTAAAACTCGAAGTTCGGTTTCTCTTCCATAAAACATGATTATCTCCACACAATCTAATATATTTTACTAAAACTTGTTTTACTAAAATATATTTTACTAATTACTGATTAAATTGACAAGATATGGATTCTGTTATTATTTTTACCCTTCATCATACAACTTAAGTTCCGGGTAATAAGCCTGAATCAGCAGAAAATGTGTATCGCGGGTCCAGAGAGGGATATCGTACTTCATTGCGGTAAAGGCAATCAGGGCATCGGCAAAAGGAACTGCTACACCGTTGGAGCGCAGAGTCTGGAGGATAAAACCGGAGCCTTCCCAGTCGTAATCATCGTTTATCAAATAATCAAAAGTTTTAAACGCTTCAAGATAGTTGTCTATTTCGTAATCTGATCTTGCACCATGAATTACTTCAGCCCGGACAGCACCACAAAGACCAATATCCATTGTATCAATTTTTTTTGCCAGATCAGAATCTCTGGAACGAAAATAATCAATCATAATATTTGAGTCTGCAAGAACCATCAGCCCAGCCTCCTCAATTCGTTTACGGCTTCTTCGTCTATATCAAGCGGACCAATTTCATCCATAATCATTTTTCTATCCAGCTTCCTCTTTGCCGGAATAATTGGCGGAACATTCTCGCGGATTTTTTTGATAAAGGCTTTTCGGCGTTCTTCCTGTTCTTTTGTCTGAACAACTTTAATCGGCCGATTCATAAACATAACAAAACGGTCGTACTCTTCTACCGAAATCATTACGCATTCTGGAACATTGTTTTTTACAATCACGCGGATTCCTTCGGTTTTTACTTCTTCAATAATTTTGCCGGCTTCACCTTTGTTTAAGCGGCTGATTGGAACAAATGAATGAATCAATTTTGCAGCAGTAACGTTATCATAATTTGGAATTGCCATACGCACCCCCTAACAGGTTTCATAAAACCTATATATTTATCGTTATATTTCTCTGTTAAATATAATGATAAATCAGGGATTATATTTGTCAACAAATTAAAACTCGTATCCAATAAACAGTGCTTTAAGGTCTGCTTTGCCGGTAATTCCGAGTACGCTGTAAATATGCGATAAATCTTTTTTGATGGCACTTTCACTTACATTCCAGGTGATGGCGAGAGCTTTGATTGTAGTGTTGTTCAAAACAATTTCTTTGATGCAATCCTTCTGGCGGTCGGAAAACTTGTAGTTGTCCAGGGTGATTGAATCGGAATCTTTTTTTTCGTAAACATGGCGGAACAGCAGATTTATGCAGCCAATTGTACAGAATGAAAACAATGTAATTCCTGCGTATTCAAAAAATGTTCTTGCACCGTAAGGCACAACTAACACAAGCTTTGCAAACTCAATCACAAGAAAAACCACAAGCCTTCTTTTAGAAGCATGCCTGTTTTCTAAAAGCATCAGAATAAAAAGAATTGATGTTAGAAAAAGTGCGGTGTAGATTCTGCCGGTATACAGATTTGAAAATGTAAGCAGTTCAAGTGCAGCATAATAAAGAGTGTGTTTATTAAAAAAGAAAAAAGTAAGAATACAAAGGATGAGAGCAACTGCTTCTGCTGAATATGAAACAGCTTTTGAAAATGGCATGATGCTCTGTTCATAAGAAAAATCGGTGAAAATATTCAGAACAAGCATAACCATCAGATAGACAAACCCAATGATAGCCATCAGCCGAAAAGGTTTGTCCATAAACTTTTTGTAATTCATCACTTTTTATCTCCCTGCGTAATATTATAACATATTTCTCGCAAACAGTTAGTGTCAATTTAATTAAAATATTTATAAATAGTATTGTAAATTGTATCTTCTCCATTGAGCCAGTCTTCAAATACTTCACACGCTTCTACATCCGGCATTGTACCGCGGTGAATGTCTGAATGGGTAACTTCTTCAGCTCGTTTGTACAATGTTTCAACATGGTCATCAATCTGATTAGGGAATGCAAAATTACACTGAAGATATTTCAAAACATTTGAATATGGAACATCTGTATAATTAAAAATTGCCTGTCCTGTTTCTTCACCAAAAACAACTGCCTCAGGAAAGATTCGTAAAAACTCATTCAGGAACCAGCAGGCTGCAGAATAAGTTCTGCCCGTAGTAATAATAGCAAGATTGTATTTTTCAAAGGTTTCTTTATTGTCGTATAAAAGATGACTCAGTAACGTTACAATCTCTGGACTTCCACCGCCATTAAGTCTCAAGTCAAAAACAATCGTATTATATGAATCTGAATTAAGCTCTGCCATCAAATCTTCAAAAAAGTTGATTGGACGATATTCGGTATTGCACCAGACCCGATTAAAATGAGCATAAACCGTGCCGTTTTCCTTTGAAGCTTTTACACTATAATCAACATTTCTGTCCTGTACAGTAAGCACAGGATTTTCTTTTCGTGGAAAAAGATAACTAAACTTTGTTTCAGAAATATAGACCGGCTTACAACTAAAGCTTTCAATTGTGCCATCATCTTTCTGAAGTTTGATTTTTATCTTTCTATTTTTTTCCACCAATCCAACACGATTCAAATTATCATAAGAAATGGTACTTTCAAGATAATATTTTACGCTGCAAGGATTTTCATACGGAATATATTTAGATAGTCTTTCTAAAACTTCTTCAATTGGAACCCCACCAACTTCCAGCACTTTTGCGCCAAGATATTTTTCATACTGCTTTGCAGCAATGACAATGTGAATATCTTCTCCAAAACATTTAAAAATGAAAGGTAAAATATTTGCTGTAAAATCTTGATTATCCTTTGTAGTAGTCAACCGTAAATGTGCTACATGGTAACCGCAAATTATTTCCTGCAGGCGGTAAATACATTCTTTGCGGTCAATTTTTCCGTCAGCTAAATCAGCCTTAATCTGCTCAAATGGTTCAGGGTCGTAAAGCTCTTTTAACGCCGAGTATTCCATATCAAGCTGAATGCAGTAAATATCGCGAAGTAAATCTTCCGTGCTGACTGTTTGCTTTGTTGTTGCACAAGAAACGGTACAAAAAATCAGCAGGATGATTAGGATGTTAGATAAAGCTAACTGCTTTCTTTTCATTTTTAAATCTCCTTAACGTATGCAGTAACTCCGGCAATTTCTTCTACAATACACTTACTGCCTTTTTCAAGAACAATGTCTTCTTTAACAGCGGCTGTCCATTCCATGCCATTGATTTTTACGGACCCCTTATCAAGCAGAGTAATTTTTTTTGTCACTAATGCAATCTGTCCGATTATGCGTTCATAGTTTGTAGCAATCTTTTTCTGGTTCAATTTTTTCCTTACAATTGGTCTTGTAAAAATCAGAAGAACCAGAGCAACCGCAACAAAAATGAAAAGCTGGAATCCAAACGGTATTGGTGAAAAGGCAAGGAAAACCATAAAGAACGCGCTGATTCCAAACCAGATGGTAGTTAGCGAAAGAGTGAGCGATTCAATCACCACACAAATAATAGTCACCGCTACCCAAATCCACGGCAGATTATCCCTCAAAACAGAAATGATATTTTCCATCTCAAACACCTCTGTGTTTAATATAAGATTAAATCCCCTCAAAAACAATGGTGACCTTTGTTACTTTAGGGGTAACTTTTGTCACCCCTGTATTTTTTAGTAAATCGAGATATGAATAATGTTTTTTATTTTTTCAACTCATACCAGAGAGTTCCATCATCGCTGTGGAGCTCAAGGGATTTTTCCTTTTTACGTGATGTACCGTCTGGGTTGAGGGAATATAGTTTCCAGCCTTTTTTATCCTGAATAGCGAGTTTACCGTTTGAACCAAGAGCCACAGCTAAAGAACCGCTGCCGGAATATTCTGTTGTAAGATTAACTGTAGAACGTGTGATTGAGTTTGCAGGAATTACAGCTGGCTTTTTTCCGTACTCGTAAAGCTTTTCGTTCTGGTTGCCACTCCAGCTGCATGAAAAAATAAACCAGCGTGAATCATCTATCTTTACTCCCGCAACAGAAGCAAAATCATCGGCAGAAATAAAAGCTGTCTGTGACGGAACATTTTTAGCTGCACCTGGTAAGGTAACACTAACAAAAACATCATCATCGCTGTAAACAAAATAACCTTTGCTGCTATTCCAGCTAAAGAAGTTAGATGATTTTTCATCAGCTGATGAAAGGCCTGTATTACCAAGTTGACCTGAAGCAAAATCTTTTGACATAAAACTTTTCAGGCTTGAACCGTCGTCTTCATCGCCTAAAACTATACCGCCCAATCTTGCCACAAGTGCATCCTTTGAAGAAACTTGTTTGCCTAAACTAACACCGGGAACACCGCCATCTTCAGAAATAGTGAAAAACTCCGGCGGAACATTATTCCATGCTCCTCCCTTTTGGGCAATTGCCTTAAGCTCTGTCTGCGGCGTGATTGTATAAGCTGCAGCTTTTTCAAATGGTTTAATTCTGAACTCGCGGAAGATTCGGGCTGCAACAGGAACTCCTGCAATCTTAGCAGGATTGTTAGCCTGATCAAAGTAACCGGTAATCTTTACAGTCTCCGGCCTTTTCTGCGAAAGATCATAACAGAATGAATAAACACAATCCCAATCCTGTAAACTTGCCATAACTGCAAACATCGGCATCATCTCGGCAGAGAACTGACTTGGATAAGGATGGTCGTATTCGGTTACCGAAAACGGTTTTCCATAAATACGGAGTTTTGCAAGATCTGTGAGCGTACCGCCTTTGTCATCACTAACAAGGCTTTGATTTTTTACATAATAATCTTTTGTGTTCCAGCTGCTTCCCGGGAAGCTTGGATGATGCCAGTACGCATGAGAATCTACAACGTCAAACTTGCTCATAACTGAAACCGGCGCACAAGGAAGAGCCGTTCCAAAAGTAAGAGCTTTTATGTGTAAATCTTTTTTAAGGTAATCATTCATGCTACCCCAGTAATCGTCATCAAGAGCAACAAGAAACTCTGTAACTAAAAGGCGAAACTCCAGAGGAAGTGCACGGTAAGCATCGTATGATGGGAACTTTATTAACGTGCCGGTAGAATCATTTTCTTTTGACTTGTTAGTGCTTGCTAACTTTGTTTCAGCTTTTTCAACTGCAATTGCACTTCCGCCTTTGCACACTTTTATATCGGAAAACTCAAATGTGGTTCCCGCACTAATTCCCATATTTCCAAAAGTAAGGCGCGGTTTATTATCTGCCTGTAAAGATGAAACACTGAATGAAAACTCTTGCCAGATTTTATTAAGCTTTACATCTTTTGAAAGTCCAAGGTTTGCCCACGGATCATGATTCATCATTACTGCAACATTTACATTACTTTCCTTCGAGGCTTTTGCTTTAAATGAAATTGTGTACAGCTGTTCGGCTTCGGTTGTGAATCCGTAGAAGTCATACTGAATGTGCCAGTTCTCGGTGCCATTTGATGTCACTTTAATTGTATGGACTCCATTGTTTTCTGTTAGTGTTGCCTTTGCTCCGCTGTGCTGCTCCAGTGTTGGTTTTCCGGTAATAAGATTTTTTCCAATCTGTTCCCTCTGATTAAATGTCTTATCGAGCTTATCGAAGTCCCAGCCTTTTTGTGTTAGAAAGTTTGTCCACTTAACATCAAGCTCCGCAGTAAGCGAAGAAGGGAAACGTGATACCGCACCATCGAGGTAACATTTTGTCATGGAGTTTTCGTTGTTAATTTCAACAAACGCAACTGCAGGATCTTCTGCATATGTTAGTCCTGTATAACTGTTTTTATGATTAAGGATTTTATCTGCGTAATCACGCTGGTCATCGCGGGCAACCTCATTCCAGAAACCGTAACAATGCTGGTCTTTCCAATCGGCAACTTTATTTAGTTCCTGTGGCAGCCTGTTGTGTTCATCCGGCCTTATTGTTCGCCCGGTAAGAAGATTTATGTTACTATAAACTCCTGCCTTTTTGAGCTCATAAAAAAACTTATCGAACCGTTCAAAAGAGCTTTCATCAAAGGTGGCTGTTTTCCAGGCTTTGTCGTGCATAAAAAAACATTCAGCCCAATCCGAATCGGTGTGATGAAAACGAACACAGTTGTACCCCTGAGCAGCAATTGTCTTTGCCCAGTATTCAGCCTCCTCTACCGGTGGAAAGCTTGAAAGGTTTGTACCAAAAATGCGGATGCGTTTTCCGCCGGCATAAAGGTGACCATCATCACCAACAGAAATGCGCTGCTGCTCGGTAATAGGTTGATTCATATAAGAGCAGTCCGCAATTGTCCCTTCCGCCGGTCTGGCCGCAAATGGAAACGGTTTAATATCAGTTTTGAAATCCACTGCAAAAATTGAAGAGCCAAACGAAAGGCCTGAACTCGTTGGCAATGAAACAAAATGCATAACACATGCAAAGAAAAATAAAAGTAATGATGTTTTCTTATTCATACTTTATTTGTAGCATGTAGAAAGGATTTTTTCTAGAAGATGAGATGAAGCCAGGCGTTGCGGGCTGGCGTTTGAAGCCCGCAGAGGGGGTGGTGGAAGCCGTAAACACTTAAGCTTAGCTGGCAGTTTTTACAACGGCTTCCATGAGTTTTTCTCCGAAAAACTCAGAGCAACTTTTACGGCTGGAGCGACGGAACAACCAGTTGTTCCGAGCCGTTTTTTGGATGAGCCTAAAAATTGCAGTGCAATTTTTTTAACGGCTCTTCGATATGGGCAGGGGAGACTTCCCCCTCCTATCATTTAATTTATGAAGAACAACGAGAAGAACAAATAGATGCTGCCGGCGAGCATGAGGCAGTTGCTTACAAAATGCATGAACTTAATTTTGCGAAGGTTGTAGAAAACAACGCCTGCAAGGTAGAAGCCAGCGGCAAACATAAGCATCATAAAGCAGGTATGAGGAAGGTTGCTATACAATCTTGGAATCAGGGCAAGTCCAGAAAAGCCTGCAATAATGTAAAGTGCGGTATTCAGTTTTCTGTGCTTCTGACCTGCAATTGCATAAAAGATGATTCCTACTAAAACAAGGGCCCAAACAATTCCGAACAAAACCCAGCCTTCTACACCCTGAATCTTTGTGATTGTGTAAACGGTATAGGCAAAACCAATGCTCAAAAAAACCGTGATGTGGGTAAGTCTGTGAAAGACCTGTTTTGCGGTAAAGGCTGTGATTGCGTGCTCCAGACAATTGAACAGATACATCAAAATCATAAAGGCACCAAAAAGCGAATAACAGGTGATTGTGAGTACTTTAAAATCTGATTCTGCAATGTTTCTTAAACCGAGTGTATCAAGAACAGCTGTTACCGCAATAAAGAGCATTACGCCAATACCCTGGATTATGGCAGAAGCAATTTCTTCTCCAATGGTAAGACGGCGCTGAAGCTGAGCTAATTCCAAAGCCTTGTTTTCGCTATTGATTCTTCTTTCTGCTCGATTGCGGGCTTTTTCATTGCGGGCATATTCGGCAGCGGCATACTTTGCTTTGAGTCGCTCCGGATTTTCTGCATACTGAAGATGAACATCCTGAACAGCTTTTTCGTAATCGATTTTAAGCTGCTTGAGTCGGGACTTCTTTTTTTCTTTGATTGATTTTAAGGTGGATTTTCTTACGGCCTTTGAAGCTATTTCATCCTGGATTGAAACCGTAACATCCTGTATTGATTCCTGGATAATATTTTTCTTTGACATTTTTTATCTCCTTCGATATATCTCGTACAAAAGAACGCCGGCTGCTACCGAAACATTCAAACTGTCAATTTTTCCGCAGGTTGGGATGGAAACAATTTTATCGCACTGTTTTTTAAGCAGCTGCGAAATGCCTGTTCCTTCGCTTCCCATGATGATGGCTGTCTTTTCGGCAAAATCAATTTTACCGCAAGTTTCGCCACCAGCATCTGCACCGTAAATCCAAAAGCCTGCTGCCTTCAACTTCTCCACCGCGCGCACCAAATTATTTACAACTGCAACCGGTACCCACGCACTGGCACCCGCACTAGTTCTGCCAATCACTTCGTTACCTGAAATATCGCTGGCAGAATTATGTTCCGGCAGAATAACAAGAGCCGCACCAAACTGGTCACAGCTTCGGATAATTGCACCTACGTTATGCGGGTCGGTAACCTTGTCTAAAACAACAACGGTTGCTGCTTCTTCGGAATGAAGCTTAATCCAGTCATCCAGATTTACAAGATTAGCGGCCTGCTTTTCATCATCAATAATCATTACAAGACCACGATGATCTCGCAAAGCTTCCGGTAAAGCTTCTACAAGTTCATTCAATTTTTTATCATCAACCTGTTCGCTCGCAATTCCAGACTGCTTGGCTTTTTCCAAAATCTTTTTTACACGCGGACCTGGCTTTGAGTAAAACAACTTCGAATGTTTTGGCTCCTGAGATGCAAGAACTTTTTCTTCAATTGAATGAAATCCTGTGATAATCATCAGACGTTATCTACCGCAGCACTGCTTGTATTTTTTTCCTGAACCACATGGGCAAGGATCGTTACGACCAACCTTTGCACCAACACGTTTGATTGTAGTTGGAATTACATTTCCTGCAACATATTTCCAGTCGCCATCAATTTCGCGGAAAAGGGAAATCTCGTGATGAAGGTCGTGCATCTGATGAAGTGTGTAGTCTGCTGTGAACTCAACAATAGCTTCGTTTTCTTTTTCGCCCTTTTCTGTGCGCAAAATCTGTAAGCCATTCCACTGAGACTGTCGGCTCCAATCTTCTGTTGCCTTTCGGTCAATTTCTGCAACTTCTTCATCTTCTGCACAAGAATTGATGATGTAATCAATTTCGTGTTTTACATAAGATGAATAACGCGCTCTCATACAAGCTTCTGCTGATGGAGCCTTAATTTTACCTTTAATAATTGGTTCGCAACATTCGCCGTAAGCTTTTCCTGAACCACAAGGACATAAATCTTTATTTTCACTCATAAGGGTTATTTTAATGAATTTATTATCTTACTACAACTATTATACAAAAAGCGAAAAAGTATGGTGTGCAATTCAGATTTTTTCATTATTTGCAGCGTAAGACTTTGTCATTTTTTCTGTATTACGGATAAAATGGCTGTATCATAGCAATAAATCCGTAATCTTAGTTTATAATTCTATTATTTACAGAGCAAATCTTTATCCTTTTTACCTTTTCTACGGATAAAATACTCAGTTCACTACAATTAATCCGTAGTACTCGTTTTTAATCCCATTATTTCCATAGCAAAACCTTGTCCTTTTCATTCAACTACGGATAAAATGCCCAGTTCACAACATTTAATCCGTAGTCCTCTTTTTTAATCCCATTATTTCCAGTGCAAACCTTTATCTTTTTGGTCAAGTCCAAATTTCGGTGTAAATTCCAATCCTAATATAATGATATGTAACTAAGCAGCTTCAAGCGATTGCCTTTGTGTAATTGCTATAGATTGCATTTTTAATTTTACTTCAAGCGTAATCTT
>JAEEGI010006400.1_pt1 | contig 26617 bp, 18 predicted proteins | sample 8958751 | NCBI WGS metagenome assembly JAEEGI01 (sample SAMN16246545, study PRJNA631951) | gut metagenome | biome: gut microbiome; feature: rumen; material: KS-attached | host: Bos | place: Iran: Karaj | collected 2018-10 | reverse complement strand
CACGTTCAATCCAAACGTAAATGCACGGCTCTTCGGATAAGAAGAGAAGTCGATACCTGGCGTCAGACCAGAGTAGCTGCTGTTACGGGCATACGAACTGACTTCAGGATCGAAGCCTGGATAGCTGCTGATGACAAACAGGTTGGTACCGGTGACGTAAACGCGCAGGCGCTGTACACCGAATTTGCTCGTAAGCGTCTTAGGAAGGGTATAACCTACGGTTACACTCTGCAGACGCAGGAATGAAGCGTTGTCCATCGCCCAGTCTGTGGGTACTACCACGGCATCACCTGTAGAGAACGGGCTCCACATCGACTTGGCAGCCTGTCCGTTGCCACCCTCGTTCCAATAGGCCAGGTCTTCCAGACTCTTCAGCAGAACACCTGTCTCTGGGTTGATATACGAGTAAGAGTTGCTCTGACTCATCATCTCGCGCATATTAGGATAGGTACCTGCGCGATAGCGTGAGGTCGTCTGGATCTTGTTGGCGTTGTAGACATCATTGCCGACCTTATAGGTGAAGTTGACGTTGAAGTCGAAATCATAGATGTCACCGCTGAAACCGAAACCACCTGCGAAGTCGGGGTTGGTGTCACCGATCACGGTGATATCATTGGCATCTACAACACCGTCGTTATTCAGGTCCTTCAGTTTCATGGCACCTGGACGGATACCGATGGTACCTCCCAGCAGCGAGGTGTTGGGCACACCCTCTTTCAGCGTGTAGGCACCTGTGGTCTCATTATAGCTGGCGAAGTCGCTGGTGGTGTAGTAGCCGTCGCTCATCCAACCATAGACCAAACCGATAGGATCACCCACACGGACGATGTAGTCCTGCTGGTTCTTGTTGTCCGTGCTTGCCCAACCTGAAGCGAAGGTCATCTCCTCCAGACCGTTGGCCAGACTCTTCACGTTCGACTTGTCGAAACCGATGTTGAAGTTGGCATTCAGGTTGAATTTCTTACTTTGGATGATGGCCGCATTCAAGGTCAGCTCAACACCCTTGTTGCTGGTTGAGGCTGAATTCTCCCATACAGTGGTATAGCCCGGAGCGGCGATGTTATGCTGGATCAGCAGATCGTCGGTGCTGTTCCAGTACAGGTCGATATTACCTGTCAGACGCTCGTGGAAGAAACCGAAGTCCAGACCGAGGTTACGGGTGGTGCGCTTCTCCCAGGTCAGCATCGGGTTGGCCAGCGTTGTGGTCACAGCCTGATGTGAATTGGCGGTTTCGCCTACACCATAACGCTTTGAACCGCTGTTGGTATTGTAAAGCTGTACGAACTGTGTGCTACCGATCTTGTCGTTACCGACCTTACCGTATGATACACGGAGTTTCAAGTTCGACATCCAGCTGCGTGCGCCCTCCATCCAAGGCTCTTCAATGATACGCCATGATGCTGCGGCAGCGGGGAAGAAGCCCCACTGGTGTCCGTCACCGAACTGTGAGCTACCATCCTCACGCAGGGTAACGGTCAGCAGGTAACGGTCGAGTAGGGTGTAGTTCAGACGTCCGAAGAACGAGATCTTGTTCTGGTTGGCTGAAACAGTTCCGGCCATCGACTGCATGGTGCCCAGACCGAAGTTGGCGAAGACCTGCTCGGCAGAGAAGGCCTTGCTGAAGTTGGTGGCACTCATCGAACTGGCGTTATTGCGGCTGCTGCGGATTTCCTGACCTGCCATCACGTTGAAGTGGTGGATCTTGGCCAGTTTCGTGTCGTAGGTCAGCGTGAAGCTCTCACGGATAGTGCTGGTGTTGGTCTTCGACCAGTCTGCCAGCGGGTTACCACCCACGTATGAGGCCTGGGTCGTGGTAGAACCATACCAGTTCTTCACTTCATTGAAGCCGTAGGTATAACCGCCTTCCAAGTGGGCCTTCAGACCCTTCAGAGGTGTGGTCCAGTCCAAGGCACCGTTGAATACGAAACCGCGGTTGTTACGACGACGCCAGTATTGCTCAGACTGTTCTGCCAGCGACATGTTCGACCGCTGCCATTCGTTGATTTCATCATCCGACATGGTTGAGAAGTCTGGCGAAATCATACCTGAGAGTCCCTTCGTGGCTACACCGTAAAGGGCATTCTCCGTACGTACCTTATAGGTTCCGCCCTGGGTTCCCTGACCGTTGGCAATCTGATCGTTCACACGGGCAGTCATTGAGAACTTCAGGTTTTTGTTGATGTCATGGTTCAACTTGAAGAGGAAGGCAAAACGCGAGAAGTCGTTGTTCGGCATCAGACCTGCGTTGAAGTCATAAGTACCTGAGAGGTTGAACTTGGTCTTGTCTGTACCGCCCTGTACGCTGACGTTATGGCTCTGCGAGAGGATGTTCTCGCCGAAGAGGTCGTCCTGCCAGTCGATGGCCTTCTGACTCTTGTAGAGATAGAGGTCGTCGAAGACACCGAACTGCTTGTAGAACGAGTTCAGAGCGCTCTCACCTCTCAAGGCTGCGTATTCATAGTTCGACATCACATACTGATAGGTGTCGAGCACGTCGATACGCTTTGAGACTTTCTTCGTCTGCAGGTAGCCGTTGTAGCTCACCTGAGTCTTACCGCCCTTGGCGTTCTTGGTGGTAATCAGGATAACACCGTTGGCACCCTCAGATCCGTAGATAGCGGTCGAAGAGGCGTCCTTCAGCACGGTGATGTCCTCAATGTCATTAGGTGAGAGGTCGTTGAGTGAACCGCCCTGGAAACCGTCGATGACGATCAGCGGCGAGTTATCACCAGTGATAGAACCACCACCACGTACGCGGATCAGCACCTCTGCATCGGGTGAACCGTCGGTGGTCGTGATGTTCACACCGGCCATCTTACCTGTGAGGGCCTCACTGACGTTGGATACCGGCACCTTTGCCAGATCCTGTCCGGCTACGGTGGCCACAGATCCCGTCAGGTCCTTCTTACGTACACTACCGTAACCAATCACCACCACGTCGTTCAGGGTGGTGTTGTCATCTTCCATTGTCACTTTGATGGGTGCGTTGCCGCTGATGGTCACCGTACTGGGCTTCATGCCGACATACGAGATGACGATCTGCTTGGCACTCTTCAGTGTCAGTGTGAAGTTTCCGTCGAAGTCGGTGACGGTAGCGTTCTTGGGATTTCCCTTCTCTACAACCGTTGCACCGATGACCGGCTCATTCGTTGAGTCGAAAACCTGGCCTTTCGCAATCGTCTGAGCTAACACCTCGGGAGGAGCAAGCACGAAGAATGCGGCTAAGAGGCAAAGTTTGCACAATAGTCTCATTGTTTGATTCATACTTTTTTTAGTTTGTTAATATATTAGTAATTAAATAATATAAAATGCAGATTAGTCATTTTCTGCTGCAAAGATAGTGGAAAAATTGCAAGTATCCAAATAAAATTAAATAAAATCCTTAAAAGAATCCGAAAACGATTACGTTAAAGAATCATTAAATTATTTGCACTTTTCAGAAAAAAGGCGTATCTTTGCATCGTATAACAAAAACGACAATTCTTTTTTATTCAATTAATTAATTAAATGTATAGCTTATGAAGAAAATTTTTACTTTAATTGCAACTGCATTATTCGCAGTCGGTGCTCAGGCACAGACAGAGAAGTATGCCGTTGAAGAAGGTTTCACTCCTACAGACGGTCAGGAGGTACAGGCTACTGCGTCTGTGAAGTTGGTGTATGGCCCTAAAGCTGACTGGAAGGCCGCTGCAGCGACTGGCGCCAGTGACCCAAAGTTCTCTGAGGCCGATGGATTCCCAGTTTTTGTTGTTGGTGATGCCAATCCCAAGACTGATAAAGACAAGAATTTTACCCCTGGTAATGCAGCAACGCTTCCTGTTAAAGGTACCTATTACAGTTTGACAGCAAGTCAGAGTGGTATCCTGGAGGTGGCAGTGAAGATTAATGGCGGTAAGGTCTTTTATATCGCTGATGCTGCTGACGGTATGAACTATTCTGCTGACGCCGTACTGACAAACACTGATGGTGAGACTGTTGCTTTGGGTGGAGACTTCAAGGTGGCCAGTACTTTCTATGGTTTTGTCAAAATCGGTATCCAGAAGGATCAGACTCTGATGTTCTTCTGCTTAAGTTCAAAGTTGGGCTTCTTCGGTTTCCGCTTTACCCCTGGTGAGGTCACTGAGGATGAGGGCACACCTCATGCTGCTCAAGCATGGGATTTCATGTCTAAGCTGAGTGATACCGATAAGACCAATATCAAGGCTGACTCTAAGTGGGAGGTTGAAGAGAAGAAGAACGACAATGAGGAAACAACCGCGTTCGACTATAAATACACTGAGAAGTTCGAGGGTGTGCCTGCTACTGCTAATGGCGCAGAGCTGGAGCTGACCAAGGGCTTGAAGTTCAGGACAGGTGCAGGTAAGTTCGAGTATTATGATGAGCAGCGTCTCGCATTTGCAGGTAACGGTCACGGCCCAATCATCCCTGACTGTGCTAAGGGCGACGAGGTGAAGATCAGATTTAAGGCCAAGGCCGGCGCTGGTTTCGAGGTTGGTAACCTTGAACTGAACAGTGGTACCATTATGGCTACTGAGGTAGGTGTCTTCGAGGCTGTCTTTACGGTAAAGAAGAAGGGCGAGGTTTCCTTCGCCAGTGTTACAGGTGCTGAACTCCTTGCACTGTCAGTGAATGCTGATCTGCCCGCAGCTCCTATTTGGACCATTGCAGGTGCTGAGCCGTTGCTGGGTTCAGAATGGAAAACGGACGATGAGGCCAATGATATGACCACAATCGATGCTCTGAAGTATACTCTCGTTAAGGAGAATGTAACACTCGAGGCTAATGTTGGTTATGAGTATAAGGTGGCTAAGAACCACGCATGGGGTGAGAGCTATGGTGCCAACGGTGGCAGTTCAAATGCTGTCCTGAAGGTTGATGAGACTGGTGTTTATACCGTAACCTTCACCTTCACTGCCGATAACCGCAAGGCTCTGACCGCTCATGTCGAGAAGACTGGCGAAGCTGAGGTTGTAGAGCATACATGGAGCGTTGTAGGTGACCTCACAGGTGGTTGGGAAGAAGATTACTTTATGGAGAAAGGCGAAGACGGTATCTATACCCTTAACTTCGATAATGTCAACGCAGGTACCTATGAGTTTAAGGTTCGTGCAGATCAGGCTTGGTCTATCAACTATCCGAAGGATAATGTTGTTGTAACCGTTGAGGTTGATGGTTCTACAGTGACCGTTACCTTCAATGAGGAGACCAAGGAAGTCAAGGCTGAGGTTACTGCTCCGAGCGCAATCAACAGCGTGAAGGCCGGTAAGACCGCTGCTGTCCGCTACAACCTCGCTGGTCAGAAGGTCGACGCTTCTTATCAGGGTGTAGTCATTGAGAACGGTAAGAAGATGATTCAGAAGTAATCCACTACTGATTCTGATAATAAAATAGGTGCGTAAGGAAAACTTACGCACCTTATTCTTTTTTTAGAAGTACACGTAGCGGCGGTTACCTATTTCAACTTTGCATTGTATTTCAGTCCGAATTTGCCGTCGAGAGTCAACTGACGCGTCAGGACATTGTCGCTCGTGAGCGTCTGTCCACCACTATGAGTGTGATCGAAATTGTAATTCGTCAACTTATCTACCACTTCTGCATCCAGTTCATAGGTTCCTGCGCCAATAAAGGATATCGAGTAGTCTTTGCTCTCTTCCGAACTGCGAGTCACCGTAAACTGACATTCAATCTTGTGGTCAATATGACCATTCAGCAGACAGTTGTATAACTGTGCGAAATTGTATTTGTTGACCTTCTTGATTATATCTTCCTTCGTCTGTTCTTCGAAGAAATGTGTAGTGTGGAGGGTCACATGCCCCTTGGCTTCATTGCCTTCGAACTGGGCTGTGACATCATCACCGATACGGACTAAACCCGAATTTTCCACCTTAATATGGTCGTGACTCTTAAACCAACGCTCCAGTTCTTCCTGGAAACGGACATTTCTCTGAACGCCGCCATTCAGGAATATGTAAGTCTCAATACCACTCTCTATATCTATACTACCCAATCCGGTAGTCTTTTTACCTGTGACGGCGATATTGACGGTCACAGAATCCGGATCATAAGTCAATTCCAGGGCATTCAGATGCGGCGCCTCTACCTCTACGCCGCCTTCGGCGAGGTCGACATAACAATTGACCTTACCGACGGCCTTAGGCACTGTGAAGTTGTAGGTAGCCTGTTCCACATCGTTCTCATCCAACAGGGTGACATTAAACGGAACCTTGTTGCGGATAAAGAAGTATGCCGGGTAATACCCCATGTCACCTGCACCTTGACTGTTGAGGACGCACGTCATCCGCTGCTTGTCCTTCAGCTCTTCTGGAATCTCCGTGAACTGTACCTTCCAACCTGCATATTGCGACTTCTCGTCCTCCTTACAACTGGAGTCCTTGAAGAATACGGCAATCTTGGTGTTCATCACTGAGACAAAGTTTTCCAGACGCTTCTTATAGTTTTTCTCTTCCTTTGTTTCCAGCTTTTCCTTGATAGAACGGAACACATCGGGCAGCACGTTGTTCATCAGATAGGCATAGTACTCATCTGATATCTCTTTGCGTGTCACCTCGTCAGGGTAGGGATAGGTACTTCCGTACCAAGGTCTCTGCCCGACAGCATCCATACAATAGGTAAACGCATCGGTGGTCTCCTCCCAGAAACGTTCTGTATACATGTGGACAGCCTGCTCTATCAGCGCGTAGAGGCGATCTTGTGTCATCTTCTTGTCAAAAGCAGGATAGAAGTATTCAAACCAGTCTTTCTCTGAACGATAGGCCATACCTTTATATACCGACTGATTGCCTACAGCGCCTTGTCCCTCTGGTGTATAGTAATAGCGGTAAGCCTGATTCAGTTGCTCCTTTTTCAGTTCATGAACAGTAGTACCCAGTTTCTCCAGTGCCACACCCACGAAGGCTGATAGGCCCATCGAGGCTGACATGATGCTGGTACCGATGGCCGATGCCATCTGTCCTGTGGCGAAGCCCAGGATTGCCTTCAGCGTGTTCGAGGCCACACCCACATCGTCACCTCTGATGTCGGCTCGGATCACATCGAGCACCGTTGAGGCCGTTCCCAGATAACCAGCTACTTCTACACACTTGCCCAGGAACTCTGATTCAAAGCCTAGGGCGCTCAACAGGTTGTAGCCACCATCAAGACCGATGGTCTGCAAGAAGCCTACATCGTTCTTCCACTTCATGATGGCCTCCTGCTCGGGCTCGTCTGACGAGACGATGTCAAACAGCGTTTCAAGGGCTTTATTTACGGTCTGGTAGATGGTTGAATATTCATCGTATATCGATAATCGCGCTATACTGGTGCTGTCGTCCTTAATGGCGAAGGCGCTGAATAGCGAGAGGTGATCGGTCAGGATGACAGCCTCCTCCTGATCCTTATCATACCTGAAGGAGATGGGCTCCCATACTCCGTCCTCCTTATTGTAATAGGCAGCCTGCACCTTCTCGCCCTCATACCGTTTGATGGGAATGGCAATCTTCGCTGTACCGCTGAGATTGTGCACCTCGCCAGTGTCCGTGAGCAATGTGATCTCCACCGACTGCCCGCGAGTGATACCCTCTACGATTTTCGGCGTAAGTACCGCGTTGCGGATACTCATCTGTGCATTTCCGTCGATAACTGTTGAGCCTAGTGTCACCTTACAGTTCTGACCCTCTGCCGTCAGGTTGTCGTTATCGAGTTCAAAGACTTCCTCGTCATCGTAGACAAGCCCCGGAACCCAGGTGATACTGTCCACATTGATGACGTTGGTCGTAAAGTTTTCTTTGTTTATTCCTGTACGCTTCACCACGAGCGAGGTCTGTCCGGCGACAGCATTCTCGTCCATACGCACATCGGCAATGTCCTTCATGGGGATACGGACATCCTGAACGTCCTGCCCCGTCTGATGAACCACCATATAGTACTCACGGCCTTTTTCCGGCATCGGCTTATATTCCTGGTCACCGATAATCTCTGGGAACCGTCGCCAACCTGGCGCTTGACTGTAGAGATCCTCCGTACCCTCAGGCACATAGAGTCTTATGTTGGGTGAGTTCTCAAAAATCTTGTCGTTAAACGTAGAGTCCGTAATCTCAGGCGGCACAACAGAAAGACAGGTCACGTCGCCCAGCGTCTCACAAAGGGCGAAGGCTCCCTCCATCTCCACAACGGTATTGGGAATCGTCACGCTATAATAATATGTCCCCACCTCGTGAGGTCTTGAAGTGATACTGCCGCGTTCCATCTTAATCATCGTCTCAGGGAACTCTATGAGCTCGCCAATAGGAGAACTGAGATACGATGTGAGGACAAGACTTGTCTTGCTTTTATTCATGACGAAGGTATAACTGTCATTCGCAAAATAGGGACTAGCCTCATCAACTATGAGCCTGACTGCATTAGAAAGACTAAACGCATTAGGCACAATCTTCTTCAGCGTTGGTGCAATATAGAATTCACCCGACACATTCTGTCCGAACCTGGCCCCTTCGAAGGCCAGCGAGTCAATCTCCGTGACGTGTGTGAAGCGTGGTGAATCCGAGAACCTCGCCCCTCTGAAGGCTCTGATGCCGATAGAGGTAACATGTTCCAGCCATTCGCCGGCTGCCAGCGTTACGTTGGGATGCCAGAAAGCTTCGTCATCGATACGGAAGGCCGGACTCTTACAGGTGACTTCCTGAATATTACACATACGGAATGCACCCTTACCGATACGCTTGATGGAAGCACCGATGGTCAGTTTTTTTACCTTTGTATAGGCAAAGGCCTCATCGGGCACCTCCTTCAACTTGTCGTTGAGCACCAGTTCGTCAATCGTGGTGTACATAAACGAGAAAGGATCTACGCTCTCCAGGTTCTCACCGACCGTCACTTTGTCGAAATGGCCTTTCCTGAAGAATGCCATCTGACGGATATTGTTCACCTTATAGGTGATACCCTCTTCGTCGGTGACCGTTGCGGGAATGTCCAGCACATCGCCTGCAGCACCGGTCTTCATACAGTCTACAATATCCGCAGTTCCCGTTTCCTTGATGACTTCGTACTTGAGGTCACCAATCACCTTGATGGCAGGGTCGTAGGGTCGGATGCCGCTTATCACATATGCATTGTATTCATATAAATGGCATAAGGCATATTTAAAATAACCATCACATAGGCCTCCCCAGCCGTAATTAAAATGGTAATAGTCATTGCTCGTATAGCCATCAACAACTAAGGCGTGCGGATTTTTATAACCGCCGCAATACAACACAGGACGTTTTTTGTTCAGGTCGGCCTTCATCACACCTTGCAGGTCCGAAGCCTTATCCGCGTGATGCTCTTGGATTCCCATCTCGTAGTCCTGGTTATACCCGAAATTGGCCGTAAAGGCGCCGTGGTAAAAGTTCGTTGGACTGCCTTCCGGCGTATATGTCGTACCGAAGGCCTTGCCGATATCGGCCATCAGCTTGGCCACAGCATTGGCTTGCGTTTCATTGTAGTTCTCATAATAATAGTCGAGCATGTTGTCCCAGTCGTAGACGTGGCCGGAGAAATCCTCTCTGCCACCATCTTCTGTGGACACCTTACCCATCGACTCTTTCGGCCACTTCCAGTAGTTCATCACCTGAGCGATGGCAACGGGATAGCAGCCGGCCGGACAATTCTCAGGACAGAGATTGTTATAAGGTGCTCCCTGGTCCCACGTTGTCGTCAGCAGCGGACCTACAATGATCGTCCCCAGTTCTTCATTCGCCTTCTTGGGCGCCCTGGTGACGGCAGCTGGATACCGGCGGAGCTTGTCTACTGCTGCGGAATAGCTATCCAGCAAGTCCTTCAACTGCACGGGTGCCTGGTCATATCTGAACGAGCCGTGATCGCAGTAGCCCAGCACATCAGCATCATCTCCGCTCTCGCCAGAGACGATCACGAAGCCTTGCTCATTGCCGAGATTGACCACATAGACGTTGTCTTTGCCGACCACCGACTTCATCGTATGCGCCAGCGTCGGCGTAACAGGCTTGAGCGCCTTGCCTCTCGCCAGCTGTCGTGTCGAGGGACTCATGGCAAACTGTTGGGCTATCTGCAGCGCCTGCTCGGCACTGATCTCTGCTGCCAGCACGTTGCCCACCGCCATGAATGTAACGATGAGCAGGGAGAACAATTTCTTCATGACTTGCGGAATTTAAAGGAAACGGTCTTGGTCTTTACGATATACAGGCTCTTGCCCAAATTCTGAACAGGGATGGTGGTTCGTCCGTCTGGGTCAAGACGGTACTCGCCCACTTTCCTGCCACTCACGTCATAGAGATAGACAGGCGCTCCGGCCTCGCCGCCACTGATGGTGAGCGTCTCGCCTTGGAAACTGAACTGCGCTTCGGCCTTCACCTCCAGTCCTTCGATGTCGTCGGCTATCAGGTCAGCCACGTCGAAGGCGATTTTCTGGAGCATGTAAACGGGGTACTGTACCGTTGTCTTCGATGTCGTCAGCACCAGATCGCTGCCGGAGTAAGTCACCACGGGCTTCTCTGTAAAGGCGAACTTCGCCACCTGGCCGTCTTTCTGATAAATGGCAATGGCGTTCTGAGCATTAGCTACGAGTGTCGTAACTGCCAGCAAAAGGGTAAGTAGGAATTTTCTTCTATTCATATGCTTTGTGGTTTTTATATCTGGTTTATTCCACCTGAATCGTTGTCTTCTTGAAGTCGACGTTATAGTCTTTGCCGTCCTTGTCGTCGGCAAAGATACAAACTTATTCTCAAACTTCAAAATATTATCCTAAAAAAATTTCACCAGAACCGACCCGTGATTTTCCTGTGCTACCCCAAGTCACCCCATCTTTTCTACCTGTCTGTTGCCCGGATTGGAGTTGACATACAGTGTACCGGTCTCTGCGTCCCATGTATCACTGGGCTGAGATGTGGGATTGTCGTCGTTCAATGAACACGCAGTGAATGCACTTGCGCCGTAGAGGGCCATCGGACTGACCAAATATCAGTCCGATTCTTTAGGGAGTACTGACCTCCATGTGACATTTAGAAGTCTACGTACCTTCTGTTACCTTTTGGTCGCACCGCGAAGTGCACCCAGATAGTGGTGCCGCGCTTCTCGAGGATGAGCTCATCGAAGTCCAGCTTTTTGCCGTCGGCGATGTCCAACAGGATACAGGCATAGCGTATGGCCTGCTCTTTCAAAATCACGGGGTCTCTACTGACCATTTTTCCCATGTCTCATAATTTTTGTATTACACCAAACGAAACGCCAGTCAGTCTGGAGAGTTGACGCAGATCTGCCCCAAGGTGTAATAAATGATCACCAGAACCATGATATTTCATCCGACGGTATTTATCGGCGATTTTCAACAGACGATTAAACTTTTTAAGCCTGTCTGGGGGATAGTCGCCCTTAGCAATCTGTTTCTTGTTGCTCTTAAACCAATTCAGCATATTATGCTCCTCTATCCTATGCTTAGAGGGGCGCCGGTGGTTGGTTTTCATAAACTCCATCATCTGATCATACTGGCTCTGCCATCTTTCGTCCTGTGTCATACTTAGATTTCGCTTTTAGGTCACAAGATATAAATTTATTAAATAAGTAGCATCTTATTATTTTACGATGATCTTTCAATCTCACAATAAGGACCGTCCCTTCTGAGCGGTGCAAAGATAGAAATTATTCCCGAAAGTTCCAAATTTTGGGGCTGTTTTTTAGTGTAAGGTTCAAGTGTCTTGTTTATGATTTGTCTTTTGTCTTTTATCTTTTCGTCTTTTTTAGTTTTTGCGGAAATGTGCATTTTTGATAGAGAAAGAGATATAATTATTAATATATATTAATTTATTTATATATTATATATAAGGTTCGCGAAGAGTGAGGTCTCGGTGCGCTATTTTCGTGCAAATTACAAAATTTCGAAAAAGACAAAAAGACAAAAGATATTTTAGAATAATGATAAGATATGCCGTTTTGCTTGTTTACAAATTTTAACAGGAAGTTGCATGACAAATATTTGGAGGCAGCCGATTTTCTTTGTACCTTTGCATTGTCAAAAGGAGATAGATTTTTTTGCGGCCTAACCAGGCAGAAAATTTTTCCTAGTGCACGAGGCATTTTTTCCTCACTGGCGGCCAAAATGAGGTCTGATCCTGAGACAAAGAAATTAATTAACATTATCTATTAACCATTTAAACAATTTATTAATTATTATGGCACTTAAAGTAAAAGCAGTAGAAAAGCTTATTAAGTTCAAGAAGGAAGACGCCGGTGTATGGCGTTACGTGATGGCTCCCGACCTGTACATCGCACTGAGTCAGGAAAAGGTGATCAAGGAGGCCGCTCTCCGCTCGGGTGTGAGCAAAGGAGTGATGCAGGCCTGCTGGGACGCCGCCGGAGAGGTCATCAAGGCATGGGCAACCGAAGGTCACTCTGTGGCACTGCCTGGTCTGGGCACCATGCGATTCGGACTCCGCGCCAAGAGTGTGGAAGACGTCAACAAGGTGAAGACGGCACTGATTACGACCCGTCGCATTATCTTCACGCCGGCAGTGGACCTGAAGGAGGAGCTGGCCAACACGGCCATCCAGATTACCTGCTACGACCGCAACGGCGACGAGGTGAAGCGTGTGACCTCTGCCGACGCAGGAACCGTGGAGGATCCTGAGGACGAGAACACGCAGAACGCAGAGAATGGCGGCAGCCAGAGTCAGGGCGGTTCTCAGAGTGGTAACGAGGGTGGCAACAGTCAGAACCAGGCAACTAGTTTTGCCCTGTCCATCACGAAGAGTGGTAGCGGTACCTCGACCGTGAAGAACGACAGTGAGGAGACCATCAACAGTGGTGACTCACTCGAGAGCGGTGCAAATGTGTATATCGCAGTGACTCCCGCTGAGGGACAGATCCCGACGGCTACGCTGAACGGTTCGAACGTCTCGCTGACTGAGAACGACGGTGAGTATGTTGGTACGTTCCAGATGCCGGCACAAGCCTCGACGCTGGTAATCAACTCAGGAAGCGATGGCGAAGAGGGAGACCAGAATTAATGCATAATTAATAATGCATAATGCATAATAAGGTTTGCCTATGAAGAAGAATCGAGTGATTGAGATTGCGGTGAAGATGATAGTAGCTGCGCTCACGGCGTTCGTCACGGCGATTACGACCACGAGTTGTATGGGCTACGGCCCGTTCTAAGAAAAAGGGGGATGTCAATTGTTGACATCCCCCTTTTCTTATGTAGAGATAGTGTACTTATTTCGTACGGGAATAGGCAGGCTGGTCAGTGACCTGCTCCTGAGGATCATCGACGTTCACCTGTTCGGGCTTAATGGGATTATCCTCTTTGGTGCATGCAGCGAATGTGATAGCCATCGAGGCTAAAATGGCGATTACCAATAATTTAGCTTTGTTCATAACCTTCTACTTTTATTTGATGATGACTTTCTTGTTGTTATGGATGTACATACCCTTGCTGGGAGCGGCGATGCGCTGGCCCTGGAGATTGTAATATTCATCGTTGTTCAGTACATTGGTGTTCACCATATTGATACCCGTCGTACCGTTGACCAGACTATAGCCGCGTGCAGAGGCGACAGACTTTGGAATAGCCAACCATGCGCGATGACCCTCAATCTGGAAGGCTGCACCGTCGTTGGCACCCCAGTACCATCCGAAGACATTAGCCAGGTTGGTGCCTGAGTGACCAAAGGCAAGTTTGTAGAACAGGCACTGGTCAGCGTCACCAAACGTCATCGTGTCTTCATCGCTACCCTTCAGCATGTTGGTGCCCTCGTAGCTGGCCTTAGTCTCGGTAGAGTACAGTTTGTATTCCCCAGCTCCCTTGGAGGCAGACTCGAGCATGACGGCTGTACCTGCAGGGATGATGTCCTCCAGTTCTCCGTAAGTCAGGGCCTCAGTAGTGGCTTCAGTAACTACGTATGCCTTCATACCCTTAGGCAATGCGAAGCTGTTCTTAGAGCTGTAGAAGGTGGCATAACCAGTCTTCGACATCTTGACCGTAGCACATGCCGGCAAAACAGAAGCCTCTCCGAATCCGCCTCTTGCATTGGCTGAACGAACGGCCAGCTTGTCAGTGGCGTCAATGTTGATGTCGTAGCTTGTGCTGGTGGTGATGCCAACAAACTCATCGTTCTTGAACAGGGCGTAGGCAGAGGCACCGTCGACAGCAGTCCATGTCACTGTACCATTCTCGTAAGTGACATCCTTCGGAGCGCTGATCTGCTTGGCTTCATTCTGAGCAGTTGTTGCCCAGTCGCCGAGAACATTACCGATAGAATAGGTCTCAAGAGCAGAAGCATCGAGGATCGTGTTCATCTCAGTGTTCTTCTTCTTAAATGTGACGTAGTTGTCAGCAGGCGTGATGTTCTCACCGGCAGCATTCTTTGTGCCATATTCTCCGGCGAGCTTGTAGTCAACGTTAATACCACTGGGATTCCAGCGCAAAGCGTCAAGTTTGTCAGGATCATTAAGCGTCGTATTCAGGAATACACAAACAGGCGTGTCGCTCCAAGCTCGTCCGAAGGTATAGTTGTCGGCATTGTTCTCAACGATACAGTTGTTGAAGACGTAAAGCTCAGAGTTGGCTGTCATCGTCGCACTGCTACGCTTCTCGTTGATGAGGCTCACCTCGTTGAAGTAAACTTTACCGTTACCACACATATAGTCTACGGTTCCGTGGATTTCACCACCCTCGAAGTAGTAAACTCCACCAACCTTATGTGAGTAATAGGTGTCCTGATAAGAGAGGTGACGTACGTTCTTGTTGATGGTCTTCGTACCCTTGTCATGCAGTGTGACAGCACGTCCGGCACTGCCTGCGGCATAGTAGTCGAGTGCATTCTGCAAAGTTACATCCTGGATATAAAGACCCTCACCGGTATTCACCAGCAGGTCGGCCTTGCCTAATCCCTCAAGGGCTACAGGAGGAGCCGTCACGATGATGGTCTTTTCTGCACTCTGGCCGATGATGGATACATTCTTTCCCGATACGGCTGTATTAACTTTCTCTCCGAGGTCGTAGGTCCCGTTGGGGAGAAAGATTTTTGCACCTTCCTCAGCGCTTGCTGTGTTCAGAGCCATAACCAGACTTGCAGCATCACCTGCAGGTACGATATAATAGCCCGAAGCAGCGTCTTTCTCCAAGAAGTTCGACACATTGTAAACTGTCACAGCGTGCAGATAGGTCTGCTTTGCGAAGGTGAAAGTCAGTGTTGTGGCCTCACCGTCATACTGTACAGAGGCCAGTCCGCCGTCGCTTTCTGCGATTGAAGGAACGTCATCCTTAATTACATTGCCCTTGGCATCTGTCACGGTGATAGTTGTTCCGTTACCATACTGGCAGAGCGTCAGGATAATTTGTGCCTTACCGGCAACATCCACAGAGAATGAACCGCCTTCAGAGAAGGTGAAACCGTGATTGTTGTAGTATTCACCGTTGGTGACGCTGAACAATTCGTGATCCTCAGGATAGAAGGTTGCCTGTGTCAGGTCGTAGGTCTGTACACTGCCTACTGTCGGGGCTGCCTCAATGGCTGTAACACTGGCGTTGACGCTGACGTTACCTGTCACGATGTCGGTAGCCTTAACCTTTGTGCCGTTGGCATAGACCCATCCGCGGAACTTGTAGCCCTCAGCGATGGTGAGGTCTGCCTCTGTATATGGAATTTCACCGAGTGCGTCGCCTTCGTAGACGGTCTTCTTACCCAGTTCGTTGCCGTTTTGGTCTTTATAAGTAACGACAGCTTCCGACACCTCTGTAGCTTCTGCCGTGAAGTAGGGCAGGTAGGCAATATTACTGAATGTCAGCGTGGTTGGTTCGCCAACGTAGAAATAGGTAACTGCTGCACCATCCTGATGGTAGCAGGTCGCAGTCTTCAGGTTTGGCGTTGCCAGTTCTTTGCCGGCGGCGTTGGTGACCTTGCAGTTTGCAGGATTAGCATACTGACAGCCGCCAATGGTGAACTTCACAGTGCCGTCAACGGGAACTGTGATGGTCACATTGCCATAGCCGTGTGTGTCGTTGCGTTGAGTACCTGTGAAGGTGACTCCTGCAGGTAGGGTAGATGGATCGAATTCGCCTGACAGTTGTGCATTAGTAATCTCAAAGTCTACGAATGAGCGTGGTTTGTCCTCCTTGAATACAATCTTTTGGAGTACGCCCTCTGAACCGGTCTTGCGGTCAATGTAGATACCTGTCACAGAGGCAGGAATATCCAGACTTCCAGTGCCTGGGCTTTCAGCGACGGCAATCTCTCCGATAAGTTCGCCCTTAGTGGCAACGCCATCGGCAATAGTGCATTCCCAAACATTTACTTCGAATGCAGAGTTGTTTTTACGGTTACCGAAGGTGAGAGTGAGCTTACCAGCCACATTAGCCTTCTCGAAGTAAGCGAAGCCTGAAGAGTTCAGCTTGACGCCCTTCATTCTCATGTTAGCATCACCATCGTCCATGCTTGATCCAAAATACAGTCCGTTGTCCGGGCTCTCAGCTGGCTTGGCTTCTGTGTAGTCCCAGAGGAGGTCGTGGCTTTCTGTTGGCTCAGAAGTAGCCTTTTGCACGACGGTGATGGAGATGAGGTACGGGCTTTCAGTAGACTCGATCTCTACATATCCGGCTTTAGCGTCAGCAGCTTTGGCCTTGTATTCCGTCACTCGGGTGTCGTAGACGGTACCGCCGATCTTGATGTTGCTGAAGTTGTAGGAATGTGCCTCGACGGTGACCTCATCACCAGCCGACTTCACAGGGACGCGCAGGATGGTTCCGGCGTTGAACTGCACATTGTCGCCATTGGTCTTCAACTTGCCATGAGTGGCGTCGACGTAGAGCTCGATGCCGTCGACATCCGAAGCTACAGAACCCGTCGTACCCTCTACATGCACATTGGCGATGGAGGCGGGGATGCCTTGCTTCCAGTCCCAAGTGGCTTTCACTGATTCTGCCTTGCTCACGATGGCGAGCATCAGCAGCAGGCACAGGGTGCCGATTTTTTGTAATTGTTTTACCATAAAAAACGTTTTTAAAGTTAATGAATAATAGAAAAGGTATATTTTTTACCTGAATAGTATCTTCTTGTTGTCCTTGATGTAAATCTGTCCCAGTTGTGGGTTCACGACTCTCTTCCCTGCGAGGTCGTAGGTACTGTCATTGGAGGCGAGTGGCTTCGACATATAGAGGTCCGATATTCCCGTCGTGTATTTCTCGCCTTCAGCAATGGTCAGGGTCGCTCCGGCACCTGTCGTCTCATTGCTGACGACACTTTCCACCAGACTGGCGTCATAGCTGTCGTAGGCGTAATAGTCCTTGGGGATGAAGTAGGCGATGTTGCCCGACTTCTCTTGGGCGTCTTCGGCACCGAGGTTGCCAGTCACGGTGATGTTGTAGTCGGTATAGCCGCTTTTGGTCGCATAGACTTTCCACGGCGTCTTCTTGGCATTCTTGCTGGTGAAGGCGCATTTCTCTACGTAAGCATTGCAGCGATAACCTGCTCCTACACAATAATTTGCCACACTGCTGCTATAGAGACAGTTGAGGATATGAACCATACCGAATCGGATGCGGGGCATGCGCTCGCGGCAACCTTCGTCCCACCAGCAATTGGCAAATGTCGTACGCAGATGGCCCTCGTCCTTGCTGCCCTGTGAGTCGCTACTGCCCCAGAGGTTGGTGTAGCGGTGGTCGTTGGCACCGCCTGAACCGCCTGCCCATGGGGCGATGAGATAACGGAACCTGCACCAGGTGACAGTGATGTAGTCGGAGCCGTTGCTGCAGTCCAGATTGCCGTCGACACCGTCCTGAAAGTCGCAGTGGTCAATCCAGAGGTGCGAGCTCTGGTAGAGTATCAGGTTATCCTTACCGTCGATGTCGTAGGCGCCGGCGCCCTTGAAGGTCAGGTTGCGAAGGATCATGTTCTTGCATCGCGTCAGCTGCAGGATGCCGCTCTGGTCTTTACTGCTGGAATGGGTAGTGTTCTCGAAGGCAGAGCCGGGCAGACCGTAAATGGTCTTGTTCTCCTGGTCCTTGATCGAGAACTGTCCATTGACCTTGATGACGCCCTTGATATAGACCGTCTTCTTCACGGTCTTGCTGTTCTTGTCGAGTGCTGCTTCTAACTCTGCCTGTGTCGTCACGACGACTGGGTTTTCATCATTGCTGCCTGTGATGGGTGTGTCCACGCTTCCCCAGCCAAAGGGTTTGCCCTGGTCGTATGACGAGGTGGCTTGTGCCGGACTTTCCATCGCGGTGAGGAGTGCCAGCCCGATGAGAACGAGTGCTTTTTTCATCTCACTATTCTGTTATTTGATGACTTTCGTTGTTTTTTTTTGTCCGTTGGCCATGAGTTCCACACGGATGGATATGCCCTTCTGGGGGGCGCTCAACCTGTGACCGTTAAGGTCGTAATATTCCGTATGTGATATGGCTGACTGCTGAATGTTGCTGATGCCTGTCTCCGTTTTGTTGCAGACGGGATAGTACTCGGTGAAGTTGCTCTCACCGCCTTCGTTGCCGGCCTTCATGATGTCTTCTACGAGCGAATTCAGATAGACCTCGAGGTTGGTGTACCATTTCTTCTCCGCATCGAGGGTGTAGGCGTTGGGGTCCAGATCGCCACCGTTAGCCTGTTCCCAGGCGTCGGCCATACCGTCGCCGTCGGCATCGAAGCCGGCTTCACGGGCACCTGTGGGGAAGGTCTCTTCCGTATAGCCGTTTACATCGGCTACCACGTCAACGATACCCTTTTGTTTGGTCTTGCTGCCTGTGTATGTGGCTGTACCTTCCAGAGCTTCCTGCATATATCTGGCGTCGACCTCGTCACGGAAAAGCGAGGCTCCTGCACAAGCCATCACCTGCTGATAGGCACTTGTGGCCTCGTGGGTGGTGATGTCGCCTGTCTCAATCGGACTGTCCAACTTGATCTTCACCGTCTCGCCAGCCGGTCCGTAGATGCCTTTCGAGTCGAGGTAGGTGCTCTCACCGTTGCTCTTCACGGTCACACCATCGCCGCTATCCTGGATCACGCCTTGCCAGTCATAGTTCTCGGGCGTCGAGGCTGCTGTCACATAATTGCCGTTGATGTAATAAAGTCCAGGCAGACCGTCGGGCAGGGCACCGTTTGAGTCCTTGCTTGCGTTGGTGCTGCACTGGAACACACGGGTCTTGTTCTTCGTGGCAGGACCGGCCTTGTAGTAGTTGTTTACGATGTTGTGATAGCCTCCCATACCACCGTAGGCACCGTTGCCGTTACCCCAGTTGTAGATGAGGTTGTTGCGCAGGTCAACGCGTTCGGCTACTACGGAGTTCTCGTAGGCTGTCTTGTCGTAGCCGCTCCAGTTGTAGCGTGCTCCACAGAGGCGTGGGGCGCGGTTCTGCACATGTGCGATGAGATTATGGTGGAACGAGGCACACTTACCTCCCCAGATGCCGCCGTAGCCGTGAGCACCCTTGTCGTGGCCTGCATTCGTCAGGGCCTCGGCGATGGTGCACCACTGCATGGTGAAATTGCGGTTGTCGTAGAACGAGGCCACCTCGTCAATACTCCACGAGAATGAACAGTGGTCGAGGATGATACCCGTCGAATTTCGTTGCCAGATGGCGTCGGCACCGTCGTTGACATCTCGTTCCTGACCTCTTCGGATGCGTATGAAGCGGATGATGTTGTTGGATCCCGGACGCACAGTGCGGTAGCGGATGGTAATGCCGGGGTAGGGGGCAGTCTGGCCGGCAATGGTGGTGTTGTCGCCAATCACCAGGTCGCTGTTCAAGGCGATGACACCGGCCACATCGAATACCACAGTTTTCTTTGTGCTTCCCTGCACGGCAGCCCTCAGCGACCCAGCGCCGTTGTCATTCAGGTTGGTCACATGTACCACTTTGCCACCACGCCCGCCGGTGACATAGCGTCCATGTCCTTCGGCACCGGGAAATGCTGGCGCTTGTGCATGCAAGCACATCGTGACAACCATCATCCATACAATAAGTAATGGTTTTCTCATCATTTTCTGATAGTAAGATTTTTGTTTTGCTTTTAGGTGATTTGTTGTTTGGAGCAGTTTGCTGCCGCAAAAGTAATCATAATTTAATTAAATGGTGCACTGCGTTTGTTAAAAGTATGTAAATCGCCTTCGCAAATGCCGTTTCTTCAACTAATTAGGCGTGTGGAGGTCTTGTCCACACGCCCAAACACAGATTCTTGTTATTTTTTGCGTTCACGTTCTTTGAAAATACCGTGACGGTAGGCATAGAGTAATTTCTCCAAGTCATTGATCTGTTGTTGTATCTCAACGCCCTTGTCCGTGTCGGAGACACGCATGCGCTTGGCCGACATCTCAACAATCTGGGTAGTGCCGATAATGTCGGTACCCTTTTGTATGGCATCCACAGCAGAGGTGAACGGCTCGTGTTGCACCAGTTCAAAACCGCGGCTGTGATAGACCAATGTATATCCGGCGATACCGGTCTCTTTGTGATAGGCTTGTGAGAAGCCGCCATCGATGACCATGAGTTTGCCGTTGGCTTTGATGGGGTTCTCGCCTGTCTTCACATGCACGGGAACGTGTCCGTTGATGATGTGCCGGTTGGGCCCTTTCACCCCAAATGACTCCATGATGCGGTCGCATACTTCTTCACTGTCACGAAGTTTGAAGTAATAGCCTTTTTCTTCTTTGTGCGTCTCTTTCTCTGTGATGAAATAGCGTTCGAAAGTCGCCATCTTCGACTTGTCGAACAAAGGTGAGTCTTTTCCGCACCAGAGATACAAGAAATAGTCGACGGCATATTCCCGTTCCCTTTCGTCGGTATCTTTTTGAAAGGCAGCCCTGATAATCATGCCAATACGGTGGAGAAGTTCGTGGCCTTTGTAGCATTTGCCGTCGTAGAGGGGTACTTCTTTCAAAGAACCGTCGGCATTGAGTGGCACGGAGGCATGGAACAGCAGGTTGTTGTTGACAACGGCATACATGCATCCATGCTGCAATAGCAGGCGGATATGCCTACGAAGTTTCTCGCTCACTTTGAAGGAATGGTGCAGCCGGCGAATAAGTTGGGCCTCACCTTTGGTCAGGCGGTTGGGACACGCAGGGTCGATGGTCGGGAAATGGTTGCTCGTAAGTTGGTACTCCTTCCCTTTGATGGTGACAGTGCCTTTCTGGAAATCGATGCTGTTGAGGAGGGAGCGGTCGGCCATGTCCCATTCTGGATGCTTCTCCGCCATTTGGGCTTCTATCTTGAACTGCAGGATAGAAATGGCTTTGTGCATCCGTGCTGTCAGAATACGGGTCTTTTCATCCATTGATTCGTCATCGATGAGCCCTCTCGGCATGAATTCCGTGCAAGGGTCGTCGCCATAGGTGTCGAGTGCGAAGGTGGCCAGGGGGATGAGGTTGATGCCATAACCTTCCTCTAACGTGGCGAGATTGGCGTAACGCAAGGACAGACGGATGACATTGCACATACATGCTTCGTTGCCTGCACATGCTCCCATCCACAATATGTCATGGTTTCCCCATTGAATGTCCCAGGTGTGATAGTTCTCCATGGTATCCATGATGATGTGGGCGCCAGGACCACGGTCATAGATGTCGCCGAGGATATGCAGTTGGTCGATGGCCAGCCGGTGTATCACATTGCATGTCGCTACGATGAAGTCGTCGGCACTGCCTGTGGAGATGATGGTGTCGATAATGGCACTCACGTATGCAGTCTTGTCCACGTCTTCTGTGTGTTCATGCAGGAGTTCCTGAATGATGTAACTGAATTCAGGCGGTAACGACTTCCTCACTTTCGAACGCGTATACTTGCTCGATACCTCACGGCATACTTCCACCAAGTGATGTATGGTGATGCGATACCAGTCGTCGATGTCGTCTTCATTCTCTTTAACCAATTCCAGTTTCTGACGTGGATAGTAGATGAGGGTGCAGAGTTCTTTCTTTTCAGCATCGCGTATCTGATTACCGAAAATATCATTCACTTTTCGCTTGATGTTGCCGGATGCATTCTTGAGAACATGCTGAAATGCTTCTTGTTCGCCATGGATGTCGGCAAGGAAGTGCTCGGTGCCCTTCGGCAGGTTCAGGATGGCCTGAAGGTTGATAATCTCGGTACTTGCTTCGGCTATTGTCGGAAATGAGTTTGACAATAATTGCAGATAGCGCATGTCGTCTTGATTGAGGTCTTTCATAGTTCGTATGATAAAGTGTCGGTTAAATAGTCTTCATTATCAATGAATTCAGTATCTGACAAGGGATTTCCTGATTCTTTCTGTACCATGGTCGTCAAGGGTTGTCACAGGCATGAAGCCCTCGGCCAGATATACGGTTTCCTTCAGAATCTGACTGATCCTTCGGGCGAAAGTGTGCAGGTGAAGGTCATGGAGTTTGGTGTCAAGCACGTTGTCGTTCACCGGTTCATGCCGATAAACGGTATAGAGGTCACAGAGGTGTCTCAAAGTGATGGAATGGTGTGCTGCATGATATTTGAGATTCTGCATCATAAAGCATACTGTTTTCTCAATGTCGTTGCAGTCTTGTATCTTCTTGGAAAAACGGTTGCTCTTCTTCTTGCTGCCAAGTAGACTTTGGGAAGGCAGCGGAGAAGTGTCTTTTGCATGTCGGGGAGGGAAATGCGAGACGGTGGAGAGGTCTGGCACGGGAACCTTGACCTGTGCACGTTCCATTCCATCAAGCACGATGTTCGTTACACCTTGTTCCTCTGCATATAGCAATAGGTCGTGCCATTTCTTGGGCGAGAGACTCCTTAGGTTGAGAATGTCTTCTGCGCATAAAGGCTGTCGCTCTTCTGGCCCTGCCAAACTCAGATGTAATAGTGCGCTGATGGCCTCACGGGAGTTCTGGTCGAGTTTGGTTCCCATATCGCTGTCAAGCACTTGTTGATAAAGGGCAAGTGTTTCTTGAGCCATCTCTTCATAGTCGGTATATTCATCCGTCTTGGGGTCGGAAATGACCACTATACGGTCATTCAACTTCTCTCCCTTGAGGTAATCGGCTTCTTTGGGGTCGGTCAACAGCATGGCAGCGGCATTTTCCACCATCTTTTTCTGATAGCAAATCATTTTCCAGGTGCGGATGCCATACTGGGCATCGATAAAGTCGGGATTCATCCCGCCGTATGAGGAGAAGACCACGGGAAATCCTCGTTTCCTTGACCACAGCCCGATGCGTGAGGCAATGAAGTTGTAGGAACCGTGAATGTGTACGATATCCGGCATGAAACCATATAAAATGTGGAGGTATTTCTTCTGAAGTCCCAAAAGGTTCACCACGCCATGACGCCCGTAGTCGCTCTTCCCCGTACCGATGGTGAAGTGATTGTAGTTTGACATGGAAGTTGCCACTTTGTCCAGCGTGACTACATTCACCACCGCATGTTCCCCCATTCGTGACATCAATGCGTCGAGATGTTGCCATAACGGCGTCTCGGCGTCACTGAAAGCGGTGAAATGGAGTATTTTCATTTTCATAGGAATTCATGTGTTTTGGGTGTCACACCTTATGGCTGATGAAATCATTCTTATCGGCATACTCATAGCGAAACCTTGTCATGATATTCCGGAAGAGCATGCTCCATTCGTAGGGAATGACTTTCCACGAGGGGACGGAGACGCCCATCGCTTGCAAGGCTCGTTTCCCGTTGATAATCCTGAGCATGAGAGAAAGGACCAATGTTGCCACACTCACTCCTAAGAGTATCCACCGAGAGGTAAGTGCCGCAAAGACCATGACAGCCAGAACGACAATGTAGTTGAGATGGAGCATCGTTTGGTCGGTTAAAAACTGTGTTCTTAACCCGAGACCTCCTTCAAGATGCTTTTTCGTCTCCTCATGATATACCTGGCGGTTCTGCCACGTCTTCTCGGAAATGGCGTTTTCTGTGAGCCATGCTTCAGGTGAGACAGTGATTCCGTGTTCGCCCAACTTGGCATACTTGTTGACCAAGAAGTCATATTCGCCGATGGAGTAGCGCAGGTGTTCCTGGAAACCGTTGCTTTCCATAAAATCGCTCTTCTTGAATGCCAGCAATGGGCAATTGGTGCGGTAGGCATTGCCATTTTGGGCGGCCCTTAGAAGATAGAGCGCGGTATGCATCTGCTCGAAACGGTGATATGGCTTACTGTCCTTTTCATAATTCACATATCCCATCACCAAACTTTTGCGGTGCGAAAGTGATGAGGCAAATGCAGCCAACCACCCGCTTCCTTCTGGTTTGCAGCGGGGGTCGGTCAGGATAATCCAGTCGTTTTTCGATGCCCTCACTCCAAGGGTAATGGCCAGTTTGTTCTTGCTCATATACCTGGAACTTTCCGGAACGAAGGTGGAATACAGACGCTGGTTGTTGGCATAGCGCTTCAGCACGTTATCGGTTTCAGCGTCTGCCTTTTCCGAAACTACGATGATGTCATACCCCGGCTCGTAGTCTTGGGTAAGGAAGATGGGGAGATGCTCGTCGAGGGCAACATGGTCGCCATTGGAGACGAGCAGCACTGTGACTTTCGGCAACTCTTCCACGGCCTCCGCGTCTTCTTGCCTCAAACGGCGAAAAAGCGGACTCATCATCGGTGCGACAAGGGCCAGAAATAGTGTCGCGGCTCCGAGTATAAGGGTAATGGTATCGATGTAGGTCATAGGTCTTCAGAGATATATCCTACGGGTAATTTCCTGCAATTATACTGAGACGCCATGATTTCTCCGTAAGCACCAGCCGAACGTATGGCAATGAGGTCTCCTCGACGGGTGACATTCAAGTCAACGGCTTTACCGAAAACGTCGCTTGATTCACAGATGGGACCAACCACGTCATAGGTTTCCTTCTGTCCATCGCTGCTGATGTTTTCTATTTTGTGGTATGCTTGATAGAGAGCAGGTCTGATAAGGTCGGTCATGCCAGCGTCTACAATGGCAAATTGCTTTACAGCGCCTTTCTTCACATAGAGGGTGCGGGTGATGAGTGTGCCACATTGGGCTACCACGGCCCTGCCCAATTCGAAATGCAATGTTTGTCCCTCACGAAGCCGTAAATGACGGGCATAGGTGTCAAAATAGGACTTGAAGTCAGGGATGGGCACTCGGTTGGGGTGGGTGTAATCGATGCCTAAACCTCCACCCACATTGATGTTTTCCACTACAATCTTCTTTCGCTCCAGTTGTTTCTGGAGGTCATTAATCCGGTTGCATAACGCCGCAAAGTCATCCATGTTGAGGATTTGGGAGCCTATATGGAAATGCAGGCCAACAAATGAGACGTGCGACATGTGGGAGGCCACCTCAATCACGTCTTCCATGTCGCGCATGGCAATGCCAAACTTGTTTTCTGCAAGTCCTGTGGTGATTTTGGAATGGGTGTGTGCTCCCACATCTGGATTGATGCGGAATGCCACGCGTGCTGTTTTCCCCATTTCTCCGGCAATCTCATTGATTACCTCAAGTTCGGCGATGCTTTCTACATTGAAGCAGAAAATTCCCGCTTTTAGTCCGAGGCGGATCTCCCAGTCGCTCTTCCCAACTCCTGCATACACGATTTTTCTTGGTGAAAAGCCGCTGGAGAGAGAGGCTTGTATCTCGCCGCCGCTGACACAGTCGGCGCCTAACCCTGACATGGCTATGATATTCAGCACCTTGGGGTTGGCGTTGGCTTTCACAGCATAGTGAACGACAAAGCCCTTGTGCTTTTCCACCTCATGGTTGATGGCACGGAGCGTTTCTCGCAACAGTTCTGTGTCGTAGTAATAGAACGGCGTTTCGATTTTCTGGAATTTTTCAGTAGGGAACTTTCCTTTCATCTTCTTTACTTGAATAATTTGGCGCTGAGGTTCTGGAGGGCACGCTTCTTGTCTTGTTCCTTTACAAGGAAAGAAATATTGTAATTTGACCCTCCATAAGAAATCATTCTCACAGGGATGTCTTTCATCGCGTCAGTGGCAATGGTCTCGAATCCCAGATTGCTCCAGTCAAGGTCGCCCACCACACAGATAATGCACATGTTGGTGTCAACGGTCACCGTACCGTATTTCTTCAGTTCGTTGACGATGGCAGAGAGGTGGGCGGCATTGTCGATGGTCACCGAGACGCCAACCTCGGAAGTGCAGATCATGTCGATGGGTGTCTGGTAACTTTCGAAAATCTCGAAGACCTTGCGCAGGAAACCTGTCGCAAGGAGCATCCGTGAACTCTTGATCTTGATGGCTACGATATTGTCTTTTGCCGCCACGGCCTTGATTTTCCCGCGCATGATGACATTGTCTACAATGGTTCCTTCAGCGTCGGGCTCCATGGTGTTGAGCAATCTTACAGGGATGCCGGCATATTTCGCTGGTTGGATGCAGGTGGGGTGAAGGATTTTTGCTCCGAAATAGGCCAACTCTGCTGCTTCCTCGAAATTGAGTTGTCTCACAGCCTCGGTGTCGTCGACGATGCGCGGGTCGTTGTTGTGCATGCCGTCGATATCCGTCCAAATCTGGATCTCTTCTGCTTCGATAGCGGCACCAATCAGTGAGGCGGTGTAGTCGCTTCCGCCTCGCTGCAGGTTGTCAACCTCACCATAGGCATTGCGGCAGATGAAACCCTGAGTGACATAGATTTGGTGGTTGTCGTTCTCTTTCATCAACGCCGTGAG
>JAEEGI010006392.1_pt1 | contig 26643 bp, 17 predicted proteins | sample 8958751 | NCBI WGS metagenome assembly JAEEGI01 (sample SAMN16246545, study PRJNA631951) | gut metagenome | biome: gut microbiome; feature: rumen; material: KS-attached | host: Bos | place: Iran: Karaj | collected 2018-10 | reverse complement strand
CCTTCAAGGGGAGGGGTTAGGGGTGGGGTCTGTAATATCAGTAATATCCTGTCAGCGAAGAGTGTGGGCGAAGAAGTTTCAGCGAAGAGTGGGCTGCAAAGAAGTGGCAGCGAAGGAGTGGCAGCAAGGAACATTACTGACATTACAGACCCCACCCCTAACCCCTCCCCTTGAAGGGAGGGGATGGCTGCGCATTGAGCTACGTGAAGGGAGGGGATGGCTGCGCATTGAGCTACGCTGCGGCCAGGGCAACGCCCCTGCATCATGGCATCCCCACCACCCAAAGCCCCGTAGAACAACAGATTCTTGTGCATCGGGTCTGTCGTCCCTCGGCACTCATTATGCAGGGCAAGAAGTTTTTTTGAAAAAAAAACCGCAAAAGTGTTGCGTTTACATTTTTTTTATTATCTTTGCACCCAATAACGCGTCAATAATGACAAAAAGACCCGAAAAAATGATTTGAGACCAAATACCATTTTCTTAATTAACAACCTATTTACTAACAATTTTAAAAAAACCAATGCTTATGAAATTTTCAAAACTACTCGTTTTGAGTGCACTATTAGCTGCATCAGTCAGTAGTGCAAAGGCAGGGGTTCCCGACGGAGTCTGGACCATGCAGGATCCGCAGGGACTGGAGTTTACGACGTTTACCGACGACGGTACTCGCTACTATCTCTACAACCCCACCACAAAGATGTTCTTCTCCAGCGGTAACGGATGGAACACGCAGGCCAGCCTTAGAACTTTCGGTATGGAGATGTGGCTTCAGGAAGCTACTGAGGCCGATGCACCCGAAGGCTCCTATGAGCTGTGGGACAACAACGTCAACAACAGTGCCCGCAACACTGGTGAGCACAACATCTTCACCGACGACGGCAATGCCTCGTGGGTAGACCACGGCACACAGGGCAACTACTCGTGGGCCTATGAGATTGTGGGCGACTGCGTCCGTTTCCAGAACGTGGCACTCATCGCCGACAAGCCTGAGTTTACCGGCATGTACCTGGGCTTTGACGGCACCTTCGTCACGGCCGGCAACACAGCTAGCGACGGCAACCATCGCGATGCCTACACCGCCATCCTGCGCCATGTTGACCCCTCTGCTCCGGGCGTCAGCGTTGACTGGAAGGCTGTAACCCCAGAGTCGTATGAGGCTTTTGTTGCAAGCGAAGGCTATCAGGCATACACCGAAGCTGCCAAGCAGTACATTGCTTCGATAGGCTTGAAGGTTGCCATTGAGGAGGCAGAGAAAATCTATATTGATGTGACAGCCGCACTGGTTATCTACACCAATACTGCCAGCACTGCTGACCAGATGATGACTGCCACCAGCGACCTGAACAAGCTCATCGACGCAAAGAAGAAGCTGCAGGCTGCCATCGAGGACTACGAGGGCAAGGGCTTCTCTGCTACTGGCGATGCCAAGGCCGTGCTCACCAATCCGCAGGCCACCTTGGCTGAGGTAGAGCAGGCTCACAAAGACCTTGACGCTGCCTTCATAGAATGGGGCAAGTCACAGGCTTCTGTCGAGAATCCCAGCAACATGACGACGATGATTGTCAACTTCAGCTTCGACAACGGCGACTGCACCACTGGCTGGAGCGGCACTGCCTTCGGTCGCGGCGGCACGGTCTCCGACGGTGCTGAGCACTACAACAAGACCTACGACACCTATCAGAAGATTTCGGGACTGGCTCCCGGTATCTATGCTGTGGGCGTGAATGGCTACTATCGCGCTGGTAACTTCGGCGGTGATGCAGAGAATCACTGGCTGGCCAACGACGCTGCCTCGAAGGCTGCCAAGTTCTATGGCGTGGTGGGCGACAACTACTTCGAGACTTCCATCGCCAACGTGTTAAGCGGCGCACAGCCTGAAAATCAGAACGTAGGCGACGTGGCTGTGAACTACACCGACGAGAACGGCGACCCCGTCACCGTTTATGCTCCTAACACCATGGCTGCTGGCGACTACTACTTCCACACCCTGCATCAGTATGCCAACAAGCTGTATGTCGCAGTTGACGAGGCCGGCGAGCTGACCATCGGCGTGAAGAAGCCTACCACCATTGGCGGCGACTGGTCGATGTTCGACGACTTCTCGCTCACATTCTTCGGCAACGGTGCCGACGCATGGAAGCTCTTCCTCGAAGACGGATGGAACTACGAGGAGCTGGAGCTCGACGAGGATGAGGTGCTCTTCACGGCATCCTATCTCGAGGCTTACAATGCAATAGCTACGCAGGACCTCAGCTCGCTGAACACTCCCGAGCAGATCAAGGCTGCTCTGGCTGAAGTGAAGGCTGCTTACGATGCTCTGCAGAAGAACATCGACCTGTGGAAGCAGTGGAAGGCTGCTGTGCAGAAGACCAACGACCGCGTGACCGACCTCGGCTGGACCGACCCCTGGACCATGCAGGACGGCGTGGCCGACTATCTCTATGAGGTAGAGGACATCGAGATGGACCGCGAGCTGACCAACGAGGAGCTGGAGGCTGAGATTGCCAAGATTGCTGCCCTGATTGAGGCTTGCGAGAAGTTTGCTAAGGAGAACCTGAAGCCCGGCACCGACGTGACGTTCTACATTAAGAATGCTGACTTCGAGGGTGGAATAGCAAGTGCGTCTAATCCCTCCGGACTTACTGCTTCGGGCGACATGAATGATGACGGCAGCTATGGAACCGCTGAAGGTTGGCATGCCGACAAGACACGCAAGGGTAACTTTACTCCCGGTCCTCTCGGCTCTGACTTAGACCAACTTATGATTAATGCCATCGGCAAGACCAACCATTGCTTCGAAGCATGGCACTGCTGGGGCTTCGACCTCTGGCAGGAGGTGAACGACCTGCCCGCCGGTGTCTATCAGCTTGAAGTGCAGGGCTATGTGCGTAACGAGGGCAACGCGACAAACATTCCTGTGAAACTCTACCTGAACAATATGATGACCGACTTCCCCGACGTGTCATCTGAGGAGGTGGCCCCCGAGCACTACCTCGAGGACGGCACACTGCCCGTCATTGAGAGCTGGTCGTGGTCGAACAACTATCCTAACTCCATGGGTGGTGCCAGCCTTTGCTTCGAGTGGGGCATGTACAAGAAGAGCGCCTTCGGACTGGTGAAGGAGGGCGAGCCCATGCGCATCGGCGTGAAGAGCGTGGATATGAACTCACACTGGTGGTGCATCTGGGATAACTTCAAGCTCACCTATCAGGGCTTCCTGCCCGAGTATGTGAAGCCTGCCCTGCAGGAGGCTGTGGCCACTGTTAACATCGAGGGCCTGCTCATTGGCGCCGATGTGAGAGCCAATGTGGAGAAGCTCTTGGCCGACGCCGAGGCACTCATGGCTGAGACTCACGACAGCGACGATACTGCTTGGGGCCATGCCATGTACGACCTGCTGGATCAGATCTACGACGTGAAGCCCGCTGTCGACGCTTCCGTGATTCTGTTCGATAAGCTGAGTAAAGCCCTCACTGAACTCGAGAACGCTATGTATGAGGCTGTGGCCAGCGCTGATGTGCAGAATGAGGCTGCCGCTCTGAAGGCTGAGGTGGAGAACGGTATCTTCAACGAGACCTTCACCGACGCACAGGCTCAGGAGTACATCGACAAGATCAACGTGATGATGACCCGCCTGGTTCTGCCCGACTTCTCAGGCGCCAGCGACCAGAATCCTGTTAACATGACTGCAGCCATCAAGTCGGCCAGCTATGAGGCTCTCAACGAGTACGACGAACTGATCAGCACCGACGCCGGCTGGACTGGCAACAACGACTTCCTGGGCATCAACGACGACCAGAAGGCTGCTTGCGCTATGGAGGCCTACTTCAAGCCCATCGACCTCTATCAGGACATCATCGGCCTGCCCGAGGGTACTTACATCCTGCAGGTTGACGGTCTCATCGAGATGGCTGCCGTGAACTATGAGCACTCCACTCAGGAGCGCTTCGACGACAACTATCAGGTATGGACAGCCGACAAGAACGCCTCCGCTGCATTCCTCTATGGCTCCAACGGTACTGGCGAGATCTTCTCAGCTCCTATCACCAACCTGATGAACGGTGCTCCCTCTGGCGAGGAGAAGCCCGACTTCAACGACGACCTGGCTTGGGAAGAGACAGTGGCCGTGACGCTTGACGAGACCACATACTGGTGGCCCACCTCACTGCGCAGCGCTCGCGCATTCCTCGACCTCGGCAAGGCTGAGACGGAGGATGGCCGCATCGAAGGCGCATTCACCAGCAAGGTGGTGCTGAAGGTGAACGAGGACGGCAAGCTGCGTGTTGGCATCAAGAAGGATCCTCAGCCCACCAATGTTTACTGGGTGGTTTGGGACGACTTCCGCCTCTACTACTACGGAAAGAACAGCACGAAGGGCCTGAGCGGCAACCCGCTGTCAGTGGAGAGCATCGCCGTGGCACAGCCCGTGAAGGTGGAGTTCTTCACCCTCGACGGCCGCAAGACCACCAACGTGCAGAAGGGTATCGTCATCCAGAAGATCACTCTCGACAACGGCACCGTCGTGGTTCGCAAGGTTCGCAAATAGTAATAATGTTTGCGCACGCGCACACGCACGCATGAGTATTAATAATGTAAAGAACATTTAGCTCGATAAGGATTGGTGGCGGCAGAAAATGCCGTCGCCAGTCCTTCGTTTTTTTATTATAAGGCCCAAAAGCCCACAAAACCCACAAAACCCACAAGGCCCACAAAGCCCACAAAGCCCACAAAGCCCCACAAGCCCCCCACAGAAGCCGCTTTCGGCTTCCCCTCCATCAGAAAACCCTCCAGTCCGCAGTGGCGGTCTGACTACATAAAGAACTAACAACTATATAAACAATTTCCATACTATGAGACGAACCTCTATCATCAAACCTGCACGGAACATGACTGCCGCCTGCACGCTGATGATGGTTGCCGCCATGCTCACCACCTCGTGTAAGGACGAGGTGCTGAGCGGACAGCCCGAGTGGCTGGGCAACTCCATCTACGAGCGCTTGCAGGAAGAAGGCAACTACCAGACCGTGATGAAGCTCATCGACGACCTTGGGCAGCACGAGGTGCTGGCACACACTGGCTCGAAGACGCTCTTCGCTGCCGACGACTCGGCCTACGGCGTGTGGTTCCGCAACAACAACTGGGGCGTGAAGAGCTATGACGACCTCTCTTTGGCGCAGAAGAAGCTGCTGCTGAAGAACGCCATGATCAACAACGCCTACCTCATCGAGCTGATGTCTAACGACAAGGCTAAGAGCGACAACTCCACACCATTGGAGGGAAGGGCCATGCGCCGCGAGACGGCAGTGTCCATCTACGACTCCGTCTACATCATGCCGCCATCGAAGTTCCCGGCTGCAAAGGCATGGGACGAAGTGCGACAGCGCAACAAGCCCATCCCCATCATGTGCGACATCACCGAGCCGCCCATGATTCATTTCCTGCCCGCCTTCATGCAGTATCACAAGATAACGGATGAAGACCTGGCCATACTGACCAACCAGCAGGCCAAGTCGACGGCAGAGGCGTGGGTCAACGGCAAGCGCGTCGGCGTACGCGACATCACCTGCAAGAACGGTTACATACAGAAGGTGGACGGCGTCATAGAGTCGGCACAGAACATGGCGCAGATCATGCACCAGCATCCCAACATGTCGCTGTTTACCAGCCTCGTAGACCGTTTCTCGGTGCCCGTGCCCGACGTGGACGAGAAGGGCGGATTCGGCACGTTCAGCAGCGAGTACAACCGACTCTACAATCGCGAGGACACCGTCTACGTGCTCGCCTATTATGCCAACCGCTATGCCAACAACAGAATCTTGTCAGAAGCACAGGACAAGAACGACTGCGGCGGCCAACTCGTCTTCGACCCGGGCTGGAACCAGTATGTCGACTCCAAGCTCGACATCACCCTGCACAACGATGCCGGCGTGATGATTGTTCCCACCAACGATGCCCTTAACCGCTTCTGGAACAACGAGGGCCGCGCCCTGCAGGATGAGTTCGGCTCGTGGGACGAGGTGAACATGAAGGTGCTCACGTCGCTGGTGCGCAACCATCAGCTCAGCTCCATCACCGCCGCAGTGCCGTCGAAGTTCCACACCGTGCTCAACGACGCCTTCGAGCCGCTCGGCATCACGAAGGAAGACATCGACTCGTGCTTCGTGGGCTGCAACGGCGTGGTGTACATGACCAACAAGGTGTTCATGCCTGTGGAGTTCGTCTCCGTGCTTTCGCCCGCCTCGTTCCACAACCAGACGATGAGCATCATCTACTGGTCGCTGACAGGCGCCGAAGGCTACTACAAGATCACCTACGACGGCTACGGCCACATCAGCGAAGTGGAGACCTACCCGTTCAACTTCAAGCCCTATCTGCTTTCCATGAGTTCGCGCTATGCCCTGCTCCTGCCCTCCAACGATGCCATGCAGACCTACATCGACCCCGTGTCCTACGGCGGCGAGCAGATGCGCATCAGCGAGGAAGGCGACACCACGACGCTGATGAAGGTGAACGCCATGAGCTGGGAGTATGACACATCGAAGAAGCAAAACGAGTGGGTGCAGGCCAAGCCACGCCCCGTAGTGGTGGAGGAAGACGGCTCGCTGACCCTTGCCAACACGTCAGCCCAGCAACCCGTAGCAGCGACGAAGGTGCGCAACATGCTGGAGAACCTCATCAACCAGCTCATCATCGTCGTGCCCGACTCTGCCAAGCAGAAGACCCTCGACGACTATCTGAACGAGGGCTATCCCTACTTCCTCACCAAAGGCGGCAGCATGGTGCGCATCAGCCGCGGCGCCAACGGGCACCTCGCCTTCGAGGGCGGATGGCAGATGGAAGGCAACGGCAAGCCCGTGGAAGTGGCAGAAGTGTATAAGGAGGTCAACGGCGTCAGCTATCAGTTAGAGAACACCCTGCCCCTGCCCACCACCAAGTCGCTGTCGATGATGCTGAAGTCGCACGACGAGTACAGCGCCTTCCTGCATCTGTCGAACAACGACCTTGCTGCCCTCTTCTCGAAGAGCATCAAGGCCGGTGGCGACGAGACCTTCACGGCAGGCAGCTCGGCACAGAACAATGTCAACCTGACGCTCTTCGACAACTATAACTACACCGTCTACGTGCCCACCAACAGCTCCATCGAGCAGCTGCAGAGAGAAGGCAAGCTGCCCTCATTCGATGCCATCGACGCCGCATGGAACACGTCGAAGACTGCCGAGTTCGACAGTCTGCTGGAGGCTGAGCACCTGCTGATAGAAACCTTTGAAGAGCTGAACGCCTCGCAGAAGACCAACTACCGCAAGAAGGCTAAGGAGCTGGTGCAGAACCTGGTAAGAGACTTCGTGCGCTATCACGTGCAAGACCACAGCGTGGCCATCGGCCTGGCCTCCGACCGCTACAGCGGCCAGTTTGAGACCATGAAGCGCAACCCCGTGAACCGCCGCTTCTTCACCCTCGACGTGAGCTTCGACAACAAGCAGATCACCGTCACCGACGAGCTGGGCAAGCAGCACCGTGTCGTCACCACGCCAGGACTCTATAACAACATAGTACGCGAATACTGGCTCAAGGGCGGCTTGCAGCGCATGGTGAGCGACGCCGTCGTGCACCTCATCGACAGCCCGCTCATGTATCATGAGATGCGGCCCTGGCGCCAGGTGGTGCTTGAGGAACTTGAAGCAGCATACAAGAAATGACCTACCACAACGGATTAAAACGGAATAAACGGATGAAACGGATAAGAATATTTATTTACGGACTGCTGCTGGCCCTGTTGCCTCTGTGCGCATCGGCTCAGGAGATCACCTCCGTTCACGGCACGCTGTCTGATGAATACGGCCCGCTGCTGGGCGCCACCGTTTGCGAGATTGACGCCAACGGACGTATCATCAACTCAGCCGTCACCGACCTTGACGGAAACTTCACCATGAAGGTGAAGGACACCAGAAACAAGATACGCTTCAGCTACATCGGCCTCTCCACCATCACGCAGCCTATCAACAAGACGACCTACAATCTGAGGATGAAGTCGGACAAGCAGCTGGAGACCGTCGTGGTGAAGTCGAAGCGCCGCGCACAGGGCAACGGCCTGCCCATCCCCGAGCGCGAGATCTCCTACGCCTCGCAGACCATCTCGATGAAGGAGTTCGAGGGCTTAGGCATGACCACCATCGACGAGGCGCTGCAGGGCCGCATCGCCGGCCTCGACATCATCGGCAACAGCGGCAACCTCGGCTCAGGCTCTACCATGCGCCTCCGCGGTGCCAGCTCGCTGTCGACGCTGACCGACGCCAACCCGCTCATCGTCGTCGACGGCAATATACGCGAGGTCAACCTCGACAACTTCGACATGGCCGGAGCCAACGACGAGAAATTTGCCGAGCTGCTGAACATCAACCCCGAGGACATCGCCAGCATCACCGTGCTGAAGGATGCTGCCGCTGCCGCCGTCTACGGCTCGCAGGGCGGCAACGGCGTCATAGAGCTCATCACCAAGCGCGGCGCACGCGGCAAACCACGCGTGAGCTATCAGCTGCGACTCACTGGCACCTATCAGCCCAAGGGATACAAGCTGCTCAACGGCGACGACTACACCATGATGCTGAAGGAGGCCTACTTCAACCCGCAGCAGGACGACACCAAGTCGGCCGACGTGCGCGAGCTGAACTACGAGGACGACTTCTCAGAATACGAGATGTACAACAACAACACCGACTGGCGCGACGCCGTCACGCAGTGGGGCCTGCGCCAGAACCACTACGTCACCATCAGCGGCGGCGGCGAGAAAGCCCTCTTCCGCATCAGCGGCGGCTACGACCATGAGACGGGTACGGCCATCAAGCAGAAGATGAACCGCTTCACCACCCGCGTGGCATTGGACTACAACGTGTCGGAGCGCATCCGCGTGAGCACCAACTTCTCGCTCACCTACACGAAGAACGACATGAACTATCGAGTTGGCAATCAGGACCTCCTGCACTGGGCTCTCATCAAGATGCCAAACATGAGCATCTATGAACAGGATGCCGATGGCAACGACACTGATCGCTACTACACTATGTTGCAGAGCGGCTCCTCTATTTTCAACGAGAGCAAGGCTGGTGCCAACGACAACCAGAAGGCATACGTCAATCCCGTGGCTTTGGCCAACCTTGCGAAGAGCCAGCGCCGCAGCTACGACATGAACCCCGAGCTCATTATCGACTACAACCTGCTGGGCCTTGACGAGGACCACTGGCAGCTGAAGTGGCGCGGCTCCGTGCTGATGAACATCGCCAACCAGTACAACGAGTCGTTCTATCCCCAGGAACTGGTCAGCGGTGCCATCACCGGCAGCAACATCAACCAGACCGCCAACAGCTCGGCGAAGAGCGTGTCGTTCAACACGAAGCAGACGCTGACGCTGACGCCCGCCTTCACCAACAAAGACCACAGCATGATGATGATGGCCCGCTTCGAGCTGACCAGCGGCAGCAGCAACTCGCAGTCCACCAGCGGCTACGGCCTGCCCTCCACGGGCGGCGTCATCACCAGCCCCGCTGCCGGCGGCATCATCAGCAACATGGACTCGCCCTACAACCAGTGGCGCTCCATGTACTACACCTTCTCGGCACACTATGCCTACAAGGAGCGCTACATCGCCGACTTCACCGTGCGTGCCGACGGCACCACGAAGTTCGGACCGGGCCACCGATGGGGATACTTCCCCTCCGTGTCGCTGAAGTGGATTGTCAGCGACGAGCCTTGGATGCAGAAGCTGAAGCCCACCCTCTCGATGTTCGCCATCCGTCCGGGTTGGGGACGTGTGGGCAAACAGCCGCGCGACAACTACCTCTACACCTCCACCTACGGAGCCGGCGGCACCTACATCAACCGCTCGTCGATGGTGCCCCTGCGACTGCGATTGTCAGACCTGAAGTGGGAGCTCGTCACCAGCTATAACCTCGGTATCGACCTCGGATTCTTCGACGGACGGCTCACCCTCGCCCTCGAAGGCTACCGCAGCACCACCAGCGACATGCTGCTCGAGAACTTCCGCATACCCTCCAACTCAGGCTATGCCACCAAGCGCTATCACAACAACGGAAAGATGCGCAACACAGGCTGGGAGTTCCACATCAACACAAACCGCCTGCTGAAGGTCAATAAGTTCACCATGGACATGAACGTGAACTTCGGCAACAACCGCAACGAGATACTGGAGATGGACAAGTACATCCTCGAGAACAAGAACTCCATCTACGGCTATCATAACGCTGAGCGACTGGTGCGCGTGCAGCTGCACAACCCCTTCGGCGCCATCTACGGCTTCAAGTACAAAGGCGTGTACCAGTACAACTATAATACCATCAGGAACGCTGTCGAAGGCATGACGCGCGAGCAAATCTACGACTATTGGAACCAGTTCGTGGCCGAGGGCAAGACCGCCCCTGTGGCCGTCAATGCCGACGGACAAATCATCCTCGACGGCAACGACGTGCCCAAGCGCATCATGTACGACTACCGCATCGACGGCACCGGCCACAACCAGTCGTTTGCCGGATTCAACGGCGGTGATGCCATCTACGAAGACATCAACCACGACGGACAGATCAACGCCCTCGACATCACCTACCTCGGCTCATCGCTGCCCAAGCTCACCGGCGGCTTCGGCTTCACCTTCAGCTACGGCGAATGGCGCCTGAGCACACAGTTCACCTACCGCGTGGGCAACAAAATCATCAACATGGCACGCCTGCGCTCGGAGGCCATGATCAACAACGACAACCAAAGCCAGGCCGTGAACTACCGCTGGCGCAAGGAGGGCGACATCACCACCATTCCGCGTGCCATGTACGGCGCATCCACCAACTACAACACCCTCATCAGCGACCGCTTCGTCGAAGACGGTTCTTACCTGCGCATGAGCTACGCCCAGCTGTCCTACTCGCTGAGGAAGCAGCAGCTGAAATGGATTGGACTGAACCGCATATCCATGTATGCCAGTATCAACAATCCCTTCGTCATCACGAAGTACAGCGGCGTCGACCCCGACATCGCATTCGGAGGCGAATGGCCGGCCACCGACGATGCACAGACACCGCGCTCACGCTCCTACACCCTGGGTGTCACCGTTGAGTTCTAAGGAGAATTGAAGACTACAACAATAAAAGAATCAAAAGATATGACTACCACGATAAACCAAAAGGCAAAAAGGCAGACAAATTTGTTCTTTGTTCTTTGTTCTTTCTTGCTGGGCATAACGCTCACCTCCTGCTCCGACTTTCTCGAAATCAAGCAGATGAACGAGATTATCCTGGAGGATTTCTGGGACGAGAAGTCTGACGTGGAGAATGTGGTGACCGGATGCTATGCCGAGCTGCTCAGCAACGACATCCGCGAGCGCATGATGGTGTGGGGCGAAGGCCGCAGCGACAATGTGGCGGGAGGCCGCGACATCACCAACCAGCTCAACCTCTACAACGTGCTGCGCGAGAACATCACTGCCATGAACACCTACACGAAGTGGGATAAGTTCTACACCGTCATCAACCGGTGCAACACCGTGATGAAGTACGCCCCGATACTCAACAATGTGGACCCCAGCTTCACACAGGCCGACCTCAAGGCCACCGTTGCCGAGATGACCGCCCTGCGCTCGCTCTGCTACTTCTACCTCATCCGCACCTTCCGCGACGTGCCCTTCAGCCGTCAGGCATACACCGACGACGACCAGCCCATGGACCTGCCCGCCACGCCGTTCTACGACGTCCTCGACAGCCTCATCTATGACCTGGAGAGCGTGAAGGGCGACGCCGTCACACGCTATCCGCTCACCGAGCCACGCGACCAGACAGGACGCATCACACGCGATGCCATCTATGCCATGCTCTGCGAGATGTATCTGTGGAAGCAGGACTACGACAACTGCATCCGCTATGCCGACATGCTCATCGCCTCGAAGAAGGACTACTTCATAGAGAAGGTCAACACCGCCGGCAGCCTCATCAGCGCCAGAGAAGCCGAGCAGATGCTCTTGCGCACCAACGGCTACCCGCTGGTATGCGACAACCTCAACGGCAGCACTTACGGCAAAGCCTATTCCGACCTCTTCATCAAGGGCAACAGCTTTGAGACCATCTTTGAACTCGTCTATGCAGACAATCCTGCCAGCAGCGGACAGACGGCCAACGCCGCCATCAGCAGCCTCTATGGAAACAGCAGAAACCAGAAAGGCTCATTCGTGGCCACATCACTCATCACCGAGGATGCCACCAAGGAGTCGGGCCGCACCATCTTTGAAGATGCCAACAAAGCCTTCGACGTGCGCCTCTACACCAACTTCAGCTCCAGCACCGGCTACATCACCAAGTATGCCACCAGGGCGCAGGATGTCAACGCCTCGCACTCGAAGGTGTCCGACAACGAGAAAGACACGGAGAGGGGGCGCACCTATTACGGCGATGGAGAAAACGGCAGCAAGTGGATTATCTACCGTCTGTCAGACATCATGCTCTTAGAGGCCGAGGCCCTGTGCCAGCAGATGACAGAGGGCACCGACAGCGTCGCCGCCAGCATCAACCGTGAGAAACTGGACAAGGCCTTCTCGCTGGTCAACGCCATCAACAAGCGCTCTATCTGCAAGAACACCCTGCAGGCCGCCGACACCCTGAAGCGCAGCAGCTACAACAGCAAGTCGCAGATGGAAAGCCTGGTGGAGCGCGAGCGGCGCCGCGAGCTGATGTTCGAGGGCAAACGCTACTACGACCTCGTGCGCTATGCCATGCGCATCGGCAATACCAATGACTTTGCCTCCATCATGTCGAAGCGCGAGGACGTTAATTCCGGCTACGTCAGCAATTTCTTCAAGAAGATGGACGCCATCTTCTGGCCCTACAACTATGAAGAGATGCGCGTCAACCGCAACCTCAAGCCCAACCCGGCCTTCGGTACGGGAGAGAACGAGAGCTATGAGAAGACGGCTAAATAGTGGATAGTTGATAGTTTATAGTTTACAGTTATGATTACCAAGATAAGCAAAAAGATTGCGACAGGTGCGGCAGGGATTCTTTCCTTACTGCTTACTCCTGCCTCCTTATTCCTGACCAGCTGCTCCGACGAGCCTGACAGCGAGTATTTCTACACGTTCACGGGCGAGATGATCAGCGACTACCTGGCCAACCGTCCCTGCTACAGCCAGTTTAAGGCCATCGTGGAGCGGGCGCAGCTCATGGACCTTCTCTCCACCTACGGCAAGTACACCTGCTTCGTGCCCGACAACGACGCCGTGGATGAATATCTGAAGAAGCGCGGACTGCAAAGCGTGGACCAGCTCAGCACCGCCGACTGCGACACCATAGCACGCACACACCTCGTGGACAACCTCTACACCACCTTCTCCATGAACAGCCAGACCATACCCACCACCAACATGCTGGGCCGCTATCTCGCCACATCGCAGGGCGTGGATGCCGACAGCAACGCAGTGGTGTTCATAGAGAAGAAGGCACACGTCATCTTCGAGAAGACACTGGCCGACGGCACCTTCATCCATCAGAACGACTCGGTGGAGAACGGCATCATGCAGCCCATCGACAAGGTGATAGAGAAGTCGAACAGCTTCATCTCCGACATCTTGCGCGACAACCCCGACATCAGCATCTTCTACGAGGCGCTGGAGAAGACCGGTGTGCGCGAGCAGATACTGCTCATCGAAGACCCCGACTACAGCAACAAGCAGCCCAAGTACCGCTACCGCTCCGACATCTGGGAAGAGGTGGCCTGGGTGCCCGACAAGAAGAAATACGGCTACACGGCCTTCATCGAGCCTGACTCGCTCTACAAGGCCAAGTTCGAGGAGTACGGCATCTCCACCAGCCAGGGCAACCTGCATGCCCTCTACGAACTGGCGTGCCGCTTCTATGACCCCGTCTATCCCGGCGACACCAAGGCCGAGGGCCATGACTTCAACCACCTCGACAGCCCCGTCAACCCGCTGCACCGCTTCGTGCAGTACCACATCCTCAACCGCTATGCCGGCCCCGACCAGCTGACACCCTTTGAGCCGACGCAGACGAAGGAGGCCTTCGGATTCGACACACGACTCTGCAACCCCGTGGACTGGTATCAGACACTGCTGCCCTACACCATGCTGAAGATTGAGCAGCTCAGCAAAAACAAGAGAAGAGACCCGCTGGGGCTCAACACCCACTTAGAGGAGCTCGACATCTACGGCACCGATGCTTCCTTCAAAGGCCAGCACTTCATCAACCGGCGCTATGAGTCGCCCGACTATGAGTACCGCGGCGCACATATTATTAATGTGTCCAGCATGAACCCCGACGTGGAGTATGATGCCGTCAACGGTCATTATTACTACGTCGACGACCTCGTGGTCTTCAGCAAGGACGTGCGCGACGTGGTGCAGAACATGCGCATCCGCATGGACTTCTCAGCCATCTTCCCCGAGGTGATGAACCAAGGCATCCGCCTGGAGGGCAATTACGACAAGGACGACGACCAGAACTTCCCCGACGAGAAAGAGGTGCCCGACAACGGCCGCAACTACTACTTCCCAGAGGGATACCTCGACGGTGTATCCTTCACCAACTGCTATGTGGTGCTGCGCCGCCCCCACTGCAACTTCTGGTCGTGGCAGGGCGATGAGTGGAACCTCAAGGGCAAGTACGACTTCACCTTCCGCATACCGCCCGTGCCCTACAGCGGCGAGTGGCAGCTGCGCCTCGGATTCTGCGCCATACCGCGCCGCGGCATCATGCAGACCTACTTCGACGGTGAGCCGCAGGGACTGCCCCTCGACATGACCAAGTTCCTCAACAGCGACCTCTACATCAGTGACCGCTTCGTGGACGACGAGAAGCTGAACAACTACAAGGGCATGAGCGACGAAGAGCGTGCCGCAGAGCAGAAGCTGCTGCGCAACCTGGGCGCCTACCGTGGCGGACGCAGCATCTACCACTTCCCCGCCACCGTCTCCGACGACCAGTTCAGAAACTACTTCGCAGGCAACCCCAGAACGTATCGCAAAATCCTCTACCAGGGATACATCGATGCCACCAAGGACCACTACGTCCGATTCCGTGTAGGCAGTGGCAACACCGACGCCGGACAGGACAACGAGTTCATGCTCGACTACTTCGAGATGGTGCCGAAGACCGTCTATGGCGTTGACGGCGACGGCGAGCTCGAGGACGACCTGTAGACCCACCCCCATGCCCCTCCCTGCGAGGGAGGGGAGCGGTTACCATTGTTATCAATAAGAATAATATAGTACGATTATGAAACAGACAATATATGAAAAGGCAAAGGGGCTCTTCCGCTTCACAATGTATCTTCTCCTCCTCGCAGGGGGAGGCTGGGTGGGGGTCTCCTGCACCGACAAGTGGGACGACCACTACGACGGGCAGGCCACGGCTGAGTACGGCATGAGCGACAACACGCTGTGGCAGGCCATCAAGGACAATCCGCAGCTGAGCAACTTCGCCAGCGTCATAGAGGATTGCGGATTCGACCGCACACTCAACTCCGCACAGGTGCTCACCGTCTTCGCACCTACCAACGACTGCTTCTCCAAGGAGCAGGCGCAGGCGCTCATTGCCCAGTACCGCACCGAGAAGAACAACGGAACGCTGGAGAGCGACAACACCGTGATGAAGGAGTTCATACAAAATCATGTGGCCCTGTTCAACCACTCCGTCTCAGACCACACCAACGACTCTATCCGCATGATGAACGGCAAGAAGCTGTCACTGCTCAACAACAAGCTGGGCAACGCGTCGTTCCTCTCGAAGAACGCCCTCTACAGCAATGGCATCCTCTTCACCGTCGACCATACGGTGGAGTTCCTGCCCAACGTCTTCGAATACATCCGCAAGGACCCCGACCTCGACAGCCTGCGTGCCTTCCTCTATTGCGGCGACCCGCTCATCAGCGGACGCAGCTACCCGCAGTTCTACTACAAGGAGTTCATGCCCAGCCTCAGCGTGGCCGGCAGCATCAAGGACGGCAAGACGCAGTATCTCGACTCAGTGTTTATCCAGCGCAACAGGCTCTTCAACACCTTGGGCAACCTGCACATAGAGGACAGCTCCTACGTCTTCCTCACGCCCACCAACGATGTGTGGAGCCGGCTGGTGGAAGAGTATGAGCCGTACTTCAACTACCCCGAGGGCGTGGACAAGCGCGACTCACTCGTCTACCGCAACACCCGCCTCGCCATTGTGGAGGGCACCGTCTTCAGCCGCACGTTCAACAGCGACGAGGCATTCAAGGACTCGGCCATGTCCACCAACTGCATCCGTGAATACGCCTTGCGCAGCATGACGTGGGGCAAGCCCTTCGAATACTATCAGTATTACAAGCCGCTGAATCCCAACGGAGCACTGGCAGGGGCCGACATCATCAGGTGCAGCAACGGAGAGGTGCGCAAGACCTCGCAGTGGAACATCGACAAGCGCATGACCTTTGCACAGTACATCATCGCAGAGGCAGAATACAGCTCCAACATCAAGGCCGTGAAGCGCGCTTACGACACGCAGCTGAAGGACTCCGTCAACCTGGCCAAGATCACCGACTGCTTCGTCTCCACCGACAACGACTTCTACGGACGTGTGTGGAACAACGCATTCATCGAGGTGTCACCCACATTGTCAGACAACATCTACATCGACTTCTACCTGAAGGGGATGCTCTCCAACATCGGATACGACATCTACCTCGTCACGGTGCCGGCACTGGCCAACGACAGCAACGCCACCATGACCCAGCGCCTGCCGACGAAGGTGCGCTGCACCATCAGCAGCCCCGGCGTCAAGAAAGACTACAGGACAAGCGACCTGACCACTACACCCAATGCCATCGACTATCTGCTGGTAGCCGAGGACTACAAGTTCCAGAACTGCACTTACGGAGTGGACAACAACGACCTGCAAACGGTGATGAGGGTAGAGACGCGTGTCAAGAGCAATGAGAACGATGTGACGTTCTCGCGCACCGTCCGCATCGACTGCATCCTCTTAGTGCCCCACGGCACGCTGCAGCTCGTCGATGCCCTCAGCGGCGAAGGCATACCCGCCACGGTGCAGGGACAGCCCGGCGTGCTACTCTATCCTCACGGGCAGTACGACGACCGCGCCTATAAATACTGGTATATGCTCCGCTAATATGTTCCACGACTTATTCACAAAGAAAGACACTATGAGACGATATATCTTATTTGGCATGACCCTCTCACTGCTGGCAGCATTGCCGGCCAGCCTCTACGCTCAGGACGAAGAGACGGAAGAGGTGGAGGTGAGCGCACCGGTCAGAAAACCCGTTGTGCAGAAAAAATATCCCACGCGCACCGTCCGGGGACAGGTAATCGATGCGGCCACGCGTCAGCCCGTAGCAGGAGCCATCGTCAGGGCGGCCGAGATTGACGGCTACAGCACACTGACCAACGACGACGGTACTTACGAGCTGAAGGTGCCCGTCTTTGCCAGCGCGCTCTTCGTCACCACCACCGACTACGGACCGCTGCGCCAGGGACTCACCGGCGAAGACGAGCAGCGCCCCACCCTGCTCTATCCCATGACGTTCAAGAACGACTACTCAGCACAGACCAACGTCCTGGGGACGCAGGAAGCCACCGACTTCCGCTACACCAACGCCATCAACATCAAGGATGAGATGCAGGACCAGCTGGGCGCCTTCGTCCACACCATCAGCCGTGGCGGCGCCCCGGGCGTTGGCTCGGTGATGTTTGTGCAGGGCCTCAACTCGCTGAACGTCAACGCGCAGCCGCTCGTCGTCATCGACGGAGTCATCATCGACCAGCAGTACACACGCACCATGCTGCACGACGGCTTCTACAACGATGTGCTGTCGAACATCAATCCGGCCGACATCGAGAAGGTCACCGTGCTGCGCAACGGCACCGCGCTCTACGGAGCCAAGGGGGCCAACGGCGTCATCCTCATACAGACACGACGCAACAAGTCGATGGCCACACGCATCACGGCCAACATCTCAGCCGGCGTCACACTCGAGCCGAAGTATTATTCGGTGATGGGCAACGAGGAGTACAGAGGCTATGCCTCAGAGCTGCTGAAGACCACGCAGACGCTGACACGCACCTTCAAGTTCCTCAACGAGAATCCCAGCTATTACTATTACGACCTCTACCACCAGGACACCGACTGGAAGGACTACGTCTATCGCACCGCCTTCACCCAGAACTACGGCATCAATGTGGAGGGCGGCGACGATGTGGCCAACTACAACCTCTCAGTAGGCTACAGCAACCAGCAGAGCACGCTGAAGAAAAACGACATGGACCGTCTGAACGTGCGTTTCAACACCGACATCGGCCTCAGCCCCAAGCTCGACGTGCGCTTCGATGCCTCGTTCTCCAACGTCACACGCAACCTGCGCAACGACGGCGCACCTATCGGCTATGAAGAAGGCACGCCCACAGCGTCCTCGTTCCTGGCCTACACCAAGAGCCCGTTCATGAGTCCCTACAGCTACGGACACGACGAGACGGGGTCAGGACGGTTCTCAACGTCAAAGTTCGACATCGCACAGGAGAATTATCTGGAGGAGGCCATGGTCAGATACAATGGCTACAACTGGCAGTTAGGCAATCCGGCAGCCATCCTCGAGTGGTCGGACGCTGAGAACAAGAACCATTTCGAGAACTCCATGCTCAACCTCACCATCACGCCGAAGTATCTCATCAGCAAAGACCTGTTCGTCAGCGAGCACTTCAGCTACAACCTGGTGAACACCAGCGAGATGTTCTACATACCCATCAACGGCACGCCCAACTATTACGTCTCCAGCCTTGCAAGCACGGTAGAGAACGAGGTGCGCTCCTTGGCATCGAAGCAGAACTCCGTGATGAGCGACACACGCATCGACTGGACCAAGCGATTCAGCGCCCACCACCTCCACCTCTTCGGCGGCGCACGCCTCAACTGGGAGAGCTACTCCGTCAACCGTCAGTGGGGCTACAACACCGGCAGCGACAAGACACCGCGCATGCACGCCGGCCTGCTGGGCAAGGGTGCCAAGAGCATCAATGAGAACTGGAACAGCCTGGCATGGTATGCACAGGCAGAATACAACTACAAGAGCCGCTATTATCTCCAGGCCAACCTCACCATGGAGGGCTCGTCGCGCTTCGGCTCCGAGAGCGGCGACATCAAGCTCTTCAAGGCACCCTGGGCCTTCTTCCCCGCAGTGCAGGCATCGTGGGTGATGAGCAACGAGCCGTGGATGGCCAAGGTCAGCGGCATCGACTATCTGCGACTCACCGCCGGCTATGACATCAGCGGCAATGACGACATCGACTACTACGCTGCACGCAGCTACTTCAGCTCCTCGCTCTACCAGAACCGCATCTCGGGACTGGCCTTCGAGGGCATCGGCAACAACAGCATCAAGTGGGAGACCACACGACGGATGAACGTCGGCATCGACTCACGGTTCCTCAACAACCGCCTCGGCCTCTCGCTCAACTATTTCCGCTCAGCCACCAACAACCTCCTCACCCGCCAGACGCTGGGCTATCTCAGCGGACTGCGTGAGAACTGGTCCAACGACGGCAAGCTGAAGAACGAGGGCTTCGACATCGACGTCAACGTCAAGCTGCTGGCCGCGAAAGACTGGCAGTGGCAGGTGGGCGCCAGCGCCGGACACTACAAAAACGAGCTGACACAGCTGCCGCAGACCGCACAGCAGCTTGCCGACGGCACACGCTACTTCGACACCGAGGTCTACGGAGCCACCGTCCGCTCGCAGGAGGGGCAGGCATCCAACCTCTTCTACGGATACAAGGCGCTGGGCGTCTTCGCCACCACCGACGAGGCCATACAGGCAGGACAGCCAGGCGAGAAAGGGCTGTACTTCATGGCCGAGAACGGCATCGACAAGTTCTACTTCGGCGCCGGCGACGTGCACTTTGCCGACCTCAACGGCGACGGCATGATTACCGATGCCGACCAGACCGTCATCGGCGACCCCAACCCCGACATCTATGGCAACATCTACAGCTCGCTCACATGGAAGCACCTGCGCCTCGACGTGCGCTTCAACTACTCCCTGGGCAACGACGTCTACAACTACATGCGCTCGCAGCTGGAAGGCGGCAACCGCTTCATGAACCAGACCACAGCCATGGAACGGCGATGGCAGGTGGAAGGACAGCACACCGACATGCCGCGCATCACCTTCCAGGACCCCATGGGCAACGCACGCTTCAGCAACCGATGGATAGAAGACGGCTCATACCTCCGACTGAAGAGCGTCACGCTGAGCTATGACCTTCCCATGAAGTCGGAATACCTGCAGGGCATGCAGTTCTGGGTACAGGGCAACAATCTGCTCACACTCTCACGCTACCTCGGATGCGACCCCGAATCAGCCCTGACGGGCAACGTCATTGGGCAGGGCGTAGACGTGGGCTACTTAGGCCACAGCCGCAGCATCGTGGCAGGAGTGAAAATCAACCTGTAAAAGATTGAGAAAATGAGAAAATAAGATAATGAGAAAATGAGAAATTGTAAGACAATGAATAGATTATCTTTTAACAGTAGGACAGGAATGAGAATCCAGAAAATGAAGAGAATGACATGCGCAGCATTTCTCATTTTCGCATTTTCGCCATCTCTCATCCTCCTCACCTCCTGCGACGACTTCTTCAACCAGGAGTCCAACGACGTGCTCTATGCCAACCAGGAGCATCTCGACAATGCCGTCGACTCAGCATGGTCGGTGGTAGGCATACTCGGCAAACTGCAGCTGGTGGCCGACCGCACCGTCGTGCTCGGAGAGGTGCGAGGCGACCTCGTGGACCTCAGCCCCACAGCCAGCAAGGACCTGCGCGACGTGGCCAACTTCACCGTAGGCGACGACAACATCTACAACAACCCCACGGACTATTATGCCGTCATCAACAACTGCAACTACTTCCTCGCTCATGCCGACACAGCCCTCAGAAGCCGCAACGAGCCGGTGTTCATGGCAGAGTGGGCGGCAGTCAAGGCCATACGCGCCTGGACATACCTGCAGCTCGCGCTCAACTACGGCAAGGTGCCACTCATCACCGAGCCACTGCTCAGCCGTGAGGATGCAGAGGCAGCAGAGAAGGGCAACATGGCAAGCATAGAGGACATCTGCACCTATTTCATCGACGACCTCGCCACCGTTCCTGCTCGCTACAACAACGACTTCCCGCTCGACAGACGCTACATCTCAGTGCCCAATGTGAGCAACACCGAGCTGCTCTTCTTCCCCGTCACACTGCTGAGGGCAGAGTTCTACCTCTGGAGGGCAACAGCGACAGCCAGCGTCAACGACTACAAGCAGGCTGCCTTGCTCTACTTCCAGTTCATCAACGAGCGCGGAGGCACATCAACAGCCTACCCCACCAAGACCGAGAACCTGCGGTGGGCTGCAGGATCAACCGACTTCATCGTGCCCCAAGGCACCATCGATTATGCAAGGAGCGAGGACCTCATCACCATCATACCCGGCAACTCCTCGCCAACAGAAGGGGCATACAGCCAGCTGAACAACCTCTTCTGCTCTAACGAAAACAACAACTATCAGGTCAGCATCCTCGCTTCGCAGCGCATCTTCGACATCTCCGAGGCACAGGACTACTGTCTGCCGGCCAACAACGGACAGTCCTACTCCTTCGCACCCAAGGGATTGCGCAGCTACCAGTCGGGCGACCTCAGGCTCAGCCAGGTCTACGACGAGGACTACACCTACGACCCCTTCACAGAGGAGCGCATCCGCACGAAGTACATCAAGAAGCACAGGTCGACCAATGTCACCGTCTACCGACGCATCATGGTTTACCTCCATCTGGCAGAGGCCCTCAACGGCGCCGGCTATCCGCGCATGGCGTGGCTCGTGCTCGCCACAGGACTCAGCAACAGGCAGATCAAGGAGCAGGCCATGCCTTACTACATGACCGACGACCGGGCCGACTCGCTCTTCCTCGACCAGTTCCAGTTTGACGACAGAATCTATCAGGTGGCCACGTTCAACAACTACAACAACGGCAATGGCGAGGGCAACCAGCTGGGCATCCACAGCCGCGGCTCAGGATGGACGCCGCTCAACGACCACTATGCCCTCATCAACGACACCATTGAGCCTGACCTTCAGAAGCGCCGGCAGCTCATAGCCGAGCAGCAGCTCTTCGTCGACAGTCTCTTGCTGAACGAGAACGCCCTTGAGCTGGCTTTCGAAGGCACCCGCTACTACGACCTCATGCGTTTCGCCATGCGCCAGCCCAATCCCGCCACCTTCATGGCCAAGCACGTCTTTGCACGCCGCGGCGAGGACAAGAGCGCAGAGGTGCAGGCTGAGGTGCAGACCACCTTCGCCGACCGCGCCACCTGGTTCCTCCACTGGAACGGCAAGATAGGCTACTAAGCAGCTTCTTTCTTTTAAACGCGAATGACCACACGCTCGGCCGAGCGCGTGGTCATTTGTGTAGCGTCGCAGGCAAGACTTTAACTTGAATTATTCCTGGATGATATTTTATATGTCTGCGACGCAGACAAAACTTTTAAACACGAATGACCATGAATTAAACACGAATTTCTCATGAATTTTTTATTTACGATTCATTCTTGCGTCCCTTCGGTAGCAAGCGGCAGAGCCGAGCGCGTGGTCATTCACGTATATTCGTGTAGCGTCGCAGACAAGTCCTGAAGGACTTTATGCTGCGCCTTTGGCCGCCGCGTAGCTCAATGCGCAGCCATCCCCTCCCTTCAAGGGGAGGGGTTAGGGGTGGGGTCTGTAATGTCAGTAATATTCAATCAGCGAAGATGTTTCAGCGAAGAAAGGACAGCGAATATGAGGCAGCAAAAAAGTTACAGACCCCACCCCTAACCCCTCCCCTTGAAGGGAGGGGATGGCTGCGCATTGAGTTGCGTCGCAGACAAAACTTTTAACACGAATGACCATCAATTAAACACGCGCTCGGCTTTGCCGTTTGCTACCGAAAGGCTACGGGTAGGCGCGTTAGCGGGAATGGGGACGCAAGAATTTCTCATGAATTATTATTTATGAATCATTCGTGGTCATTCATGAATATTCGTGTTGCGTCGCAGACAAAACTTTTAAACACGAATTATTCATAAATTATAATTTACGAATCATTCGCGTGCCATTTACGTATATTCGCGTTGCGTCGCAGACAAAACTTTAAACACGAATTTCTCATGAATTATTATTTATGAAAAATTCTTGCGTCCCCATTCCCGCTAACGCGCCTACCCGTAGCCTTTCGGTAGCAAGCGGCAGAGCCGAGCGCGTGCCATTCACGTATATTCGTGTTGCGTCGCAGACAAGTCCCGAAGGGACGACAGGTTACAGACAGGGGCGGGGGGAGAGGCGGAAATGCCTCAAGGAGATGTGTATGAAGAGCTGCCCCAAAAAAGTCCGAAGCCTTCGGACTGTTTGTCCGAAGGCTTCGGACAAGTTGTCCGAAGGCTTCGGACTCTTCGTCCGAAGGCTTCGGACGGTTTGTACGAAATGTAAAGACAGATTTCGGACAGCTTTAAATCACCGTTTTTGCTGCCCGCCGCCGTCGCCCGCGCCTTCCTCCCCCTGCCCGGTTACGACGAGGTCAGCGGCATTGACGACGTACGCGTGGGAGGCGATGCCGAGTGGTACTCACTCGACAAACGCCGCCTCGACGACAGAAACCTGAAGAAGGGCATCTACATCCACGGAGGCCGCAAGGTTGTAGTGAAGTAAATGTTAACAACAAAAAAGTAAAAACATTAACACCAACCATATCATGAAGAAGAATATCTATCAGAAGCCCGCTGTCTGCATAGTCAACATCCATGCCGCCGCCATCATCTGCGTCAGCCCCTCCCCCCAAGCCTACGACCGCCTGGGCAACACCGAAGTACAGTTCTCCCGCCAGAACGACGGCTGGAGCGACGACGACGAGTAAGCAAGCAACCGAGAGAGAGGAGCAGGGGGAAAGCGGCAGAGGTGCTCAAGCCAATAGGCAGCAGCACGGCCCCTGATAAAACGTCGACACACCAATGAGTCCCGAAGGGACGACAGAACCGAGTGCAGGCTCCGTCGTCCCTTCGGGACTTTTTGTTTTTTCTTTTTAAACACGAATGACCATGAATGAACACGAATTATTCATGAATTATTATTTCTGAATCATTCTTGCGGCCCTTTGGTAGCAAGCGGCAGAGCATCATCGCCTTGAAATCAGCAAGGCGTCAGAGCGGATACGCTTACTGCCAAGTTGGGTTAGAGTCTCAGTAAATCCTTGACGGAATAGATGCGGCTGAGAGCTTCGAAAGAGAAATACTGGTCGTCCATAATCATCCATTCCTCGCGCTGCTTCTTCGTCAGGTGCTTGATGTCGGGGAACATAGAGACAGGGACGATAATCTCGCGCCCGTCGGTCAAATATGCCGCCATCGCGCCGCGCTTCACGTTGAAGTCGAGCTTCTTGATGCCCAGATTGGTGTCCTTGAATTTGCACATATTCTTGTCCTCCTATTTAATTCTCTTGATTGTTATCTTCTTGCCTGCAAACACATCGTCAATCATGCGGTTCAGTTCGTCCCAGTGCTTGTCGATGGCCTCGATGATCAGGTCCTCCTCATCGGCGGTGAGCTCCGACCATGCCACTTCTATCTTTTTCTCTCCGTTCTCCTCAATCCATATCTTCGCCACGGTGTCGCCCCTGTGAGACTTCTTGCTGCCCCGGCGCACCACGTGAATGTGCCGCCGGTTCTCCGTCGCATCGGCAGGGGGAATACGGAGAGGATGAAGTAGAGAAGTAGCATCAGTTTGCCCATACCATAATGGAAAAATACGTATTTATATGAAATTTCGGCTGCAAAGGTACAAAAAAAAAATTCAAATAAACTGCATTTGGGGAAGATATTAACACGATTTCTGTGCAGAATACTGTTCAATCTGTATAGAGAGGCGTTATATTGGGGATGGGAACAGTCCCAGAAAATCATTAGTTTGCTTTGAGAGGGATTAGACCAGGACGCCTGTGCGCATCACGTCGTCGTAGAGGGGCGACCAGCGGTCTTCGGCCATGAGGACCGGCTCGATGAGGACGCTCACTTTGTCGCTGTCAGCGCCGAGGGCCACGCTGGTCTCATACCATTTGTCGTCATCCAGCTGAGGCAGGATGACGGCCACGTCGATGTCGCTCCACTTGTTGGCAGTGCCCTTGGAGTAGGACCCGTACATCATCACCTTGGCCCTGCCGCCGAAACGTGGCGAGATTATGCGTTTGTATTCTCTGACGAGCCGGAGGGCTTCATTGCGAGAAAGCACTTTTGGAGTATCCATTGCTGCATCTGTTTGGTTTGTTCTACGAAATGACTGGTAATCTCTGCATTGAGGCTTTTGGCCACTGCCCGCTTGTAGTCGGGATAGCGGGCTTCGATATTCATGGGGCGGATTTCCTGCAGGAAGCGCCGCTGCTCGTCGCTCATCTGCTCATATAAGCCGCTGAACTCTGCCAGCCGCTTGTGGTCGTGAATATATGGCGGAGTGTCATCGCGCGTTGCCGTCCAATAGGCTTTGAGCACCTTTTCGATGACCTGATGGCACATGAACGCAGAATAGAGCCAACGTCCGCTCTTCAGAAGAAACTCGGCAAGGTCCAAGTCTTCTGCCACGACATCAAGCCAGTATTGCACTTTTTCTTCTCTTGTCATACCTGTGGCGATTTACGTATTTAAGTGAAATCTCGCAGCCTTTCGGCTGCAAAGGTACAAAAAATATTTCAAAAAAACGCATTTGGGGAGAATATTAACACGATTTCTGTGCAGAATACTGTTCAATCTGTATAGAGAGGCGTTATATTGGGGATGGGAATATCATAAATGCTATAAGGAATCCTGATGTTGCCTTTATATTTTATATCGGGCATAGATGTCACTTGAGCCTGATAATTTTCTATGTCTAGAATATAGCATAAACCATTCTTTTCCATCTTATTTGATGTGTCCCATAAAGGCGTTGGCACAAAAAAGCGGGGACGAAGCATACGAAAGTGCTTCGTCCCCGAATGATGATTAACTATGGTACAAATAATTACCAAGCAATCTCCCAGGGATTGCCGGTCTCTTCGCTCAGTATCAGGTCTTCCAATTCGCTTTCGCTGAAGCCTGTGGTGGTTATACTGGTCAGTGAACCGGCCAGCATCTGTACGTTCATATTCAGTTCAACCACTTGCATGGCGGGCTTCATATATTCTTTCTTCATATCTCTGTCCTCCATACTTTTACTTAATGATTAACTTCTTACCATTCTGAATATACACACCCTTCTGCGCGGCCTTGCTGATGCGGCGGCCGTCAAGCGTGTATATACTCCCCTCGCCCTTGGGAGAGGGGGCGGGGGTGAGGCTGATTCCCGTCGTCTCACCTTCGCCGAAGTCCATGGCGAACATACGAGCAGAAGCAGCGTCGCCCTTCAGCTGGAAGTAGGCGCGGAAGCCCTTGATGTCGGCGGGCAATGCCGAGGGGTTCAGCAGCGTGTTGTTGGCTGCCAGGAAGAGCACGGCCTTCGTGTCGCCGTCGGGAATGGTCGTTGCGCCCAGCGTGGGGATGAAATCGACGTCGGTCGAGGTGAAGG
>JAEEGI010006388.1_pt1 | contig 26650 bp, 29 predicted proteins | sample 8958751 | NCBI WGS metagenome assembly JAEEGI01 (sample SAMN16246545, study PRJNA631951) | gut metagenome | biome: gut microbiome; feature: rumen; material: KS-attached | host: Bos | place: Iran: Karaj | collected 2018-10 | reverse complement strand
GCTCCATGAGAACATCCACCCCATTACGCACTTACCGGGGAAAGCAGATGCATCACACTCTGCGATACGGAAAACACGATTTGTGGACAGCAGTTGTCTATGGAGATATCACGGAAGCAGAAAAAGAGACTTTCCGCTATCTTGCCGAAAGGAATGCTATAAACGATGGATTTGAAAGGTCCGAAGTGATCTTCACGGATGATCCGGAGGAAATGATATGAAGACAGTATTTATAAACTGCAGCCCGAAGAGAAAATTCTGCGCTTCGGCATACTTTCTCTTCCTTCAGAAACTGTTTACAGTCGGACAGAAAGTTACAGAAAAACTCCGTACCCCCGCAGATCATGCCCGTATACTCGAACAGCTCAAAGATGCTCAGGCAGTCGTATTCTGTCTCCCTCTCTACGTTGACGGAGTGCCTTCGCATGTGCTCAGATTTATGGAGGAAATGGAACGATCCTGCAGAGAAAACGGTCTTGACTTAAGCGTCTATTGCATAGCAAACAACGGATTCATAGAAGGAAAGCAGAACGAACCTCTCATGCAGAATTTCGAACATTTCTGCAGCCGCGCAGGACTTACCTGGGGCGGAGGAGTAGGCATAGGCGGAGGCGTTATGCTCAACGTGACCAGAATACTCTTTGCCGTAGACATTGCTCTTCTTGTTTTAAATACTGTGTTGAGCATTATTAACATGGGAAATGTTTTTTCAAAAGAAGCCTGGCTCAGTTTCGCTGAAAACGCAGCTTTGCTCATATTCTTTAACTCAGGCGTGTTCTTCTTTCTTGCACGCATGGGACATCATATAAACAAGAGAAGCTTTGCAGGAAAGAAATACACAAGGATAATGGTGCCTTCGTTCATCTTCATAATATTCGCGGATATATTCTTTGTGATCATATCCGTGCTTGAAGGCGGTATTTTCCGCGGGTGGCTGGCAAAGAAAAAGCCGGAAACAGCTTAAACAAAAAACCTCTTTCAGTCAATGAAAGCGCAAATTAACAAGTTTAAAAAACATGCAACGTTTGCAATGCTGCGATAAAGGAGAAAAGGATTAATATGCTTAATCGTGAATTGATAAAGAAAACGGAAGAATTCCTGAAAGAAACGTTTGAAAATGCCACAGACTTTGAACAGGATGATCTGCCCTACCGCATTGAACACAGCTACCGTGTCGCAAATATCGGCCGTGAGATCGCGCTGAAAGAAGGCTTTGATGAGACCGAAATGGTCATCGCCTGTCTTCTCCACGATATCGCATACTATGAGGCGGACGGAGAAAACCGCTTCTGGCCTGCACACAGAGAACACGGAAGAAGGTCTGCACAGATAGCCCGTCCGTTTCTGGAAGGACTGGGACTGCCGCAAGAGCGTATCAACGATATCTGCTACGGTATCGCCATACACGTCGATGATGAAGCGGATTTTGAAGGAGAGCGGACAGCTTTCGCCGTTACGATCGGCGATGCCGACAACATTGACCGTTTTGATGCCTTCCGTCTCCATGAGACGATGAGTAGAGACGGCTTCCTGGAAAAGCCTTACGAGGAACAAGTGGAGTATGTCGAAAAAAGACTCGTCAGACTGCACGGATACAGAGAAATGCCGACTGCCACAAAGACAGCTGATGAGATGTGGAAATCCAGAATTGACTTCTATATTGCATTTTTTGAAAAGCTCGCCAATCAACTTAAGCAAAGCAAAAGTGTGACTGACTGATTACATGTACAAACTCCTGTTTGTCGAGATAATTGATTTGACCATTCCAGGACAGGTGTTAGAGTAAAACACCCAAGACCCTTTGGGTCTGTACAAAAAACTTTTGTAGGGACTTTTCCGAACGCTTTTTGAACATGGAAAAGTAATATCCATGTATATTGAAATTCATTGATTCCATGTTATTATAAAGACAGATAAGCAAATCTTCTTTTAAGGTTGTACAAGACAGGCAAAAAGGGGCGAAAAGTTTGCTTTTGTCCCCCTAAGGCACCATCATACAAATTCAATACTGTTATCTTGAGATAGCAGTATTTTTTATTTGTAATGAATTGATATATCATGCATATAATTGATAAATGTATGATAATGTCATACAATGAAGATGTAATGGAGGTTTTATCATGGCTGAAACGAGTTTAATACAGGCAAGAGTAGATACAGAATTAAAGAACGAAGCTTCCGAATTGTTCGAGTCCCTCGGACTCGATATGACGACTGCCATAAAGGTGTTTTTAAAAAGATGTCTTCAGGAAGGAGGCATTCCTTTCGAGATCAGAAATAATAAAGAATCAAGTCTTGATGCCCTGAAAGCATTCATGCTTCTAAGACAGCAGGCGGAAGCAAACGGCGTATCCGATCTGACTCTTGATGAGATCAATGCCGAAATAGCTGCGGCAAGGAAAGCCAGAAAATGATCTATGTTATTCTTGATACCAATGTCGTCGTTTCGGCAATGCTCAGCAGATTACGATCGGATGCCGCAACAGCCAAGACACTGGAATATGTCTTCCTGGGGAAAGTGGTCCCTGTCTATAACGATGAGATCATTGATGAATACATCGAAGTCTTAAGCAGGCCCAAATTCAGATTTGATAAGGAACTGATCAACATCGTGATCAGTCACATCAGAAGGGTAGGCATCTCTTCAGACAGACTTCAGTCCGATGAGGAGTTCCCTGACAAGGACGACGTTGTCTTCTATGAAGTCACACTGTCTCAGCTTAAGAAGGATGAACATACCTATCTGGTGACAGGAAACCTGAAGCACTTTCCAATGAAATCTTTTGTGGTAACGCCGAGAGAGTTTGTTGAGATTGTTGGGCAACAGAATCAATGACGTTGTCTTTTTGTTTATATAATAGGATAATAATGTTAACCAACACTTACAAAGTAAAAAGGAATCATGATGTTTGATACAAAGAAGAATTATTTGTATATATTACACAGTGTTATTCCTCTTTTCTGCGGGCTTTTTATCTATCTGACCATTAAAGAGGATACATTTATATCTTATGCATTGTCTTCTTTGCGTTCCTTAATGCCGGTCATAGATTATCCTGTTATAATACGTAACTTTGTGGCTGATTATCTATGGACATACTCCTTGTTTTTCTGCCTGAGACTGACGCTTGGAGATGATCTGTGCGGCAAATACAATATCATTGTCTTGTTATTGACAGCTGTCGTAGCAGTAGTTATAGAATGTCTGCAGCTGACGAATGTCTTTCCCGGAACATTTGATCTGCTGGATATATTTACCGAATTAACAGCAGCGTTTTGTGCATTATTCATATCTAACATGATAGAACGGAGGAAATGTTATGAAGAAAAATGATTTAGTAAGAAGAATCTTATCATGTCTTGTGATAGTTGTGTTTTCACTCATGGCGATGGGAACGAAAATATACAGCCCAAACGATGCACTGGAACATAAAGAAATTGACATTGATTTCAGTCCTTTTATGGAAGATGAAGAATATATTGAGTACTGTTACGGTGTCAACCACAGGATTCAAGAATGTACCGGAACATGTCTGACAAGAGAAGAAATGGCTGAGAAAGTGTATCAGTATGAAAGCGTTCAAAAGAAATACAGCGGCGAATATAACGATATAGTATTTCCAGGAGGGATAAATTCTCAAAAAGAGCCTTACGTGGATAGCAGCAGTATTTATACTCTTGAATTAAAGCTGGTAACACCTGAAAAGCATGAGCACGATGAAAAAACCAGATATGAGATAAAAACGATCAGTGGTGAGCATTTCTTATATGAAGGCTTGGAAGTTGTTGTCATGGAAGATACTTCCGCCTGCAAGATCGAAGAACCTGAACAAATAGCACTGGAAGTGGGAGCATTCATGGGGGACTGGGTCAATGAGGATGGCGAACGTACGGTATTGATGCAAAACGGAGAAACGGTTATCAGAAAAGAACCGGATTTATCCTGGTACGGCGGCGATATCGCATGCATTGAATTTAAAGTCGATGAAATAACAAATTCTAATGCATTAAGGCTTTCCGGAATAACCAGCTGGGTAAGCAGTGAAGACACGCTTCATGCAGCACCTGGTGAGGAGGATCGCAATCTTTCAATTGATGCTTCTTCTTCAAGCATAGAATACATCGCAACTAAAATCGAAAACGGTCTTGTCGTTGAGATGACGGATGGTATGAATAATTACAAAAGGCAATAAAACATAAGATACAGGAGAAACAATAATATGAAAAAGAAATTGCCAACCATATGCAATGCTGTAAGTACTGTTCTTGTAATTGCCTTTGTGATCAAGTGCATTACTGACTATAAACAGTACCTGACATCCTATGGTTCCGCACCATTCAGCGTGTGGATATTTATGAATGCTGTATATCTGCTGCTTCCTGCAGCGATCGTATTCGCTGTCGGTGTAATTGTAAAGAAGAAACAGTAACAGATTTGATATATGATATATTTCGTAGGAACATTTACGAATGCTTTTCAAGGTACAAAAGAGTATTCCAGATATATTGCAAATACAGGCATTTATGATATTATGAGGTTGAACAAGCGATTCTTCTTTTTGAATCGTGTAAAACAGGCTAAATGGGGCAAAAGTTAGTTTTAATCCCCCCTATGGCACCAGAAGCAATAAAAGCCTTATTTTAAGGCTTTTTTTGTTGTGTGGTTATTCCATTGAACCCCACTTTTGTTATAATAATTGTGGTTAAAAGTGTGGTTAGTGGCGAAAAATGAAGGCAAAAACAAGAATAAATCCAAAAACAAAGCAAACAGAGTATAAAATCAGGTATCTTTGGAAGGATTCAGAAGGAAAAAGAAAAGATAGCGAGACAGGCTGGTTTCCTACAGAAGCAGCAGCTTTTAAGAATGCACAAATACTTAAGATTCAGAAAGAAGCAAATGCCAAAGACGGAAGAGATGTTAAGAATAATAAGCTTTTAATCACGGTTTATAAAGATTGGCTTGAAATGATGAAACTGGATTAAAGCATATCATCGGATCTTGCCAAAAATGGAAAAAATGAACAGATATATTTTGGGAATAGATAACGGCGGAAGCGACATCAAGTGCGCTCTTTTTGATGTATACGGAAATGAGATTGCCTGTGCAGCAACCAAAGTGGCGATCGATACACCTGAACCGGGATTTACTGAACGGGATTGCGAAAGAGTCTGGAAAGCCAATGTCGAAGTCATCAGGGAAGTCCTGAATAAATCCATGATAGATCCGGAAGATATTATATCTGTCGGACTGACCGCTTACGGCAACGGTCTGATTTTTGTGGATGAGGAAATTAGACCGGTCTATCCGGCGATCGTTTCTACCGATGACAGGGCAGGTGAACTGTGTCAGCGGTTCAAGGAAGAAGGTATAGAAAGAAAACTTTTCCCATACACAAAGCAGACGATCTGGTCAGCTCAACCGGCAGTACTGTTGCCTTGGTTTAAGGAAAACAACAATGAGATCCTCGAAAAGACTAGATGGATCCTTTCGATGAAGGATTATTTGAGATACAGACTAACCGGCAGGATAAACGGAGAACTCACCGAAGCTTCTTCAGGAAGTCTTTTCAATCAGGATAAACGCAGTTACGATCCTGAACTGTTCAGGATACTAGGTATAGAAGACTGTTTCAATAAATTTCCGGAGATACTTAACTCTACGGAAATCGGCGGATATATAACGGAAGAAGCTTCTGAAGAAACAGGTCTCAAACAGGGTACACCAGTTGCTGCAGGATATTTCGACATCGATGCCAATGCGCTGGCGAGCGGTATACTGAAAGACGACGAACTGTGCCTTATTGCCGGAACCTGGTCGATCAATGAATTTCTGATCAAAGATGCGACAAGCGATTATGACAAGCGCACCAATACCGCAACGATCTCTTACGCGGACGGCTATTATCTGATGGAGGATTCCACTCCGACTTCAGCCGGAAACTTCAACTGGTATATCGAAAAGATCATCAAGGGCTACGGCAGAGATCTGAGCAACGAACAGATATATGATATGTGCAACACCATGGTCGAAGAAAAAGGACCTGAAACAAGCGAAGTTATTTTCGTTCCTTATCTTTTTGCCAGCGCCACCGATCCAAGAGCCAAAGGCGCTTTCCTCAACATGAGCGCCGCAGACGATGATGCTTCTTTGATCAGGGCGATCTACGAAGGTGTCGTCTTTTCCAGTGTCCACCATGTCCATAATCTGGCCAGACCGCTTTCTTCCTATCGGATCGCCAAACTATCCGGAGGTGTTACCAATTCCAAAGTGTGGTCGCAGATGATGGCCGATTGTCTGCAGGTGCCTATACAGACAATATCCGGTTCCCAGATCGGAGCCAAAGGAGCGGCGATCGGTGCCGGAGTGGCCTGCGGGTTATTCAGAGATCTTGAAGAAGGCGTAGAGAAGATGGTTCATCTTTGTAAAGTCTATGAACCGCGCAAAGAATATGCGGATATTTATAAAAAGAAATATGAGCGATATGAGATTGCCTTGAAGGCAGTTGATTTACTGGGAAAAGAAAGCAGGTGATCAGATGTTTACGGTAAGTCCATCAATTTATTCGGCTGATCTGCTGAATCTTAAGACGGTGCTTGAAAAAGCCAGAGATTTTGAACACATTCATTTGGATATCGACGACGGGAACTTCGTTAAGGGCATTAGTTTCGGTACGACACTTGTCGAACAGATCGCAGATAATACCGATGTCATGCTGGATGCCCACCTGGAAGTATTGAATCCGATGGAATATATCGATCCGCTTGTTAATGCCGGTGTTGAACTTATATGTGCTCATATCGAAGTTCTTGATTATCCGAACATCTTTTTAAGCAAAGTACACAGTTACGGAAAGAAAGCGGGATTGGCGCTTAATCTTAAAACACCGGTAGATTTCATAGAGCCGTATGCCGATCAGATCGATCATCTGCTGTTTGTTTCGGTCGAGACCGATTATGAAGGGCTGCCTTTCAGAAGAGGTGTTCTCAAGAAAATCAGACAGGCCAGAAAACTTTTTGGCAAAGATCTTCCAATCTGGGTAGACGGTGGGATAAATGACGATAATTTAAGAGATGTTATTGAAGCGGGAGCCAGCGGTGTAGTTATAGGAAGAGCTGTTTTCAAGGCTGAAGATTTTAAGAAAGCCTATGATCATTTTATTGAAACAGGCCGCAAGTATGAGAAAGAATTCAACAGATAGAAGGAGAGAAAAAGATGCTGCATGAGAAACTTAGACAGGATCTGATCGATACTGCCAGAAAGATGGAACAGTACAATCTGATAAGAATGTCCGGCGGCAATGTTGCGCTGAGGGTTGAGGATATGATCCTGGTGACACCGACAGCTATGGCTTACGATACGATGATCCCGGAAGATATCGTTGTCGTAGACTGCGAAGGCAGAGTTATCGAAGGAAAAAGAAAGCCGACCAGCGATCTGAAGGCGATCCTCTATATTCTCAACCATATGCCGGAAGTAAATGCGGTGATTCATACCCATCAGCCGAAAGCTGTTGCGCTATCTCTGATCACTGATAAGCTGCCTTTGATCTCTACCACAATGGTCGATGAAGTAAAAGATGAAGTGAATGTCGCACCGTTTACGATCAGCTCTGATGAAGGTATGGGCATTCAGACGGTCGAATATGCAACCAGAGCCTTATGCGTAATTCTGAAGAATCATGGCATCATGGCTTTCGGAAAGGATCTAGAACAGGCTTTGAGTGCAGCGATCTATCTGGAAGAAAGCTGCGAAGTCTATATGAGCGCCTTAGCTACAGGTAAAGATATAACCGTTCTTACAAAGGAACAGGCTGAAGCCGAAGATGCTCCGCGAGGTTATTACGGACAATAATATAAATGAAGAAATGCTCTGATTATAGAGCATTTCTTATGAGGGAAATCATTTATGTCTGCAGTTGTTTTTATGAACCGCTGTTCAGATCGTCAACTTTGTGCATCAGGTTCCTTGTGGACTCATACAGTTCATCATAGATTTCCTGATACTTTTTATATTCTTCGTGTTTTGCCATATCCGGAATATAAGTCTTGTCCGGTCTGATATATTTGAGTAGACTGTCATATGTCTCGAAACCCGGATACGAGATTGCAGATGCAGCCATGAGGGCATCGCCGAAGCTGGCTCCGATATTTACCAAAGGAGAACTGACACTGATGCCAAGCACATCGGCTATTATCTGCATCCACACCTCGTTGAGTGTTCCGCCTCCGGTAACAAAGATCTGGTCGATAGGAATGTCGTGATCTTTCATGAGTTTGAGCTGCTGGTTGATCGAGAAAGCTATGCCTTCCAGTGCACTGCGGTAGATATGGGCTCGGGTATGTCCCAAAGTAAGTCCGAACAGAATGCCTTTAGCCTGCGGATCGTTGATCGGTGTTCTTTCTCCTGCCCAGTAAGGCAGAGTGATCAGTCCGTCACTTCCCGGTCTTATTTCAGCTACGCCTTTCATCATTTGCTGATAGGCATCGATGCCTTCTTCTTTTTCTTTTATCGATGCATCAGGGAAGATGGTGTCTTTATACCATTTGGTCAAAGATCCGGCGGTATTGGTTCCGGCTGAGATATCACATAGTCCCGGAACGATGAATTCTTCACGCCACAATCTCTCATCATCGATCAGTTCAGAAGTGCCAAGGATCATGTATACTGATGATCCGATCTGAATCATCATTTTGCCCGGTGATACAACACCGACGCTGATGGCTTCTGCTCCGGAATCATCCGTTCCCGTTAAGACCGGTGTACCTTCTTTAAGGCCGGTCTCAGCTGCTGCTTTGGCTGTAACATATCCTATTACATCGGTAGCTTCATGGATCTCGGCCAGCTGATCAGGTCTGCAGATAGGCCCGCAGTATTTTTCGACCGGTTTGTAGGTGGAAGGATCATATAAAGGATTGAAACTTGCCAGACCAAGGAATTTGTCGACAACATAATTGCCGGTTAGTTTGGCTGTAAGATATGTTGAAGCAGTTATGAATTTGTAGGCTTTATCATAGATTTCCGGTTCCTTGTTTTTGATCCAGAGGATCTTAGGCATGATGTCGCTTGAACATAAAGGCCTGCCGTACCATTTTCTGATCTGTTCCTCGCCATACATCTCAGTGAGCTGTTTTATTTCATCTGTAGCCCTTGCGTCGATTCCGTAAAGGATGGCTTTGCGTAGCGGATTGCAGTTTTCATCAACAGGCAGACAGTCGGCACCCAAAGCGCTGGTTCCTAGAGCCTTTACTTCGCTTGGATCGATGCCGCTTTCTTCGATCAGTTTTCTGCTGATGATGCAGAAATCGTCCCACCAGTCTTTTTCGGCATCGTGCTCATAGTGACCCGGAGCCGGATTACTCATGGAATGGGAAGTAGAGTACTGGGCGATGACGTTTCCCTGATCGTCGATCAGCACGCCTTTGCTGGAATTGGTTCCGGTATCGATACCCATGAAATATGCGTTAGCCATAATTATTCTTCTCCTTCATATACGATCTTACCATCGCAGAGCGTTAAACATACTTTAAGATCTCTGATCTTTTCAAAAGGTGTATTGAAGATATCACCGTCAATGACAGCAATATCGGCTTTCTTTCCTTCTTCAAGTGTACCCAGGATCTTCTCTTTACCTAGATTATATGCTCCGCCATAAGTCCAGGCTTTGAGCAGTTCACTGATCGTCAGAGTATTCTGTTTATTGAAGGGTTCTCCGCCTTCCGGGAAGAAGGCCCCGACGGCGTGATATACAGATTGCGGAATATCATCGATCAGCAAAGGCAGATCGGTACCGCAGCTGATCACAACATCACTATCAGCCATCTTTCTTCTGTTCCAGTAATATCTTCCTCTTTCTTCGCCGATCTTTTCATTGATCATGGCGAGTTTATCATTGCGGTTGGCGATCGACTGGATCTGTGGATAGATCTCGGCAATAATGCCCATCTTGCCCATTCTTTCAACATCATTCGGATCGGAGAATTCCAGATCTGTGATCGCATGGCGGTTCACCATCCTGCCGCTTTCATCTCTTTGACACTTTTCGTATATATCAAGTGTCTTGGCGATAGCACCGTCTCCCTGAGCATGAAGAGAGAAACGGAATCCTCTCTTATCAGCTTCTATCGTATCGTTTTCCAGCTTGTTCCAGTCAATATCCTGATTGCAGCAGAATTCTTTACCGTTATACGGTTTCTTCAGATCGGCATTGTATTCACTTACCGAACCGTCTGTCATCTGATTATAGCCTGAGAAACACAGTTTATCGCTGTTATATGTTTCGCGCATCTTTTCGCCGTATTCGAAGTTGATGTTTTCTGCCACCGGCTGAGACATGAAGTTTACTCTTAAACTCAGAAGATCCTCTTTTTCCAATTGAGAAAGAGTGTCGGTAAATCCGCAATAATCGTCAAATCCCATTTCCTTGATGGAAGTGATGCCTCTGGAATTCATCATCTTCATATATTTAATAAATTCAGGTCGGATGAATTCCTTATCTCCCAGAACATAAGGAAGGATCTTCACATAAGCTTCCGGATAGCATCTTTCAGGAGTGAAATCGAAGTCTCTGACAGCTTTTGTATTCATTGAGCAGGTCTCAAGGCCTTCATGGAACAGCACGACCGCATGGTCAACGAACCAGTCGTCCAGAGTTATTCTTTTGATATCCATTTTGAGGCCATGAGCGAAGATAGGACAGTTCTGAGAAATATCCTTTTCATGTTTCTCCAGAATGGCATGAACCTGTTCGACATCTGCACATTCAGACATATCCACTCCCAGGAAACGGATCACATAGCCCGTAAAGAAGCAATGGACATCGATAAAGCCCGGGAAAACCGTCTTTTCCTTTAAATTGATCAGTTTTGTCTGCTCACTTATCAGATCTGCCGGTATGGATCCTTTGCCTGTTTTAAGTATTCTGTCGCCTTTTATAGCCACATAGCCAAAAAACGGCTCATTTTCTAATCCGGAAAAGATATTATCGGATACAAGAATAAGATCGGCACCATTATTCATATTATTTTTCTCCCATTTATATATAAGCTAAATTAAAAATAGCATAATTATGTTTTAATATCAATAAAGATGTAATATAATAAGAGCCGTTTGCTATTACAAGTTATTAAATAATGATACAAATATAATCTATTAGTTCGAACTAATATCTATCTAGAATATATAAGAATGATATAAAATACGCAATATATGTTTGAAAAAGAAATAGCTTGCATATTTTGAAAGAAAGGATTAATATGAGATTAAAGAGTAGGGAAGATTGCAATGGAAGCGCTTAATTTCCGCTTAAATTGCATAATCCAAACACAATATTTAGGAGGGGTTAAATGGAAACCAAAAAAAATCAAGAGCTCGGTAGGAAACTAGGCCTTGGTGCTGTTATCGCACTCGGTGTCGGTACAACAGTAGGTTCGGGCATTTTCTCATCTCTGTCAGAAGTCGCCAATGCTTCAGGAAGTATGTTGTTCCTGTTTTTGGCATTTATCATCGGCGGCCTTTTACAGATCCCGGCAAACTTCTGTTATTCTGAGCTTGCATCTGCTTATCCAGAAGACGGTGGACAGTATGTATACTTCCGCGAAGCTGGTTCACGTCTTTTGGCTTTCCTCTGCGGCTGGATCTCTATTTTAGCAACCGATCCACCTTCAATCTCTATCATGGCTCTGGCTATCGTCAACCACCTGGCATTCTTTATTCCGATGTCAGATTTCGCATTGAAGGTTGTTGCCGTTGTATTCGTTCTTATTTTCATGACCTTACACTTAAGATCAGTTGAAGGCGGCGGTGCTTTCCAGACTGTCATCACAGCTTTCAAGATCATTCCGTTTGCGCTGATCATCGGTATCGGTCTGTTCAATCTGAACTCATCACTGTTGCTTTCAAATCAGCCGTTATCATCATGGACAGGTCCATTAGGATTAACAGCTCTGATTGCCGGTGTTGCGGGAACTACCTGGTCATATGACGGTATGGGTGCTGCCTGCTACATGTCAGGTGAGATCAAGGATCCTGAGAAGAACATGCCTAGAGGCTTGATCTTAACAGCTCTCATCGTTTTAGCTCTTTACGGCGGTCTGACATTTGTTGCTTCAGGTCTGCTCACAGTAGACGAGATCGCTGCATCTGATGCGCCTATCGCTCTGATGGCATCTAAACTGCCTCTGATCGGCAACACTGCCGGTGTCGTTGTAGCTATCATGGCTATCATCGTCGTGCTTGGATCATTATCATCATGCATTCTGTTCCAGCCGCGTATCGAATATGCTATGGCAAAAGACGGTCTGTTCTTCAAACAGTTCGGTTTAGTTCACCCTAAATGGGAAACTCCTTATTTCTCAATCATCGTTCAGTGTGCTTTGGGTATCGTTCTGATTTTCGCTACTGACTTAGCAGGTCTGCTTGGCTACTTCACAATGATTGCCCTGATCAAGAATGCTTTGACATTTGGCACAATCTTCGTATTGAGAAAGAAAGGCGCAGCCGGCGGTTACAATCCAACTTACAAGTGCCCGGGCGGACTGATCATGCCTATCATTGCAATCTTCATGACTTGCACACTTATCTATGGTGAGATCACTTATGCACCTATCCCAAGTTTGATCTGTGCAGCTCTCACATTCATTACAGGTCTTCCTGCATACTGGTTCTTCAACAAACAGAGCAAGCAGGCAGAATAGACAACTGAATTTAAATAATTTACAAAATCGATGCAGGATCTTCGCTAAGAAGATCCTGCATTCACCTCTTCCCTTCTCTGATTCTTTCAGATGTTCCCGATTAAAGATCGGAAGTATCTGAAAGATGTATCATAAATATAATGAGGTATGAAAATATGAAACTTGCAGCAGTCGGAAGCAACTGTATCGATCACTACAGAAATATTGACGGCGGTAAAAGCTATCCCGGTGGCGGTCCTGTCAACATGGCGGTCTATACCGTCAGAAACGGCGGATCAGCTTCCTACATCGGACCGATCGGTGATGACGAATACGGAAAGATCATGTATGAGGCCGTAAAGAATAAAGGCGTCGACGTTTCGCATATGCATGTCGAAAAGGGAACTACCGCTGTTACGGAAGTTGAACTGATCGATGGCGAAAGAGTTTTCGGTGATTATGATGAAGGAGTTTTAAGCAGTTATACTCTGTCAGATGAAGATATCGATTTTATCGCCGAACATGACATGGTCGTCTGTGATCTCTGGGGCAAAGTCGAAGGTCAATACAAAGATCTGAAAGAAAAAGGCATCGTCACGGCTTTCGATTGTGCAACAAGACCAGAAGACAAAGAAGCTCAAACAGCCATGCCTTACAGTGATTATCTGTTCTTTTCAAGCGATGAAGGAGATAATGAAGCGCTCCGCAATCAGATGAAAGAATATCAGGTTAAAGGTCCGAAAATCGTAGTGGCGATGTTGGGGACGCAAGGAAGCCTTTGCTACGACGGAAAGGATTTCCATAAATACGGAATCGTAGAATGTGACAATGTCGTAGATACGATGGGAGCAGGCGATTCCTATATAGCCGGATTCTTGGCGGGAATCGTTGACGGACTGAGTATTGAAGAATGCATGCATCAGGGTGCCGCTACGGCGACCGAGACGCTTAAATATTTCGGAGCTTGGTAATATGGGACTGTTTAAAGGAGCATTCTATTCATCTTCACTTAAGATGAATACCGGCATAAACATCATCTTTCCGGAACGATCCAATGACGTCGATCCGCTGTTTACTGATGAACCGAAGGTTCTCTATCTTCTGCACGGCTTGAGTGGTAACGAGGATGAATGGACCAGATTCTCAAAAATCGAGTATTATGCCAAGAAATACAACTTCATAATCATCATGCCGAGAGTCGATCGCAGCTTCTACTGCAATACCACTTATAAACTGAACTATTTTGACTATATAGCTGATGAACTGCCTCAGATCATAGGCAAATGGTTCAGAATAAATACCGCCAGAGAGAACACATTTATTGCCGGGGAAAGTATGGGAGGTTATGGAGCCGTTAAAATAGGCCTCAGCAGACCGGAAAAATATGCGGGAATAGGTGCACTAAGCGGCGTATTGGATTATGAATCATTTGCGAAGATGATCCGTGAACAGAGCTGGCCGGATATGGAAAAGGAAGAACTTGATGTCCTTTATGATCAGGATTTGCCTATCAAACTGGCTGAAAAGGCTGTTTCACTGAAACAGAAACCGAAGCTTATCCAGCTTTGCGGAACGGAAGATTTCCTGTATGAAAACAACCAGACTTTCAGAAGACATCTGGAAAAGATCGGCTATGAACATACATATCGGGAAGGTCCCGGCGAACATGCCTGGCCGTACTGGGACAAAGCAGTCCAGTATGTCTTCATGTTTTTCCGGGAGCTGGATCCGGATAATACGCTTATTTATTAGGAGGGGAAGTTTATGTATAACGCCAATATGTGGAAAGAAAAAGAAGGGCCATGCCTCAGAAACTTTGATGAGGATTTCACCAGAAGCAGCATCAACGGTGCTCTGGCATTGAGACCGCAGATTGAAAAGATCATCGACGATATCTGGAAAGATGGATTTGACAGTATTTTCTTCATGGGCATCGGCGGAACCTGGGCTAGCGCTTTGCAGGTAGAAGTCTATATGCGCGGCAAATCAACCTTACCGGTCTATGTGGAAAATGCGGCGGAATTCCTCACGACAGGCAATAAGAAGTTCACGAAGAATTCCGTGCTGATCTATTCGTCGGTCTCCGGCAACACCAAGGAAATGATCGAGCTTGTCGACTGCGTAAAGAAGATCGGTGCAAGAGTATTCGCGTTCATCGATACACCTGATTCGATTTTGACCAAGCCTGACAAACAGGATTATCTGATCGTCTACAAGATGAACGAACAGCTGAAGTTCTACATGGTCGCAAACTATCTGATGTATAAAAACAATGAATTCCCTGACTATGATAAATACAACAAGGAAATGGAGACGAGTCTGGCCGAGGCTCTGATCAAAGTTGAGAAGGAAGCCGACGCCTGGGCTTACGAACACGCAAAAAGCAGAGTGGAGTTCTTCAGAGCTCATCCGGATTATCCGCACTACTTTATCGGCTGTGGGAACCAGTATGGTGCCACCTATTCCTACGGCATGTGCTATTGGGAGGAACAGATGTGGATCAGGACCAAATCGATCTCTGCTCCGGAATTCTTTCACGGTATGCAGGAGATAATCGTCGCTGATACCCCTGTCACTTTATTCATCGGCGAAGACGAACAAAGACCGCTGGCTGAAAGAGTCGCCCGTTTCTTACCGAAAGTCTGCAGCAACTATGTGATCATCGATACAAAAGAATTCAAACTTGAAGGTATATCACAAGAAAACCGTGCTTCGATCTCACACCATGTCATGAGAGCCGTCAACGCCAGAGTCGATGCCTATATGGAACTGTTCCTAAGACATCCGCTCAGCGTCAGAAGATATTACCGTCAGTTTGATTATTAATATAAAGGAGAAAAGAATATGTGGACAGAAGAAATGTTTAAAGTAAAGAAACCTATCATAGCGATGCTGCACCTGGATCCGTTGCCTGGTGACCCGATGTGGAAATACGGCATGACTATGGACCAGGTCGTGGAAGATGCCAGAGCTGATCTGATCGCCTTGCAGGAAGGGGGTGTCGACGGCATCATCTTCTCCAATGAGTTCTCTTTTCCTTATCAGCGCAATATGGACAGAAATACAGTTGCCGCAATGGCTTATGTCATCGGAAATTTAAAACCTATGATCAAAGTCCCGTTCGGTGTCGATGCGATCAGTGACGGTATCGCCTGTCTTGAACTGGCTGCCGGTGTAGGCGCCGACTATGTCAGAGGAACCTTCTCCGGCGTATATGTCGGTGACGGCGGCTTCTACAACAACGACTTCTCGCAGGTCATCAGAAGAAAGTATGCCTTACATCTGGATGATCTGAAGATGCTGTATTTCATCAATCCGGAATCAGATCAGAGTCTTGATCTGAGACCTTTGAAGGATATTGCCAGGACCACGATCTCCAAGGCCGCACCTGACGGTCTGTGCATCTCAGCTGATGCGGCCGGTCAGGATGTGGATGACGAACTGATCATCTCGGTCAAGGAATACAATCCGGATGTGGTCGTATTGTGCAACACCGGATGTCGAGTAGATACGATCGAAAGAAAACTGAAGTGTGCCGATGCGGCAGTCGTCGGAACGACTTTCAAATATGACGGCAAGCTTGAAAACCACGTTGACGTCAACAGAGTAAAAGAGTTTATGAACGAGGTATATAGAATAAGAGAAAAACTGTAATTTCAAAGGAGCGTCTCATGAGAGTAGCGGAAATAGGCGACAACTGTATCGATCTATATGAACGTTTAGGAAAGAAATATCCTACCGGAAATGTTGTAGATACGGGTGTCAATCTCAAAAAACTTGGTGCCGATGTATCGATCATCTCCACGACCGGAAGCGATGAAAACGGAAGATGGATGATCGAAGCGTTGAAGAAGGAAGGACTGGATATTTCGCACCTTAAAGTCGGTGATGGTCCTACGGCTATTACCTATATGGATATGGATGGAAACGACCGTGTTCACGGTGACTATGTGGAGGGTGTTCTGGAAAACATCGAATTCGATGAAGAGGATGTCCGCTTTGCCTGTGAGCATGATCTGGTACATACGGCTTTATGGGGCAAGGCTGAAAAGGTATTGCCTGCGATCGCTGAGAAAGGTGTACCGATCGCCTTTGACTATGCGGACCGTCTTGATCATCCGCTGGTCGAAGAGACTCTTCCATATGTGACCTATGGTTTCTATTCGTATCACAAAGGAAGAGACGGATATATTGAGAGTTTTCTGAAAGACAAAGTTGACCGTGGCATGAAGATCGCCGTAGCTACTTTCGGAGAAGACGGTTCACTTGCCTGTGACAAGAACGGTTTCTATGAAGGACAGATTATTCCGGCAAGAGAAGTAGTGAATACTGTTGGAGCAGGAGACAGCTTTATTGCCGGGTTCCTGTACGGCATCCTTAACGGCGACGATATTCCGGAATGTCTAATGACAGGCGCAAAAGTCGCCAGCAGTGTTGTTGAAGTATTTGAACCATGGGTAATCGAGGAGGAAAAACGATGAAACTTGGAATGTTCACAAGCGGTTATCAGCGCAACGATATCGAACACATCTTCATGGATGCGAAAAGATTCGGTTATGACTACATCGAACTCTGGGGTGGCAGGCCTCACGCCTATGCACCAGATCTGAAAGACGGTCAGATAAACGAGATCAAAAAACTCAGAGACAAATACGGGATTGAGATCCGCGGCTACTGTCCGGAACACAATGCCTATCCTTATAACTATATGATAGGCTCCGAAGCGATGCGTCAGGATGCGATCAGCTACCTGAAACTGTGTTTTGATATGGCCAAGGAAATGGGTGCCGATTACACACTTATCTCGGCAGCTCATGCGGGATATGGTGCAACATACGACGAGATCTGGGAAAGACTTACCAAAAGCGTCAGAGAACTCACCGATCATGCGGAAAAGATCGGTATGAAGATCGTCATGGAGGCTTTGACCGTTTATGAATCAAACGTCATAAAAAATGCCAACGACCTGCAGAAGCTCTTCAAGATCATCGATTCGCCATGTCTGGTAGGAATGTGCGATGTCGTTCCGCCGTTTACACAGTTTGAAAGTATTATGGATTACTTTGATAAGCTTGGTGATAAAATGTATCATATACATCTGATCGACGGAGTCAAGGATTCAGATGATCACGTCATGCCGGGAGAAGGAATGATCCCGCTTCCTGAACTTATCAAAGAATTAAAGGAAATCAATTACGACAGAACTGCGACAATCGAACTTGTCACAGGTTATATAAACGAACCGCGTTTTTATGCCCGTCGGGCAATCGACAACGTCAGGGCGATGATGAAAGAAGCAGGTTATTAAATGGTTATCGATATACATGTCCATCCCGCTTTCTTTGAGCCGATCAACGATGATCGCAGAAAAGAAGAGCTGAGGCACAATGAACTTAATCTTCACAAAAACGGCACAGCACAGCTGCAGCACTTTTTCAATAAGCTCAATTGTGCCGGGATCGATATGTGCGTACTGCTGCCTGAAGATTACAGCAGCAACATGAACGGTGAAGTTCTTGTAAGCAATGAAGAGATAAGAAAACTTGTGGATCTAGCACCTGATCGGTTTATCGGATTCGCCAGTGTCGATCCACATGATGAAAAAGCTACAGAAAAACTGGAAGAAGCCTTTACAAAACTGGATCTGAAAGGTCTGAAACTTCATCCGTCAAGACAGAACTTCCATCCGGATGATAAGATCATGGATCCGATCTATGATATCTGTGAAAAATACGATAAACCGATAATTTTCCATTCTGGTCTTTCCTTTGAAGCTCATACAACGACCAAAAACTGTCATCCGTTGGATTTTGAAGCTCTGGCTGAAAGAAGAAGCAATCTCAGGATCTGTCTGGCACACTTCGGCTGGCCGTGGTGTAGAGAAACGGCGATGCTGATGCTGAAGTACCCGAATGTATACACCGATACAGGCGCTTTGTATTTTGACAGCGCCAAGGAATTCTATGTGCAGATGCTGACGATAGATGTACCGGTAACCTGGATCGACAGGAGTCTTAGACATCAGGTGATGTTCGGTACCAATGATCCGCGCTTTGAGATGATCAGAATGTCCAAGGCGATCGAGGAACTCGGTTTCAGAGATAGTACGATCGAACTTATAAAAGGCCAAAACGCCATCGACTTTATGCATTATGATCCAGAAGGGAGTAAAAGATGATTAAAGTTATTCCATTAGAAATCATGACTGATAAGTATAACCAATACTTCATTATTACAGAAGATGTTAAAAAGATTGTTGCATCATCAAAAATAAAAAACGGTATGGTTACTGTTGAAACAAAACATACCACTACAGGCATTACAATTAATGAAGCACTTGAATGTCTAGAGAGTGATATCGATGTATTTTTAGCTAATCTTATACCTGAAGATGCTCCATATTCTCATTGTCATATGTTAAGAGATTATGGCAGCACAGGAGGAAATCCTACGGGTCATCTTAAGTCAATGCTTGTAGGAAATCATTGTCATATTCCGTTAGTTGATGGAAAACTGGTGGCTGGTTCAGCACAGGATATCTGGTTCTGTGAATTTGATGGACCATCACAAAGAACAATCAACATCATAATTCAAGGAGAATAAAAGTCACAATTGTGACTTTTGGTTTTCAGGAATAAATGTTTTTAGATAATCTATTGTTTTCTTATGTGCATCATGTGGATCAAACCAATATATTGAGTCATTGATTTCTAGATCAACAATAGAATCATAATTATGTTTTTCTAAGGTTTCTATATATTCTTTTAATGGTAGATTACCTGTTCCACATATTTCATGATGGGCATCAGAGAAATGAATAAAGCCAATCTTATCTTCACCAAAGGTGTCATAATACATTTCAAGATTTTCATTAGCCACATCCATTGCGACTAAATCAATACATATTTTAAGATTAGGTGAATTGACCGCATCCATAATCTTTTTAATTCCTTTTATATCTGTACATAGATTGCTTTCATATGGTTGAAGCTGTTCTAGCATCATAGTAATACCCTTACTCTTAGCATCTTCACAGATCTTCTTAATAGAATCAATACAGATATCCATGCTTTGTTCAACAGGAAGATCTCTTAAGCCAGTACCGGTATTGATAAATAATCTATCTGTTCCTAAAGTAAGGGCATCATCCATACTGGTACGGAAGAAGTCAATTGTACGTCTTACAGTTTTAGGATTTGGATCAGCGATACTGAAAGGGTAGGCAAGCGTTTCTGGGGTATAGATGACAAACTTCATCCCACGATCTTCAACTTTTTTGCGTAGTTCTTTTAAAAAAGTTTTTGCTTCATTGTCGGAATAATCAAGGTGACAGAAATGAGGCGTTCCTCCCCAGAAATCGATGTTTTTAATACCAATCTCCGCAAGAGAATTCAAAGTATAATCAAAAGAATACTGCTGGTAGGATGGAGTCATAACCGCAAAGTCATTCAAAGTGATTTTTCTCATTATTGTTCTCCTTATTGTTGCTGTTAACATTATAATATAAGAAGGAAAGGCTTATAGACAAGATAGAAAATATGACAGTTCATAAAGCTCCTCCGGGTATGGAGGCAATTGAAAAAATCGAAGATTTTATTAAAGTAAATCGTCTTAAACCGCACACTAGAATTCCATGTGAAAAGGATCTGTGCGAGCTTTGGAATGTCAGCCGTTCAACCTTAAGACAGGCTGTTGATGAGCTTGTGGAAAACGGCATTCTTTATCGTGTTATGAATAAGGGGGTCTATGTTGCAGAGCCTCGCTATCCTAGAGACATGGCTGGTGTTGATGCGATGGTTACAGACCTAATAGACCAAGGTCATAGCGTCAGTAAACAAATCATGAAAATTGAAGAAATTGAAGCTACTAAACAGATTGCCAGAAAACTAAGAGTCATGTTAGGAACAAAGGTATATGAAATCATCAGATGTCGTAAGGTAGATGGTGTTACATGTACTATTGAGACTACCTATATAGATGCTAATCGCTATAAGGGCTTTGTGGATTATTATAATGAGGAAGTATCACTGGATTCTGTTTTTGAAAACCATTTTAATACTATTCAGACTTCAGGTACTGAACATATAAATGTTACATATGCAACAGATGCGGAAGCTGAAGTTTTAGATATTGAAAGCGGTGCACCTTTATTCTATGCGTCAGGTGTAGCCCTAGATCAAAATGGTGAAACTGTTATGTTTTATAAACAATTGATTAGGTCTGATAAATTTATATTTGTGTGTACAGTGGAGAGTTAAGATGCCAAGTCAAGATTATAAAATGCCTATATATCTCCAATTAAGAGAAATAATTCGCAACAAGATTGAAGATGGTGAATACATGCCTGGTACCGCCATCCCTTCAGAAAATAAACTTTCGGAATCTTTTGGTATTAACAGAATCACAATCAGAAACGCTGTTGATGCCTTGGTTAATGAAGGACTATTAAGAAGAGTTCAAGGTAAGGGTGTGTTTGTTGTAGGAAATAAGAGCGAACTATCTATTGAAGAACACGCAGGCTTTGTGGGTGATTCAATCAGAAAGGATACTAGAATTTCAATTAAGGAATTACAAAAGTCTGAAAGACAGGCCGGAAATAAATATGCGAATCTATTTGGTTTAGAACTTGAAGATGAAATTTATTATATTCGTCAGATGCATTCAATAAATCATATTGAAACATCGATAGAAGAATTCTTTTTACCTAAAAAGGTTCTTCCTTCTTTAGATATGATTAATTCATCAGTATTTACCTTCAGAGATATTCTTTCTTTCTATGGTATAGATCTTAAAAAGATGACTCAATCACTAAGAATAATTAAAGGTTCCACAAAGATAAGAAAGGCCTTGAATATACCTGATAATGTTGCGGTATTATTACTGGAATGTGATTTCTATAATGAAAACAATGAAGTCATAGCTCACAGTATCTCCAATATCCGCAGCGATATGCAATCATTTACTGTAAATATGCACAAGACACACGGAAACAACCAATAATCCATGTGTTTTTATTTCAATAATTCAATAGGTCCTTCATGTTTTGAACATATACTTGCGGCTTTATTTGCGTTATAGACAATATCATCAAAATTATCACCCTCTATTCGCCAATATAAAGCCGCAGCTGCAGAGGTATTTACCACATCCTGTTACATCAATAGCTCTATCTACTTCAATTGCCTCACAGCTTACCACAATTCCTTCTTCTATCCATGAAGATCCTTTATCTCCTTTTCTTAAAAAACAAGGTTTATTTAATTCTATTATTTTATCTATAATATCTTTCTCATCTACATTAAAGAAAGAAGATGCTTATCTAATATAGACAGAAAAGGATATTCATCTTTGGCAAAAATCACCGGCATAAATGTTATAGGTGTAAAAAAGCTTATAGAAAATGTTCCAGCTATATTATTTACAGGAAAAGCTCCTGAAATAAAGACTGTTATCGAAAAGCTTAAAGAGACTGATATTGATTATCATATAGAGCCAGACTTTAAATATTTGTAAATACTTAGAACCCTTCGGGGGCTTCCAAACTTATTTTGTAGGGTCATTTACGAACACTTCCTGGCTATCAAAAATCGATACCCGAGTATATTGAAATAAACTCATTTCATGCTATTATAAAGACAGATAAGCAATATCTCTTTTAAGGTCGTATAAAACAGGCTGGGGTTTGTTTTTGTCCCCCCTATGGCACCAGAGATTTTCCAAGAATCTATTTCAAGTAAATAGGTTCTTTTTTCATTTTACGGCTATATTGCTTAAGCATGTGAGAAGGAAAATAAGGATAAAGTTGAAATACTTCTTATATATCTATATAATAAAAGTGGGATATCCCACTGTGATAATATCCCATTGAATGAGGAGGACGAGACATGACCGAGATATCTGTAAGAGAATACGATGCAAAACTGGACTCCAAGAAGAGGATCACACTTCGCAATGCAATCTTTGACTATTTCCATGTTTCTGAGATGGAAGACGGAAGAATCGTACTTGAACCCAGGGAACTGGTAAAGCCTTTCAGCGTATCTGCGAATACCCTGGCCATGATGGATGCATCCGTTGAAAACCTGAAGAACAGGAAAGTCTCTGAAAAACTTGATCTTTCTGAGTTTGAGGAATAGGGAATGTTTGAGATTCATTTAGGTATTCCTGAGATGGAGGAGTTATGGAACTCTCTTTCGGAAAAGGTCCATGACGGTTCCGCAAAGAAAAACGAAATAAAGCTCTATAAACAGATGGGAAAGGCAATGACACTTTTGGCCAGCAATCCAAAGCATCCAGGTCTCAATTCCCACGAGATTTCTGCTTTATCTGCAAGATATGGAATGAAGGTATTTCAATCCTATCTTGAAAACAATACACCAAAGGCAGGAAGGATCTTCTGGGTTTATGGTCCAAGCAAAAAGGACATTACGATCATAGGGCTTGAACCGCATCCCGATGACAAATCGAACGCATACAGGAAAGTGACCCTTTCTTCCATGGGAAAGGAAGTCGGATAAGCATAGTCTGATCTGAATCATGACTAAGAATCTGTTCCAAGCAAACAGGTTCTTTTTATATGCTCTGACCACAGACAAAAGTACATTGGTATCCTATCATTTGAATATGAACAGGCCGGCAGGGTATAGTTAAAATCGCGTATGGTATGATATTGTTATCAGTTATGTTTATTAGACAATAAATCAAGCCTATGTGATATGTTGCTCACAGAAAGGGTGTTTCCATGAACTTCAAGCCTCATAAAAACCTAATCAAAACAATAAATGTCATTCTGGTAATCATGTTTGCTCTATGCGGATGTACTCAGAAACCTCCTGAGGTAGAACCGGATATTCCAATTGAACCGGAAACAATTAGCGAAGATGAACTCAGGGATTTTCCGGAAGGATATCCTGAGCTTTCAGATGAACCAGGAAACAGTGCCGCTTTTGCTTATTCGCCTTTGGAAGGCTTTTATGTGGAAGCAGAAGAAAATGCTTTCTGGGAAGACACTAACATCACTATGAAACCGGCAGAAAAAGTCAGCGAATCTGTCTTTAACACCATGAACGGGCTTATTGAAGAAGGAGTTTATCCGATCGGTGTATATGAAGTCGATGCCGGTCTTGATGACCACGAGATCATTCCGGGTGAATATACAGTCAGTGTCGATCCGGCTGTTTTTGATATCGATCCAAGCCTTTATCCGTGTATCAGAGTGTACAGGTTAAATGAAGACGGCGGTTACTATGAATGTGCTACGGAATATACTGATGGGAAGATTGTTTATCATGCCAATCAGAACAGCGTTCTTTTTTATTCCATCAGTGCAGCTATAGCTTTAGCCACAGTGGCCACAGGCTATATTCTGGAAGAACAAAGACCGCTCGAATATTTCTATGAGAACAATAAGAAAAGCTATTATGCTTCGGAAAGAAAAAATGAGTATGCCAGCTACAGGCTCCTGTACAGCATGGAGGATATGGACAAAGGACAGGCAGCTATAGCTGATCGAATGGAAGAAATCAGTCAGAGTTATGAGAAAAAGGCCGCCCAGATTTTCACTGAATATTGGGAAGACTTGAATAATGAAAAAGATGAAGTCCAGCGCCTGATTAAAGCAAGCAAGCTGACAAAAATAGAAACCATTATTGAGGATGCCCTTAATGCCGACAGTGAATTTCAGCAGCTTAAGAGTCAGCTTTATACTCCGGAAATCATAACCAGGGTCGCTGAATATACAGATCTGGCTTTTGCTTATTTAAAGGAACAGGAAAAGGTAAAGATGCCTCTGTTTGTTGTGGACATCATCTGTACACCGAGATCAGGAGATCCTTCACAAGCTGAATCAACTACAAGAAATGTTTTGCATGCGGGATATGTAGAATTGAATTTAGCCAAAGTATTACAAGGTAATAACGATGCCAGATATAATCTTCTTCTGACGATGACCCATGAAATACTTCATGTCTGTCAGGAACGTTATCGTTATTTCTTTGCGGATGCGATAAGATACGATGAAATGGTTGCAGCCGATATGGAACAAAGATGCTGGGATTATTTTGTTTCGCAAGGCGTAATTCCTGAAGGCCTGAATCTTGAACTGGCACCGACCAACTGCTGGTGTACTTTGCGGAATTCGATCAATAGTAATCCTGATGAAGAAAAAAATAAGGAATTGCTGAAGCAGCAAGGTTACTTTTTATCCAATTTTATTAAATATCTTGTAGAAAGAACAGGAAAGCGTCCTGATGCAGGAACATTGATGAATGCCAGGTGCGAGATTGCCGAACCGGGCGTTACTGAACCGCTTAAGGGAGTTTTTAAAATACCTGAAAAAGAAATGGATGCCCATTTTACAACCTTCGTTCGCAAGAACCGGGAAAAACTGGCCAGTCGCTATAACAGTAAGGACTATGAGTTTTATTATTATGATCCGATCGAACTTGTTAAAGGCGGAAAATACAGAGTCGATATCGGGCACTATCTGGTTGAACAAGGCAATGTAAGGTCGGCTGCTTATAGTTCCTATATCTTGGGATTCAAACAGCCGGACAAACAGCCGATGACTTTGCTATTGGTACTGGATGATAGAATCCATTTTGATTTACCCGAATTGCTGGTAATACCTTTTGACAAATACAAGACTTTCGGAAACGGAAGAGGCGCATATATTGGAGCCTTAGACGCAGATACTCTTAATCAGAATCACATGAATCGCAACATCTTGCATATCCACGGATATTATAAAAATAAACTCGATGAAAAGTCTTCCGGTTATACGCTCTATGCTCTGGATAAGACCGGGAAAGTTGCGTTTAGTGAAGATGAAGATAATCTCATAATCCAAATGCCGAAAAATAGCGTTGCTGCAGCTGACAGAGTAGTCGAAGGTTATCTGCTGAAACTGGAAATCGAGGGTGGCGAAACCATTGAAAAAGAACTTGGACAGGAATACTTTGAGAAAGAATACACCATAAAGAAGAAAGATATCTATGGTGACAAGAACATAAAAGAACCACTTTCTGTCAGTGCAACACTTTGTGAATATGTAAAAGATAAAGAAGGAAGCAGGATGTTAGGCGAAACATCTGATCCGGTATCTTATGTGATAAATGAAGGCACTGCTGCAGATACAGGTGACTTAATATGGGCAGTAGATACAATTGTTTATCTGACACACGAAGACAATTTTGAGTACTGCAGGGAATACTACGAAAATCTGGAACCGTGCGATGGCTGTGTTGTTGTAGCATGCACCGATACGGAATATGATATTGAATGCGATAACAACAGCTGTACTCTCACCACGACTTCACATCCAAGCAGCAGTTCTCAGCCTGATGTATATAAAGATGTTATCAAACTGCCTCCTGCTGTTTTCAGCAGTTCAAAGGAATTGGATGAATGGGCAATAAAGGAATCAAAGGATGCTTTTAATCAGTATTCGGTATATACTTCGGAAACAAAAGAATGGATGCAAGGCACAGGCATAACTTTCTCGGACGGCAAGAATTACGGTTCTTTCGAAAAGAACTGGCCTGAAACAGCTAAGGATAAAGCGGTATTCATACTCATACAGGGAAGACTGGCTGTTGTATATCGTGCCATGGATCGTAAAGAAGCCCAGTCCATGTCTAGAAAGCATGTTGAAATGAATGTGAAAGAGTATTTTGAAAAAGGCGATTGGAGATAATGACAATCGTATGTCAAGACGCGTCCTTTTCAGATCCTTCGGGTCTGTACAAAAATATTTTGTAGGGACATTTACGAACGCTTTCTGAGCATGAAAAAAGACTGTAAACCTGTATTGCAAATGATCGATTTCATGTTATTATGTACTTAGATAAGCAATATCTCTTTTAAGGTCGTATTAAACAGGCAAAAAGGGGCAAAAGGTTCGCTTTCATCCCCCCTAAGGCACCAAATAAAAATATTGAATCTATTTCAAGTAAATAGATTCTTTTTATTTTATTAATTC
>JAEEGI010006387.1_pt1 | contig 26653 bp, 17 predicted proteins | sample 8958751 | NCBI WGS metagenome assembly JAEEGI01 (sample SAMN16246545, study PRJNA631951) | gut metagenome | biome: gut microbiome; feature: rumen; material: KS-attached | host: Bos | place: Iran: Karaj | collected 2018-10 | reverse complement strand
AGCAATCTGATTCTCATTACTGGAGCAGAAAGTCTTGACATTCACTTCGTCTTTCTGTTCCTCGTCTTTGTTCAACTCAATGATTGTATTGAGAACCTTCATGGAACCATAGTAATAGCCCCTGGTGTCGAACTCGTAGGTCGTAGCCAAAGAACCGAACTGATTGTTCTTAGTCTCGGCCAGATAACCGACAAAAGCCGGCTGCCAGTAGTCATAACCTGAGGCAGAGATGAAATTCTGGGCGCTATAGCATGCCTGTGTAAAGAGCAGGTTGGTGTAAGGCACACCCGGAGAGTTGGGGGATATGTTGATGTCCCCGAAATCGCTGAAATTGCAGCTCGTAAGCGATGCGGCGAGAGCAAGGGCCGCGATTATGGATTTTTTCATTATTTTCATAATTGTTACCTCCATATTAATTAGAACATGCACCTGAAGGTGAGACCGAAGGTTCTCGAGGACGGGCTCTGACCAGCCTCAAGATAGTTGCTACTAGACTCTGAAGGGTCGAAGTTCGGGCAAGCAGAATAGATCAGCCAAGGGTTGCTCGCTACGAAGGAGACGCTCGCAGAATTGAGACCAATGCCGAGTTTGTTCACGAAAGTCCTGGGCAGGGCATAGGTAAGGGAAAGCTCACGGAGTTTCAGGTAAGTTCTCTTGTAGAGAACACCATCATTGTCATAGTTGGACTTGTTGTAGTAGTAGTACCAGGACTGGATGTGCGTGTCCACAGGCTTGCCGCTTTCGTCAACACCGACAATATGGACACCGCCTCCCTTGTCCGTAGGCTCACGGACGTTGATTCCATTGTCATTGAGTTCCGCGGTGTAGGAGGAAAGACCGGAACCTTCCATCCAAAGGTTGGTCCATGAGAAAATGTCACCTCCGATGGTGTAGTCGAATTGAAGGCCAAGGGTAAAGGTCTTGTAACGGAAACTAGTGGAGAAACCACCGGTGAAGTCAGGCTGGAAGTTACCAACTGTCTTCTCCTCAACCTCTACGATAGGCATGTAATCGCCGTAATACTGGTGATAAGCGGCGCCGGAAGTAGGCTCCAGAACAAGCTTGCCTTCGTCATTCCTCTTGAAGCGTGAACCGGTGTAAAGAACACCGATAGGCTCACCCTCGATCGAATACATTCCAAACTCGTAGTTGAACTTGTTGTATTGGAGGAAGTATTGGGTCTGGTCAGGATGAAGCTTCACAAGGGTATTGACGTTCTTGGCGATGTTGAAGTCAGCATTCCAAGTAAAATCCCTGGTGCGGATAAGGTCGCCACCAATCTCGAACTCGACACCGCGGTTACGGACAAGACCAGCATTGACCTGTCTCATGTTCCAACCGGTCTGACCGGCGACAGGAAGGGAAATGATCTGGTTCTTGGTGTCACGGTTGTAGAAGTTGATGTCACCATGCAGCCTGTTCTTGAACATCCTGAACTCGGTACCGACTTCGTAAGATGTGGAGATAGTAGGCTGGATGTTAGGATCGATCTGGGTGGTAGGAACACTCATCGAAGAGATGGAGTTGTTGTACCTGGAACCGATACCATAGGTGTAAGTGGTAGCATAGGCACCCATCGTAGATCCGACCTGTGCTGCACTTGCACGCAGCTTCCAGAAGTCAAGCCAACTGGCCTTGACAAACCTGTTCAGCATAATGGAGACTGATGCTCCTCCGTAGAGGTAGTGATTATGAGAGACAGGAAGCCTGGAATCCCAGTCATTACGTGCAGAGAGATCGATGAAATAGGTGTCATCGAATCCCATAGTAAGGTTACCGAAGACCGAACGGGTTATGTATTTGGTAACGGAGTTGCTAGTAGAATAGGTGTTAACCGAGTTCGAAAGATTGAAAAGCTTCGGGATAATGAGACCTGCATTTGTGTTGGAACTCAATGAGCCGTAGTCGTAAGTCTTCTGCTCAACGAAAGCGGCAGCATTGATACCGAGACGGTCATTGAAGAGACCCTTGTCCCAGGTAATACGACCCTGGTAGGTCATGTCAACCACATGGTCCTGACTTTCGCTGTAACCGGATGTGTATGAATAGAAGTTAGGAACCGCATTGTTCGTGGTCTCGCCATGGTAGTTGCGGATGTTGCCCATGATCCTGGCGCCAAGCTTGATATTCCAAGGAAGACTGAACTCAGCGTCACCGGTAATAACGTTCCAGATATATGTACTGTAAGCATTATGCACTTCTGCATAAGCAAACGGGTTGTTGTGGTAGTTTGCGTTGAAATTGGTCTGGGACTTAATATTCCATGTCCTTGCGCTTCCGTCTGGACGCTCCCAATCCCTAAGCTCCTTGAAATCAACGTTCATCTGACCCCACTGGATGAAGTCAGCAAGTGGGCTGGCCATTGAACTGTAACCATCACCGGCGGCGTTGTGGTTCTGCCTGTAGGTGAATTTGTAGTCAAGGGAAAGGTTGAGCCAGGAGGTAGGCATGATGTTGGTTTTCATCGTGAGGTAACGCCTGGTAGCCCTAGAGTTGTAAACAATACCGGTTCGGTCAGAGTTGGTGAATGAGACGCGGGTATTGTGGTTGGTACCACCGTTGGAAACAGCAATATTGGTAGTGTTGTTCCAACCAGTGCGGAACATGTCAGCGGGATTAAACCTGGAGATCCAGGGATCGGCCTGCATGTACTTTGAGCTGGTGGGATCCCAATAGAGGGCTGAAGCAACCTTTACGTTAGGATCGAAGCGAGGCCCCCAGTTTTCATCGTGCAGCCAGTCAAGGTTATAGGAGCCGTCAGGGTTCTGGAGTTTGTTCCTTTCTCCGAGCAAGTACTGAGGGGACATTGTGTCAATGTCCTTGTAAGCTTCGGAGTTTCCGAGCCTCTGACCTACTTCACCATAAGAACCACCGCCATACTCATGCTGAAGTTCAAGGTGGTTATAATAACGCTCCATCGTTGTGGTGTGGCTGAACTCGACATGGGTCTCACCATTCTTGGCACCACGGGTGGTGATGATAACGGCACCGTTACCTCCCTGGGAACCGTAAAGTGCAGTAGCTGCAGGGCCCTTCAGGACGTTGAGGCTCTCAATGTCGTCCATGTTGACAGCATTCTTGTTGGTGATAGTACCGTCAACGACGTAGATAGGCTCGGAACCGCCCCAGGAATTATAACCCTGGGTACCGCGGAGAACTATAGAACCGGAGTCGAAGGTAGAACCGGAGCTGGAATAGAAACGTGCTCCAGCGACCTTTCCGGCCAGTGACTGTCCGAGATCGGTCTGACGGGCAATGGTCAGGTTCTCACCTTCAATCTTGACGGTCGAGTAACCGATGGCCTTGTCCTTTCTCTTGAGGCCCTGGGCCGTAACGACGACCTGTTCGAGCATCTCAGTGTCGGGAGAAAGCACCACGTTGACCACCTGTGCTGCAGCTTGGGTCTGATTGACCATACCGATGCAGGAGAAAACGAGGGTGCTGCCCGCAGGGACGTTGCGCAGGGTGTATTTACCGGAAGCGTCAGTAATCGCTCCGTTGGTAGTCCCCTGGACAAAAACGGACGCTCCGATTACCGGGAGTCCGTCCTCAGCAGAGGTGACTGTACCAGTGACAGTCATGTTCTGCGCGAACACCGTGCCTATACTCACGCAGAGGCACAGTAAAAAAACAACAAATTTTTTACTCATAAGCTTAAATTTTTTATTAAACTTAATAATTAGTTAAAAAAGGAAAGCTTAGAGTAGGAGGGGCGTTTACAGTATTTTCATCATCTTTTCAACGCACTGTCGTTTCCTTTCCATATCCGGATGGACGTACAGATTAAGGGTTGTGCTTACATTTGAGTGGCCGAGCAAGGAGCTCAGGGTCTTGTAGTCACAATCCGCCTCTACACATCTGGTGGCAAAGGTATGCCTGAGGATATGAACCCTCCTGCGCGGCAGCCCCAGGGCCTCGGTAACCCTTTTGAAATTGTTCCTGAAGGTCTGGGGATCGGCAGGGGAGGATTCCCCGGAAGCTATGTAGGCGGCATTGTTCCGCCCTTTCCGGAGCTTTACAAGGATCTTGCAAAGTATTCCGGTGACAGGAACATCACGGAAGGAGGTGGCCGTCTTTGGGGATCCTATCACCAATTCAGATCCCCGGTTCGGGCCATCGGCATGATAAATCCGATAAATGGTCCTTGAAACGTGGATCACCTGGTTGAAGAAATCTACATCGACCCATCTCAAGGCACAAACCTCACCAATCCTCAATCCACAGCAGAGGCAGATTAGCAGGCCTGTGTTCAAGCTGGTGGGATTGGTGACCAGATAATCCACTATCATCTTTTCCTCCCTGACAGGAAGGGCGGATGGAACGGTCTTTCTCCGAAGATTCTGGGGGAACCTCGTGTCCATTGGGAAAGGGTCGATCCATCCTCGCTTTTCGCTATAGCGGACAATCATCTTGAGGACAACCAAGATGCTTTTAATGGAAGCAAGCGCCATACCTTGTTCGACACATTTGTCAACGAGTTCCTGCATACTGTCTGAATTGATCTCGTCAATGTAGCCGAAATTGGGTTTCAGGTGCTTTTCGATAGTCATTACATAAGCAGCCATTGAACTGGCTTTTACATAGCGTTGTTTGTCAGCTTCCCAGAGCTGGCAAATAACATCAAATGGTATATGAGTCATTATTATTAATTTGATTATTAATTCATTACAGTTTACCACGCCAATAATTCCATAAAAAACACCATGTTTCGATTTGAAAGCAAAAATAGGTTTTGAATAAAAATTCTTAATGCGTGGCTCTTAAGTTTGGCCAAGCTTGATGTCTTAAAACGATAAAAATCAATCGTTTTTCACGTATTGGCCTTTTTAAATAAGTTGCATAATTCCTTTTTTATTACTAAAATTGCAGGTCGGTTTTTGCAGTTTGTGTTCGTTTACGGGCGGATTGTTCCCTTTTTACACTTCTGTTTTGCCGGCCGTAAATAGTTGAGAAAATCACTATTTCATCACTAAATATTAAGTTTAATTAAGGTTTAAGCTTATGAGTAAAAAATTATTCTCTTTGCTGCTGTGCCTTTGCATAAGTATAGGCACGGTGTTCGCGCAGAACATGACTGTCTCTGGTACGGTCACCTCTGCTGAGGACGGCCTTCCGGTAATCGGAGCTTCCGTCTTTGTTCAGGGGACTACCAACGGAGCGATCACTGACGCTTCCGGTAAGTACTCTCTGCGCAATGTTCCTGCAGGAAGCACACTTGTGTTCTCTTGCATCGGCTTCGCGAATCAGACCAAGCCTGCCGCAACGACTGTCGATGTTGTGCTGGCACCTGATTCTGAACTTCTTGAGCAGGTCGTCGTTACGGCCCAGGGCCTCAAGAGGAAGGACAAGGCCATCGGTTATTCGACCGTCAAGATCGACGGAGACAAACTGACCATCGCACGTCAGACCGACCTCGGCCAGTCTCTCGCCGGTAAGGTTGCAGGAGCACGTTTCTATTCCAGCTCCGGTTCGACCTTCGATTCCGGTTCGATAGTCCTCCGTGGTACTCAGGCCTACGGTTCCTGGGGCGGTAGCGAGCCTATCTATGTGGTCGATGGTACAATCACCAACAAGAATGCCGTCAACATGGACGACATCGAGTCCTTGAACATCCTGAAGGGACCTGCCGCAACTGCGCTTTACGGTTCCCAGGGAGGTAACGGTGCCGTTATCATCACTACCCGTGGTGCAAAGAGCGGTGAGACCCATGTCGAGTTCAGCCATACCACTACGATGGAGCGTTACTACAATCACCTCAAGCTTCAGCATGAGTATGGTGGTGGCTCCGTTGGAGAGACCGGACAGCTTCTCGGCCAGCTCGACAGCTATGCCAACATTGATACCATGAGCCCTCAGTTCCTTTTCGGAGAGCGTTTGAAAATCCAGAATCCTGACGGTTCTTACAATATGGAGTGGGGAAATGATGAGAACTGGGGTCCTCGTTTCGACCCGAATGTCAATGTCGCTTCCGCACAGTATTGGGATCCTACCAGCGATTATTATATGAAGGCTGACCCTTATATCTCCAGGTTCAATCCTGCCGATATGTTCCGTACCGGATGGACAAATACTACGAATGTATCAGTCTCAAACGGTGGAGCCAACCATAATACCCGCGTATCCTTCACCAATACCGACCGTTCTGGTATCATTGACAACTCCAGGGCTGTCAGGCGTTACCTTACCATGAAGACCAGCATCAAGCCCACTCCATGGTTGAACCTCTCCCTTGACTACAAGTTTACTTACAGGCAGAACCTCAATGCTGCAGGTGACGGTTACTCATCCAATAGCAGTCCCCTTGCTGACTTCATCCAGTGGGGTCAGATGAACATTGACTTCAAGAGGCTGAGAGACTGGGAGCGTCCGGACGGCAGCGTCAGGACCTGGAACATCACATCCAAGTCTAACTTCGCTCCGACCTACCATGACAACCCCTTTGCTTATTCTGCCCTGCACAATGCTTATTCGACATATCTCTGGAACGTTATCACCGGTGATGCAGAAGTAACCCTCCCTTGGAACTTCAAGTTGGGAGCCAGGGTCATGGGCAACATCCGCAACTATCACGGTGAGACCAGACAGCATCAGGCCGGCAATGTCCGCAACTGGTCATCTGGATACAGCGAGTCCCAGGACCATGTCTTGGACATGACCTATCAGGGACGCCTTACCTGGGACAAGAGCCTCGTCAACGACCGTCTCGGTATCAACGCTGCAGCATTTATCGAGCAGAGGACTTACGACTACGGATCATTGAGCTCCAACACCAACGCCGGACTCATCATCCCCAAGCTCTACAACCTCTCGAACTCTGTCAATACCTATTCCACGAGCAACTCGGTGACCAAGTACATCACCCGCTCGGTCTTCGGCAACTTGACAGTAGGATTCGACGACACCTATTTCATCGACTTCTCCTTGCGTAATGACTGGGATTCCAGGCTCCCTGATGCGAAGAACCATTACCTCTACGGCGGTGCATCGGTCTCCATCATGCTGAATAAGTTCGTCAAGGCCAGCTGGCTTGACTTCTGGAAGCTGCGTGCCAGCGCCGCACAGGTCGGATCCACGATGGGTGCTTATGCAACCACTTACACCTATGGTATCGGTTCCAGGTACAACAACTCCATCTCTTCGATGAGTGTTCCTACCACCCAGATCGATCCTAACATCCAGCCTACTATCTCCACATCTTACGAGGTCGGTACCGAGTTCAGGATGTTCAAGAACAGGCTGCATGGTGACATCAACTTCTACAACCGTGACACCAAGAACCAGATCGTCTCCCTCCCTGTCGCCGGCCAGACCGGTTGGAACATGAGGCAGGTCAATGCTGGTCTTGTCCGTAACCGCGGTGTTGAGTTCGAGATCGGTGGTGACCTTATCCGCACCAGGGACTTCACTTGGAATGCTGATTTCAACATCGCAAAGAACGTCAATACCCTTGTTGAACTCCACCCTGAGCAGAAGCAGTACTTCCTCCGTTATGACAAGTTTAACTACGAGTTCGGAATGTACTCCATCGAGGGTGAGCCTGTCGGTGTTCTTTACACCGGAGCCCGCTTCAAGAAGAACGACGAGGGACAGTATGTTCTCGCTAAGAGTACTAGCAGTGGCCATAAGCAGAACTTCGGTGACTACAGGCCGATCATCGACACTGAAGAGAAGGTCGTTGGTAACTTCCAGCCTGACTTCATCGGTGGTTTCTCCACTGGATTCCGTTATAAGACCTGGACTCTCGGCATGAACTTCGACTACACCATCGGAGGTGACATCTTCTCATGGACCAACCTCTGGATGGAAGGTTCCGGCCTTGCAGCAAAAACTGCTGAGCTGAACGACAATGGTGTCAATGTCCGCGAGCCTGTCGCAAAGGGCGGTGGCGTCCATATCGTCGGTGTCGATGAGAGTGGCAACCCTGTTGACACCCACATCCAGTCATGGCGTTGGTATCAGTACAAGTCCAATTACGACAATGACGGTGTTCTTTTCAAGAGGACATATCTGAAGCTCCGCGAGGTATCCCTGTCATACGCACTACCCAGGCAGTTCGTCAACAGTCTTGGCATCGGTCTGAGTTCCGCCAGCATCGCCTTTGTTGCGACCAACCCCTGGCTGATCTACTCCGCTTGCCCGAACTTCGACCCTTCAGAGTCTAGTAGCAACTATCTTGAAGCCGGACAGACTCCTGCTTCGAGAACCTTCGGTCTCACCTTCAGGTGCATGTTCTAATTAATATGGAGGTAACAATTATGAAAATGATGAAAAAATCCATAATCGCGGCCCTTGCTCTCGCCGCATCGCTTACGAGCTGCAATTTCAGCGATTTCGGAGATATCAACATCTCTCCCAACTCCCCGGGCGTGCCGTACACTAACCTGCTCTTCACGCAGGCCTGCTACTCCGCCCAGAATTTCATCTCGGCTACTGGCTATGACTACTGGCAACCGAACCATGTCGGTTATCTCGCCGAGTCCGGAAACAACCAGTTCGGATCCCTCATGACTACCTATGAGTTCGACACCAGAGGTTACTACTATGGTTCGATGAAGGTTCTCAACACGATCATGGAGCTCAACAGGGATGAAGAAACGAAAGACGAGGTCAATGTCAAGGGATTCTGTGCCAGTAATGAAAATCAGATCGCTGCCGCTTTGACCCTCAGGGCGTTCTACATGATGCATCTCACCGACCTTGTCGGCGCACTTCCCTGGTCAGAGGCCTGGAAGGGTGACAGTGATGGCATCTGGACTCCCGCCTTCGACTCACAGCAGGACATCTACAACGCCCTTTTCAGTGATCTTGAAGAGGCCTATGGTATGTTCCAGGAAGGTACCAACCTCTCCAACGCCGACATTCTCTTCAATGGTAACATCGCCCGTTGGAAGAAGTTCAACGCCACCATCAGGATGGATATGGCCCTCAGGATTTCAGACGTGGATAACGCAACTGCCAAGGCCAAGTTCAGCGCTGCCTACAATCAGGGTGGAATCACTGAGAACGCCGACCAGCTCGTTTACAGGTACGACACCAGGGCTACCAGCTCTCCTCTGTATCCTGTTGCATTGTCTCCTTCCAAGAACCTTGCTTGGGGCCCCAACTCGATGATTGTTGACGCTCTCAAGGAGTATCAGGATCCTCGTATGTTCGTCCGCTTCACAATTGGCGACGATGCTTACCTCGGCAAGAGGGAGGGCGATCCGACTGATTTCGAGGCTTATAAGGGTATCACCTTCGGTCTTGCAGACAACCCTTCAGTCATTGCAGAAGCAAACTTAGCTTGCTCCGTTACTGAAAAGTACTGCAAGCAAGATGCAACTTATGGCCTGTTCACCGCTGCCAGGAGTCTCTTCAACATAGCTGAGGCTATCCAGAGAGGACTCATCGCAGGTGATGCTGCCGCGATGTACGAGAAGGCTGTCCGTTCCTCATTCGCTTTCGAGGGCGCTGAGGGTGTTGACGAATATGTCGCAGCCCATCCGCTTCCCGCTGACAATGAGGGTGCTATCAAGGAGATCTGCATGCAGAGGTGGATCGCCGGTTTCATGACCGACTGTATCGAGGTCTACTCCGACTGGAGGAGGACCAACATCCCTGCGATGCCTTTGACCGAATACCAGATGATGAATCATGATGGACATACTACCTATCCTGTCCGTTTCCTGTATTCTTCCACCGATTCAGAGCGTAACCCTGATCAGTATCAGGCCGCTGTTGACAAGTACCTCGGAGGAAAGGACGACCAGTGGTCACGTCTCTGGTGGGATGTCGCTCCTAACGAGTAATCTGCATTTCACATAGATTGCAATATCAAGAACCCCGAAAGTGAATGTCTCTTTCGGGGTTCATTATATATTCTTAATCAAAAGCACAGGGTGGCCTTGGGAAGGCGACGGTAAAAAACAGATGCTCAGTTCGCCGTGAACCGGAATATTGGGGACCGGTACACGATATATACATAAATTTCCATGTGCCGCTACTTCATGCAAGGCACCCTTCAGCAAAGAAAGAATATCGCGTCAACAGTATTGTCAAAGACCAATACTATATGTGGAGGTATTAGTAGTGTTATTCTTCCAAAATACGGTTTTGCTCGGCAACGGAAGCCTCATGGATGGCATTGAAGACATCCGTGATGAACTTTTCGGAAAGGCCGTAGGTCTTGCCCTTCGAAATCATGTCTGAAAGGACTTCCTCCCAACGTTCAGCCTGGATAATGGCAATGTTATGAGCCTTCTTGAACTGTCCCATCTTCCTGGACACCTCCATCCTGGAACCAAGGGAAATCAGGAGGTTCTCGTCGATGACATCGATCCTGGCACGAAGCTGCTCGATGTTCTCATTATACTCCCTGTCGTTGGTACGTTTCTGTCTGACAATCAAGCTCTCCAACAAGGTCTTTAAGTCTGATGGAACCAGTTGCTGGGAAGCATCGCTCAAGGCACAGGAAGGATCACAATGGGATTCTACCATCAGGCCGTCAAGGCCAAGGTCCATAGCCCTCTGGGACAGTTCCTTAAGATATTGGCGTGATCCACCCATGTGGCTTGGATCTGCGAAGAAAGGAATCTGGGGATAGCGGGTACGGAGTTCCACCGCGATCTGCCAACCGGGGAGGTTGCGGTAGGGAATCTTCTGGGTTGTGGAAAACCCTCTGTGGATGACACCTAGTTTCCTGACACCTGCCCTATTGAGCCTTTCGAGCGCACCGACCCAGAGATCCAGGTCAGGATTGACAGGATTCTTGACAAGTACCGGTATATCTGTGTCATGAAGTGCATCTGCAATTTCCTGAACCATGAAAGGATTCGCGGTTGTGCGGGCTCCTATCCAGACCATGTCGATTCCATATTTCATGCACTCATAGACATGCTTCTCGTTGGCAACTTCAGTGCATACCTTCATCCCAAACTCCCTCTGTACCTTCTGCAGCCACTTGAGGCCGGGCACTCCGGCACCTTCAAAACAGCCCGGATGGGTACGGGGTTTCCATATTCCGGCACGGAATACATGGATCCCGAATTCATGCAGCCCTTTCGCCGTCATCATCACCTGCAGCTCCGACTCGGCGCTGCACGGACCGGCAATGACGATAGGTGGTATGCTCTCGTCAAAAAATCCCCACTCGGAGACAGGTATGGTGTCAAGGGTTCTGTCCATTGTTATCTAAGTATCTTCTTTATCTTGTTTGCTTCATGAATGAGACCTTCAATGCGCTCTTCATCATAGGAGTCTATGGCATCGCGGAATTCCTTCATCTTCTCCAGATAGGTATCTATCACCTTGAGGACATTCTCCCTGTTCTGGGTAAGGATCGGGACCCACATGTCCGAAGAACTCTTTGCCAGACGTACGGTCGAGGAAAAACCTCCGGAAGCCAGGTCGAAAATATGCTTTTCATCCTGTTCCTTATCAAGGACCGTCAGTGCAAGTGCGAATGATGTCACATGTGAAATGTGGGAGACATAGGCGGTGTGGACGTCGTGATTGTCAGCATTCATGTAGATGGGGCGCATGTTCAGCACTCCATACAAATCCTCAACTTTTTTGAGGGCCTGGGGGTCGGAATCTTCGGAATTGGCGAATATGCATGCCCTCCCGTCGAACAGGTTGGGCATTGCAGCCCATGGACCGGAGTACTCGGTACCTGCCATGGGATGGGTGGCCACGAACCTGCCGCGAAGGGGATGGTAATGTACCGAACGGGTTATCTGGCTCTTGGTGGAACAGGTGTCAATCACTATCTTTCCGCCAAAGCCATCTTCCATGAATATGTCAAGTACCCTGGGAAGCATCTTGACGGCAGTACCAACAGGAACTGCTACCACTACGATGTCGCTTCCCCTGACACAATCCTCGAAGGAGACGATCTCGTCTGCGAGGCCCATCCTGAGGGCGGCCTCTGAAGCGACCGGATCATTCTCGACACCGATCACCTTATCAGCAAAGCCACGCCTCTTGAGGTCTATTGCCATCGAGCCTCCTATGAGGCCAAGTCCTATAATTCCGACAACCATTATTGATTACGTTTGAATTCCTCGATACGCTCAAGAGCGTCTTCGAGAATGGGAACGGGGGCACACAGTGAAATGCGCACATAATTCACCCCATTCTTTCCGAACACGAATCCGGGAGTGATGAAGACTCCCGTCGCATGGAGGATCTTCTCGGAAAGTGCTTCTCCAGGGGTCATCCCTTCGGGTCTTTCGATGGATTCAGGGTTAGGAATACGTCCCCAGAGGAAAAGTCCTGCTGAATCAGGATTATACTTGACTCCAAGAGAATCGAATATCCGGCCAGCAGCCTGGCGGCGACGCCTGTACTCCGCATTCAGGGTTTCGAACCAATCAGGACCCTGTGCAAGAGCCTCAACGGCAGCGATCTGCATCGCCTTGAACATACCGGAATCCATCTGACTCTTCACCTTCAGGATCTCATTCACCATGACCGGATCACCGGCTACCATTCCGACCCTCCAGCCGCTCATGTTGTGGGCCTTGCTGAGGGAATTCAGCTCGAGGCAGCACTCCCAAGAACCTTCGGCGGAAAAGATCGAGATCGGGTTGTCCGTCAGGATGAATGAATAGGGATTGTCATTGACCAAAAGGATACTATGCTTGAGAGCGAAATCCACAAGACGCTGATAAAGCTCAGGTGTGGCTTTGGCTCCCGTGGGCATATTGGGATAATTGACCCACATCAATTTTGCCCTGGAGAGATCCATCTTTTCAAGTTCATCGAAATCGGGCAAGAATCCGTTTTCCTCCTTCAGGTCGTACGGCTCCACCTGCCCTCCGACAAGGTTGACCGTTGAAGAATAAGTCGGATAGCCCGGATCGGGGACGAGAACCACATCACCTGGATTGACAAAGGCGAGGCTGATCAGAAGTATGCCCTCCTTGGAGCCGACGAGGGGCTGGATACCTCCGTTGGGATTTAGGGTCACACCGTAATAACGGGTGTACCAGTCTGCGAAAGCCTGACGAAGGACAGGCAGACCCTTGTAGTTCTGGTACTTGTGGCTGTCAGTAGCCTGGGCTACCTTCTTCAGTGTGTCGATAGCTGCCTGAGGAGGCATTCCGTCAGGAGCACCTATTCCAAGATTAACGAGAGGGCCTAGCCCTTTGGCTGCCCTATCAGCAGAAACTGCATCAAGGTCTTTCTGTTTGCGTGAGAAATAATACTCCTGGACACCCTTTGTCCTTTCGGCCGGTTGTATGCGCATAGTTCGTGTTTATATATTAAAAGATTTATATTCACCTAAAATGAAAAGATCCGCCATCAAAGGCCTGGCAGCCTTCAGGGCCTGCCGGTAACGGTTGTAGCCCGAAAACTTGATGTCGGCATAGAAGAAATACTGCCATTCCTTCCCCGGGATAGGCAACGACTGGATCCTAGTGAGATTCATGTCGTAGAATGAAAGCACTGTCAGAACCTGGGCCAGGGAACCCGGCTTATGAGGCAAAGTGAAGCAAAGGGATGCCTTGTCAGTAATACTCCTCGGGATACTTATAGAATCATCGAGGATAAGAAACCTCGTGAAATTCTGTTTGTAGGTCTCGATCCCGCGTGCCAGTATCTCAAGTCCATTCTCCTCAGCTGCAAGTTCCGAAGCGACTGCACCTACTCCCATTAGACCTTCGGAGGCGATATCTATCGCACTCTTGGCAGTGTCTTCCGACTCCACCATAGTAATCCATGGGCAATTCTTCTCGAAGAACCGCCGTGTCTGGTTGATGGCCATATAATGGGTCCGGACCTCATGTATGTCCTCGATCTTCTGCCCAGGAATTGCCATGAGGTTCTGGTGGATAGGGATGTAGATTTCGCCCTTGATCCTGTAGGGATTGGATCTCAGCAATTCAAAATTGGGAAGGAGACCTCCGGAAATGGTGTTCTCAATAGCCATTATCGCAGCCTCCGCACGTCCATCCCCTAGAGCCTCGAACAAGCTCTCGAACGTCGGGCACTCGACTATCGAGACCTCCTCTCCCCTTTGGGAGTAGAAGGCTCTCGCAGCCTGCTCGTGGAAACACCCACGATATCCTTGGATTGCTATTCTCGGCATATAAACTGGGGAAGGAAGAAGCCGTGACAGCCAAAAAATCTAGACAGTCAGGATCTCCTTTTCCTTTGCCGAGACGAGGACATCGATAGCCTTGACCTTTGCGTCAGTTACCTTCTGGATCTCATCCTCTCCCTCTTTCTGGACGTCCTCTGAGAACTCTCCCGCCTTCTGAGCCTTCTTCAAAGCCTCAACTCCTTCGCGGCGGACATTCCTGACGGCCACCTTTGCATTCTCACCTGCAGCTTTGGCCTTCTTGATCAGGTCCTTGCGTCTCTCCTCTGTAAGCGGAGGTATGGGGCAACGGATAATCTCACCATTGTTCTGGGGAGTGAAACCGAGATTGGCGGCCATGATGGCCTTCTCAATCGCAGAGATCAGACTCCTTTCCCAAGGCTGGATGGTAATGGTCCTGGCATCGGGAACACTGATGGAAGCCACCTGGGAAACCGGTGTATCGGTCCCATAGTAGTTGACAGTCACATTATTGAGGATGGAAGGATTGGCCTTGCCCACCCTGTAAGTCTTGAGGTCTTCCTCAAGGAAACTGACGGTGTCACCCATTTTGGTTTCGACACCCTTCAGAATCTCTTTGGCTTTCTCTGTTAACATATTTCTAAAAAATTACTTATGAACCAATGTACCGACTTTTTCTCCGTCAAGGATCTTCTTCAGGGCACCGGGAGCATCGATATCGAATACGATAATCGGCATGTTCCCGTCATTGCACAGGGCGTAGGCCGTCTGGTCAAGTACCCTAAGTTCTTTTGCCATCGCTTCGGAGAACGTAATGTCCTCATATTTCACGGCATCGGGGACCTTTTTGGGGTCGGCGGTGTAGACGCCGTCAACTTTCGTGCCTTTCAGCATGACGTCAGCCCTAATCTCGAGAGCCCTGAGCGCTGCACCTGAATCCGTGGTAAAGAACGGATTGCCAGTGCCACCGGCGATAAGGGCGACTCCACCGTTCTCAAGGACCTTCACAGCATTGTCGCGGTTGTAATAACGGACAAAAGGTTCCATGGGAGTTGCTGTAAAGACCTCTGCATGGACTCCTTCATCTTCTATAAACTGGCTGAGCGCCAACGAGTTGATTACCGTTGCAAGCATACCCATACGGTCTCCTCCGACACGGTCGAAACCCTTGTCGAGTCCCTGGAGGCCACGGAATATGTTGCCACCTCCGTTGACTACACCAATCTGGAGACCGGCCTTTGCGGCCTGGGCGATTTCCCTTGCATATTTTCTCAGATATTCCGGCTCCAACCCCTTTCCTTCGGGCCCGCCGAGAATCTCGCCGCTGAGTTTAAGCAGAACTCTCTTGTACATTTGAACGAATTTTGCCAAAAATAGTGATTTTTGATCTAAACTGGAAGAATTCAATAGGTAAACGAACAGTCAAAGTCCTTCCCGCCTGCTCCGATCCTGAAAGTGTGGACTTCGCGTTTGCCGGGCTTCACCGCCATGACATCCACGCAGAGGTTCGTCTTATAGTCATAGAAAGCATGTGTGGTGCCCGGAAGCATCAGATCCGGGACGACCCAGCCGTAGCCTTGTGAAATGAAATAGTTGACACCCTGCTCCTTAACGTACATGTTGACATGGGCATCGCCGGTGAACATACCTATCAGGGTACCCTTCTTGGCATAGGCAGAAAGGATGTCCATCACATGCTGGTTGCTGGCCAGAGTCTCCTCAGTAGGTGCCGAGTTCGTCCACCTTCCGAGGGGATGGGGCATGTAGTGCGCAAGGACCATAACCGGAAGGTCGGCGGGAGTGCTGTCGAGCAGTTCCTGAAGCCAGGTCATCTGTTCGTCATCGAAGAGGTAGTAGGAACCGTTCTGCGTCCCGGTGCCCTGACTGTTAAGGAATATGACCCTGATGCCTTTGCCAGGCACATCGTACCAACCATAAGTCTTGCCGGGAGTGAGGTGCAGGTTCTCCCCTGCCCTCTCCTGCCAAGGTTTCTGGAAAAAGCCTGCCAAGTCATCATCAGTGAAATACTTACCTTCTCCAGCGTCCCAGTCATGGTTTCCTGGGGTATATAACCAGACTCCATCATACTTGTCCATCTGGGCCCTGGTGTTGTTGACGATCTCCATGGCATAGGCGGAACTCTCCGTGGCAGGGTACGCATTGAGACCGATGTCTCCGAAATTAACCATGAAGTCGGCTCCGAAAGCCTCTGCTGCAGTCACTGCATGTCCGATGTGCTTGTAAGTAAACCTGCCTGAAGTGTGGACGTCGGTTACTATTGGGAAACAAAGAACCGTGTCGTCTCCTTTCCATTCTGCGAACCTCGCATAAGCTTCATTTATCTGAGGCAGGACGAAGTCGGTCTTGTCCGTAGCGAGGTCCTCATCCCTGAGCAGATGGTCATTGATCTCCCTCCACGGTATGGTAGGGGTCATATACAGGAAGTTTATCGACTGACCCTTGTCGCAGTCGAAATATTCAAGTCTGAGGTTATGCTTGCCCTTTGTAAGCCTCTTGGTTGCTATCTTGGTGATCGGGCCGTGTGCCCCGTCGTTGTCATACAAGAGCTCGCCATCAACATACAACTTGGAGCCATCGTCAGTCGAAGCCTTGAAGGTATAGTCCTCTTCTTTCCTGACTTTCAAGGTGGTTTCCATCAGGAGTGCATAGTGGTTCAAGGTTTCGTCGATGTCCACCAGGTCGAAATTGTTCTTGACTCCCACAATGTCCGGATCTCCCAACTTGGAGAAATCTGGCAACTGCCTCTCAGGCCAGTCGAGATAGAGCTTGTAATTCACAACTGGATCCTTCTCTATTGTACAGGCGGAAAGAATCAGTAAGGCCGCAAAAATAAAAAGCCTGGTTTTCATATTATTTGATTGATTCAATCAATAAATATAGTGAGAAATACCAGAAATCGGTGAAAAAATCTCCGTATATTAGTAGCATGAAGAGATTCTATATCGGGGTTTCGATCCTCCTTTCCTTTTCCGCAGCCATAGCGGCACAGAATCCTATATTCCTTTCCAGGGCATACAATTCGGACCCGCAGGCCCGCGTCTGGACCGTTCCCGGAGAGTCATCCCCGAGACTATTCGTCTATGGTTCAAGCGATGATGACCCTTCTTACTATTGCTCCAGGCACTATGATGTCTTCTCCACCGAAGACATGATCCACTGGACAGGAGGAAGGTCTTTCAGTTCATCCGAAGTTCCCTACAACGACGAGATGCTTTATGCTCCTGACTGCATCGAGAAGGATGGGAAGTACTACCTATTCTATTCTCAGAGCGGAAGCGGAAGCGTTGAAGGCACGGCTGTCAGTGACAGTCCTTACGGACCATTCAGGGATGGAAGACCGCTTGAAGGAGCAGGACAGATCGATCCTTCGGTGTTCATCGACGATGACGGCCAAGCCTGGCTGTTCTGGGGACAGTTCAGTGCAAAGTGTGCCAGGCTCAACCCCGACATGAGGAGTATCGACCCATCTACGATAAAGGACGGGATCATAACTGAAAAAGAGCATCATTTCCACGAAGGTATCCAGGCTTTCAAGCACAATGGAACATATTACCTGGTCTTCGCCGACATCAGCAGGCGCGGGATGCCAACCTGCCTGGGATATGCCACCTCGAACAAGGTCACGGGGCCGTACAAGTACCGTGGGGTAATCATAGACAATTACGGTTGTGACCCTGCCGTCTGGAACAACCACGGTTCTGTCGTCCGCTTCAAAGACAAATGGTACGTCTTTTATCACCGTTCCACCTGCGGGACAGTGACCATGAGGAACAGTTGCGCGGAACCTATAGAGATCCTCCCTGACGGATCCATTCCGGAAGTGGCAATGACATCTACCGGAGCCGGTCTGCCCCTCGATCCCTACCTCCAGCTTGGAAAGGATCCGGTTGCCGGAAGGGCCTGCCTTCTTCACGGGCACGTCAGGATCGACAGGAACAGCCTTCTGGACGGGATACGGGACAACGACATGGCGGCATGGAAGGATTTCGATTTCAAGCAGGCTCCCAGGAAGATGCTGATCTCCGTCTGTCCGAAAGCCGGAGGAACGATTAATGTGTACTCTGAATATCTTTACGGCCACGTGCTGGCATCTTTCGATGTCCCCCCTGGAGACGGGAAATCATTCATTACCCTAGAGGCAAAGGTCGAGGAAGACCTCACAGGTGTCCTGCCTATCAGGATGCGCTTTCAGGGTGAAACTGACAAGGACCTTTTCGTCCTCGGAGGATTCAGTTTTTCGAAATAATAGTCTTTGGATATGAAAAGAATAGTCCTTATCCTTTTGGCAGTTGCATGGGTCGCAACTTCCCCTTCCGGAGCACAGGAAGTGAATTACGACGAAAGCAAGGTCGGACCTTATGTGTTGGAAGACCCTCTGGTCTTTGCAAACGGCAAGAAGGTCAGGTCAAAGGCAGACTGGGAGCTCAGGCGTTCAGAAATCCTGGACATTTTCCAGAGCGAGATGTACGGTCGCATGCCCGGAAAACCAGAAGCCCTTGTCCTCGAGACTATTGAAGAAGGCAAGACCATGGCTGGGACCGCCCTGCGCCGTCAGGTGAGGATGTGGTTCAAGGCAGACAAGAGCGGCCCGTCAGTGGATTGGCTCATCATCACTCCGGCACGCGCAAAAGGGCCGGTTCCCACTGTAATCCTGCTCAATTACGAAGGGAACCACACTGTCCTGCCGGATCCTGAGATTATCGTTCCGGATGCATGGATGAGGGCTAAATATGGTTTCAAGGCGGACCCGAATGCTCGTGGAATACTTTCTGATCCAAGTTCTATAACGAGGCTCCCTGCCGACCTGCTGGTAGCCAGGGGTTATGCCCTTGTCACCGCCTGTTACGCCGAGCTTTCCCCGGATCCCGAGTCGGGAGACAAAGGTCCTGACGGAAGGCCCCTGCAGGAGGAATTCGCCTACACACGCTTGTTCTCTCTCTGGGGGGACAGGGATCCTTCAAGGACAGACAACACCACAGCTCTTGCGGCATGGGGTTGGGGCCTGATGAGGGGAATGGACATGATCGAAAGGGACCCTGCCCTTGACGAAGGGAAAGTGCTTCTGACAGGTTATTCAAGACTTGGCAAGGCTGCCCTTGTAGCCGGGGCATTCGACGAAAGATTCCCCGTTGTGGTACCGAACCAGACCGGAGGCGGAGGCGTCCCCCTTGCAAAACGGAACTTCGGGGAAACCATCACTACCGAAATGAGGAGTTTCACCCACTGGTACTGCAAGGCATATTCACGCTATGCCGGTCATGAGGACATCATGCCCTTCGACCAGCATCTCTTCCTGACCTGCATTGCCCCCAGGGCCCTCCTGGTGGAAGGTTTCGACCAACCTTGGTTTGACACAAAGGGAGAATTCCTCTCGGTCCAGGCCGCCAGTCCGGTCTGGGAGTTCCTTGGAAAACCTGGCCTGCCGAAGGTTTCATGGCCAGATGACTATGACACAAAAGCCATAGGTCCGGTCCTCGGATATGTCCGAAGGGACCTGGACCATGGCATTTCAATGATAGACTGGGTCTGGATGCTCGATTTTGCCGACAGGCAGTTCGGGCTATAAGCCCTTGAACGGGCGGAAAGGTTTCCCTCCCGCTATTATTTCCTGCTTGGCCTCGTCGAAAGTGACCTTTTCTCCGGTCCTTGCAGCGGCGTTGGCCATCATAGTGGCAATAGAATGGTTGTAACCAGCCTGGACAGGAGCATTGGTCTCCTTGCGGCTCAGGACACATTCCATCCAGTTACGCATGTGAAGGCTGGTCATGGGATCACCTCCCATGTTAGCTGCCGTGTCAACCTTTACCGAAGGAAGCTTGAAGGTTTCGAGAAGATTTGCCTCCATGCCCATGTCGGCAGCATCTTTTGCGGAAAGGCCACCGGCTGAAGTCACCTCATTGGTGTCCAGGTTAAGGGTACCTCCGTTGGAGAAATAGAGTTCCTTGACTCCGCCGGCAGAATTGGTGAAACGTGAGGTATAAAGGACTTGGAAGCCCTCGTCACTCCCCTCCGGACCATAATCCATGACAGCGGTCATGGTGTCGAAATTACGCCTTCCATCCCTCCAGAGATAGATTCCTCCGTTAGCTGCTACGCTACGTGGATGGTTAAGCCCGGTGAACCAGTGGACAGTGTCGATCTGATGGGACATCCACTGCCCGGGAATACCTGAGGAGTAAGGCCAGAAGAGTCTGTATTCCAAATACTTCCTTGGATCCCACGGTTCATAGGGACGGTTGCACAGGAAGCGCTTCCAGTCGGTGTCCTCTTCGCGGCATTCTGCCACAAGGGCGGGACGGCGCCAGCGTCCGGGCTGGTTGACATTCCAGGTCATCTCCACCATGGTTATCGGTCCGAACTTACCAGAACGGATATATTCATAAGCCGCCTGGTAATTGGGTGCTGAACGGCGTTGGGAACCGATCTGGATGATCCTGTTGGATGCCTTTGCGATCTTGAGAGCACGGCGGGCGTCTTCCATCGTTTCCGCGAAGGGCTTCTCGCAATAGGCGTCGCAACCGGCCTCCACGGCCTCAACCAGATGGGTGGCATGCTGGAAGTCTGCGGTAGAGATAATGACAGCGTCACATATTCCAGCAGCGTAGAGTTCCTCATTGTTGCGGAAGAGTTTCACATCCATGCCATACTTGCTCTTGAAGAACTGTGCAGCTTCCTCGCGACGGCGTTTCCAGATGTCGGAAACGGCGACGATCTCGAAGCCGAGTTCCTTAGCATGGTTCATGAACGAAGGGATGAGCGAACCGCGGCAACGGTCCGAGAATCCCACGATTCCGACCTTTACGATGTCGTTGGCATTCTTCGCCCTTGCATAAATCTTGGAATCAAGGGCCAGGCCACCCAGCATCAGGCCTCCGGTGCCGATCAGGCTGGTCTTGATGAATTCCCTCCTTGTCTGCATAAGTAATTGGTTTTTTAGTGTTTATTTTACTGAATTAATCTGTTCTTTCATGGTCTTCACTGCTACGGGCAGCTGGGTCTCGATGTCCTTCCAACCGCACTCGATAGAGATGCGTCCGGTGTAATGGATTTCCTTCAGGGCCATGTAGTAAGGAGTGAAATCATCTCCTTTTGCTCCCGGCGGCGTCCTTTCCTCCTTTTCGGCAATATGGCAGTGGACCAACTTGTCGGCATTCTCTATTATCGATTCAGGAGCCTCTCCGACCCTGGCCATGTGGAAGAAGTCGGCGATGACACAGATGTTGGGACTGCCCGCCTGTCTGGCAATGACGGCACCCTCACTGACAGTATTGATGAAATTGGTCTCCGAATGCTGGAGAGGCTCAATCGCAACTGTAACCCCATATTTCTCCGCGGTGGGAGCTATTCCTTTCAACAGGGCAAGAAACTGTTTTTCAGCCTCTTCCCTGGAAAAACCTTCTGGGATTGAACGCGAACCGCTGCTCCCGAGGACCAGAACCTTTATCCCGATGTCAGCGGCTCTCCTAATTGCCGTCTCTGAATATTTGATAGCGCGCTCAGTTTCCGCCTGAGGTCCTACCACCTTGATGGAGCCGGGGAAATATCCATTGGCGGAATAGATGGGAAGGGCTCCTGCCAAGGCTTCACGATTTGCAGTGAAAACCGAATCATCGCTCTCAGGGCAGAGGAAAGAACTGACGTTTGCCTCGAGATAGTCAAGGCCGCATTTCTGGGCGGCTTCGGCCCAGCCGGTTCCACAAATGCCGATGTGTTCGTCAAGGCTGAAAACATATTTTTCTCCGCAAGCCTGAATAAGGCATAATGCCGTGGCCAAGAATAAGAAGGCAAAAGTATTTCGCATGGGTCAGAACAACTTTGGAATATTACAAATATAACACAAAAAACAAAAATTCGTACCTTTGGTTCATGATGTCCAAAAAGAGACTCCTTGCCCGACTGAGGGCTTTCACAATCTGGCAGAAACTCGGCTTCATGCCATGGTCGAAACGCAAATCAAAATCCCGTAAAGGGGACTTTTATAAGGGGGCTTTCGACAGCATCCCTTTCCTTAACGATGATGCCAAGCGTACTTTCGTCCATCTGCTGTTACGCCCGGGCTACATGATAAGGGATTACATCAATGGCCAGCATGAACGATATCTTGCTCCTTTGACTTCCCTGATCATCTTCTATGCTTTCTTTGCCCTTGTTTCATCAATAGTCAATCCGGATTTTTCCAAGTACAATAAAACATCAGGGAATCTTGGTAATGAAACTACTATAGAAAAGACAATTGAAGACTCGGATGAAGATTTGGATGAAGACTCAGAAACGGTAGAACCATCCGACTCGCTTGGGCCAAGCAAGTCTGAAGTGGTAGTTAGAAAGGTTATAAAAGTGGCTGATTTCTATAATCTGCTAAGATTGGACAAGCACCCGGAACTGGTGGACAGCCCTGCCAAAGCCTCGCTGGCTGCATTCGAGAGTTCCATGAGAAGCCAGGGAATCCACTTGTTCCTGACCAATTTCCTGTTCCTTTGGTTAGCAATGTGCCTTGCCTTGAGAAAGAAGGGAATGGGGATATCCGCCTGTGCAGCCGCTGCAGCCTATGTCCTTTGCCAATTCTGTTTCTTCATGTTTTTCTCCTTGTTCCTTTCGGGGAATAAAGGAGAAATAGGCGTCGGGTTGATGGGACTGCTGCTAATGTTGGACTACAGCCAGTTGTTCGACTTGAACTGGAAAAAGAGCCTGAGGCTCACGATAAAGACCGGACTCTACTACCTACTCGCGGCAACGGTCTTGCTGATCCTTTCAGCTGGCATCATCTATCTTGCCGTCTCGGTGACCTGATTTCCATTCCGAGCATAGCGAGTTCAGGGAGTCTGAGCGGTACGCCCCTCAGTTAATGGAAGAGCCCAAGGGCACAAAAAAAAGCACCGCAGGCTGCGGTGCTTTTTCTGTGCCCAAAGCCGGGCTCGAACCGGCACGTCTTTGAAGGACATTGGATTTTGAGTCCAACGCGTCTACCAATTCCGCCATTCGGGCATGGAAAACGTGGGATTGCAAAGATATTCACTTTCCTTCAAAAAGCAAAAAATTGACAGAAATTCTACTTATATTTGTGAGATAGATAGCATAATTAGAATAATCCTAAAAAACGAATAACATGAGACTAGAAGGAAGACGCGAAAGCACCAATGTCGAAGACCGCAGAGGAATGAGCGGTGGAGCAATTGCCGGTGGCATCGGCGGTGGAGCCCTGATCATCGCACTCATTGTCATGCTCCTTGGAGGAGACCCCACATCGGTATTACAGAATGCAGGAACACAGACAATCCCGCAGAACTCAGAGGTTACATTCAGCCAGGAGGAACAGGAACTGGCATCCTTCGCCAAGAAGATCCTTGCCGGAACAGAGGACGTCTGGACCGCCCAGTTCGCCAAGTACGGCTACCAGTACCAGCCTCCAAAGATGGTTCTCTACACCGGAGTGACTTCCTCTGGTTGCGGAACCGCAAATTCCCAGGTAGGTCCTTTCTACTGCTCTGCAGACCAGACCGTTTACATCGACCTCAGTTTCTTCACCAACATGAAGCGGCAGATCGGCGCTGACGGTGACCTTGCGTACGCATATGTTATTGCACATGAGGTCGGTCACCATGTCCAGTACCTTCTCGGGACCCTGGACAAGGCCCATCAGATCATGAACAGGTCCAGCAAGACCATAGCCAACCAGTACAGCGTAAGGCTTGAACTCCAGGCTGACTACTACGCCGGAGTCTGGGCCAACAACGACAATGCCAGGTATCGTTCCCTGGAGGCCGGAGACATCGAGAAGGCCCTCAACTGCGCCGCCAAGATCGGTGACGACTACCTCCAGAAGAAATCACAGGGATATGTCGTTTCGGATTCCTTCACACACGGTACGGCACAGCAGCGCTACAATTGGTTGAAGAAGGGAATGACCTACGGTGACATCGAACACGGAGACTCCTTCTCCCCCGACTACAACAGACTTTAGGAAATGAGGCATTTCTCTTTACCAAAGGACGGCGGCCTGATCGAGGAAAAACTCCCGAGAGGCATCCTCCATTCACACGAAAGGATCACCACTGAAATATTCGATGACGCTTTAACTGGCAGCGAAAAAGTTGGGGAAATCGTAATTCAGGCCATCCGTGACCATGATAATACTTCTCCTTCCAAGCCATTCAAACTTGGACTCACTACCGGTGTGACCCCCGTAACACTTTACAGGTGGCTGGCTTCAAAGTACCAGGAGGGAGCAGTTTCATTCTCCAACGTGGAAGTTTTCTCCATCGATGAATATTACCCTTGCAGCAAGGACTCGGCACAAAGCCGCAACAACAGGCTACACCGGGAATTCATCGACCTTGTTGACATCCGTCCTGAGAACATCCACATTCCTGACGGCACAGTCCCCCAGGAAAAGGTGTCCGACTACTGTATAGAGTTCGACAAGATCGCCCGTGGATTAGACCTTCTGGTGATCGGTGTCGGAGAAGGAGGACAGGTTGGATTCAACGATGCAGGTGCTTCGGAGAAGAGCTCCACCCGTACCGTCCCCCTTTCTTACCAGTCCAGGAAGATCCAGGCCAGGAATTTCAATGGCGACATCTCAGTGACACCCAAGTCTGCAATCACAGTGGGCATCGGTACCATAATGAGTGCCAAGAGGATAATCCTCATGGCCTGGGGTGAGGACAAGGCTGGGATAGTAAGCAGGATAGTTGAAAAAGAAATAGATCCTTCCTGCCCTGCATCTTTCCTCCAAAAGCATGACAACATCTCTTTCTACACCGACGAGATGTCCGCCTCTATGCTGACCAGGAAGGTTGCTCCCTGGCTCGTGGGTCCATGCCAGTGGACTCCGAAACTTGTCAGGAAAGCAGTAGCCTGGCTATGTGAAACGGTTGGAAAGCCGATCCTGAAGTTAACCCAGAAAGACTACCTGGAGAATTCCCTCGGAGAGCTCCTGGACCTTTACGGTCCTTATGACAAGGTCAATATAGACGTTTTCAATGAGTTCCAGCACACCATAACAGGCTGGCCAGGAGGGAAACCCAATGCAGACGACACTACAAGGCCGGTAAAGTCAGTCCCGTTCCCTAAGAAGGTGTTGATCTTCTCACCCCACCCGGATGATGACGTTATCTCGATGGGTGGCACATTCATCCGCCTTGTCCACCAGGGACACGACGTCCATGTGGCCTATGAGACCTCTGGTGACCTTGCCGTCCACGACGACGTGGTCCTCCAGCACATGGATGCAGCCAGCCAACTCGGATTCGGCGAAAGGTTTGACGAGGTAAAATACATCATCAACACCAAGAAACCAGGAGAACCGGAGCCCAAGGAACTGCTCGCCCTGAAGGCTGCAATCCGAAGGAGCGAAGCACGCGGAGCCGTGAGGAGTTTCGGGCTGGATGCAGAAACGAACGTCCACTTCCTCAACCTGCCATTCTATGAATCCGGAGGAGTGACAAAACTTCCCGCAACACAGACTGACCTCAACATCATAAAAGACCTTATCTACAGGCTGAGACCTGACCAGATCTACATGGCAGGCGACCTGGCGGATCCTCACGGAACCCATAGGGTTTGTACGGAAGCCGCCCTAGAGGCCATCGAACAACTGAAAGAAGAAGGTAACGACTGGCTCGAAAACACCACCATCTGGCTCTACAGGGGCGCATGGATGGAGTGGGAGCTCTGGAGGGTTGACATGGCAGTGCCACTCAGTCCCGACGAGTTGATCGAGAAACGTCATGCCATATTCCGTCACCTTTCCCAGAAGGACATCGTTCCTTTCCCCGGTGACGATCCCAGGGAGTTCTGGCAGAGGGCCGAAGAGAGGACTCAGAACACAGCCAAATTGTACGACAACCTTGGAATGGCTGAATATCAAGCCATCGAAGTATTTTTAAGATTAAAATAAACGGAGATCATGAGAGTTATTATCAGAGATTCGAAGAAGGAGGCCTCCATCTGGGCGGCCCATTATATCGCAAATGCAATCAAGGCCAAGGCAGAAGTCACCGATGCCCCTTTCGTCCTGGGACTTCCGACCGGATCCACCCCTATGGACACCTATGCTGAGCTGGCCAAGATGTGCGAGGCGGGAGAAGTCTCGTTCAAGAATGTGATTACCTTCAATATGGATGAATATGTCGGGATTCCTGAGAAGCATCCTGAAAGCTATCACAGCTTCATGTACAGGAACCTGTTCGACAAGATAGACATCCCTGCCGGCAACATCCACATCCTCAACGGCAACGCCCCCGACCTTGACAAAGAGTGCGAAGACTATGAGATGGCTATCCTCGATGCCGGCGGAATCGACCTCTTCCTCGGAGGAGTCGGTGAAGACGGCCACCTTGCCTTCAACGAACCCTTCTCATCCCTCAATTCCAGGACAAGGGTGGTCACCCTGACACAGGACACCATCGAAGTCAATTCCCGCTTCTTCGGAGGAGACACCAGCCAGGTTCCGAAGAGAGCCATGACAGTGGGTGTGGAAACAGTCTGCAGCGCAAACGAAGTCCTGATCCTTGCATTCGGAAGCAAGAAGGCAAGGGTTGTCGCCCAGGCTGTGGAAGGACCTGTATCACACTACGTGACCCTCTC
>JAEEGI010006385.1_pt1 | contig 26657 bp, 20 predicted proteins | sample 8958751 | NCBI WGS metagenome assembly JAEEGI01 (sample SAMN16246545, study PRJNA631951) | gut metagenome | biome: gut microbiome; feature: rumen; material: KS-attached | host: Bos | place: Iran: Karaj | collected 2018-10 | reverse complement strand
TGTCCGGCATGGACGCCTATCTGTCCCCGGAGATGCAGCCAACCGGTGAAGCCATCGGTTACGATAAGCTTCTGCACCGCGCTGCTTACAAGGCACTCATCGCTTCCGGTCTTCGTCTGAAGAGTTACGGCACGGTTCTCGTAAGCGTTGCCGATGAGGATAAAGAGGAGACGCTTCCTCTTATTAAACGGTTCTATGACATGGGCTTCAATATCGAGGCAACGTCGCTGACCGGTGAGGTATTGAAGGAGCACGGAATCCGTACGAGAATCCGCCACAAGCCAAGCGAGGGCAGCGAGGAAGTACTTAATTCCATCCGCGCCGGCTATGTCAGCTACGTTATCAACACGCGTGCCATCTTCTCCGGTGTACACTACGGCGACGGCGTCGCAATCCGCCGCGTGGCGGCCCAGAACAACGTCCCGTTACTGACTTCGCTTGATACCGTACGCCTTGTGCTGCAGGTGCTTGAGGAAGTGACCATGCGGGTTTCCACAATTGATGCAGAATAACCTGCTGCCGTCCGGTTTGTCCGGGCGGCAGTTTTCTTTAAAAAATTTTTCAAAATACCTATTGACATAGTAGGTTAATGGTGATATTATGCAGTTGTTCTTTGTGCTAACGAAGAAACGAAATCACCATCGGAGGAAATGAGATGAATACCACAGCGAACAAGCAGCTGATCGTCATGTGTTGTCGAATGCAGTATTCCCGGACATACAGTAATGTCGGGGCGTTCGACTGTGCGTCTTCGTCCTTGTGATGTAATAAGAATACATCTGCGCTGTATGACCGGGAGCCTCATTGAGAGCTCCTTTTTTTGTGTCGGGAGTTCTCTGGGGAACTCCCTTTTTCTATGCAAATTTTGAAGAAAGGACGTGAGGAAAATGGTTGACGCCGGGCGAATCACCGAGGAATTCCGAAGGCTTGTGAGTTTCGATGCTCCGTCTTATGAAGAACGTGAGATTGCCGGATACCTGAAAAAGAAGTTAAAGTCGTTAGGGCTTTCGATAACCGAAGATGCAGCTGCGAAGGAACTTCGAAAAGAAGACCAAAGCCGTAGGAATACCGCATCCAACATTTACGCGAAGCTTCCCGGTACGAAGGTCGGTGAACCGGTTCTGTTCTCCGCTCACTTAGATACGGTGAGCCCGGGAATCGGGAAGAAGGCAATCGTCAGACCGGACGGAACCATTACTTCTGCAGGCGATACGGTACTCGGGGCGGACGATGTGTCCGGGTTAACGGCAATCTTAGAAGCGCTTACGGTAATCCGGGAACAAAACCTGCCGCATCCTGATATTGAAATCCTGCTGACCGTAGCGGAAGAACCGTATTGCTCGGGAAGCCGGTTTATCGAATATGAAAGACTTACCGCTAAAAGAGGATACGTGCTCGACCTTACCGGACCGATCGGTACCGCGGCGATCAAGGCACCTTCCATTCTTTCCGTGGAAGCCGTTGTCAAAGGACAGGCGGCACATGCGGGATTTGAACCGGAGAAAGGAATCAACGCGCTGACGATTACAGCCACCGCATTGACGAAGATCCGGGCAGGCCGCGTCCGAAAGGACCTTACGGTGAATTTCGGAACGATTCAGGGAGGAACCGGAAAGAATATCGTTCCGGCCGAGGTCATTACGAGAGGGGAGATTCGTTCGACGAACGGAAGGCTGGCCCTTACGGAAGCGGAACGGATCCGGAAGGTTTTCACGGAAGCGGCGGAATCATATCACGGAACGGTGCAGGTTTTCATTACCGAACATGTCCGCGCATATTCCGTTCCGAAGCAGACGAAGACGGTGCGAATGTATCGGAAAGCCGTTTCGGAGGCGCTTCGATGTACCACGCCGGAATGCATTGTTACCTACGGCGGCAGCGATGCAAACCGGCTGAACGAACACGGAATTGAAACCATCGTCGTGGCATGCGGGATGCAGAATTGCCATAGTACACACGAGTCTACTACTGTAGAAGATTTAACCCGGGCAGCAAGCATCGTGCTTGCGCTTATGACACAATAAGAATTATTGAATTACAATCGGAGGATATTTCAAATGAGTAAGGTTTTCAGAAAAACACAATTATTGATTTCCATTTTATTGATTGCCGTTTTGGCATTTACTGCCTGCGGCGTTACCAACAGCGTTGCGGAAGAGGAGAAGAAAGCAGAGGGCTCAAACAACGGTGAGCAGCAGAACAATCAGGGAAGCGGCGAAACGAAGAAAGAAATCGTTCCGTTAAGCGTTTCCTACCCGGCCGGTAACATCCGCGTGACCATCAATATTCTTGCACTGAAGAAAGGATTTTTCAGTGAAGAGGGCGTTACCGTAAATCCGGTAGCCATCGGCGGAAATGACGCGCTTACGGCCATCAATGAAGACAACGGGGCACTTGATATTCTGACCGCCGGTTTCGTTGCCGACGTACAGTCCATCGGTGCAGGCTATGACCTCACATTTATCGCGGGAACCGCAGTGGAAGGCGGCGCAGTTATCACGAAGAAAGGGAATGCCTCCAAGTATAAAGGAACCGATAAGGTTCTCAACATTGAAGCCGTAACGAATGCGAAGCTCGGTTTTTCGAGAAATGAGGCGGCATGGATTATCACAAGACAGTATCTTTTGGATAACGGCGTAAGCGCCGATGTGATTAACGCAATCGTTGATGAGAAGACCGGAAATGTTTCCTACTATGCGGATTCCACCGTAACCGCGCAGGCCGTTCAGAAAGGCGAGGTTGATCTCGGATTCCTTCCGATGGAATTTGCCCTGCTTTACGCAGATGCATATGACCTTGAGATTGTAACGCCGGCCGGAGATCTTTCCCCGAATTATGTATGCTGCCGTGAAGTTACCAGTAAGAAGCGTTTCGACGAAAAGTACGCCTCCTTCGTGGCATACGAGACAGCAAGAATCCGCGCATTTGAGTATTACAAGAAAGGCGAGACCGACGAAAGCATCCGTAAGGAAGTCGTTCAGATTGTTGCCGACTACTCCGGCAAAGAGCCTGATTACGTAGAAACCTATCTGTACGGCGGTGTCACGAAGTTTGCGGTTGACCCGAATACGGAAGGCATTAAGAAATATGTGAAGGCTGCATACAACTCCGGCGTGTTCACCGGTAACGCAGTGGACTTCGGAACCTACGACATCACGCAGAATGTCAACACTTCCGCTTACAAGGAAGCGCTGGACACGCTGATTGCAAAGAACCCCGACAACGCATTCTACAAGAGCCTTTTGGAACAGTTTAACGGGGCAAATGCGAAGTAACACCAAAGCAGACTAACACAGACAAGGTGGCAGATATGGGAAGAATCTATGAAAACATTTTGGAACTGGTCGGAAACACACCGCTTCTTCATCTGAATAAAATCGAGGAAGAGACCGGTGTAAAGGCTAAGATTTACGCGAAAGCCGAGGGTTTCAATCCCGGCGGAAGCGTAAAAGACCGGGCGGCACTCCATATGATTGAGTCGGCGGAGGCTGAGGGGAAACTGAAACCGGGCGGAACGATCGTCGAAGGGACCTCCGGGAATACGGGAATCGGAATTGCGATGGTTTCCGCAGTGAAAGGCTACCGGGCAAGAATCTGTATGGCCGAAGGCACCAGCAGGGAAAAAATCAAGATTCTTCAGGGATACGGCGCGAAAGTCGAACTGACGCCGAAGTCGAACGGATTCGGCGGAGGCGGCAGAAAGGCCGTGGAACTGGCAGAGTCGATTCCCGGCGCATTCCGGCCGGCGCAGGGGGAAAACCCGCATCATCCGGAAACCCATTATCTGACCACAGGTCCCGAAATCTGGAACGCCCTCAGGGGAAAGGTTGACATTTTCGTAGCCACGGTCGGAACGAGCGGAACCTCGGGCGGAATCGCAAGGTTTCTCAGAGAGAAGAATCCGGACGTCAAAATATACGGGGTTGAGCCGAAGAGCTGTCCCGTTCTGAACGGAGGCGAGCCGGGGCCGCATAAGATTCAGGGAATCGGCGGAGGTGTGATATGCCCCATCACCGACCTGACGCTTTACGATAAAATCCTTCTCTGCAGCGACGAAGATGCTTACCGGTACGCAAGGCTCTGCCCGAAGAAGGAAGGCCTGTTAATCGGCATCAGTGCCGGAGCAGCCCTCTGGGCGGCCGTGGAAATCGGAAAGCAGGAAGAGAACAAAGGAAAGAACCTCGTAGTTCTGTTCCCGGACGGCGGAAATAAATACTTATCAAGTGACTTATATGAATAAAAGGAGAAAACTACCATGAGTGATACATATAAAGCAATCGATATCGGAAGCGCATGCGACCTTAGTTTCGCAAGAAAAGCAGCAAAGAAGAAAGCACCTTACACGGATGCGGAGGCAGAACAGCACGCAAGAGAAGTCGGAGCGAAGCCGAGACCGAAGGAAACCATCAGCGAGATTGACGAGCGCGGTGCATTCATCCGTCAGCCGAATGCTTTTATAAAGCCTTTCGGCGAAAAGGAAGGAGAGTTTAAGGCAGAGGCAAACCGGTTCGGTATCTACTGGGCGCACGGATGCCACTGGTCCAACCGTCCCGTCATTGTAAGAGATATTCTCGGACTTGACAAAGTGATTGCCGAGGTGCATACGACGCATTCCGGAGAGACGAACGTATACGGACACGGATTTGCCGATTATCCGGATCACAAGGACCCGCTCGCCGGAGCCTATTTCCTGAGTGAATTTTATCAGAACGCGAATCCGGAATACAAGGGACGCGCAACGACGCCCACATTTGTCGACCTCAAAGAAAAGAAAGCGGTGAATAACGATTATCATCGTCTGTCAAACTATATCGAGGTACAGTTCAGAAAGTTCCAGCCGGTTGACGCACCGGACCTTTACCCGAAGAAGTACCGGAAGGAAATCGACGAGTTCAATGACTGGCTGTTCCCGCATATCAATAACGGGCACTACCGCATGGCGTTCTGCCAGTCCTGGGAAGCATACGAAGAAGCCTATGAGGATTTCTTTGAATCCCTTGAGAAACTGGATCAGAGACTTTCTGAAAACCGGTTCCTGTTCGGTGATTACATTACCGATTCGGATGTCCGTCTTTATGTGACGCTGGTCCGTTGGGAGACAAGTTACTATCGGAATGTCGGACCGATTAAGAAACGCATCACCGAGTACCCGAACATCTGGGGTTACGTGAAGGATCTGTTCAGTCTGCCGGTATTCCGCCGCTACACCTTCTTCGAATTCCCGAAGGAAGGCGGTCAGGAGCTCTTTAGAAGCTATGCCTACCGGATTGCTCCGCAGGTTCCCTATGAGAAGCTTTGGGAAACCGACGGAGAGCGGAAGAAACTGAGCGCAACACCCGATGAAGTATATCTGAGACACCCTGCCGGTGAGACGGCGGAGGACTATCAGTCGGAGATTTCGACAACCATTTGGAATTCTCCGAGCTGGGAGGACAGAAATCCGAAGAACGGCGTTCTTCCTCAGGATGCAAGCATCAACCCGATCTCCTCGAAACTGAGGGATTGATTTACGGAGGCTGTTATGAAAAAAGCGGAAAGCATTACGGAACTGATCGGCAATACGCCGCTGCTTCGGTTAAACCGTTATCGTGAGGCGAAAGGACTCGTCGCGGATATTCTCGCAAAGTTGGAGTGGTTTAATCCTGCCGGAAGCTTAAAGGACCGTGTCGCCTGGTACATGATTAAAGAAGCGGAAGCAAAAGGACTTTTGAAACCGGATTCTGTGATCATTGAACCCACCAGCGGAAATACCGGAATCGGACTGGCAGCAGTCGCGGCGGCGCACGGGTACCGCACGATTATCGTGATGCCCGATACGATGAGCACGGAACGAAGGAATGTCCTTAAGGCGTATGGAGCCGAGATTGTTCTGACGGACGGAAAGAACGGAATGAAGGCGGCAATTGCAAAGGCGAAGGAGCTGGCGGAAGCGATTCCGCACAGCTTCATCCCGGGGCAGTTTACCAACGCCGCAAATCCGAGGTCGCATTATGAGACAACGGGGCCGGAAATCTGGAAGGACAGCGGACGGCATGTGGACATTTTCGTTGCAGGCGTCGGAACCGGAGGAACGCTTTCCGGAGCAGGCAGATATCTGAAGGAAGTAAATCCGAATCTCCGTGTCGTCGCGGTGGAACCGAAGGACTCCCCAATGCTTTCGGAAGGAAGAGCGGGAGCGCACCAGCTGCAGGGACTCGGGGCCGGATTTATCCCTTATACGCTCGATACGGAAATCTATGACGAAGTCATTACGGTTACGACCGACCAGGCGATTACGGCATCGAATGAACTCGGACGAATCGAGGGAACGCTTGCCGGAATCTCCTCGGGGGCCGCGCTTTATGCAGCAGAGCAACTTGCGAAAAGGCCGGAAAACAAAGGCAAAGTCATTGCCGTCATATTCCCGGACAGCGGGGAGCGGTACCTTTCGACGGCTCTTTATGAAGTTTGAAGATAAAACAGTACGAAAGACAGGATGAGAGAATGGAAGCAGCAGACAATCAAGCTAAAATTGAAATCAAAGACGTGTCCTTCGATTACGTGGACAAGAAATCGAGTTTCGGAGCACTTCACAACGTGAGTCTTTCGATTCGCGAGGGAGAGTTCATCTGTATCCTCGGCGCGTCCGGATGCGGCAAGACGACACTTTTAAGCCTGCTTTCGGGACTGAATAAACCGAAGAACGGAGAAGTGCTTCTTGACGGGAAACCGATTAAGGGACCGGGCATCGACCGGGCGGTCGTATTCCAGCAGTACTCGCTGTTTCCGTGGCTGACGGTAAAGGGCAATGTTCTCTTCGGCATCCGGCAAAGCGGACGCCGTCTCAGAAGGAAGGAACGGAACGAAATCGCCGATTCGCTGATTGAAAAGGTCGGACTTGCAAGCGCAAAGGATCGTTATCCGAGCCAGCTGTCCGGCGGTATGCAGCAGCGTGTAGCCGTTGCGAGAGCACTGGCACTTGAGTCGGATGTGCTTCTTCTTGACGAGCCGTTCGGCGCCATCGACCCGAAACTGCGTTTGGAGTTGCAGGAGCTTGTTTCCAAGCTCGTTTCGGATTTTAAGAAAACGGTTGTCTTCATTACACACGATATCGACGAAGCGATTCTTCTTGCGGATCGGATTGTGGTCATGGAACCGGGTGCCATCAAGAGCATCCATAAAGTCAGACTTCCGCACCCGAGAGTGCGTGAGGAACTGTCCGGAACCGAGGAATACGAACGGCTCCACAGACAGCTGATTACGGCATTCTATGATCAGGTGGAAGACCGGATTGACGCGGGGGTAACGCTATGAAAAAATTCTTTAAACTGGAAAAAGGAATGTACGTCGAGCTTGGTATTGCAACGCTTCTTCTGATTGCAAATATCATCCTGACGCTTACATTTCCCTATTACTCCATTCATAAAAGATATTACGAGAGCAACGCTTACATCGTGGTTTTGGTCGGGTCGTATGCCATTTACCTGTTTTACCTGTTTCTTACCAAGAAGAAAAGCACAAATGATATCGCGGTTGTTCTGTACGGATTCTTCGCTCTTTGGGAGGTTTCCTATAAACTCGGATGGATTCACAACGACCTGCTGATTCCGTCGCCGGAAGGCCTGTTCCATGTGTTCATTGAGAAACGCCCGGAAATCGTGAAGGACGTTATCGGTTCCGTGCAGCTTCTGTTCTGGGGATTCCTTCTTGCGGCAACGCTCGGGACAGTTCTCGGGCTTCTGGCGGGCTGGATTCCGAGAGTCCGCGAAGTGCTCCTTCCGGTATCGAACGTCATCACGCTGATTCCGCCGCTGATGTTCTCCGCATACATGATCATGCTGTTAAAGACCTTCCGTCAGGCAGCCATCGCGGTAATCTTCTTCGCGGTATTCTGGCCGACATTTCAGGGAACGGTTATGCGTGTCGGGCAGATTGACCGGAAAGTCATCGAAGCCGCCCGGACGATGGGTGTCGGCACGCTGGGGATGCTCGGAAAAGTCATCTTTCCATACTGCCTGCCGGGAATCATCGGCAGCATCTCAAAGAGCCTCCGCGGCGCTTTCATGTGCCTGTCCGGAGCGGAAATGTTGGGAATTAACCTAGGAATCGGTTTCTTCATCGAAAAATACAAAAGCTTCGCGGATTTCCGCTGCGTACTTGCCGGCATCGTAACGGTCGGTTTCATCACGACCGTCATCGATTTGTTGGTGAATAAGATTGAGCGCTTTGTAATCAAATGGGAAAAATAACAGGAGGAAAACCAATGGATGTCTACAGAGTGACAGGCAGTTCACCCGCCTGGCAGAGACTTGCATACAACCACATCCGGATTGACGCGTTCTGCGTCGGCCAGAACATCCCGGTGGAACTGGAGTTCCGCGGGGACGGAACAGAGGAAGATTTCCGGGGAATCCTCGTTGTGGAAGATCATAAACCGGTTGCGGGACTCCGCATTGCCTTTCCGAGACCGGATGTCGCCAAGATTGAAAGAGTCTGCACGGTTCGTGAGAAGCAGAAGGGCGGATACGGCAGAGTCATGATTGAAGCGGCCGAGAAATGGATTGCCGAGGAAGGCATCTCGCATGTCGTGATATCCAGTCAGGATCGCGCGCAGGGCTTCTACGAGAAATGCGGTTACACGCTGAACCCGAATGTGTCGGCTCATGAATACGACGCACCGAAAAAGGAAACCGCTCAGCCTAAGCAGGTCGAAAGACCGGTGGATTTTCATCCCGACTTCATCTGCGTTTTGGTGGAAAAATACCTTCCGACGGACAATAAGGCGAAGAAGGAAGGTACCCTGCGGGACTGTCTTAACGACGCTTCCGAAAAGGAAAGCGTCCTCAAAGAAAAGACATTGGAAAAGAATCCTGCGGATGCCGCGGAGACGGATACCGTCGGATTTGCCACAAGGTGCATCTACGGAAACGGAATTCGTCCGAAGGCGGATGTGACCGGGGCAATCAGCTTTCCCATCTATCAGACGGCAACATACGCACACCCCGAAGTCGGAGCGAGTACGGGCTTTGATTACTCCCGGCTGCAGAATCCGACCAGGGCACAGTTAGAGCAGGTGGTGGCATCTCTTGAAGGCGGGGTTGATGCTTTGGCATTTTCCTCCGGTATGGCTGCGATTACCGCCGTGATGGAATTGTTCCGGCCGGGAGACCACATTCTTGCGGATGCCGATTTGTACGGCGGAAGCATCCGGCTGTTTCATAACGTCAGCGAGAAGAACGGCATAGAAATTACGCATCTGAATACGGACGAGGAAGATCCGAAGAAGCTGATTAGGAGCAATACGAAAGCAATCTTCCTTGAGAGTCCGACCAATCCGATGATGCATGTGACGGATATCCGTAAGATTGCAAAAATTGCGAAGGAACACAACCTGCTGCTGATTGTCGACAACACGTTCCTGTCACCGTATTTTCAAAACCCGCTGTCGCTCGGCGCGGACATCGTCATACACAGCGGAACGAAATACCTCGGCGGACACAACGACACGCTTGCCGGATTTGTCGTGGTCGGAAGCAAAGAACTATCGGACCGGTTCCGCTTTCTCATTAAAACCATCGGATCGGGGCTGGCGCCTTTTGACAGCTGGCTGATCTTAAGGGGCATCAAGACCCTTCCGCTCCGCATGGAGAAGGCGCAGGCAAATGCGAAGGCAATCGTCGAATGGCTGCTTAAAAATCCCGCAGTCACAAAGGTTTACTATCCGGGAATTCCCGGGACGAAAGCCTACGAAACCTGTAAGAAGCAGGCAAGCGGGTTCGGGGCGATGCTTACTTTTGAAGTAACGGACAGCGGACTGGCAAAACACATCCTTAAGAATACAAGAAGGATTCCGTTTGCCGAAAGCCTCGGCGGGGTAGAGACGCTTCTTACCTATCCGCTGACGCAGACGCATGCGGATGTCCCCGAGGAAGTAAGACTTCAAAACGGTATTACCGACCGTGTGCTTAGGCTTTCTGCGGGAATCGAAGACGTCCGGGATTTAATCTCGGATCTTAAGCAGGCTTTTGACTCCTATAAAGCATAAGGAATGCCCGGAAAGAAAAGGAAAGGAGGGATAGGATGGAGAAGGAACGGAATCTGAATTTTGACGAAATCATCGACCGAAGAAACACAGACAGTTTGAAATTCGATTTTGCGGTGCGCCGGGGAAAGCCTGCGGATATTCTTCCGCTTTGGGTGGCCGATATGGATTTTCGCACTTCGAGTTTCGTCCTTCGTGCAATCAAAGAGCGGACGGAGCACGGTATATTCGGTTATACCGAAGCCGGGGAATCGTATTATGAAGCCGTCTCCGAATGGATGGAGAAGCACCATGATCTTAAAGTGAACAGAGAGTGGGTGCTTGTGACGCCGGGTGTCGTATTTGCCCTTGCCATGGCGGTAAAGGCATACACCGAGCCGGGAGACGCAATCCTGATTGAACAGCCGGTATACTATCCGATTTCCGAGGTCATTACGGACAACGGACGGAAGGCGGTCAGCAGCAATCTTGTCCTTTCGAGAAACGGAGTCTATCGGATGGACTTTGCGGACATCGAGGAAAAGATTCGCGAACATCATATCAAACTGTTTATTCTCTGCAGTCCCCACAATCCCGTCGGACGTGTCTGGACGCTTGAGGAGCTGAAGGAACTGGCGGATATCTGCGTACGGAACAAAGTCATTCTTCTGAGCGATGAAATCCATGAGGATTTCGTCTACCCGGGACACACGCATCATACGATTCTTAACGTGGATGAACGGCTTAAGGACTACAGCGTTACCTGTACTTCGCCGAGCAAAACCTTCAACCTTGCCGGACTTCAGATATCAAATATTATCATTCCGAACCGGGACCTTCGAAGACGCTTCCGAAAGCAGATTGATGCAGCCGGTTTCAGTCAGCAGAATACGCTCGGACTGACCGCGTGCGAAGCGGCGTACCGGCACGGAGAGGAGTGGTACCAAGGCGTCATGGAATATCTCCGCGCGAATCTTTCGTTTTTGAAACAATACCTGTGTCTCAATTTTCCTGAGGTAAATGTCATCGAGCCGGAGGGGACTTATCTTGTATGGCTTGATTTGAGAAAACTTGGGCTGAGTGATCGGGAGTTAGAGGATAGAATCGTTCATACCGCGAAACTCTGGCTGGACGGAGGAGCCATCTTCGGTCCGACCGGAGCAGGATTCCAGCGAATTAATATCGCAACGGGCAGAAGCGTTCTTAAGGAAGCGCTTGACCGGCTTTGCAGGATTCGGGAGTGAGTCCTCCTTTGAGATAGAAAAGCGGCGGATCCGAAAGGGATCCGCCGTTGTGCTTAAAAAACCGTTATTCCTTCGGAATCAAATCCGAGAGGTGCTTATTGTAGAAGAAATCGTGCTGAAGTTTATCATATTCCTGCCATAAGGGAAGCGTCTCACAGGAACCTCTTCTGGGACAGTTGAAATTGTCTTTGGCAAGGCAGATAACCGGTGAGAGCGTACCCTCCATCAATTCGAGCACTTCGCCGATGTTGTATTCTTCCGGTCTGCGGCTCAGTATATAGCCGCCGCCTTTGCCGCTGGCACCGGTCAGAAAACCGGCGGTTACAAGCTCCTTCACGATGATTTCGAGATACTTCTTGGAAATCCCCTGACGCTCGGCAATGTCTTTAAGCGGAATAAAACGGTCGCCGCCCTGTTCAGCCAGATCGAGCAATACACGGATTGCGTAGCGTCCCTTCGTGGAAATCATTTCATTTCACCTCCCATAGTAGATGCGATTTGCATCGCTTTTGCCTATTATACCACAGGGTAAGTAGGTAATACAAGAGGAAAATGAAATAAAAACCTATTGACACGGTAGGTAAATGGGTATATAATCTGCCTGAGAAGAAACCGGGGAGTGAAAGCGTGCTCCCAAGGGAGATCCGGGAGCCGAAAATCGCTCCCGACAAGACATCTGACGAAGGAGATTATCCTATGATATATGCGGACAATGCCGCTACGACACGTATGAGCGACGCGGCGATTCAGACCATGATAACACTGTCCGGGGAGTGTTACGGCAACGCTTCCAGTCTTTACAGCATCGGGCAGAGAGCAAAGGAAGTACTTGAGCAGGCACGTGCGGATGTGGCAGCCGTCATCAACGCCGAACCGAGAGAGATTACATTTACCTCCGGAGGAAGCGAAGCGGACAACCAGGCCATCCGTTCCGCCGCCGAACTCGGGAAACTTAAGGGAAAGAAGCATATTATTTCGAGCGCATTTGAGCATCATGCAGTATTGCATACGCTTTCGAAACTCGAGAAGGAAGGCTTTACGGTAACGCTGCTTCCGGTTCACGAAGACGGACTGGTCCGCCCGGAGGAACTTGCCGAAGCAATCCGGGAGGACACCTGTCTTGTAACGATTATGTATGCGAACAACGAGATCGGAACAATCCAGCCGATTCGCGAACTCGGCGCAATCTGCCGGGAGCGTAACGTGCTGTTCCATACGGATGCGGTACAGGCAATCGGACATATATCCGTTGATGTGGTACGTGATAACATCGATATGCTTTCGGCGTCGGCACACAAGTTCCACGGACCGAAGGGCACCGGTTTTCTGTACGCAAAGAAGGGAATCCGCCTTACAAGCCTGATTGAAGGAGGCGCCCAGGAGCGCGGTAAGCGGGCCGGCACCGAGAATGTTCCGGCAATTGCAGCAACCGCAACAGCGCTTAAGGAAGCAGCCGCAACGCTAGAGGAGCGTGCGGAGGCGACCGCGAAGAAACGGGACCGTCTGATTGCCGGGCTTTCGCAGATTTCGCATTCAGCGTTGAACGGGGATTCGAAGAAACGCCTTCCTTCCAACGTGAATTTCTGTTTCGAGGGAATTGAAGGCGAATCGCTTCTTCTGCTTCTTGATGACCGCGGGATTATGGCTTCCTCGGGAAGCGCCTGTACTTCCGGGTCACTTGACCCGAGCCATGTGCTTCTTGCAATAGGACGCGTGCATGATGTGGCTCACGGTTCGCTGCGCCTGAGTATCGGCGATGACATCACCGATGAGGAAGTGGACTGCATTGTGAAGAATGTTGGTGAAGTCGTTTCTTATCTCCGGGGATTCTCCCCGATTTGGAGAGATCTCACGTCCGGGAAAAAGCCGTTCATTCTGTAAAAGGGGTGTGGCATTTTCCGAAGAAGAAACGGATTAAAAACGGTTGAACTCATAGTTGACATATGCACAGGAGGATGATAATATGGCACTTTATAGTGAGAAAGTTATGGATCATTTCAGAAACCCGCGGAATGTCGGAGTCATTGAGGATGCGGACGGCATCGGTGAAGTCGGAAACGCCAAATGCGGTGACATCATGAAGATGTACCTGAAGATTGATGATGAAACCATTACGGACGTCAAATTCGAAACGTTCGGCTGCGGAAGCGCAATCGCTTCGAGTTCGATGGCAACCGAAATGATTAAGGGAAAGCCGGTCGCGGAAGCGATGCAGCTTACCAATAAGGCAGTAGCGGAAGCTTTGGACGGGCTTCCGGATTATAAAATGCACTGTTCGGTTTTGGCGGAGGAAGCCATCCGATCGGCAATCGAAGATTATGAAAGAAAGAAGAGAGGGGAACCCTCTTTAACGGTGAAAGAAAATGTCGAAAGTGAAGACAGCTGATTTACATTATTCCTTAAGAGAAAGCAACCGGATCCTCTGGATTGCGGTTACCGGCCTGTTCATGGCAATGAACATCGCACTCGCCACGCTCGGAGTTCCGGTTCCGGGCGGACATCTGTACCTTTGCGACGTGGTAATCTGCATCGCCTCGATGTTACTTGACCCGCTCGGCGCATTTGCCGTCGGCGGAATCGGATCCTTCATCGGAGATTACCTGTTCTACCAGCCCCCGATGTTTGTATCGCTCGTGACGCACGGTCTGCAGGCAATTGTGATTTCGCTTCTTGTCGGGTTCTACCGGACCGGAAAGAAACCGAAATTCCTCCGTTCCCTCACGGCACTTCTGATCGGAGCGGTTATCATGGTAGTAGGCTACACGCTCGGAAAGATTTTCGTGTACAGCACCCTTGAGTACGCAATCATGAAACTGCCGTATGAGATCGCGCAGGCACTGATCGGTGTGACAGTCGCCCTGGTTGTGTGCTATAAAGGCCGGCTGTTCGGACTGTTCCGCAGGGAAACCGAGCAGAAATAAAAGAGCAGAAGTAAACAGAGTATATGGAATATAAGCCGTATAGCGGCGGTTATGAAGAAAAAGGTCAACCCGTGGGGCTGACCTTTTTATGTGCTTCCGCGGGGAAAGGTTTTGGATTTGAAAGCCCCTAAAAGGAAGCTTCAAATATGATCCGAAGAACCAATACGAAAAAAACGAAAAAAATTATTAAAAACCTATTGACATAGTAGGCGAATAGTGTTAATATGACACCAACATCAATCGAGAACACCGAAACGAAACAGTTCGGAGTTCAGAAAGGAGAGCACAATGAACGCGGTTATCACTTCCAATACTTCATACATGTGGTGTTGTCGAATGCTTAACTCCCGGGCACAGAAATTGGCCGGTGCGTTCGATTGCGCTTCCGAACATACCGAAGAACGATGTTGACACATTGTTATGATGCCTAGCCCGGGAGATTCGAATAGAAGCCCGGGTTTATTTTTTGCCCGGATGGAAGCAAAGAAAACTAAAACAAACCTGACAATCAAAGGAGATTAATACAATGAGCAACTATCGTTTTGAAACACTTCAGTTACATGTAGGACAGGAACAGGCAGACCCCGCTACCGATTCGAGAGCGGTTCCGATTTACCAGACGGCAGCTTATGTATTCCATAACGCCAAGCACGCGGCAGACCGTTTCGGTCTTGCGGACGCCGGCAACATTTACGGACGTCTGACGAACAGCACACAGGGCGTTCTGGAAGAGAGAGTCGCTGCTCTTGAAGGCGGCAGCGCAGCGCTTGCCGTAGCATCCGGTGCAGCAGCAATCACGTACGCGATTGAAGCTCTTGCAGCAAACGGCGGCCACATCGTTGCACAGAAGACCATCTACGGCGGAACCTTCAACCTTCTCGAGCATACGCTTCCGCTTTACAACATTTCGGCGACCTTCGTTAACACGAGAAATCTGAAAGAAGTGGAAGATGCCATTCAGGCTGACACAAGAGCGATTTTCATTGAGACGCTCGGCAATCCGAACAGCGATCTCCCGGATGTAGACGCCATCGCGGAAATCGCACATCGTCACGGACTTCCGCTCGTTGTAGATAACACATTCGGAACTCCTTTCCTGTTCCGTCCGATTGAGCACGGTGCAGACGTCGTAGTTCATTCCGCAACGAAATTCCTCGGCGGTCACGGAACGACGCTCGGCGGCATTATCGTAGAAAGCGGAAAGTTCAACTGGGCTGCAAGCGGCAAGTACCCGAACATTGCGGCTCCGAACCCGAGCTACCACGGCGTATCATTTTACGATGCAGTCGGCCCTGCCGCTTTTGTAACCTACATCCGTGCGATTTTGCTTCGCGACACCGGTGCGGCGATTTCTCCGTTCAACGCATTCCTGCTTCTGCAGGGCATTGAGACGCTTTCCCTTCGTGTGGAGCGCCACGTGGAGAATACGAAGAGGGTTGTGGAGTACCTGAGCCATCATCCGCAGGTAGTGAAGGTGAATCACCCTTCCGTTGCGGATCATCCGGACCATGCGCTTTATCAGAAGTACTTCCCGAACGGCGGCGGCTCGATCTTCACATTTGACATCCGCGGCGGACAGAAGGAAGCATGGGCATTTATCGATGCGCTGAAGATCTTCTCCCTGCTCGCAAACGTTGCGGACGTTAAGAGCCTTGTCATTCATCCGGCTTCGACGACGCACTCCCAGCTTTCCGATGAGGAACTTACGGATGCCGGAATCAGCCGGAGCACCATCCGCCTTTCCATCGGTACCGAGCATGTGGACGATCTGATTGCAGATCTTGAAAACGGTTTCACTGCGGCAGCGAATGCATAACGGAAAGGATAAGAATACGGTATGAATGCGAAACGGAATCGTTTCTTTCGCGGTGTACGAAGTATGTGTTGACACGCTATCTTGTTGACGAAGCGGGGAAACCGCGATAGAATAGAGCAAAGAATCGGAAAATATGACACGCATTGTGTCAACACATAAATTAAATCGGAGGATTTTTATCATGGCTAACATTTACAAAGGAACATTAGGACTGATCGGAAACACCCCTCTTGTTGAGGTTACGAACATTGAGAAGGACCTCGGTCTGAAGGCGACCGTGCTCGTAAAACTGGAGTACTTCAATCCCGCGGGAAGCGTAAAGGACCGTATCGCAAAAGCAATGATTGAGGATGCAGAAGAGAAAGGTCTTCTGCATGAAGGCAGCGTTATTATCGAGCCTACATCCGGCAACACCGGAATCGGTCTTGCAGCAATCGCAGCAGCCAAGGGATATCGCATTATCCTGACGATGCCCGAGACGATGAGCGTGGAACGCAGAAACATCCTTAAGGCTTACGGCGCAGAGCTTGTTCTGACCGAAGGCGCTAAGGGCATGAAGGGTGCCATCGCAAAGGCAGAAGAGCTGGCAGCAGAGATTCCCGGCAGCTTCATTCCCGGACAGTTTGTGAATCCCGCAAACCCGGCAATCCATCGCGCTACGACCGGTCCCGAGATCTGGAAGGACACCGACGGCAAAGTGGACATCTTCATTGCAGGCGTAGGTACCGGCGGAACGGTTACCGGAACCGGTGAGTACTTAAAGAGCCAGAACCCGAATATCAAGGTTGTTGCTCTTGAGCCGAACGATTCTCCGGTACTTTCCGAAGGACATGCGGGCGCACACAAGATTCAGGGAATCGGCGCAGGTTTCGTTCCGGATGTTTTGAACACCAAGGTTTATGACGAAGTATTCCGCGCCAAGAACGAAGACGCATTCGCTACCGCGAAGTATCTTGCAAAGAAGGAAGGCATCTCGGTAGGTATCTCCTCCGGAGCAGCTCTTTACGGCGCAATCGAACTCGCAAAGCGTCCCGAGAACGCAGGCAAGGTTATCGTTGCACTGCTTCCCGACAGCGGTGACCGTTACTACTCGACGGCACTGTTCACAGAGTAAGAAAGCTTCACTCCGGCGGCAATGACTGCCGGGGAATCAGAATAACCATATTACACCCCTCTATATAGTTAGTAAACAAAAATACCGTCGCTCATGCGACGGTATTTTTGTGCAGTGGATGGATAAAACTATGCAAAGTAGGCGAAAACAAACGCGGTGATCGAATTCCAGTAGATGGCGATCTCGTTGGTTGAGAAGGAACCGATGTCGTCGAGGTGGCAGTAAAGCGGGGGCGTACCTACCGGGATGGAAGCCTTGGCGGGCTCATCCACGGGATGAGCATTGGCTCCGCCGGAAACAAGCCCCGGATAAGGATCGTCGATGCCGTCGCTCGCGGTCGGGCGGTTGTGAGGGTTCTTAAAGGCGCCTGCCCCCTGGCCGGTTACGTAGCTTCGATCAAGCGGGTTTCTGCCGAGCAGATAATGCACATTTTCTTCGGCGGCAGTCGCGTAGGCGGGGTTACCGGACAGAAGCGTCGAAACAATCAGCGCAGCCGAGCAGTCCATCACGGTCATGTTGCTGCCCCAGCCGAATGCATCAAGCGGCATCGCCATGCGGTAACCGTTCTGCGAGGAGATGGCAAGCAATTTGTCCGAACGCTCGAGAAAAGCCTTACGGAACTTATCGGTAAGCTCGTCCGGGAACAGTTCCGGAGGAGCGAAGAGAATGCAAAGTCCGGCAAAACCTCCGACTAAGAACCAGCCGAGCGTCGTCTTGTCAATATCGTCCGTTACAAGTTTCTTTAATTCGTCGAGGTCTTTGGGGTCTTTTGTGAGACGGTAGGTCTCCGCAAGCATCCACATCCGTTCATCCGAGTCGGAGCGGTCTCCGTACCAGCCGGTCATATTCCCCGGAGGATTCCGGTAGCCGGTGTGCTCCGGATGCTCATACAGATAATCCCTTGCCCGAAGGGCCGCTTCCTTTAATGTTGCGGCAAATGCCACATCATACGGCTCATAGATCCGTGACGCAAGCGCGCATACAGCCGCGAAATCGGCCGTTGCCATGGAAGACATCTGATACAGATATAACTGGGCGGTATCTTCCTCCGGCATCATAAAGTCGGAGAACCGTTCGGTGGTCAGTTTATGGGAGACGCTTCCGTCTTCAAACTGCACCTTAAGAAGCCACTCCAGTTCAAACCGGCACTCGTTCAGAATGTCCGGAACGCCGTTTCCGCTTTCGGGAATGTTAAGGGCGGGACATTTGGCGGGGAAAAGTTCGAAAGCATAGAGCAGATGTCCGACGGCAACTGCGCCCGGAGATACATAGCGGCCGTAGTCGCCCGCGTCGTGCCAGCCGCCCGTGATCGGGGGCAGAACAGCTCCGTCCGTGTAGCGGATTACACTTCCGTCATGGCAGCTCTTATGGTGATAAGGGCCGGCAAATTCCTCCGTTAATTCCATGCCGCAACGCATGTAATAGAACATCCGCAGGATGTCATGCAGCGGGCTTGCGAAAGGATTCGATGAGATCTCGAATGTCTCGGAACGCGGATTACAGGAGTAGTATTCGATAAAATAACGCCCTTCCGTCTTTACCTGGCTAAAATCGGCTATCCAGAGGGTATCTTCCGAGTAAGAATCCTTCCCGAACTTGGAAACAGTCAACTCTACTCGTGTAGTTTCGTCGGCATTTACGAGGTAAAATGCGCCCTGCGGTTTCTCCGGGGATGCTATCATGGCATATTTCGGGGAACCGGTCCGGTAGCCGACCTGGTTTACGTGAATCTTCATACAGATTTTTCCTCCCAATTAACAAAAAACGCTTCTCCGTACGTTTTAACACCTTTTCGGTGTCGGGTAAAGAATAGCAGAGTATACGTCACTTGAACATAGATTTTTTTATCCTTTTCGCACGGCTTTTTGTTATTTCGGTCTTTTTTTTAATTATAGTGGAATTCACTCATTGAATGTGTTAAAATATTCGGTAATGGAGGTAGGAAGCGAATGATTAAGGCGAAACTTCAAATCCGAAAGGATTCCGTGCTTCCGTATGTGGCGGCAATTCTGGCATTTGTCTCAGGAGCGGTTCTGTTTCTGAACTGGAGAGCCGGCGGGACGGCATCGACCATGGTTATCGGGGCGCCGTTTGCAGGCGAAACGCTGACGGGAATCGGCTGGCTGGTTCAGGTAATCGGAACGGGGCTTCTGGGAATATTCCTGTTGGCACTCGCGAAGAAGTCACTGACGTCGCTTCTGATTCCGATCGGAGTATACTGTGTGGGACTTGTGCTCCAGTCGATGACGGACGGCAGCTATTGGATTTTCCTCGTATTCGCATTTCTCGTGGGCTGGTCCTTCTGGCTCGCGGCGAGCGGAGAAACCTACGCGACAAGACATCTGGCCGTCGCAATTGCAATTGCTTCCCTTGCGGCAACGCTTTTCCTTTGCGTTCCCGATGTGGTGAAGATGATCGAGAAGATCAGTTCGGGTTTTCAGACATTTTTGTGCTGGGTTTACACGGGGGCAGACGGCGCGGAGCATACGACCTGGAATATCGCTTATATAATACATGAAGTCACATTTCTCGCGGCAATCCTGCTGACGCTGTTTGCGACAACGCGGCAGTTCGTTGCGGAGGTGGATGATCAGTCCGATTCGAAAGAATCAGCAGGGGCTTCGGGTAACCGCAAGCCGAAGGAGGAGGCAGATATGAAAAAGCACAAGGCAAAGGCCGACGCGAAAGGACATCCGGAGGGGGCATCCGAGGATCCGTTTGAAGCCATGAAGAAGCTTTACAATAAGATGGATGATAAGACGGAGACCGAAGCAAAGGACAAGAAGGCGGAGACGCCGGTGTACCGCGATCCGGAGCCGGAGGTTGTTACGCCGAAGGCCGAGACGAAGACCGCCGCGGAGACCGTTGTGGATGCCGAGCCGGTGCTGACCGTTCCGGTGAGCGGCTCCCGTCTGCAGAAGTCATTAAAGGAGGAAATCGTTTACGACCGCGACCAGAAGCTTGAGCACCGGAACGTAATCCGCGTGTTCTCGGTAATCGGCATGGTTATCAGCTTCCTGATGCTGGTGGGGGGCGTGCTTCTTCTGACCGACGTGATCTCGCTGCAGTACAATTCCATCTGCGGCATCATGCTGATCGCCGTTGGTGTCGGACTGTTCTGCGTATTCGGAAACAACGTTACATATAAAGAATATTACATGAAGACCATTGTGACGGAACGCAAGGTTGTTCATGAGGAAAGCAACTGGGAAGAGGTTCTTGCGAACCGTCTCGAGGAAGACGAGAAGAGCATCGCAAGCCTGTCCGAGACATACGCCCGCATGACGGAGATGTACGCGAAGCTGTTAGAGTCCACCGCGGAACTTTCCAATCATGTAAAGGCACTTGGAATGAAGGCGCCGCAGCAGGCGCTTGAGGATTCCGGTATCGACCGCGCGGCGGCTTCTGATGAGACGACAACCGCTCCCGATCCGGAGGAGGAAATCCGCCGCATCCGCGAAGAGCTTCGTGCTATGGATGAGGCCGAGAAGCGTGAAGAGGAAGAACGCGCCGCACGTGAGGCACAGGCCCGTGAACAGGCGCTTGCAGAGCAGGCAGCAAGAGAGCGCGAAGCAGCTGAGGCTGCCCGCCTCGCCGAGGAAGCAAGACTTGCCGAGGAAGCCCGCATTGAGGCTGAGGCAGCGGCACTTGCCGAACAGGAAGCCGCACGGCTTGAAGAAGAGGCCCGCTTAGCAGAGGAAGCTAAGAAGGCTGAGGAAGCCTGGTTGGCTGAAGAGGCAAGACTTGCGGAAGAGGCTAAGGCTGCTGAAGAAGCCCGTTTGGCTGAGGAAGCAAGACTTGCTGAGGAAGCTAGAGCAGCAGAAGAAGCAAGGTTGGATGAAGAAGCTCGTTTAGCGGAAGAAGCTAAGGCCGCTGAAGAAGCCCGCCTGGCTGAAGAAGCAAAGGCTGCCGAGGAAGCGGCTGCAGAAGAGGCTGTAAGAGTTGCCGAAGAAACCCCTGCCAACGAGAATGCAGAGGAGTCTGTTGAGGCAGCAGCAGAAGAGAAATCCGACGCCGCTCATCCGATGGCGCATGCGTTCGGTGATCAGTATAATGAAGAAGAAGTTGCCAAGGCTTACCAGGAAGCACTCGCGGAAGGATTCCTTCCGGAAGATTTCGCTGAGAGTTTCCGTCCGAAGCCGGTGAAGGAAATCGACTATAACGATTTCAGCGGCATCATCGCCGAAGAGGAAGCTGCCCGCGCAGCGGCAAATGCTACGGCATCCGCTACGGAAGCAGAGACCGCCGAAGAAGCCGCCAAGGCGTTTACAGAAGCACCTGCTGAGGAAGTTGCTGAGGCAGTAGAAGCACCTGCTGAGGAAGTTGCTGAGGCAGTAGAAGAGGTTGCTGAGGAAGTAGCCGAAACTGCTGAAGAAGCTGCGGAAGAGGTTGCCGAGAACATCGAAGAAACTGCAGATACGGTTGAAGAAGCAACCGAGACTGTTGAAGAAGTTACTGAGACCGCTGAGGAAACCGTTGAGACGGCAGAAGAGGCGGCCATGGCATTTGCCGAGGCACCTTTTGAAGAGACTCTCGAGCAGGCGGAAGAGATTACCGAACAGGCAGAAGAGATTGCAAAACAGGCAGAAGAAGCCGTGGCTCCGGTACTCGAAGCAACGCCGTTCTCCGAAGATCTTTTCGCACCGGTATTCATCTCGAGCACTCCTGCTAAGGAAGAGCCCGTGAAGGAAACCTCCTTCGTGGAAGCTCCGATTGAATATGAAGCACCTGAGATTCCGGATGACCTTCCGATGGAAGAGGCTTCTGAAGAGCCTGTAATTGAGGAAGCAGTTGAAGAGGCGGCTGCTGAAGAGCCCGCAGTTGAAGAAGCAGTCGAAGAACCTGCGGCTGAAGAGGCTGAGCCGGAAGACGATTACATGTCATTTGAGGATTATCTGTACGGCCGTGAGGAGACTCCCGCCGAGGAGGAGCCCGCACCCGCAGAGCCGAATCCCGAAGATGTGATTTCTCCGGAAGAGGAAGAAGAAATCGGTCTCTACGGCAAGAAGCCGGTCAGCACCGAGCGTGAGATTCTGGAAGACTTCGTAATTCCGACGTTCCGCGGATTCGGATTTGATTCGGCGGATGAGCAGGAAGAAACCGAAGAGGATGACTACTACAATCCGAACGGATATAAAATGAAATCGTTCGGAAAGAAGACCGAGCCCGCCTGGATGAGCGAGGACGATGACGACGATGAATTCGGCCGGCCGGCAGTGCCTGTACAGGATTTGCCGTCGGGCGATACCTTTGATGAGCCGGACGATGAGGAAGAGACGGAAATCACAATCGATGAGCCCGAGCTTCCCGCGGAAGAGCCCGAGCTTCCCGCGGAAGAGCCCGAGAGCCTGATGGATGATGAGCCGGAACTTCCGATGGATGAAGAACCGGATCTGCCGATGGACGACGAGCCGGAGCTTCCGATGGATGAGGAACCGGATATCCCGATGGACGAAGAACCGGATCTGCCGATGGTTGACGAGCCCGACCTTCCGATGGAGGAAGAGGCCGAACTTCCGATGGAAGAAACGGAAGCTACTCCCGAGGCACCTGCACCGGTGAAAACGGACGACGATGACCGTCTTAAGAAGCTGAAAGAAAAGCTTGCGCAAATCCGCCAGAGAAACAGCGAGAAGTACGGAAACGAAGAGCCCGAAGGCGGCGAGGAAGATTTCTTCTAGAAGAATTTGAAAACGGGTATTTGAGTTGAAAAGGACCAAAAAGTCGAATCACTTTTTGGTCCTTATTTTTCTTTTGCTCGAAAGGGTTTGTGCTCATTTTTCGGGCTGAGATTTTTCCGATTCCCACGAAGAAAACAAATCCCCGTTCTTTGGTGGGTAAGAAAATCACAATCAAAAAAGGACCGCTGCATCAACGCAGCGGCCCTTGCGGTTCTATGTTCAATTCGAAATCAACAAAAACCGGAATAACCGGACTCCCGTATTAATTGAAATCCGTATAGATGGTATCCAGTTCGCCGTCGCCGGTGGTGTCGGTGAGAACGGTGTCGACCTCGCCGTCGCCGGTGGTGTCGAGAAGCACGGTGTCAATCTTGCCGTCGCCGGTGGTGTCCATCATGAAGGTGTCCACGTTGCCGTCGCCGGAGCGGTCGGATACGTAAACGGGATTCTCGTTGTTAATCTCAGGGTCGTCTTCGAAGATGTCCTCATCAGGATCGTCTTCCGTAAAGGTCTGCTCCTGAAAACGCTTCCGGTTAATCAGGCAAATCACGGCGTACGCGCCGGCAAGTACGGCGGCGATACCGCATATATATCCGATGAGTTTCTTCATAAGATTGTACCTCTTTCCGCGTGAATCACGCTTTTTGTGCGACAATTATAGCAAAAATAAGCGAAAAATGCAACGGATTTTCTTTTTTCCATTGCGCAAATCCTCTTCAGCGGATATAATAAATCTTACAGGCGTACCTTGGAAAAGGCGTGTCATTCGCCCGACGGTTGCGCGGAATTGGAGAGAGTGGAATGAAGAACACAAGATCTTGGACCGGAGTGGTATTATTTCTTTTAATTGCATTACTTTTGGGAATTCCTTCCATCAAGGATTACATTCAGCTGAAGTCCGCACCGGACATTTATGATCTGAAGGAAAGCGATTATAAAGAAGGAAAGATGGTTCGCGGCAAAGCGGACATGGTTTTGGACTATTACTGCTATGAGACCAATGACGGGAACGAAACGTACCGCTGGTACCTTGTTCCGAGCGAAGGCGACATGACATTGAAATATGTCGGCATTAAGGTAAATGCCAAGCTTTTCAACGATTACGAGGCTGTTTACAACAGCACCTGGGATTATCTTGACGGGATCACCGACAGCCTGACGAAGTCCATCTCGTTCCAGGGACGTCTTAAAAAGGTTGACGGCGAGATTGAGAAGAATCTGAACAACTACATCCGTGAGGCCGGTGCAACCGACCAGAAGGACGCATTTGTTCCTTATTACATCGAACTGAAGACGACGAAGGGCTCCATCACGAGCATGATCATCAGCGCCGTATGTCTCGGAATTGCGGTTGTGATTTTCGTTATCATGTTCCTTAAGTCGAAGAGCGATAAGAAGTTCGAGGCTACTGCACAGCAGATGCGTGAGAATCAGCCCTGGAACAACGGCGTATCGCTTGTGATTGACGATCAGGAACTGGACCGCATGGCATATGGGGGAAGCGTGATCAATAACAATCCGCAGGCGGATTCCGCGGATGCTCCTGCTGACAATAATCAGGATAACAACAACTTCTGATAGCATTTTCCGGAAATCAATCCGAACAACACCTTCTGATAATGAGGAATGATTCATGTATCAAATTCTAACGAAAACAGAACCTGCGGCCAATATCTTTACGATGGTCGTTCATGCTCCCCGGGTTGCGAAGAACTGCCTCCCGGGGCAGTTTATAATCCTTCGCGTTGACGAGGAAGGCGAGCGGATTCCGCTTACCATTTGCGATTATGACCGCGAGGCGGGCAATATTACGATTGTGTTCCAGATTGTCGGAGCTGCAAGTCTCAGACTGTCGAAGCTGAATGCCGGCGACAGCATCGCGGATTTCGTCGGACCGCTCGGAAAGCCGTCCGAATTCTGCGAGACGCCGATTGAAGAGCTTAGGCAGAAGAGCATCCTTTTCGTAGCCGGCGGTGTCGGTTCGGCACCGGTTTATCCGCAGGTAAAGTGGCTTAAGGAGCACGGAGTGGACTCTGAAGTCATCCTAGGCGCGAAGAACAAGGATTTCGTTATCTTAGAGGAAGAAATGCGTGCCTATGCCAAAGAAGTCCATGTGACGACCGACGACGGCTCCTACGGCCGCTCGGGAATGGTAACGAAGTGCATTGACGACCTGATTGCGGAAGGAAAGCACTATGACATCTGTGTCGCAATCGGTCCGATGATCATGATGAAATTCTGCTGCCTTACCACGAAGAAGTACGGCATCAAGACAGTCGTTTCCATGAACCCGATCATGGTCGACGGCACCGGTATGTGCGGCGCCTGCAGACTGATGGTTGACGGCAAGGTGAAATTTGCGTGTGTCGACGGTCCCGAATTTGACGGACACCTCGTGGATTTTGACCAGGCCATGAAGCGTTCCGCCCAGTATAAAACGGCGGAGGGACGCGCTTATCTCAGAGAACAGGAAGGCAATACTCATCACGGCGGATGCGGGAACTGCGGAGGAGAAGCATAATGGGAGATCCGATGAAGAAGGTACCGGTTCGCGAGCAGGATCCGAAGGTTCGCGCAACGAATTTCAAAGAGGTCTGCCTCGGATATAACGCAGAGGAGGCCGTAGAGGAAGCACAGCGCTGCATCGGCTGCAAGAAACCGATGTGCGTCGAGGGCTGTCCGGTCAGCATCCGGATTCCGGATTTTATCGCGCATGTGAAAACCGGAGATTTCAAGGGTGCTTATGAGGTAATCAGCGAGGCGAGCGCGCTTCCGTCCGTATGCGGACGTGTGTGCCCGCAGGAGAAGCAGTGCGAAGGCCGCTGCATAAGAGGAATTAAAGGAGAGGCCGTTTCCATCGGTAAGCTGGAACGTTTCGTCGGCGATACCGCAAGAGCAAACGGATGGGCCCCTTCTACAACAGTAGAACCAAATGGACACAAGGTTGCCGTAATCGGTTCAGGCCCTGCGGGACTGACCTGCGCGGGTGACCTTGCGAAGCTCGGCTACAGCGTGACGATATTCGAAGCGCTCCATCGTCCGGGCGGCGTTCTGGTCTACGGCATCCCGGAATTCCGTCTTCCGAAGGACGACGTCGTAATCCCGGAAATCGAGAATGTCAAGAAACTCGGTGTGACTATTGAGACCAATGTGATCGTCGGCCGTTCCATTACGATTGAACAGCTAATCGAGGACGAAGGGTATGAAGCCGTATTCGTCGGTTCCGGCGCGGGGCTTCCGAAATTTATGGGAATTCCCGGAGAGCAGGCGCTCGGCGTATTCTCGGCAAATGAATACCTCACCAGAAGCAATCTGATGAAAGCATTCCGCGAGGATTCCGATACGCCGATAATGCGTGCGCAGAAGGTTGTAGTCGTAGGCGGCGGCAACGTTGCCATGGACGCAGCGAGAACCGCGCTCCGTCTCGGTGCCGAGACGCATATCGTGTACAGAAGAAGCGAAGCCGAACTTCCGGCGCGTGCCGAGGAAGTGCACCACGCCAAGCAGGAGGGCATTCAGTTTGACCTGCTGTGCAATCCGGAAGAGATTCTCGTAGACGACAAAGGCTGGGTTTGCGGCGTACGCTGCATCCGCATGGAGCTCGGCGAGCCCGATGCTTCCGGAAGACGCAGCCCCGTAGAGATTCCGAACTCCCAGTTCGTCATCGATGCCGACATGGTGATCATGGCGCTCGGAACAAGCCCGAATCCTCTTCTTACAAGCACTACCGAAGGCATGGATGTGAATCGCCGCGGCGGTCTTATCATTAACGAAGAGTCCTGCATGACGACGAAGGACGGCGTCTTCGCAGGAGGCGATGCCGTAACCGGAGCCGCAACCGTAATCCTCGCCATGGGCGCGGGCAAAGCGGCAGCGAAGGG
>JAEEGI010006384.1_pt1 | contig 26657 bp, 26 predicted proteins | sample 8958751 | NCBI WGS metagenome assembly JAEEGI01 (sample SAMN16246545, study PRJNA631951) | gut metagenome | biome: gut microbiome; feature: rumen; material: KS-attached | host: Bos | place: Iran: Karaj | collected 2018-10 | reverse complement strand
AGATGAAGGATGAACTGAATAGGCGTATTATCACGATCGAAAACAAAAATAAGCAGCTGGAGACAACGGCTGAGAGTATGCGCCTGAGTATACTTGGTAAGGACTCCAAATCAAAGGATGATAAACCGCTTGAAGTGGTCAACACTTATGTCCGGGAAAATACATCAGAGCTTGTGGATCCGTTGGATGTTCAGAAGAAGGTTGAAGAGATTCAGGAGAGAAGAGCAAAGCTGCTATCTGAACTGGATACGCAGATTAAGGTATCCAATGCAACAACTCTTATAGAGATTTAAGGATAATTGCCTGCAACACGAAAACTCCATACCCGGTTTCCCTGTAACAGGGTTAAGTTACAGTATTCCAATACTGTAAATATTGGATGAGATTCAGAATAGTGCAGCGGATAGCACATCAGATCCAAAATCTGAAAGTCGCGGGTTCGAATCCCGTTTCTGAATCCCCTTGACGGGGATAAAGGCAGGTCGCGCCTATAGACGACCTCATACCTATCAGCAGTTTTGTATTTTAGGTAAACCATGAATTATTAATGGTTAATTGTAATCTCTTTAATACATGAATTAGAAACTGATAACCTTCTTTTAGACATAGTAATATGTTGAAATCCGTGAGCAAGGTTAGGGTGCTAAACCGGTTGACCCGGAGTTATCCTCATGGCTGTGTTGCAGGCTCTGTTCGACTCCTGTGTAATCAACGACATGATGAAAATGTTTGGACATTAAAAGATAGTGAAAGGAATAGAATCATGAGCAGAAAACTTGCAAGCATACAGAGAATATGGAAAATTGAACCGATTGAAGGAGCGGACAGAATAGAGTTGGCACACGTTCTTGGATGGCAGTGTGTAGTAAACAAGGGACAATTTCAGCCAATGGATCTGGCGGTGTATTTTGAGATAGACAGCTTCCTGCCGATTCGTCCGGAGTTTGAGTTTATGAGAGCATCCAGCTATCGGAAGACGGATATCATGGGAGAAGGATTTAGGCTACGGACTATGAAATTCCGGGGACAGATATCGCAAGGGCTGCTACTTCCCATCAATCAGTTTGCAGAGTTGCCTGTAGATATTGAACTCGGTGCGGATGTAACAGAGATCCTTGGAGTACGTAAGTGGGAAATCGTAGAGAAGGTGACTACCGGCGGAACTGTGATCGGAACACTTCCAATCGATGTGCCGCATACCGATGAGACCAGGGTTCAGGCTGAACCGGATCTGATCGGAGATTTTGCAGGCCTGGAGTATTACATCACTACAAAGATGGATGGTTCTTCTCATTCAGTATCCATAGATGAGGATGGCTTCCATGTGACCGGTCATAATTATGAGTACAAGGATGACGGTAAGAGTGCGTTTTATGATCTGGTTAAGCGTGAAGATATTGAGAACAAGATTCGGAAATACCATGAAGAGCAGGGATTACATTTGATGACCATACAGGGAGAACTATGTGCTCCCGGAATCCAGCAGAACAGACTAAAGTTGACAAGACCTGAGTGGTATGTGTTTACAATCCGCCTCGATGGAAAGAGAGTTGGTCTTCGTAAGATGCAGGAAATCTGTAACTCATTAGGATTAATGATGGTTCCGGTTGAAGAGGTTGGTATGAATCTGCCATCAAAGTATCCAACAGTGGAAGCATTACTTGAAAGGGCAGACGGAGAATACCCAAAAGGTGGAAAGAAGGAAGGCATTGTAATACGTCCAACGGAACCGGTATTTAATGAAAGGATCAGTGATGTTCTTTCCATGAAGGTTGTGAGCAACAAATACCTTTTGAAGAATGAGGGATAGTAAATGTGTTTTAAGCGAAAAAAGAGATTACCGGAGCGTACCTTAAACATATGGAACCGCCACGATTTTGCTATGGCAGGGCTTGGTGAAAAGAGTAGGATAATTGCGACGATCAAGCATTTCGGGAGGTGCCTGAAATGGAGCGGACAGAGGGTTGTCCGAGGGTATGCTGATTGTGATGTATGGAGTATGTTTTCATATTTGCAGGAACTGATGCCTGACATGCTCCGGCATTTGAAGGATAATCGCCATGGTTCACCGGGTTACCTTGGGGAGAATTATACAAATGAAGATGGGATCCTTGTGAATGATACCTGTCATGCCGAATGGGATAAAATACTCGATCGGATGATTTTTCTTTGGAGGGAAACCGATGAAGAAACCTGCTCCAAAAAGAATCCGTACGAAGATGAGTATATGAAAGCGTTCTCTGAATTTGATGAAAAGTACGGTTTTCTTGGCGAAAAGCTACAGACGAAAGTCGAACTGGAAGAAAACAAAAAACGCGGTGGCGGAGGAACAATCCATTTCATGGATGAAATACCTGAATACAAAGAAATCTATGGGAAGCATCGGGAAGAGGATGAAAAGCTTGAAAAATACAGGGAAGAATGCAAGGACGAGGCAATTGAAATGCTGAAGGAATATTTTTTTTCCTTGTGGGACTGATATTTGTAAGTTCAGGGGGTGTGATGTATGAGCAGAAAAGGTGAAGCGAAAAAAAGAAAAGCTGAAAGGCTAAGAAACAAAAAGCTGATAGATCGATATCCATGGATATCGCCTGTGAACTGGCATTGGAAGAGAATCCCAAACTATGACTTCACTATGTACGATGATGTTCCTAAGGGATGGAAAAGAGCTTTTGGCAAGATAATGCTTGAAGAATACAGAGAGGTCCTGATCAGATGTAATTATCTTGATAAATTCCAATGCATCCAGGTAAAGGAAAAATACGGAACACTGAGGTTATACTCGAATGCTGCACCGAAAGAAGTGTCAGATCTGGAATCTAAATATGATCATATTTCCGGTTATTTTTGTATCGAATGCGGTCGTATGAATGTACCGGTGCTTACCGGAGGATGGGTAGAACCATTGTGTGAAGATTGCTATAACAAGAGGATTGCAAGACAAAAAAGATGGCATGAAAAGGATCATCCGGACCGGGAGTTTAAGTATACGCCCTACAAGGATCTTAAGAAGGAAGAGCAGAAGCTTGACATGATCGCAGTATATAAACACTTTTCTGCAGATCGCGGAGATTATGAGGAAAAACGCGATTACTCGGATACCATAAATAAGATCATCGCAAGACAAGGGAAACTTTTTGGATAGGTACCTCTGACAGCTTTTACAAGCATGCTTTCGATAATAAACAAGAATGAGACCTTTGCGATTATTTACGCGAAACACGTAATTAATGATTGACATAATGAGCGCTCTCATATAAAATATTGGTGAGTAATTACGTCAAAAATGTAAATAATACAAAGCGAGGCTAAATATGAGACTTTTAAGAATTGTTTGTTCCGGATATCCTCTTTTTAAGGAAAGCGAAACGATAGATCTTATTGCATCACAGAGAGTTACGGAAGAAGACAGTGATCAGATGACACCTCTGTTTTCAAATATATATCAGAATAACGTGATCGCACTTATCGGGATCAACGCATCCGGAAAGACGATTGTTCTGAATATGGTTTCTTTCGTATTAAATCTTCTTTCTGCAAATCAGATAAATAATGCAGGGGTACGGGATGTGCTGTCAGTTATGACGGAAGAAGACAGGCTTAAGCTGGAAGTTTTCTTCTATGATGACGGAAATGTAAATGATCTGTCTGTGGAGATAGGAGTAGATAATAAAAGTAAAGAAAGAAGATATGTTATCCTGCATGAAAATCTGAAATCAAAGTCTGCCAAAAAGGTCAAATACAAGAAGACGCTCTTTGATTTCAAGAAGTATGACTCTGAAGTAAACAGAGATAATAACGAAGCATATCTTAGAGACGACATAAGCATTATGATCGCTTATAATAAAGAACATTCATGTAGAATTGACTATAAGGATCTGTCTGATATTACGGATGACAATAGGCTGGAGGTGGAAGCTGAATTTCCGGCAAGTCTTTTGAAAATGCTGGATCCAAGCGTTGAGTACCTTCGTTATGAGAAAAAAGGCCTGAAAAAAGATATACGCTTGAAGTTCCATAAACAGAAAGAAGAAATAATACTCTCAAATGAAAGAGAATTAAATCTATATCTTTCTTCCGGAACGATCAAAGGTCTTACTGTATATATGGCCGCTATCGATATATTAAAAAATGGCGGAGTACTTTTGCTGGATGAAATGGAGAACCATTTTAACAGGGAACTTGTGGCTACGTTGATCAGGTTGTTTCAGAACGTTAAGATTAATAAGAACGGTGCCATGTTGGTATTTTCAACGCATTATCCGTCATTGTTGGATGAGTTTGACCGGAATGATAATACCTATATTATCAGAAATGAGGATGGAATTTCGATTGAAAACCTGGCATCCCGTTTTACAAGAAATGACATCAAGAAGAGTGTTGCATATGAGAGCAACTATCTTGATGGAACTGCTCCGAGTTATGAGGCCTATATGGACTTTAAGAGATTTCTTCGGGGGGAAATACAGTGAAAAGAGGAAAGTTGAGCCTTGGAGAAAAAGTGGCCGTTATATGCGAAGGCGGAGCTGAAACAGCAATAATGGAAATGCTTCTCGAAGCAGACAGGCTGATCTTTACAGAAGAGGATCTGTTTTATGATGAGATCATAAGGTGCAGGAGTGCTGAAAGCTTCGAGCAAAGGTATCTGAAAGTAAGAATGGATTTTAAGCTTACGATCATAAGAGTACTTGATTCGAGAAGGGAGAACTTCAGACTGAGGAAGCCATACTGCGATGAGGTAGATGTTATTAATGTCATCACGGCACCGGAGATAGAAATGTTGATCATTCTTAACGAAGGCAAATATGATCAGTTTAAAAAATCCGGAAAGAAACCCAGCGAATATTGCAAACAGATCTTTAAGAATGAGAACCTGAAAAGCAGGAAGTGGGTTAAGGAGTATTTTAGGAATATAGATGATCTTTTACATAGTATACAGATGTATGACCATGTATCCGATGTTCGCAAAGGGGAATATACATTGCTGGATCTGTTGAAAGACTAAACACGCTGCTGAAAGAGCGATTGGAGACAGAAAAGTGACGATAGAAGAATTGCTTGAAAAACCATATTGGATAATAGACATCCTTCCCAAGCAGGGTTCCGAAGGACAGCCTGGGACAGTACTTTGCGATAGAGGATTTTTTTCTCAAAGAACAACTGACAGAGATCAACTCTTCTAAAAAGTTGTGATCTTATACTACAAGTATAAAGACATTTAAAGAAAATTGTGTTATCATACGGTGCATGAAGAAAGATAAGCGGAGTATGTAAGAAGCTCCCGGAAAGGATAAACAAAGATATGGCAACAATGGATCGCATTTTTAGTCTGTATAATGATTGCTATGAATCATCGCTCGAAAGATGTCTCGAGTGGCGATTGATTTTTGTGCCTTCATATAAGACTGAGCAAATGCGAGAAAATGTTGTTTTGGCAAAGATCCTGAAAAGTTGATCGGATCGAAGCATATAGACCGGCATGTTTAGCAAACCGCTTACCTTGTATGAGGCAGGCGGTTAATTTTTTTGCACACGTAGTCAAGCGGCTAAGACAGCGGACTGCAACTCCGTGATCGCCGGTTCGAGTCCGGCCGTGTGCTTATGCACGAGTGGCGAAGATGGTATACGCACCTGACTTAGGATCAGACGCAGAAATGCATGTGGGTTCGTTCTCCGCTCCGCTTTGCGCCCCACCTCGTGTACTGTTCAATGTATCGGAAAGGAAAAGACAATGGACGTTTTAGAAATCAAAGGAAAAGTAAATACAGCAATATGCTATGCAAGAGTTGTAGAAGATGAAGCGATTGAGCAGATCAGACGTATGTGCGATTATTCCATGACGGAAGGCTCCAAGATAAGGATCATGCCGGATGTTCATGCGGGTAAAGGGTGCACTATAGGAACCACGATGACCATCAAAGACAAAGCTGTTCCCAACGTGGTTGGCGTCGATATCGGATGCGGAATGTATACGATGAACCTGGGAAAGGGAGCGATCGATTTTGAGAAAGTCGATGAGGCAGCGCATTTTATCCCCTCGGGAATGAATGTCTGGGAAGGTCGTCAGGAAAGATTCGACCTTACAGGATTGGCTTGCTATAGAGAATTGAAGGATTCAAAACGACTGGAAAGATCACTGGGGACTCTTGGCGGTGGAAATCACTTTATCGAGATTGATGAAGCGACAGACGGGACCAAATATCTGGTAATTCATTCGGGCTCAAGAAATCTGGGTAAACAGGTGGCGGAGTTCTATCAGAGGCTGGCTGTCAACCTTAACAGGGGTTACGGCGAATATCTGGAAAAGCGTGATGAGATCATCAGAACCTACAAGGAGCAGGGACGCAGGAATGAAATACAGGATGCGTTAAAACAGCTCCATTGGCAGGTATATGAGAGTGAGACGAGTATGCCTGAAGATCTCTGCTATCTGGAGGGCAAGTACCTTGATGACTACCTCCACGATGTAGAGATATGCCAGGCTTTTGCAAGACGAAGTCGTGAGAAGATGGCGGAGATCCTTTTGGACAGGACCGGAATGACAGGCAGTGATGCGTTCCACACCATTCATAATTATATTGATACAGATGAGATGATCTTGAGAAAGGGTGCAATAGCAGCCCATGCCGGAGAGAGAGTTTTGATCCCGATCAACATGAGGGATGGAAGTGTGCTTGCTGTCGGTAAAGGGAATCCTGAATGGAACTTCTCGGCGCCACACGGTGCGGGAAGGCTTATGTCCAGATCTAAGGCTAAAGAGACCTTAAGCTTGGATGAGTATAAAGAAACAATGAAGGGTATTTACACCACTTCTATCAATGAAAATACATTGGACGAGGCGCCTATGGCATATAAGAGCCTTGAGGACATCATTGATGTGATCAAGGAATCCGTAGATGTCATCGACGTGATGAAACCTATTTATAACTTTAAGGCATCCGACTAAGGAACACCCTGTTCTGGTTGGAGTGCCGGAACAGGAGGACAAAATGATAACTATGCCCGCCATCGATATGGTGGCAACAGGAAGAAATATTGCAAAGATGCGGCAGGCGGCCGGATTGACTGTGAAGGATCTGCAGGATTTTTTTGGATTCGCAACTCCACAGGCAATCTACAAGTGGCAGCATGGAACGGCCATGCCCACCATCGATAATTTAGTGGCTTTAGCCATGATCTTCGGCGTTACAATGGATGCCATCATTGTTGTGGATTCCGATGCAAGAGTGAAGATCAGCGCTTAAATGAAAAATGAACAGGAATCGGATTCAAAGCCGGTTCCAACATGGTCCCATAGTCTAATGGTTAGGACACCGGCCTTTCACGCCGGAGATACCGGGTTCGAGTTCCGTTGGGATCATTGAACACCTGCTTTTTGCGGGTGTTTTCTTTTTTTTGGCAAAAAAAGAAAACTGATGCTGTTTATAAATTTGTGCTTTATGATAAAATATGGAGAGGGAGGAATGATCGACCCGGAAAAACAAGCATATAAGAAAAGAGACAAACATAATTTAGGTAGCGATCATGGCATTAAGAACCTTAAAATTCAGGAGGATATATGAGCAAAAATTTTGACGTTTTGGCAATAGGAGAGACATTACTTAGATTATCGCCCCTGGGCGGTGACAGACTTGTCAGAGGCGACCAGTTTGCAAAGCAGGTGGGGGGAGCGGAACTTAATGTTATGACGGGGGTGTCGCTTCTGGGGCTTCATTCGGGCATGATCTCCAAACTTCCGGATAATGATATCGGCATATTTGTAAAAAACAGGATCCGTTTCAGCGGAGTCAGCGACGATTATCTTGTCTATGATCGGGAAAAAGATGCCAGGATGGGGATATATTATTATGAAAGCGCTGCCTATCCCAGAAAGCCCAGAGTTGTATATGACAGGGCGCACACTTCCTTTAACAAGATAAGTCTGGATGATTATGACGACTCGATCTATTCTGCTGCCAGATGTTTCCACACAAGCGGTATTACTCTTGCCATAAGCGAAAATGCAAGAAAAACCGCCATTGGCATGATGAAGAGGTTTAAAGAGGCAGGCGCCGTCATTTCATTTGATGTCAATTTCAGAGGCAATCTCTGGACCGGTGAGGAGGCAAGAAAATGCATCGAAGAGATCCTTCCTTTGGTTGACATCTTCTTCTGCTCCGAATCCACGGCGCAGCTTACTTTTGGAAAGACGGGCTCTCTTGAGGATATCATGAAGAGCTTCACCACCGAATACCCGATCTCGGTTGTGGCATCGACACAGAGAACCGTCCATTCTCCGAAGGTGCATGATTTTGGTTCAGTCATTTACAGTTCAAAGAATGACAGATTCTACACCGAAGAGCCTTATAAGGGCATAGAGGTGGTGGACCGTATCGGAAGCGGAGATGCATATGTGGGTGGTGTTCTGTACGGCCTTCTTTCCGATCCCGAGGATTATCTGAGAGCCCTTGAGTTCGGCGATGCTGCCAGCGCTGTTAAGAATACGATACCCGGCGACCTTCCTTCTTCGGATCGCAATGAGCTTGAGGAAGTCATAAAGGCGCATAAGAGCACCGGGATCCAGACGGAAATGAGCAGATAAAAGATACGGGAAAATTATTAATACTGACCAAATATCATAAATAATCCATTTGAGAGGCCGCGGGACACTAAGGGATGGAAAAGAGCTTTTGGCAGGATAATGCTTGAAGAATACAGAGAGGCACTGATCAGATGTAATTATCTTGATAAATTCCAATGGATTCAGGTAAAGGAAAATTTTGTATCGAATGCGGTCGTATGAATGTACCGGTGCTTACCGGAGGATGGGTAGAACCATTGTGTGAGGATTGCTATAACAAGAGGATTGCAAGACAAAAAAGATGGCATGAAAAGGATCATCCGGATCGGGAGTTTAAGTATACGCCCTACAAGGATCTTAAGAAGGAAGAGTAGAAGCTTGACATGATCGCAGTATATAAACACTTTTCTGCAGATCGCGGAGGTTATGAGGAAAAACGCGATTACTCGGATACCATAAATAAGATCATCACAAGACAAGGGAAACTTTTTGGATAGATACCTCTGACAGCTTTTACAAGCATGCTTTTTATAATGAACAAGAACAAAGCGCTTTCGATTATTTACGCGAAACTCGTAATTAATGATTGACATAATAGGCGTCGTATAAAAAATCGGTGAGTAATTACGTCAAAAATGTAAATAATCCAAAGCGAGGTTAAATATGAGACTTTTAAGAATTGTTTGTTCCGGATATCCTCTTTTTAAGGAAAGCGAAACGATGATCTTATTGCATCACAGAGAATTACGTAAGAAGGCAGGCTTAAGCTGGAAGTTTTCTTCTATGAGCAGAGAGGAGTGAATAATAGTCTTGCGTGTATTTTTTCCACAACTACACCGAAAGGCGTGATTATGGAAAAAATGTAGATAAAGGCATTCGGTTGTGTTACAGTAGGGATATAAAATTTCCACAACTTGCTCGAACTGTTGCGTTATGGAAGAAAAGGCGGTATTATATTACGACAAGGATCCGCACATTATTCTTTCTTCTTCATGACGAGCCGGCCTTACATGTGCCGGAGTTATGTCAGTGAGAGGTAACAGTTTGGCAGATAAACTTGCTGAATACAGGCCTGGAATTCCGAGCTGAGTTCCGGGCCGTTTTTATGTTAGAAAGATATTAATTAGATAAATATCAAAATAGATATTGACAAAGTGATCCTATGAGTGTATAAGTTTAATTAGATAGCTATCTAAATATATTTAACATTGGGAATAGAAGAAAAACGAAATATTTCTGGCGAAATGACGGATGACATTGGAGGATCATATACAATGAATGACAAGATAATGCAAATAAAAGACTTTATATCAAGATCAAAAGAAGACACCCGGACCCGCATCGACACCCTTGTGGCAGAGGGCAGAGAGGATGAAGCGAGACCTTTTCGTGCGGCACTGAATATTCATGATGTTTTTGTATCGCTTTTAGACGCGGCGGTTAAGCTGGCCGGCGGTAACGAGCAGAAATTTGTGACGATCTTTAAGGGCTATTCCGAGAACATTCCTGCTCAGTGGCGTCAGTCTCTTTCTAAGGCCAAAGAGCATAACGATGCGGAAAAGATCATGATCGAAGAAGCCAAAGTCAAAATAGCCGATGCTGTTACTGACAAGTTTAACGAGTTGTTTTAAATGTGGAGGTGTGTATGACAGATCAGGAAACAATTGCTTTTTTTAAATGCCTTGCGGACAGATCCAGACTGTCCATTCTTAAGTCACTGATGGTTGAGGACATGTATGTCGAGCGTCTGGCGGAGAGACTTGAGCTTACATCGGCGACGGTTTCTTTTCACTTAAAGAAGCTTGAGGAGGCAGGCGCTGTTAAGTCCTACAAGGACCAGTACTACACAATGTACTCCATTAACAAGGATCTTTTCTGCATAAATATAGTGGATATTTTGCGGGAAAAAACTTCTGAAAGCAAGCTGCAGAAAGAAAGAGACGATGCATACAGGAAAAAGGTGATCGATGCTTTCTTTGAATACGGAAAGCTTAAGTCCATCCCCAGCCAGCGAAAGAAGGAGAGGATCGTCCTTGAAGAGATTGCCAAGTCCTTTGAGAAAGGCAGGAAGTATACGGAGAAGGAGATCAACCTCATCATTGCGGGCTACAACGATGATTTCTGCACCATCAGAAGAGACATGATATCTGAGGGGATTTTGATGAGAAAGGACAGCATTTATACGCTTGAGCTGTAGTATTTGACAACAATATACTCTGATGACAACAAATCGGAAGAGGTAATCCATGAGGCTAAATCCTTTGGTTTGATAAAGAAAAAAATACAAAGGAATAAAATGACCATTTGGAGTTTGTCACAGCTTGGCAGATCAACAAAATTGAATTTATGGGGTAAAGAAGCATGGAAAAATGTAAGAGAAGATCGGTCGATCCGGTATATTCAATGTGCGTTCAGCCTTCGTTCATCATCGGAACGAACAATGAGGACGGGTCATATAATTTCGCGCCCATCACCTGGGTAAGTGCCACCCAGGGAGAAGATGGCGGATATTTCCTTGTTATAAGTATGTTTGGGACCAAGCGGACAAAGCTGAATGTGATCAGAACAGGGATGTTCAGCGCAAATCTTGTAAGTTGTGATATGCTTCCGCTGATGGACTATTTTGGATCGAAACATGCAAAGGACGGCAAAAAGAATGATGTTTCCTATGCTGTAAGCCGGGGAGAGGTTTTGGACGTACCTACACTTGATGCGAGCAGATGGGTGTATGAGTGCGAAGTGGTAAGAAGCGTTGAAAACGGTGATTCGACCACTTTCTTTTGTCGTATCCGAAATATCCAGATGGATGAAAGGCTGTCTCCGCGGGATATATTCGACATCGATCTGACATTGCTCGACCCGGTTATTTACTCGGGGAAGTACCACAGCCTCGGTGGATTGCTGGGCGAGATCGGTGATTTCAGCAAAGCTGAAAAAACATGATGTTGCAATAAAAATTTTTAAAATCTCCCCAACCTTTTTTGAAAATGCGACACTATATTATCGAGATCTCAGGTTTGATCTGTGTTATTTGAAGAACTGCCTTCTTCATTTTGAATGCGGATCAGGCTGAATTAAGGCAGGATGTAACAGATGGAAAAACAAAAAGCAGACGAAACAATAACTTTGTATCTCGAAAAAATCTACGGGTTTGCATTCAAAAAGGCTTATTCATACGATGAGGCGGAAGAACTGGCTTCGGAAATGACTGCGGAAGTGTACACATCTCTCTTAAGCGCGGATGAAATCTTTAACGTCAGCGGCTATATCTGGCGCATATGCGAGAATGTTTATGCACGGTATGTGGCAAAGATCAAAAAGCAGGAGGGCTTGTGCGAAAACTATATGGCTGCATCGGCAGCGCATATGGATGAAGGCATTTCCGATGAGGAAAAGTACAGGATCCGAAGAGAGATATCATTCCTTTCAGAACTGCGTCGGGATATTGTTTTTTCTTTCTATTACAAAAACGAAACCGTAAAAAAGATCGCCACAGGACACGGTATTCCGGAAGGTACCGTAAAATGGCATCTGAACAAGATCAGAAAGGATCTGAAAGAAGGAATGACTATGGAAAGAAAAATTGGTGAATTGGGGTTAAACCCCGTAAAGTCAAATGACATCAGCCACAACGGAACGCCCGGAAGCAATGGGGGACCGGAATACTATCTTCAGGACAAGATCGACCTTAATATTGTTTACAGCGCTTACAATAAGCCAAGAACGCTGAATGAGATCGCTGAGGAACTGGGACTGACTCCCGTGTTTGTTGAAGAAAAGGTTGCAAGGCTTGCGGACAACGGCTTTCTTGTAAAGCAAAAGGGAGGAAAGTTCATCTCATATGTTGAGTTCAGCCCCCGAACCTACTCTCTGGAAAACATGGACCGGGTCCGGGACGCAAAACTGAAAATGGCCGACAGACTGATTGAAAACTACGTGCCCGCGGTAAGGAAGAGTGTTGCGGATCTGAAAGGCATATATATTCCGGGCGGCAACCGTGAGCTTTTTGAAGCCGCAGCCGTATTGTTCGGATTGCGGCACAAATGTACGCTTAAACTGGGACATGCATATGATTACAGCAAGTATTACATAAGAACGACTGACGGCGGCTGTTACACCGTATGGGTAAACCTCGAAAGCGAATGTGTGGATCCGGAATACAAGCTGAGAAATCAGGGCGATTTTTGTGTTTGTGGTTCTATGTGGAGAGAATCCTCCAAGTACCCGGTCAGGGCATGGTCGATAGATTCTCGTTTAGACAGCCGTACCGGAAACTGGCAGAATAATCAGAATCGTGATTATGAATATTTATATGAACTGATCACAGGCAGACTTACTGACGGACTTGAAAACAAGGATAAGCTCGACCGCCTTAAGGAAAGACGTTTTATAGATGATAAGGGTAACCCCGCGATCATGATCATGAAGGGAAAAGACAGGGACTTTATTGACCTGATCCCTGAATTGGATGATGACCTCAATGAAGAGTTTTCAAAGATCGCCCTTGAGTTCGCCATGCAACGGATAAAGAATGTTCCGTCGCATATGCATGACCTGGTCATGGCAGATTATGAAGGCTTCATAGCTGAAGAGGTTCCCATGATGGTAATGGACAGACTTTATGCAGACGGAACGTTTAAACCGCTGACAGAAAGAGAACAGATCACGGCAAACCTTATCATGTTCTGCGACACGTTACCCAAGAGTTTGTGATAAGAGTTTACATGAACGCTGATTTGCGCTACACTTATTGACAGGGCTTGGAAAAGCAGATCCGGAGTACACGGATTACAGGTATTGGAAGAGTAACGGCCGGATCGAAAAGACCGGACCGTGGAGATAAGAAGTGGCGAAAGGTGATTGAGTATGGGGAAACATGAGAAAGCGGAGAATAAAAACACAAGCCGTCTTCACAGAGAATACGGCCTTATTTCAAATCTCCGATTTGTGGCGAGAAGTATGTTTAAAACAGAGCCGGGATTAAAGTGGGTGATCTTCCTGGGTATTGTCTCTGCCGCTGTTACAAGATATCTCTGGACCTTTATTTCAAAATTTGTGATAGATGCGGTGACAACCAATGGGGATATCAAGCATCTCGTTATCATCATAGGGATTCTGTTTGCTGTTCAGCTTGTTTTCACAATGACCGAAACATATTCGGGAAACCACTTCTACAGGTATATTCATGCGCGTTTCCTTGAGATAATCAACAAGAACAAAAAGTTTATGGCCATGAGATATGAGAACCTGGAAGACAAGGACGTGCTTGATTGCTATGAGAAAGCTGGTAGGGCCACCAACAGCAATAACAGCGGTATTGAAGGAATGATGCATGTTATTGAGCGGAGCCTCACATCTTTTGCGGTCGTTCTCGTCGGATTTGTGATCATGGGTAACTTAAGTCTTCCCATCGTCATAGGGATGATACTTCTTGCGCTCGCAAATTTTGCTGTAAAGAACCACACCAACAAGGTTTGCAAGGCTAAGATTTGGGATCCTTTGGCTCCGTTCCGGCGTAAGGACTGGTACATGATGTCCACTTTTACGGATTTTGCATCTGCCAAGGATATCAGGATGTATTCCCTGAAAGACCGCCTCATGGAGAAGTACCGTGAGATAAGTAATGAACTTCTGAAGGCCAGAAAGGAAAATGAGATCCGCTGGTGGATATGCGGGCAGATCGGAAATCTCCTCTGGTTCTTTGCGCAATGCGGACTATATGCATGGCTCATTTATTCTGTGATCCGTAAGGATCTCTCCATTGGTAATTTTACACTCTATCTCGGAAGTGCCGCCACGTTTTTTAATCATGTCTTAAGCCTTCTTGACCGTGTGAACGACGCCCTTGCAAGAAGCCGTGAGGTCGATGATTTCAGGAGTTTCATGGACATCGATTCTGACATTGAAGAAGGAAGCGAGCGTATCCCTGCTTTTTCGGAATATGAATTCACTTTCGATAATGTATGGTTTAAGTATCCCAACGCCGAAAAATATGCTCTCGAAGATCTTAATTTAACCGTAAAAGCGGGAAAAAAGCTTGCGATTGTGGGACTTAACGGTGCGGGAAAAACCACTTTCATAAAACTTCTGCTTCGTCTTTACGAGCCTACGAAGGGACGGATCCTTTTAAACGGTACGGATATCAGCGCATATGACAGAACCGAATATTTCAGGCTGTTTTCGCCGGTATTCCAGGAAATATGCCTGTTTGCGTTTCCGCTTTCCATGAATGTGTCAATGAAGGCGAGTTCGGACAGCAATAAGGAACTTTCAATCAAGTGCCTTGAGGACGCAGGATTCGGAGAAAAGACAAAAGAGCTTCCAAAAGGCATAGATACCGAGGTGCTCAAAATAGTTGACGATGAGGGCGTTGATTTCTCGGGCGGAGAAAAGCAGAAAATCGCGCTTGCGAGAGCGCTTTACAAAAACGCTCCTGTGATCGTTCTTGACGAGCCCACCGCAGCGCTTGATGCACTTGCAGAAGCAAAGCTCTACAAGGATTTTGACAGCCTGGTATCGGGAAAGACAGCCATATACATAAGCCATCGCCTAAGTTCCACCCGGTTCTGCGATAATGTGGCGATGTTTAAGGATGCACGACTTGTGGAATATGGCACACATGATAGCCTGTTAAAGGCCGGCGGTGCCTACAGCGAGATGTTTAACGTCCAGGCACAGTACTATGTGGAGGAAGGAGGGAATGCATCATGAGATGGACAGAAGAAAAGCGGGATGAGAACACTCCCGGGAAACTGTACATGACAAAGAAGACTCTCTCCTACATGCTGAAGCTTGCGTGGAAAGAAAAGAAGAGCGTATTTTTCATATATTTTATCGACTTTTTATCGAGGGCTGTTTCAACGGCAGAAGCGCTTCTCCTCCCAAAACTTCTCGTGGATGAGATAGTGGCAATAAAGGACGGGGCGCCTCTCGAAGGTCATTTAAAGACTGTGATCCTGTATGTGCTGCTCACTGTTTTGGCAACTCTTCTATCGAGAGTGCTTGCAAATATTGCAAGCTCATCACTTAACTGCTATTCCGAGTATTTCGATCGCATACTTGCGTTCAAGATCTGTGAAAAGTCTATGGATATGGATTTCCAATATACCGAGGATCCTGAAGTACTTAACAGGCAGAACCGCGCCAAAGAAGGCATTTCGTGGTATTCCGGCGGTGTTATCGGCATACTTGGACGCTTTCATGAACTTCTGATGAATGTCATCCTGATGTGCACTGTTGTCACGGTCATAGCTGTATACTGTCCGCTTCTGATACCGGTGCAGGTTATAGCCATGGGCGTTGTGTGCTGGTTTAACATTAAAAAACAGGAGATCGGCATGCGCTCCTTCCAGCGACTTGCCAAATCAAACCGCCTTTTTTCATATTTCTTTTTTGAGATACCGTCCTACAAGAACGGCATGGATACCCGTCTCTATGAGGCATCGGATATGTTTGCCGAGCGGGGACGGGAGTTTGCGGATGAGCAGGTCGGGATCTGGCGCGATCAGGCAAAGGAAGAACGCAAAAATGACTATAAGTCAAACTTTGCCAATGCCCTGCGCGATGGACTGAGCTATCTTTATATGGGTGCAAGGGCACTCGGAGGCTTCATCACCCTCGGTGAATTCACAATGTGCGTATCCGCTGCGAGCAAACTCTATCAGAGCCTTATGGGGATAGGGGAAAACCTTCGGAATATTACCCAGAGGTGCGGATATGCATACAGATTCCTCGAGTATCTGGAATACCACGATACTCTCGTAAAGGGTGACAGGTCTGTTACCGGCGACAAACATGTCATCGAGTTCGAGCATGTTTCATTTAAGTATCCGAGAGCGAAAGAATATGCGCTTAAGGACGTGAACATCAGGATAGAGTCGGGCGAACACCTTTCCGTTGTCGGAGTCAACGGCGCGGGAAAGACGACGTTCATAAAGCTTCTCTGCCGCCTGTATGATGTTACGGAAGGCAGCATAAAGATTGACGGGATCGACATAAGGGAATACTCCGAAGAGGAATACAGAAAACTTTTCGCGGTTGTTTTCCAGGATTTCAAACTCTTTGCATTCTCACTCCGTGAGAATGTCGAAATGGGTGATACAAAAAGGAAGCCGGATGAAGAGTACCTGAAAAACACTCTCAGACTTTCCGGAATGCTTGATGATGCAGAGATACTCAACAACGGTTTCGATACCATGCTCTTTAAGGGTTTTGACAAAAACGGCACCGAACTCTCGGGCGGACAGCAGCAAAAGACTGCAATAAGCAGAGCACTCTATAAGGATGCACCCGTAGTGATCCTTGATGAACCTACAGCCGCACTTGATCCTCTTGCAGAATACGAGATATACAAAAAGTTTGATACACTGGTAGGTGGAAAGTCAGCAATCTATATTTCACACAGGCTTTCCAGCTGCAGATTCTGTGACAGGATCGCAGTATTTGCGGACAAGACCATCAAAGAATACGGAACCCATGACGAACTTGTAAACAAAAAAGACGGTATCTATGCCGAGATGTTTGCAGCTCAGGCGCAGTATTATATAAACGCTGCAACATGACGTGGCAAGTCCGCATTACTTGGAACCATCGCTGTGCCTCATGAGTTTAAGGTGACATTATGATCTGGATAATTACAGGTGCATCTCATACAGGAAAGACATTTCTTGCCCAGAGAATGCTTGAAAAATTTAAGTTCCCCTATCTTTCTGTTGATCATTTGAAAATGGGACTGATCCGAAGCGGCTATACAGAACTTACCCCGGAGGATGACGATCGATTGACGGATTATCTGTGGCCTGTGGTCAGGGAGATGATAAAGACAGCTGTTGAAAACGATCAAAATCTTATCGTGGAAGGCTGCTACATCCCTTTTGACTGGAGACGGGATCTCACGGAAGAATATCGGGCTGAGATCCGTTTTGTATGCCTGGCCATGACTGACAGGTACATTGATGAACATTTTGATGACATCAGGAGCCATGGGTCTGACATAGAAAAACGGCTTGACGATTCAGACCTCACAGCGGAGCAGGTCAGAAAAGACAACCGGAGATACATTGAAGGGTTTCGGAAGGCCGGTGAAAAGGTCCTTTTGATCGACGACGATTATGAAAGAGCAATAGACGGATTTTTGGCAGCCGAAAGAAAAGGAAATCAATATGAGATATGAAAATATAACCGGGGCTACATTCCTGAGCCGGCCGAACAGGTTCATCGCCGAGGTGGACATAGACGGTCACAAGGAGATCGTTCATGTCAAGAACACGGGAAGATGCAAGGAACTCCTGATACCGGGATGCGAAGTGTGGCTGACGGCCCCGGGGACTTCGGACAGAAAGACAAAATACGACCTGGTGGCGGTTCGGAAGAAAAACGGGATCCTCTTCAACATTGACAGTCAGGCACCGAACAAGGTGGTGAAGGAGTGGCTGAGTGACCGGGGTTACGATAAGGTGATACCGGAGTACACCTACGGTGATTCGCGGATCGATTTCTACATGGAGCGCGGCTGCGACCGCTATCTGATGGAAGTCAAGGGCTGTACGCTGGAAGTGGACGGGACCGGTTATTTCCCCGATGCGCCCACGGAGCGTGGAGTCAAGCATCTGCACGAACTCACGGCAGCGGCGAAGAAGGGGTTCAGAGCGATCCTGGCCTTCGTTATCCAGATGGACGGGGTATCTGAGGTCAGGCCCAATGTTTCCACTCATAAAGAGTTCGGGATCGCACTTGATGAAGCCAAGGCAGCGGGGGTTGAAGTGCTGTTCCTTAAGTGCCATGTTGAACCGGACTCACTGGTGATAGTTTCAGACTAAAAAGGAGACTGTTTCGTCGTTTATCTCGAGCGCCCGGCACGGTGTATTTTGACGATGGGCTTTCATAATGGTTATTTTTTCTTCACTCCGATTTTATTGTCAAGCAGACCCTTGATCATTATAATATTTGCATATTAAAGAACTGCATGAAAGGAGATGATCCGATGAGCGAACTGTCAAACATTACAAATGCTTCCAACAGAAGCTATGAACGCCTTGCAAGCGGACGGAGAGTCAACCGTGCTGCGGACGGAGCGGCGGAGCTTGCCATCAGCGAAGGCATGACTGCTCAGACCAACGGATTGAACGTTGGCGCCGATAACATCAGTAACGCCCGTAATCTTTTGAACATTTCGGACGGAGCTCTCGGAAGCATTCATGACTCTCTGCAGCGCATACGTGAACTGGCTGTGGAAGCCTCCAACGGAACTCTCACCTCTTCGGACCGTGAAAGCATACAGTGGGAGATCGATCAGCTTAAGGACGAGATCTCATCCGTTGCGAAGAACACGAACTACAACACAAAGAATCTTCTGGACGGATCGGAGACGGAACTTTCCATAGAAACAGGCAGCGGAAAGAAAAACGTGTCCCTTACAGATGCGTCGCTTGAAGCTTTGGGGATCAAGGATTTCAATGTGACAGGAAAGTTCAGCCTGAAGGACATCGACGAAGCGATCAAAAAGGTGAGCTCCGCAAGAAGTAAAGCAGGAGCGCAGTACAATGCGCTGGAACATGCCTACAATTACAACCGTAACGCTTCCGAAAATCTTACGGCGGCAAATTCAAGACTTGTGGATCTTGATTACGGAAAAGAGGTTACGGAGAAAAACAAACAGAACATCCTGCAACAGTATGCACTCTTTGCCCAAAAACAGAGGATGGAGCAGGACAGGAACAAGCTTAATATCCTTAATTAACAGATAGATTGTGTAAGAGACAGCCGGGCGCAATGTCCGGCTGTTTTGACTTTTTGGGGAGTATTTTTCGACGTCGGTTTTCCTTGACTACATGAGGCTGTTATGTTAAATTACTAACGGTAATGATGATTTGTTAGCGGTGGCTAACTCGAAAAGAGTTGCTGCCTTTATTTAAAGAAAGGATGATAGTTTATGACAAACAGAAAACAGGTTGTTTTGGTTGTAATGGACGGTGTCGGTTTCTCCAAGACCGGCCTCGGTGATGCTGTGACAGCAGCTAATACACCGGTGCTTGACAGGCTTTTAAAGACCTGCCCCAATACAAGGCTCAAGGCTCACGGATCCGCTGTGGGACTTCCTTCCGATGACGATATGGGTAACTCCGAGGTTGGACACAACGCTCTCGGCTGCGGACAGATCTACTCCCAGGGTGCAAAGCTGGTTAATGAGTCCATCGAAAACGGAAAGATGTTCGCATCCGACACCTGGAAAGAGGCTCTCGGAAACGTTAAGAGCAAGAATTCCGTCCTTCATTTCCTCGGTCTTCTTTCCGACGGTAATGTTCACTCCAACATCTCCCACCTCATCAGCATGCTGAAGAAGGCTAAAGAAGAGGGTATCAAAGAAGTACGTGTTCACATCCTTCTTGACGGACGTGACGTTCCCGCAACAAGCGCTCTGCAGTATGTTGAGCAGCTTGAGAAGTGCCTCACCGAGCTCAATACTGACGGCTTCCATGGACTGATCGCTTCCGGCGGAGGAAGAATGAAGGTTACAATGGACCGTTATCAGGCTGACTGGGGCATGGTAGAACTTGGCTGGAAGACTCATGTAAAGGGCGAAGGACGTATGTTCGAAACCCCCACTGAGGCCATCGAGACCTACAGAAACGAACTCAATGTCATCGATCAGGATCTCCCTGCATTTGTGATCGCTAAAGACGGAAAGGCTGTGGGAAAGATCACGGACGACGACAGTGTTATCCTTTACAACTTCCGTGGTGACCGTGCTCTTGAGATCTCCATGGCATTTGATTACGAAGAATTCAACTACTTTAACAGAGGACCCAAGGTAAACTGCTTCTATGCAGGCATGCTCGAGTACGACGGAGACCTTCACATCCCGAGACATTACCTTGTTAATCCCCCCGAGATCAGAAACACTCTCTCCGAGCTTCTTGTAAACGCAGGCATGAGCCAGTACGCAGTTTCCGAGACTCAGAAGTACGGACATGTTACCTACTTCTGGAACGGCAACAGAAGCGCAAAGTTCAGCGAAGAGCTTGAGACTTTCAAGGAGATCCCTTCGGATAACGTTTCCTTCGATCAGCGTCCCTGGATGAAGTCTGCAGAGATCACCGATGATGTGATCGAGGCTATCAAGTCCGAGAAATATGATTTCATCAGATGCAACTTCCCTAACGGAGACATGGTTGGACATACAGGAAACTACGATGCCACCATCACAGGCGTTGAGGCTGTGGATCTCGGTCTTGCAAGACTCATCAAGGTCTGCGACGAGTACAACGTAACTCTTCTTGTTACAGCCGATCACGGAAATGCAGATGAGATGCTTGAAAAGAACAAGAAGGGAGAGCTTCAGGTTCGTACCGCTCACTCCCTTAACCCCGTTCCTTTCATCATTTATGATAAGAAGAACACTTTCACCATCAAGGAAGGTAACTACGGACTTGCAAACGTTGCTCCCACTGTGGCAACGATCTTTGGTCTCAAGGCACCCGATTGCTGGGAAAAGAGCATGATCTAAAAAACAGGAGAAGAAAATGAGAATTGCATTGATCAATGAAAACAGCCAGGCCGCAAAGAATGCGATCATTGAAGCGGCATTAAAGAAAGTTGTCGAGCCCATGGGGCACGTAGTTGTAAACTACGGCATGTACAAGGCTGACGATGCTGCACAGCTTACCTATGTCCAGAACGGTATCCTTGCGGCAGTGCTTCTTAATTCAAAGGCTGCGGACTACGTTATCACAGGCTGCGGAACGGGTGAAGGTGCCATGCTTGCCCTGAACTCGTTCCCCGGAGTTATCTGCGGACATGTGGAGGATCCTCTTGATGCCTACACATTTGCTCAGATCAATGACGGAAATGCCATTGCCATCCCTTTTGCAAAGGGCTTCGGCTGGGGCGGTGACCTTAACCTTGAGTACATTTTCGAGAAACTCTTCTGCGAGGAGAGCGGTCAGGGCTATCCCAGAGAACGTGCGGTTCCTGAGAAGAGGAACAAGAAGATCCTTGATGAAGTGAAGCTTGTTACCTACAAGGATCTGTGCTTCATCCTTGAGAACCTGGATCGTGAGCTCGTTAAAGGAGCTCTTGCCGGTGAGCACTTCAGTGAGTACTTCTTCAGAGACTGCAAAGACGCAAAGATCGCAGAGACAGTAAAGAAGATCCTGGCATAGACCGGCAGGGTGAAGAAGCGGTTAATGAGGGAGAAAGATTATGCCTGATTATTACCTGATTAATTACGGATTTGTGATACTCGGGATCGTGATCACACTGGCAGCGTCCATAAACGTAAGAGCAACATACGCCAGATACAGTAAAATTGCAAACATAGAAGGACTTACAGGTGCGGACGCGGCGCAGGCTATCCTTTCTGCCGCGGGGATCAACGATGTGGAGATCCGACCCATCGGCGGAAGCCTAACGGATCACTATTCACCGAGAGAAAAGGTGTTGCGTCTGTCAGAGGGCGTTTTTGGGGCATCATCCGTGGCTGCGGTGGGCATAGCTGCCCATGAGTGCGGACATGCCATTCAGCACAAAGAAGCCTACGGACCCTTAAAGCTTCGTTCCCTGTCAGTGCCTCTGGCAAACATCGGGGGCTATCTGTCATGGCCCGTGATCCTTTTGGGGATCTGGTTTGAACTCAGCGGCCTTGCACAGTTCGGCATTTTCCTTTTCATGTTTGTAGTCTTTTTCGAACTGATCACTCTTCCCGTTGAATTCGATGCATCCCGAAGAGCTTTGAAAGCCCTTGAAAACAGCGGACTGCTGGTACAGGATGAGATCGGCGGAGCACGCAAGGTGCTGAGTGCGGCGGCGCTTACCTATGTTGCCGCGCTTCTTTCCACGATATTGCAGCTTCTAAGGCTCATAATGCTTGTAAACGGCGGAAGAAGGAGAAGATGACAGTCGACAGATCTGAACTTCTACACGACAAAGATATACGAGAGCCTTTGTTCGAATTCCTTGAGGACACCTACGGAAAAGTAAGGATCCTCGAGGAAAAGCGGACAGGCAGTGCGCGCGCGGACGTGGTCATGATCACGCCCGAGTTTTTGTATGGGATAGAAATAAAGAGCGATGCGGATACATATGCCCGGCTGGACAAGCAGGTCAGGAACTACAACTGGTACTACGATCGGAATTTTGTTGCGGTGGGCAGCAGACACGCCATGCATATAGAGGAACACGTGCCCAAGTGGTGGGGGATCATAACGGTGGAGGAAACTCCCGAAGGGCGCGTGGATTTCTACATCCTGCGACAGCCCGATGTGAACCCGCGGGTGAAGGACAAGCGGAAGATCAGTATCCTGTGGCGACCGGAGCTGAACCGCCTGCTGGAGCAGAACCACCTGCCCAGGTACCGCGAAAAGAGCAAAGCCTTCGTCCAGGAGAAACTGCTGGAAAAAGTCCCGCCGGAGAAACTGTGGCTGCAGGCCTACGAAGAGCTGTTCCAGCGCGATTACACCACCATTGCGGCGGAGATCAAGGCTTATAAGAACAAATGACACCCACGATACGATTCACAACAGCAACGATGGAGCAAGCCCCTGAGATCTGCGATCTCATGCGTAAGGTTTACGAAAGCATGGAGGACAGATCCCTGTTTGTTTGCGATGACGAAGAATTTGTCCGCAGGCATATATCTTCCGAAGGCTTCACAGTCCTTGCCGTTACCGGATCATCAGAGATCGTGGGCTGTTTTATTCTGCGTTTTCCGGGAAACAGCGCGGACAACCTGGGGCGGGACTTAGGCTTACCCGAAAGGGCACTGGCACAGGTGGTGCATATGGAATCCTGCGTGGTCTCCCCCGCATTCCGGGGCCAAGGCCTGCAGCTTGCAATGCTCCAATTTGCCGAGTCTTTGCTTGACAATAACAAGTACAGGTACCTCATGGCAACTGTGTCCCCCAACAACCCCGCCAGCTTCAGAACATTCGAAAAAAACGGCTACCGTGTGGCAGCCGTAAAGGAAAAGTACGGGGGCTTCCCCCGCCGTATCTATCTGAAAGAATTATGACCTCGGGGTTATGGTGTCATTTCCCCCTGTACATCATCAGGCAATCGCCGGGGCGGATCGTGGTCCCGCCATGGGGGATGATCTCTTCATTTTCACGGATGATGAGAGTGATGATCTCGTTCTCCTGCAGGCTGATCTCACAGATCTTTCTGTTCGCCCAATGATGCTCGGGCGTGATGTCATGAGTTACAAAGGAAACGGGATCGCTGCTGTCGGACACCTCGGTCCCTTTTTTTATTTCGTGGATCTTGTCTGCCCCCATCTTTGAACCCAGCTCGTGAGCTTTCGTGTACTGCTCAACGAAGCCTGCGGAAATGATACCAGTGGGGATAGCCACCATTCCCACTCCGAGAAAGGAGATAATGATGGCCATGACCCTTCCCGCAATGGTAAGGGGGTAGATGTCACCGTAGCCGATGGTGAGAAGGGTTGAAGCCGCCCACCATATGCCTGAGAATGCATTCTGGAACACGTCCGGCTGGGCATCGTGCTCAAGGGAGTACATGCACAGGGACGCGGAGATCATGAGGATCAGGATCATGGCAATGGAGGAAAGCAACTGGTTGCGCTTTTCTTTTAATACCGAAATGATGACGTTGAAGGCGTCGTATTGCGCGTTGATCCGGAACAGGCGCAGGATGCGGATCACGCGGAACATGCGGAATGCCACGGCACCTGCGGGGAAGATAAACGGGAGATAGAAGGGCAGGAATGTAAGGAGCTCAATGAGCCCGTAAAAAGAGAAAACGTATCTGAGCAGCGCCACTCCCTTTGACGAGTCGGGATAGAGACAGTCGGAGGTCCAGAGCCTCAGGGCATATTCTATCGTGAAGATCACAACAGTCACTGCCTCGATGACATTGATGGCTGTTTCGTAAGCCTCCGCCGCCTTGAAGGTGGAAAAGAGCGTTGTGATCAGGTTTATCGCAATGACCAGTACGATCCCGTAGTCGAACATGGTACTGGGCACGTCGTTCTTGTTACCGATCTGTATGATGTTAAAGATCTTCTTCTTTACAGCCTGCATAGACACCTCCGTATCGAATCTACAGACAGTGTAGCAAAAATGAAGAGAGATGGCAAGGGATGAACCCACGGAGAGATTGCCGTTGATTTCGCAGTGACGAGACTATATAATTAAATGCATGAAGGAAGCGGGGCATGCACATGCACTGCCTGCCGGAAAGCCGGAAATGAGCTGTTTTACGACATGGTCTGTAAAGGAATGGTGACACTAGATTATGAAAAGGTCGACACTTTGTTATATGGAAAAGGACGGATGCTACCTCATGCTGCTCCGGAACAAAAAGAAAGCGGATGTAAATGAGGGAAAATGGATCGGAGTCGGCGGGAAGCTTGAGGAGGGCGAAACTCCGGAAGAGTGCCTTCTTCGTGAAGTCCGGGAAGAAACAGGCGTCAGCCTTAGGGAATACACTTTTATTGGCGTCATCGGATTCAGGCTCCAGGGCGCGGAAGACGAGGACATGTACCTGTACAGGGCGACTGCCTGGGATGGCGCCGTCGATATGGACTGTAACGAGGGGACGCTTAAGTGGATCCCCAAGAAGGACATAATGGATCTGGAACTCTGGGAAGGTGACAGGCTTTTTCTGGAAAGGATGCTGCGGGGTGAAGACAGTGTGAACATGGATCTGTTTTACAAGGATGATGTGCTGATAAGAAGCTGTGAAAGAATACAGTGAAGATCAGCTTTCCGAAAGGAGGTACTATGGTACAATACAAAGTGACCGGGATGAGCTGTGCGGCCTGTCAGACCAGGGTCGAAAAGGCCGTGAATGCCGTGGATGGCGTAGATAGCTGCGCAGTCAGCCTGCTGACCAATTCCATGGGAGTTGAGGGAACGGCGAGCCCGGAGGATATAATAGCTGCCGTTGAAGCGGCAGGCTACGGAGCAAGCATCAAAGACGGAGCTGTAAAAGCAAATGGAGCATCACCTTCCAAGGATGCCTTGAGCGACACAGAGACCCCTGTGATGAGAAAAAGACTGATCGCATCGGTAGCGATTTTGTTGCCCTTAATGTACGTGTCCATGGGGCATATGCTTTGGGACTGGCCTCTCCCCGGATTTCTTGACGGAAATCACGTGGCAATGGGACTGTACCAGCTTTTATTGTCAGGGCTGGTGCTGGTCATCAATCAGAAGTTTTTTATAAGCGGATTTAAAGGACTGATCCACAGAGCTCCCAACATGGACACTCTTGTTGCAATGGGAGCTACGGCTTCCTGGGCCTACAGCGTGGTGGCCCTCTTTGCGATGACGGGAGCGGTGGTTAAGAGCGATGAAGAGCTTGTCATGTACTACATGGATCAGTTCTATTTTGAAGCTGCAGCCATGATACTTACCCTGATCACCGTGGGTAAGATGCTGGAAGCCCGGTCAAAGGGCAGGACGACCAACGCCCTTAAGGATCTGATGGATCTTTCTCCGAAGACCGCCGTGATCCTAAAAGACGGCAAAGAAGTTACGGTACCCATAGAAGCCGTAAAGGTGGGCGACAGATTTGTTGTAAGACCCGGTGACAGCGTGCCTGTGGACGGTTTCGTCGTGGAAGGTGAAAGCGCGGTCAATGAGGCAGCACTTACAGGGGAAAGCGTACCCGTTGAAAAGAAGGCGGGAGACACAGTGTCTGCTGCGACCATAAACACCTCCGGTTACATGGTCTGTGAAGCTTCACGTGTAGGTGAAGACACGACTCTTTCTGCCATAATCAGGATGGTAAGTGATGCGGCGGCAACAAAAGCACCTATTGCGAAGATAGCGGACAGAGTGTCGGGTGTCTTCGTGCCCGCGGTGATCGGGATCGCAGCCGTAACGTTCCTTGTCTGGCTGATCGTCGGACAGAATGTGGGTTACGCTCTTGCAAGAGCGGTTTCTGTCCTCGTGATAAGCTGTCCCTGCGCTCTGGGCCTCGCAACACCTGTGGCCATCATGGTTGGAAACGGCGTTGCAGCAAAGACGGGCATATTATTTAAGACTGCCGCCTCACTGGAACAGGCCGGAAGAACACGGATCGTGGCACTTGACAAGACAGGAACGGTAACTACCGGTGAAATGAAGGTCACTGATCT
>JAEEGI010006376.1_pt1 | contig 26666 bp, 25 predicted proteins | sample 8958751 | NCBI WGS metagenome assembly JAEEGI01 (sample SAMN16246545, study PRJNA631951) | gut metagenome | biome: gut microbiome; feature: rumen; material: KS-attached | host: Bos | place: Iran: Karaj | collected 2018-10 | reverse complement strand
ATAAATCCTTAACCTGTAATAAAGACTGTTCTGACATTGTAATAGTTCCTTTCATATATACACAAAACTATTTCCTACTAACTTAGTAGGATTTATATTAACACCAGTAAAACACTATGTCAAATGACAAACAAACATAGTTTATCACAAAAGACCTTGACATACTATATAAAACTCGGTAAAATACATTCTTGTCAGCACCATGCGGGTGTAGTTCAATGGTAGAACACCAGCCTTCCAAGCTGGATACGTGGGTTCGATTCCCATCACCCGCTTCTGCTTATTTTTTTTGTCTTTTTCTAAATGCAAATGATTTGCATTTGCATTTAAACAGGTATAACATATAGATACTCAAAAAGGAGATCGCCATGGAACTTATTTTAGACGTAGTAATTGACGCAGTAATAGATTCGCTCAAGATACTTCCATTTTTATTTGTCACATATCTGATAATGGAATACTTAGAGCACAAGACAGCTGAATTCACTTCAGGTGTCGTAGAAAAAACTGAACATTTCGGACCTCTTTGGGGCGGACTTATCGGAGTTTTCCCGCAGTGTGGTTTCTCTGCAGCAGCATCTAACCTGTATGCCGGCAGAGTAATAACACTTGGAACTTTAATTGCTATCTATCTGTCCACATCAGACGAAATGGTTCCTCTCTTTATTTCTGAGCAGGTTCCAGTAATTACAATGGTTCAGATCCTTGCAATCAAGGCTCTTATTGGTATCATCGCAGGTTTTGTCATCGACTTTATTGTTCACGCTTATCACAAGTCACGTGGCAGATCTTTAAATGATCCTGTTAATATAGAAGCTCTCTGCGAAAAAGAGCATTGCCACTGCGACGATGATGAAGACGCCGGCTTTATTGGAATCGTTAAATCTGCTCTGGTACATACCATTCACATTTTCTTATTCGTACTGGTTCTTTCACTTGTCTTTAACCTTGTGATCGAGCTCATCGGTGCAGATCGTGTAGCTATGCTCCTCAAGACAAGTCCGGTTATCAGCCACATCCTCGCCGGATTAGTAGGCCTCATTCCTAACTGTGCTGCCTCTGTTATCATCACTGAGCTCTATCTTGACCAGATGATCACTCTCGGTACAATGATGTCAGGCCTTTTAGTGGGCGCAGGTATTGGACTTCTGGTTCTCTTTAGAGTTAATGATAACAAGAAAGAGAATATCAATATCGCTCTTTTACTGTTCTTTATTGGAACTGTTGTTGGACTTTTAATTGATGTACTTGGAATCACTATCTAATAGACATTTATGAGGATTTATTATGAGCTGTAAGATACATCCTGAATCTTATGATGAAATCATAGAAAGAAACTGGCCCGAAGGAGTCAAGAAAACCAAGCAGCGAATTGATATCTTCAAGGTATTATATTCAAGTCAGGATCCCCTGTCTGCTGCCGAGATCTACTCTATTCTCAATAAGGAACACGCTTCCGAAATGTATGCTTTTTCTACTATATACAGGAACCTTATTGCATTTGAAAAAGCAAACGTAATATCCAAGACAATCTTCTCATCAGAAGAGACTGCCGTATACGAGCTAAAAAGTGGCAAGCACAAGCACTACGCTGTATGTCTTAAATGCCACAAAAAGATTCCTCTTGGAACCTGTCCTCTTCACGAGATCAGCCACGAAATAGAACATTCTGTTCCAGGCTTTGAGATCACAGGCCACAACCTTGAGGTATACGGATACTGTAACGATTGTAAATAATATAGATAATATGAAAAGAGCCATCACACCCAATCGAATGTGATGGCTCTTATTATCATGTACTGACTAAAGCAATTGATTATTAACTAGTTAAACCTGGTGTAAAAAATCTAATTGAATTAGTTGTTTGAAGCCTCTGATGTAGCTTCTGAAGCAGCCTCAACTGCCTCCTCTACTGATGAAGCGTCTGATGCAGCCTCAACAGCCTCTTCTACTGATGAAGCATCTGATGCAGCCTCAACAGCCTCTTCTACTGATGATGCCTCTGAAGCAGCCTCAACAGCCTCTTCTACAACCTCTGTAGCCTCAACTGTAGCTTCTACAGATGTCTCCTCTACTGCTGTCTCTACTGTAGCCTCTCCGCAACCAGCAAGTACTGCTGCAGAAAGTGTTAATGCTGAAAGTAATGTTACGATATTCTTCTTCATAATATATAATCTCCTCTTCTTACCTATACTTTGCAATTCCATTGCAAGCCAATTGCTTCAGTACGAAATAAGATTATATACTTGAAAAAAAAATATGTCATGAATGAAATTGTGCATATTATCTTAAGATTCTCTTAAGATTTTGTTTATATTTAACAAAAAAATTAATAAATATCAAGTTTTAGAAGTATCCACCAAAAGAAACCATACCAGAATCAGTCTCTTTATCATACTCAAAAGATAGTGATACACCCTTGTCTGAAACTGATCTCAAATCTTCAGATGGAATATTATAGCTGTTTCCCGCTGTATCTGTTACGATAAACTCCCATTCTGAGCTGTCTGTATATATCTCAAGCTTAACTCCCATAAGTGTGTAGCCAGAAACAAGTGCCTGATCACCAGAAATAATATTCTCAGAATAAGTATCCGCAGTAATATCATGCAGAACAACACTTGATAGATCAAAGCCCATCTTATTTATAATGTAAGCATCTACCTGTACATTCTTGGCCTGCTCCTCTTTTACTGCAGCCTCTTCCTGATATGTACCAGATAGCTTAGACTGAACTGTCGCATAACTCTCAGTAAGTTCAGCAATACTTGGCAGCACTTCATTTATCTTCTTGTCACTCATGTTAGTGAAATCTATAGCTTCTATCTCTGTAGCTTTAACTCCAAGTGCATCAAGCTCTGATCTCATTGAAGTATCTGCTATATCAAGATAGGTCTCTTCTGCAGCGTCTCTTGCTGACAGTAGCTGTGTTCTTGCTGCCTCAGCCTCAGCAAGCTTATCCTCCGATGGCTTACAACCTACAAGCAGAGCGCACATAAGCATCGTAGTTAATAGAACTGATCTTCTTTTTTTCATATTAATCTCCATTTCATGAAATCCGATAGTCCTATTATAACGCTTAACCTGCTGATGCCAATATTGAATTACTATAATAGTAGTCCATGATAAGACCTACAACGTGAGCATAGCTGACCTTTCCAGAAGACACGCCGTTTACCTTCAGATTAGTGTCGATAAATGCTTCTGCTGCCTTTTTGACAGTCTCAGTCTTGATCACAGCCTTTTTCTCAACTTCCTGCCAGCCTTCCTGGGACAGGAATTCATTATCATACTTAACTCTGTCAGAAATCTTAACGTGAGACTTGTACTCTTTTTCACTGACAGCTCTATAAAAATCATTGTTCACATAATTCAAAACTCCCAGATATCCACTGTACTGGAAGACAATGTCATCAGAACTGATGCAGGCAAGGAACCCAAAAAAGTTCGCCTCATCCTCATATATGTAGCCATGGGTATGAGCCAGCTCGTGGCACATAGTAAATGGCTTATTCATCATGTTCATGGTGTCGTTATAATTAGCCTCCATAGAAAATGGAAAATAGTACCCTTGCATGTACTGCTGGCACATAAAGTCTGAGAAATAAAGGGCCTTGGGCGTCACATAATATCCGGAAAGCCTTGGATAATCCACAGAAATATTCTGCATTGCAGAAATCGCAGTAGCAGCCATATCTCCTTCAAAGGCCACGTTTCCATTTTCATCATGTGGAACCTTGGTTGATAACTCGTTACATTTCCTGACTATATAGTCACGAAGCTGCGTGAGCTCCTCCAGATTATATTCCTCATGGTCGCTCTCCGGCGACACATCCAGCTTGGAGGTGTGATACAGAACAAAGCAGTTAAGGCTCATCACAACCATAGTGATTGCCAGAAGCACAGGTGTAACACGGTAAAAGAAATCCGAAACAGCTTCACACTTCTTGCCAAAAGAGCTTTCTCTTTTGCCAAACAACATAAATATAGTATGGAAAAGAACAAAAATAATGGCTAAGGCAATATAGATCAATACTACAACCAGCATCTTTTCCCCGACGGAAAAGCCAAACAGACTGGTAAACCTGCCATATACACCTGTTATTACCGGGAAAATATAAGTGACATAAAAATCAGAAAAACTCGTGCTGGTCCATGCAGCCAGATTAAAGATAATGCAAAACGCTAAAGCTATGATAATAGGTAAAGAAAAAGCTCTTCCCCTTTTCTTCATTGCTATCCCCTCCAAAATGATCTTGGTAAAGAGTATTTTACTCTCCAAATATGTACTCAAAATGTCCAAAAACGCTTAATCCGTTCATACTTTATACATAATTGCTTCGTGCATTTGTACCACCTATTTGCTAGAATTAAAGTGTAACTTAAATAATTTCAGAAATGGACGGTATAATATGAAGCTATTAGTTGCAGATGATGAGGTCGAGCTCGTTAACGCCCTCGTAGCCATATTAAAACACAGTAATTACACAGTTGATGCAGTCTATAACGGAACTGATGCCTTGGACTACGCCCTTACAGGTGATTACGATGGCATTATTCTTGACATCATGATGCCTGGAATGGATGGAACTGAAGTACTCAGCAAAATCCGTGCCAAAGGACTCTCAACTCCTGTACTCTTCCTGACCGCCAAGACAGAGGTAGAAGACAGAATAAAGGGTCTTGATCTTGGCGCCGATGACTATCTTCCTAAGCCTTTTGATATGGGCGAACTTCTTGCAAGAGTAAGGGCTATGCTCAGAAGAAAAGCTGACTTCTCACAGCCAAATCTCACTTGCGGAAATCTCACTCTCGACAGGGCAGGCTATGAATTATCAACACCTGGCCACGATAAGATCCGCCTGTCTGGCCGTGAGTTCCAGATGATGGAAATGCTCATGACTTCACCAGGTAGAATCATATCTGTAGACACCTTCATGGACCGCATCTGGGCTGACGGAGAAGCTGATGTAAATGTAGTCTGGGTCTATGTCTCCAATCTTCGCAAAAAGCTTACCAGTCTTGAAGCAAGCTGTGAGATCAAGGCTTCCAGAGGGCTTGGCTATTCAATAAATGAAACCTGAGTATATCTCTATCTTTTTTCTTAAGAGGAACAAGAAATGGTCAAAAAGCTAAGGAAAAAATTTGTCATTACAGCAATGCTGTCACTTCTTCTTATTTTGATCATAATGATAGGCATCATAAATATTGTTAATCTCCACAGCATTTATCAGGACGCTGATAATCTCCTGGCTATCCTAACCACCAACAATGGTGAATTTCCGGGAATGATCGGCTTCGAGAATAATGACAACAGAGAAAACAAAGATAACAGAAACAATAAAGAGTTCAGGCCGCCAAACGACGGCTTTGTACCAGACATGCCTTTTACCTTCGCCAGACTAAACAACACAAGGTCTGCCGAAATGCCTTATCAGTCCAGATATTTCTATGTAACCTTTGATAACACCGGAGCCATATCTGAGATCAATCTAAGTCATATCGCAGCCATAACAGAAGAATATGCCACCAATTATGCTAACAGCGTATATTCTTCCAGCAAAGAAAAAGGAATTTACCACTCCTATCGCTACAAAAAGGCTGTAAAAGATGATGGCTCCACACTTATCGTTTTTATTGATCTGAGCTCATCATTATTTAGTGCCTTAAAACTTCTGTCTCAATCACTTCTTGTAGGAGCTTTGGCTCTTATAGCCATGTTCATACTGGTATTTATCTTTTCAAGTCAAGCCGTTGCTCCAGTTGTTGAATCTCTTGAGAAGCAAAAGAGATTTATCACAGACGCGGGTCATGAGCTCAAAACTCCACTTGCTGTAATATCTGCAAATGTGGATGTGCTCGAACTGGAAGCTGGGAAAAGTGAATGGACTACAAGTATTCGCAACCAGACTAAGAGAATGAATGGTCTTGTTAAAAACCTTCTGACTCTTTCCAGAATGGATGAGGAGCGGATAAATGTTGTATTCTCTGATTTTGATCTGAGCCAGGTTATTAACGAAACCGCCACGTCTTTCCAAACCGTTGCAGAATCCAAAAACAAAAAATATCAGGTAGACATCACTGAAGGAATACATATTACAGGAGATAAGAATGCAATGAATCAGCTAGCTTCGCTTCTTCTGGACAATGCCATCAAGTATTCCTCCGACAAAGGAAGCATTCACGTTACACTTTCCAAAGATAAAAACATCGTATTTGAAGTTTCAAACACCTGTGACAGTATTCCAAGCGGAAACCTTGACAGATTATTTGACAGATTCTACCGTGCAGACTCCTCCAGAAGCCGAGAAACTGGTGGCTATGGAATTGGACTGTCTGTAGCAAGAGCAATTGCCATATCTCATGGCGGAAATATAGAAGCTGTAAGAGACGGCGACAAGATCATCAGATTCATCGTCACTCTCCCCAAAGAGCTTCCCAAAAACAAGAATAAAGGTTAACAAAAACCGGCATCAGGCGATGCCGGTTTTCCTTATTTATCCTAAATTATAATTCCTCGCTCTTAACTGTAACTGGTCTTGAGCAGCTGATCTCAAGGTTACCATTTCTCTGTCTCATTTCATCGATCATAGCCTTTGTTGAAGCCTTCTGTCTGAGTACAACCTTATATGTAAGCTTATATAAGCTTCCCATTCCTGAAGTCTTAACCTCTTCAAGCTCAGCCTTTGTTGTGTATCTCTCAAAAATATCATCGAAAATGCCTTCAAAATCAAGGCTCTCTGGAACAGCGATCTTAAGCGTCTTTTCCTCTGCAAGTGAATCACCAAAGCCGCAGTTAGAAAGAATAAGGTTAGCAAGTGTAATGATAACTGCGAACATAGCAGCGATTCCAATGTACCCCATACCTGTTGCAAGACCTACTGCCATAGCAAGGAAGATACTTGTGATCTCTTTTCCTGTACCAGGTGCTGAACGGAATCTTACAAGTGAAAATGCTCCAGCCACTGCTACGCCTGCTCCGATGTTGCCATTAACAAGCATTATAACAACCTGAACAATTGCAGGAAGAAGAGCCAGTGTAACAATGTAGCTCTTTGAATAATTATTCTTGATCGTATACATGAAGGCAATGAAAATACCTATTGCAAGTGAGCAAAGCGTTGCTATGAAGAATGAGGCCCCTGTAACTGAGCCAGTTGTCATTATTGTTCCAAAAATCATATCTGTTGTCATTGTATTATCTCCTTTTCTCTATCATCTTAATCAAAATTGAATCTATGCTCATACTGCTTTGCGAAACATCGCAATCTTGTTGTTTTCTTCTTTTGCTTCCATTAGCTTCTGGCTCATGAGATCCTGATATCCTCTTCCATATTTGGAAAACGAGGTCTGCCTGATATTAAGTTCATCCAGGAGCCTTGCCATTTCTACCGACATCGCTCCAGCAATTTTCAGCTCCATAAGATGCTGTCCTGGAAGTAAAATGTCTTTTCCTACATTTCCTTCTTTTAGCGAAAGCTTATCTGTTCTCCATCTGATGTTGGTATCAAAGGTAATTCTAAGCTCCGGGTCATGGATTCCCGCCATGGCTATTCGGTCATAGGATATGGCCATTGCAGGTCTTATTCCCTTGTAGTATTTGAGAAAATAGTCGATCTCATTTGAAATCTGTGAAGTCTCCTTAGGCTCTTTGCCATTAACCAGGTAATCCATTGCTTCACTATATGGCATCGAAATTCTTCTCTTGTACACAACGCCTTTATATTTTTTCTTGATCTCTATAAAAGCATTTGTGTCATCGCTTGCCACTCCATAAGTTCTCAGCCTAAGCTTTTCCTTGTACACTGGCTTTTCCAATGATCTTTCGATAAGCCTATAATCTGGGGTGTCAAAATATATGTTTAAGATGGATGTCTTTCCATAGCTGTCGATGGCTGCCATATTTTCCAGTCTCTTCATCAGCTCCTTGTACTGCATTTCATCCAACAGAAATTTTGTCTCTATTCTTTCAAATACATCTTTAAATCCGCTCATTAACTTTCCTCACCGTATTTTCATCTCGTTTTTTGGTTAACTGTTGAAGTCATTCTAAACAAGCTACCTAAAAATAACTTAAAACCAAAATATTTTTTACAAAAAGACAAATTCTATCCGGAAATAGCAAGAAAAATCAACGTTTCATGGTATAATTAATGTATTACTAGACATCAACATAGGGGAGGTTACACATGTACAAAAAAGGTGACAAAGTTATCATTTTAGACTACAATGGCAAGCCACTAGTTCCCCAGGTCGTTGCCGAGGTAGAAGACGTGTACGGGGCAGACAGAGTAAGGCTATTACTACCAGATGGCGCATGTTGTCTTGAGTTTGTGAATCATTTTGAAAAAATAGATGAAGAGACTTACGACAAATATCTACACGCAGTAAAGGAACGTGAAAAACCCCTGCCTGTAGATTTGCAGATTGATATCAGAAAATTCGCAGCCAGGCATCCTAGGCGCAGAAAAGATGAGATTCTCAAGAAATTCGATCAGGATAAGCGCTATGTATCAGTGATCAACGCTTACACCGGCCGAGTTATGATGTATGGAAAAGAGTGCATCAATGACAGATTCCTGTGGGAATACAACGAAGCTCGTTATGGAATTGTAGAGACCAGAACCTTCTTCCATGAACTGGATGACTCAATCCCTATTCCTGAGCTTCCCTAAATAGATACCCATTCCCAGCAGGATATAGCAATATGGCATTGCCAATATCTGCTGAAAGGAAATCTGATTGTAAACAAAATACGAAATTATAGGGAGTCCAAGAGCTACTGCTTTGGGCTCCTTCTCTTTTACCTTAAAAAGCTGGAAAATTGCTGATACAAAAAGTCCCACGTATAAAGCAGCACCTATCATTCCGCGTTCAATGAGTGTTGTCAAAAACTCACAGTGAGCGTTAGTAAGCGCAATATCTCCAAAGACATTTCTAAAAGAGCTGCTCCACATAGCGTCCTTCATGGCATAAGGATAGAGACAGTCCTGGCCAATTCCCACAAGCTGCTGCCATGGAGATAAATTCATGTAAAGATCGGCGCACATCCTATAGATAATGCCCCTTCCATTTCCAAATTCATCTCCAAAGCCCATAACAGCCGTTGCCACAGCGTATGTAATTCCTGCCAAAAGAGCTACCACATAAATCCACTTATAGATAGTTCCTCTAAAGGTTGCCTTTATTTCCTCTAATAATCTGCATACTCTGTAGATGAAAAAAGCTGCTGCCACAAGGATCATTCCGATATGTGCTTCGCATAGAGAAATAAGAATATTGTTGTCATAGGTATAGGCACTTCCGGCAAACAGCATAACAACGTCAACTACCGTCATTGCTAATCCCAGGACCCCCAGCTGTATCAGGAACTTCTTAAACGCATCCCTGTCAGAAAGTGACCAGAATAGTAACAGACCGTAAGCTCCTATCAAAATCAATACCGCTCCGTCACTTCCCTGAAGCATCAGCGAAATCAGCATAACGATTGTATATAATCCGCTAATCCAGAACCTCCAGGAATAGTTCTTTTGAATATACATGATTCCAATTCCAAGAGGCGCCCATATAGAAAGAAATCCCGAAAACCAGTTGATGTTACCTATAGTTGCAAGGAATGATGTGTTCTGACCGTTTATCACAAGTGGGAAAGTAGAGAATCTGTTTAATATAGAAAGAAGTGCCTCCAAAAATGGCACTACCATTAGAACTGCCAGGACCTTTCCATCTATTTTGCATTCTTTCTGACTAAAGAGAATGCAGAACAAGATAGCTATCACAGAAACTAAAAGGCCATTTCTCCAGCCTTCAAAACCTAGCAGTGCTATCTTTTTATCAATGGAAAATGCAAATGATATGAGCATTGAAAAAACTGTTCCATAGAGAAAGAACTCTGGAACAATTATAGACTTCGCTTTAGATACATCTTCAGAATTAGTACTCTGCTTTTTATCCTTTGAAAAAATCATATTTAACAGCATTAGAGCTGCAAATGGCGCACTTATTAGAACATAGCAGATGGCCTTGGCTTCACCAAGTTCATAGTAGCCATCCTTCATATATATAGGTAAAACGGTGCATATAAGTATCAGATATATTGTGTAGAGAATCTGCATTTAGTCTTTGTTCCTTGTTATGTAGTAGTATTAAGCATTTCTTTTATCTGAGGATTGTCAGGAGTTATCTCAAATTCCATCCTCTTGTGTGTAGATGGGTGCTTGATAGCATATTTGAAGCTTACAAGGCAAACGTCCTTTGCCCCCATTTTCTGAGTTAATTCCAAAGATTCATCTGATCCATACTTCTGATCTCCGATTATTGGGTGACCGATATAGGCCATCTGAACTCTTATCTGATGAAAACGCCCAGTCATAAGCTTAACCTTGAGAAGTGACACATCTTCCTTTTCCACCACAACCTCATACTCAAGAATCGCCTTCTTAACTTCTCCTGCAATTATCCTGATTTTTTCTCCATTATCACTAGTAATGGCGCCATCCTTAAGAGTCTTACTCTCTTCTTCTGTAACTACAGCAGCAAAGCCATCCTCTTTTCTAACAAGGAGATTTTCAAGTCGTCCCTTTTTTTCCTCAAACGAGCCCCTGCAAAGTGCATAATAATACTTTTCTGTTGACCTGTCCTTGATCTGAGCAGCAAGATTCGTGGCAGCCTTCTTATTCTTTGCAAGAATCAGAACTCCCTCTACAGGCTGATCCAAACGATGTACTGTTGCCACATAAGGCGGCTTTCTATCTGAAGTCTTGCCCCTATTCTGGCGACTTATATAATTTCTGGCAGCACTTACCACATCCATGCTGTAGGCTCTGGCCCCTTCAGTGGCCACACCAGCTGGCTTATGACATACCAGAATATCTTCATCTTCGTAAATCCACTTAATATCTCTCATGTAGACCTCGCTATATTTCTTATAGCTTATAGTATAACAAAACTCCTACCCGGCAATAAACCAGATAGGAGTTATATTTTTGTTTTTCTATATTTCTTTTACCAGATCATACCTTGAATCTGTAACCTACGCCCCAGATCGTCTCGATGTACTGTGGATTAGAGGTATCATACTCGATCTTCTCACGGATCTTCTTGATATGAACTGTTACAGTTGCAATATCACCGATGGAATCCATGTTCCAGATCTTTCTAAAGAGCTCTTCCTTGGTGAATACGTGGTTAGGATTCTCTGCAAGGAATGTAAGAAGATCAAACTCCTTAGTTGTGAAGCTCTTCTCCTCGTCATCTACATATACTCTTCTGGCTGTCTTGTCGATCTTGAGTCCTCTGATCTCAACGAAATCGTTGTTCTCGTGGCCTGATCCAACAAGTCTGGAATATCTAGCCATGTGTGCCTTAACACGGGCAACAAGCTCTGATGGGCTAAATGGCTTGGTGATGTAATCATCTGCTCCAAGGCCAAGGCCTCTGATTTTATCGATATCATCTTTCTTGGCTGAAACCATGAGAATCGGCACATCCTTCTTTTCTCTGATGTGCTTACAAACTTCAAATCCATCCATTCCTGGAAGCATAAGATCAAGAATCACAAGATCAAACTCTTCGGCAAGAGCAGTCTCAAGACCTGCATCTCCAGTATTCTCAATCTTTACCTCAAAATCACTAAGCTCAAGATAATCCTTTTCAAGATCAGCAATGGCCTCTTCATCCTCAACAATAAGAATTCTACTCATACACGTATTTCACCTTTCTTTTTATTATGGCGTTTCATGATCTACTGTAACTGTTTCCTGATTATCCGCATACTCAACATATTTACGTAATACGAAGTGCATGCAGGTTCCTTCCCCTTCATGGCTTGTAGCCCATATATAGCCGCCATGATCTTCGATTATCTTCTTAACAATAGATAATCCGATTCCACTTCCTCCCTGCTTGGAGTTTCTGGAAGCATCTGTTCTATAGAATCTGTCGAAAATGTTCGGGATATCTCTTTGAGCAATTCCCTTACCATTATCCTCCAGCTCTACTCTGATGGAATCAATCTCATCCAAAATCCTGATATCGATCTGACCTGTTCCGTCATCTCTATCAAGATATTTGACACTGTTACTAACTACGTTGTTGACCACTCGCTTGATCTGCTCTGGGTCAGCTACTATCTGTGTATCCGGAGTTGTAAGGTTGGAATAATTGAGCTTGATGGATTTACTCTCAAGGTCAGCTCCAATCTCCTCGATACAGTCTCCAAAATATTCACCAACATTAAGTCTGATGAAATTATAAGGAATTCTATTATTATCAATACTGGAGTACAAGGTCAGCTCGTTAATAAGGTTGTTCATATCATTGGCCTTATTATTGATGATCCTGATGTACTTCATCTGCTTCTCAGGATTATCAGCAACTCCTTCCAGAAGTCCCTGCGAATAACCCTTGATAGCTGTGATAGGCGTTTTTAGGTCATGAGAAATATTACTGATAAGCTCTTTATTCTGCTTCTCTCGCTCAATCTTTTCCTCGGCTGATTCCTTAAGTCTCAGTCTCATGTCCTCGTAATTACGATACATGGCGCCAATCTCGCCTTTTTCCGTAATGTCCGTCGGAAGAATGTAATCGAAATTACCATCCTGAATGTGCTGCATCGCTATGTTAAGCTCATCTATTGGCTTAAAGAAGCTGTTGCCAATCCACATTGTCAGAAGAATACTTGTGACCAGAAGGATCAGAATAATTGCCACTCCCATATAGATAAACATTGAAGCTGTGAGAGCTGTCCTGATACCAGATATAATATACAGACTTCCCTGATCACCTGTGGAAAATCTGAAATCGATCTGTTTGACTAAATGTTTGGACGCAGTGTAATAGATACCTTTTACATCTGTTCCGTAGCCTGGCAGTTCATCAACTACATCCATGGCACGATCCATATTTGCCACATAATAAACATCCTGTCCCTTCTTGACCAGAAGAAAAGAATATTTAGATGCAATCTTGCTGTCTACACTTTCCAGGAAGTCTTTATCTTCCAGAATAAATGGGTTAACAATTAGTGCAAGTGCTATATCATGTGTAACTTCATCTGTCATGTCTGAAAAAGCTTCACTTGGATCTGACACCATACTGTAATCAAATCCATTCGAAAAATCGTCAAGCTTCTGTTCATAGACTAGATATCTGCCTATTGCAAAAAATGTACCGATTGCCAAGATAATAGGAATAATAACTATCGCCACTGACGTGATTAAGAGTTTTGTACGAAAACGCATCATGCACCCCCGGCACCCTATATCTATGCACCTAACAAAATTATATCATAAAAACGTTTATGATTGTTAATATCCTATTCCCTATTTAGTAAGATATTATTTATCTTTATGAAAATTTCACTTGAAATTTTCCTTAATTCGATCATATTCCTCATCTGTTATAGGCATAACTGTTCCATGTTTGAAGCCGTAAGGGAAGCTGAATTCCTTGTCAGAGCGCACAAAACGGCCTGTTGAGATGTCTTTTGCCACGAAAGGAACATAACCCTGCTTGGATTTCTCACATCCATAAAAATCGAGCATCAGGCACCAGCTGCCATCTGGAAGCTTATAACAGGTAGGAGCTTCATACTGACCAGCCTCTAATTTGTCCATTTCCTCATCAAATGCAGGCATTCTCTCATATTCTCCAGTAAGAGAAGTTCCTCTTTCAAGAATAATGTGCTCTGGATTGAAATCGCTCTTTACAAATCTGTAGTAATAACCATCCTCGTAAACAATGTTGGAATCAATGATTCCAGTATCGCACTTCTTGCAGAGCATCTTTGGAGCTGTAAAATTTATAAAGTCTGCAGTCTTAGCATAGAAAATAGCCATCTCGTTGGCAGACTGAGCTGGATATCTTGATGACCAGTGAACCATGTAATCTCCAGCCTCTTCATCATAGATAATATCTGGCGCCCAGGCACAGCCATAGTCTTCATCAACGACCTTGACCAGTTCCTGCTCAGACCAGTTTACAAGATCCTTGGACTCCCACTTGGATAAGAATTTACTTCCCTGTCTATTAACGATATTCCAATTACTCTGATATTTTGTAGCAAAGTTATTGGCAAGCGAAAGGTCAGTAGCAAGGATGACAAAAGAATTATCCTTTTTCCTTGTGATAGTGAAATCTCTTACTCCCTTTTCTCCGAGCTTACTCTCAAGTATAGGATTTCCTCCATTTACCTGCTCCCAGTTAAAGCCGTCTTTTGATACACCAAAATAAACCTGCTCTCCATCAGGTGTAAATTTCTCTTTGAAATGTACAAATAAAAATGCTCCCATAATAGCCTCCCTTAGATATAGTTTTGATTTATCTAAAATATTATACTATGTTTCAAACAGCATTTATACTAGTAAAATCAAGGAAAGTTCACTAATATTTTACAGCTTGATTATTGATTAGCGTATTTTTCTCTGTTAAACTTTTATCTGGATAACAAAAAACGTTTTCCTTACGTATTCCTATAGGAGGAAATTATACAATGATCAATTGGAATAATCTTGACACACTTAAATCTTACAATGATCTTAAGAGCACAGCTTCTGTTAATCTTGTAGAAGCTATGACTGGCGTAAGTGGCGCTGAGAGAGTTAAAAAGTATTCAGTACCTATGGCTGCAGGCCTTAACTTCAACTACGCTGCAAAAGAGGTTGATGATAAAATCTTATCTGCTCTTTCTGCACTTGCTGATGAGGCACAGCTTGCTGAGAAGTATGAAGCTCTCTATAACGGCGAAGTTATAAATACTGGTGAGAAGAGAATGGTTCTCCACCAGCTCACTCGTGGTCAGCTTGGCGAGAACGTTATGGCTGATGGCGTTAACAAGCGTGAGTTCTATGTTAAAGAGCAGAAGAGAATTGCTGATTTTGCTAACAAAGTTCACTCAGGTGAGATTGCAAACGCTAAGGGTGAGAAGTTCACAACAGTAGTTCAGATCGGTATCGGCGGATCAGACCTTGGTCCAAGAGCTATGTATCTTGCTCTTGAGAACTGGGCTAAGAGAACTGGCAACTTCAAGATGGAAGCTAAGTTCATCAGTAACGTAGATCCAGACGACGCTTCTGCAGTTCTTAATTCTGTAGATGTTGCTCATTCAATCTTTATTCTTGTATCTAAGTCAGGTACAACACTTGAGACACTTACAAACGAGTCATTCGTTACAGATGCTCTCAAGAAGGCAGGTCTTGATGCCAGCAAGCACATGATCGCTGTTACATCTGAGACATCTCCTCTTGCTAAGAGTGATAACTACCTTGAAGCTTTCTTCATGGATGATTATATCGGCGGACGTTATTCTTCAACATCAGGTGTTGGTGGAGCAGTTCTTTCACTTGCATTTGGTCCTGACGTATTCGCTCAGTTCCTTGATGGCGCTGCAGAAGAAGACAAGCTTGCAACTAACAAGGATCTCCTTAAGAACCCAGCTATGCTTGATGCTATGATCGGTGTTTATGAGAGAAACGTACTTGGCTATGACAGCACAGCAGTACTTCCTTACTCACAGGGACTTAGCCGTTTCCCAGCACACCTTCAGCAGCTTGATATGGAGTCAAATGGTAAGAGCGTTAACCGCTTCGGTGATCCTATCAACTATGTAACAGGACCTGTTATCTTTGGTGAGCCAGGAACAAACGGACAGCATTCCTTCTATCAGCTCCTTCACCAGGGAACAGATATTATTCCTCTTCAGTTCATCGGCTTCAAGAACAGCCAGCTTCAGAACGATGTTAACATTCAGGACAGCACAAGCCAGCAGAAGCTCTGCGCTAACGTAGCTGCTCAGATCGTTGCATTCGCTTGTGGTAAGAAGGATGAGAACGCTAACAAGAACTTCAAGGGCGGACGTCCATCAAGCATCATCATTGGCGATGAGCTTAATCCTAAGTCACTTGGTGCTCTCCTTGCTCACTTCGAGAACAAGGTAATGTTCCAGGGCTTCGTATGGAACATCAACTCCTTCGACCAGGAAGGTGTTCAGCTTGGTAAGGTTCTTGCCAAGAAGGTTCTCGCTCACGAGACAGATGGTGCACTTGCAGAGTACAGCGCACTCCTTGGAATTTGATAATAAGATAGACATAATAAGAGCCCCGTTCCATATGGAATGGGGCTCATTTTATGTTCATTAGTTGAATTAAAGAGTTTTGAGAAGTTCAAGAGTTGCTGCTGCGCAGTCCTTAGCAGCCTTGGCCTCGAACTCAGGATAATCCATGATCTCACTTCCGTCAGCTTTATCAGAGATAGCACGGATGATGAGGAACGGAACATTGTTAAGGTAACATGCCTGAGCAATACCTGTTCCTTCCATTTCACAGCACATTCCACCAAAATCCTTGATGATAGCATCCTTAACTGCTTTATCACAGATGAACTGATCTCCGCTACAAACTCTTCCCTCAAAGATTCCAAGATCAGGCGCTGCAACCTTAATCGCTGCCTTAGCTTTTTCTCTAAGAGTAGCATCAGCTGTAAATGTAGCTGTGCCAAGCTGAGGGATTTCTCCCTTCTGATATCCGAACACTGTTGCATCTACATCGTGGTAACAAGCATCTGTTGAAAGAACTATGTCACCAATATTGATACGAGCATCAAGAGAACCTGCTGCTCCAGTGTTGATTACATGGGTAACACCGAAGGTATCAACAAGAATCTGTACACAGATACCTGCATTAACCTTACAGATACCACTTCTAACTACAACAACTTCTGTATTTCCAATAGTACCTTCAAAAAACTCCATGGAAGCCTTTTTAACAGTGTTCTTTACTGTCATGCTACTCTTAAGGGTTTCTACCTCAACTTCCATGGCACCGCTTATTCCTATTTTCATGTTGATTCTCTCTTTCGATTATTCTGGGTAAACAAGGTGTTTGTCATCAATGTTATAAAGAGTGTTATCAAGATATCTCTTGGCAAGGAATTTAGCCATTCCAAGATTCATATCAAGATAGTTTCCGCAATCTCTTGCGCTTGCTCCAGGCACCTCACCCTCGAAATCTCTCATGAATTCATACATTCTTGTGATAAGTGGAACAATATCCTTTGAAGAAAGGTCTCCTGCGAGAACAACATAGAATCCTGTTCTGCATCCCATAGGTCCAAAATAGATTGTTCTATCCTTGTACTCTGGATCATTTCTAAGAAATGTAGCACCAAGATGCTCCATTGTGTGAACCTCTGCAGTGTTCATAACAGGTTCCTTGTTAGGAGCTGTCATTCTGAGGTCAAATGTAGTGATTGTTTCCTGTCCAACCTTATCTTTTCTGGATACATAGATTCCAGGCTCAAGGTCAAGATGATTGACTGTAAAGCTTGCAATTTTTTCCATAGTAATTATTTACTCCTTAGGCGGTTCGTTGAATACCTCGTAAGAATCAATCAGGTACTCACGAATATTATTATAGTCGCGATTACATATTGCTGTATACAGCGTATCAACCATAAAGAGCTGAGCAAATCTTGAACTTGTTATACCACTCTTTTTATCAATTTCAGGAGAAGTTGTAAAAAGAACATGGTTACAACCGGTTGTCAGAGTATTATTGCCAAGTTTTGTGATGGCTATTGTAATAGCACCTTTCTGAGTTGCTATATTATAGAGCTGCATAACCTCTTTATTCTTGGGGTTATCAACAAAGAAAATAGCAACATCCTCATGGTTTATCTGAGATACTGTCATCAGGTTCATATGATGATCCTGATTGAAAATTACGTTGTAGTGAATTCTAAGAAGCTTACAGTAAAGGTCATAAGCAGCGACACTAGCCGTACCTACACCAAAGACCTGTATCTGCTTGGCTGTAACTATCTTATTAACCACTTCACTAAAACAGCCAGTATCAAATAAACGATACGTTGTTTGAATTGCCTGAACGCTGGTTGCGCAAATATTATCAGCAATCGACTGTAATGAAGTATACTCGTTAACGTCCTTAAATGCAATCTTAGGTCCATTGTCTGCCTGTTTAAGAGATACATTTGCTTCTGAATAATATGCATTTTTCAGGTCTTTAAGACCTGTATAACCTATGGCCTGCGCAAATCTTGTCCACGCAGCCTGCGTTGTTCCTGATAATCTCGCCAGTTCTTTTATCGGATATTGAAAAAGATCATCCTTTCTTTCAAGGACAAAGTCTGCAACCATCTTCTCTGCTGCTGGTAAAGTGTCGTAGCAACTTTTGATTTTTTCGCTGACAATATTCATGAAGTTTCTCCTATTTATGTAAAGGAAAACAACGATATATAATTAATCATATATCGTTCAACAATGTTCATTTTCTCACATATTTAGTATAACTTAAAATCAATTTCAATAGAGAAATATATCTATTAAATCTTTATAAATAGTGCGCAATTTAATGTGTATTTGTGCTATGCTTGTTTATAGGAGATTTCTAGAAAAATAGTGTAGTCATGCACTTTTGCGGAGAGCGCAAGAAAGGAGACTAGAATATGAAATGGGTATGTCAGGTTTGTGGTTACGTTCATGAGGGAGATCAGCCACCAGAGGCTTGTCCTGTATGTAAGGCGCCTGCTGAGAAGTTCACCAAGCAGGAAGGCGATAAGGTATGGGCTTGCGAGCACGTTGTTGGTGTAGCTTCAACTGCTCCTGATGAGATCAAAAATGGTTTACGTGAAATGTTTAATGGAGAATGTACTGAGGTTGGTATGTACCTTGCTATGGGTAGAGTAGCTACTCGTGAAGGTTATCCAGAAATCGGTGCTTTCTTTGAGAAGGCAGCTTGGGAAGAGGCAGAACACGCAGCTCATTTCGCAGAGCTCCTTGGAGAAGTTATTACTGATTCTACAAAGAAGAATCTTGAGCTCAGAGCTGACGCTGAATACGGCGCAACTCAGGGACGTGCAGATCTTGCTAAGAAGGCTAAACAGCTCGATCTCGACGCTATTCATGACGCTGTTCATGAAATCGGACGCGACGAAGCGAGACATGGAAAGGCATTCGCAGGTCTCCTTAAGAGATACTTTGGCTAATCTGAAACGCATATAGAAAATGAGCCCCATTCCATATGGAACGGGGCTCATTTTTATGTGTGTGTGTAATCATTTGATTACTTTTTCTCTACTGTTTCCTCTTCTTCTTTTCTTCTGCTAACAAATCCGAAGATTGCGCCAAATCCGATTGCTGTAAGGAATCCGATGAAGATAAGCCATAACCAGTTGCCTTCCTCTGCTTCTTCAGGAGTAGCTGGAGTCATTGGAAGAGTAGGCATTGCAGCTTTTGCTGTTTCGTCATCAGCGATAGTTGCTGTTGTCTTTGTTGTAGTCTTAGCTGGAGTAGTATCTTTTGCTTCTTCCTTGCCCTCTTCTGTCTTATTGTTCTCAAGCTCTCTGTTAGCTCCAAGTACTGTACCCTGTACAGGAGGAGTAACTACATCTGCATTAGCTGCTGCATTTCCAATAGCTGCTGCAGGAGCAGGTGTCTGTGTTCCTGTAGAATAAACGTCTACAACTGTTGCTGTTGTTGTTCCAACAACGCCGCCAACTGTAGTAGCAGCTGGTGTATCAGTAGTTGTTGTATCATCAGCAGGTGTCTGTGCTGGTGTGTAATAAGTGATAAGTTCATCAATCCTTGCTGCAAGTGCTGGCTGCTGATCCTTGAGATTCTGTAACTTCTGCTCTGCGCTTGCTACATCTGCCTTTGCATCTGTCAGCTTCTGAGCTAATACTTCCAGAAGCTCGTCTATTGTCATGTCGTTGTATTTAGCAACATCTTCTGCAAGCTCAAGCTTGATTCCAAGATATTTAGCAACATCATTTGTTCCAAGTGCAACAGCTGCTGTAAGGGTCTTCTTAGCTGCCTGATTGTTCTTAAGAGTAGTGATTGCACTCTTGAGCTCAGTAACTTCTGTATTTGCATCTGTAACTGCCTGCTGCGCATCAGCAACCTTCTGAATGTAGCCTGAATACTTGCTCTCGATAGCAGCTATTTCTGTGATATGATCATCTGATAAGAAACCATTTATAACCTCTGCCTGCTCTACAATACTTTTGAGCTTAGCATCTACATTCTTATCAGTTCCCTGGCTATATTTAAGAGCATTTTTGATGATCTTATTTTTATTCTTATCAAAACCTTGATAATCAGGATTTGTATATTTTTCTATATCAGATGGAATGGCTATCAAGTATACATTGGCATCATGGTATAGATTATTTTGATTTTGAATAATCTTAACTACTTCGGTGTCACCCTTCATCAGCTTGCCATTTACAGATGTAATTCCATATTTTGCAAACTCTTCTGATACAAGGAACTGTACACTTCCGTCTTCCTCTACAAACTTATAAACATCAAATTCGCCCGCATTAGCTTTTTCGCGAATTACATTGATTTTCTTCTCTTTTCCATTTTCATCAATTTCGGTTCTATAATAGTCTTTCTCCTTAAGTACGCCATTTTTGTACCAGCCTTCATCTCCATGCTCTTTTCCGAAATATTCATACAAATAGTTATTCGCTTCTATTTCTTCTTGAGTCTTCTCAAAAGCGAAAACTCCATTACTCTTGCCTATATTATATCTGTCATGAGTATTATTAACATCAGGCTTATTAAGCATATCGTAGTTATAATACTTATTAACCTCATTACCATCAGCGTCCAAATAAGTTAGTTTACAATAATTGTTGTCCTGAAAATCGAATCCTTTTACATAATACCATTTGTAATCTCCAGGCTGTGTCAGCTCTGCATCCTTATCCTTTTGATTAGTTAACTCCACACCCTTATACTCAGGCAAAACGTAGTTGATCATTACATTCATCATAGCGCTTCTACGCTGCTCATAACCTGGATCCTTACCTGCTCCGATAGCTTCATAGGCATCATTTGCTGCCTGTGCTCCAGCTGCTTCATTTTCGAGTTTTTCTTTTGCATTATCAAGAGCTGCCTTAAGGTTATCAACGTTAGTTTGAGCAGCCTTAAGCTCTGTGAGAGCATCATCTGCCTTTCCTTCTGCATTGCCTAAATAAGTCTGCTCATCTGCGCGAGCTGACTCATAATTAGCCTTAGCCTGATTAAGAATCTGAACAGCTGCGTTATATTTTTCTTCGTACTGTGCTACTTCTTCCTTCTTGGCAGCTATCTCATTCTCTGTATCTGTGATAAGATCATTAAGCTTTTTCTGAACAGCCTCTGCAGTTTCTAAAGAATTAACGTTGTTAATATCATCAACAACTTCTGTCATAGTCTTCTCAGCTTCATTAGCAGCTTTAAGAGCATCAGCTCCGCTCTGCTGAGCATCCTCAGCATAGCCAGCTGCTTCCTGAGCCTTCTCTTCTACCTTTTCTTCAAACACTTCTGCTGCCTTATCCTGAGCATTTGCCTCGCCTACTTGAGCTTTGGCTTCATCTACTCTATCCTGAGCATCATCAAGGTTCTTTCCAGGATCAGTATCAGGATCAACCTTCTGAGCTTCTTTCTTTACTTCTTCTAATGCAGCATCAGAAACTTTAGATGTTTTCTCTTCATCTGCTGAAATATTTCCATCAATAATAGGCTGAGCAGCTTCATCTGTTGCTGTTCTAGCTTCGCCAATATCAGTTGTTGATTCAGTTATTTCTGATGATACTTCGTCATATACATCAGGAGCTGTGTTTTCGCTGTTCTCTGAATTCTCAGACTGCTGTCCACCAGCCTGTCCTCCTTCAGAAGCTGTATTGTTTTCTACTGCGCCCTCAGTATCTTCAGCATAAACTGTTAATGGATTTGAAATGGCAAGTATAGCTGAAATACCTACAAGAATAGCTGATATTGTTTTATTATTTGTATTCTTTCTCATTTCTTTTCTTTACCCTCATAAACCAAACAACGGTTACACACACTTTATTTATCTTTATTGTATTTATTGGCAATCATATTTCGAATCATATGAAAATAATATTTTGTCCAAAAGATGTGATTTTATGATTATTTATAATCATTTAATAGTTTGTTTATTTTTATGATTACCTCTATGTTCTATTTCCCTATTAATCGGCTAATGAACGCAAAAAGAGTAGAGATAATTTTATTAAAAATCTCTACTCTTCTAATTATGTACATATTAAATTATCTTATTTCTGAGCTATCTGCTTAACTTCATCGTTCAGTATCTGAACAATAACGTTAGTTGCTGACTGAAGGCTGCTCTTATTCATATTTGCAAGGAACTTCTCTCTATCCTCGTACAGGTCTTCTATTGTCTCAACTAGAATATCCTCATCGAGATCATCATTGTTGATAACAAGTGAGAATCCCTGCTGTTCAAAAGACTTGGCATTGAGCATCTGATCGCCTCTGCTTGATTTAGTTGAAAGAGGAATCAGAATATTTGGTTTCTTGAGGGCAAGGAGCTCACAGATTGAATTAGCTCCAGCTCTTGAAACAACAATGTCTGCCATTGCAAACAGATCTTTTAACTCGTTCTTAACATATTCAAACTGCTTATATCCTGGGACAGAGAGCTTAAGATTATCCATCTTCTCTTTACCACAGATGTGAACTACGTTGAACTGTGGAAGAAGTCTTGGGAGTGCAAATCTGACTGTCTCATTAACTGACTGTGCACCAAGGCTTCCGCCTATAACCATGAGAACAGGCTTGTCATCTGTAAATCCACAGATCTTCATTCCCTCTTCTCTTGAGCCCTTACCTAACTCTTCTCTGATAGGTGTTCCTGTAAGTATCGCCTTGTCAGCAGGAAGAAGTCTCATTGTCTCAGGGAAGTTACAACAGATCTTGTTAGCTCCATTCATGCTGAGCTTGTTGGCAAGACCTGGGGTAATATCTGACTCATGTACAATATAAGGAATACCCAGAATTCTGGCTGCTCTTACAACAGGAACACTTACAAATCCGCCCTTTGAGAAAATGATATCTGGCTTGATCTTCTTGAGTAATGAGATTGACTCTGTAAATCCCTTCATAACTCTGAATGGATCGGAGAAATTCTTGGGATCAAAGTATCTTCTAAGCTTACCTGTAGCTATTCCAAAATATGGAATGTTATAGTCTGCAATAAGCTTTTTCTCGATTCCTTCATATGAACCAATGTAAAAAATCTCATAACCAGCCTTCTGAAGTGCTGGAATAAGTGCAATATTAGGTGTTACATGACCTGCACTTCCACCACCAGTAAGGACGATTCTCTTATTAGCATTTTCGCTCAATTCTATAACCTTCTTTCAGATCGCTATATCAGGCCTGCATTGCCTGCTCTATAGCATATGATAACTGATCCGGACATGATGTATTCTTGGACCCACACTTGATTCCGCGAAGCTTGGAAATAGCATCTTCGCATTTCATTCCCTCAACAAGTCTTGACACACCCTGAAGATTACCGTTGCATCCATTTGTAAACTGTACGTGCTTGATAACGCCTTCCTCAACCTCGATATCTATCTGTGTTGAGCAGGTTCCTTTTGTCTTATAAACCATAAAAAAACTATACTCCTGATTCACTAATGTCTAATCCGGAGTATAGTATAACACATCTTATTGTTCTGCAACAGTTTGATAGTTCAGCAGCCCTTTTTCCTCGTAAGGGACGATATATTCGTTTACGACTCTGTCAGAGAAAGCCTTAACTTCCATAAGTTTCTCTTCGTAGTTGTCTTTGGTCAGCTCATATTCACCTGCCAGAACTTCGTCCAGCATAAGCTTGTTGATCTCTGGAGCAAAATGAATGGAATCCATATACAGCTCCAGGTTTGTAGCAACCTCTTCCTGTGCCTGGAAGCAGAATACCCTGACATTATCATATTGTAAAAGAGCTTTCGTCATCTGAATCTCATTGTAGATATAAGCATCTCTTTCACCTGATCTGACTACTCCATCCCACCAGAGCATGGAATAAACAGGGTAAAAGAAAATAAACTCAGTCTCAGGATGAGCCTCAACCTGACTTGTCAAAAGATCTATGTTCCCTGCAAGTTCCTGGCTATATACGGTTTCTTCCATCATTGGAACCACTTCGTTTGATCTGTGATATAAACCAAGTGCCATATCAGAATTAAAGCTCTTCCACTTAGCCCAATTATAGGAAAGTCCCTCGTTGTAATCGCCTATAAAAGAATTTGCAATCTGATAAGGAATCTTTTCAAAAAGAACATCCTTATTAAAAAGATAGCTCACATCATTAAATGGATTCTTATCATAAAGATACATAGGACAGCCTGTGGATTCATAGGTGGTCTCAGTTGAGCCATTAAGCGCAGACGGATCAATATTGTAGTAAACAAGTTTAATATCGTGATCAGCATAGGCTTCATCCATGAGGTAGCACAGATCCGCCGTTGCTCCGTAGCTTCTGATAGCCTTTATTGATTTAACACCAAAAGCATTGTCATACCAGGCATTGTCATTGTTCTCCATAACTGATGAACCAACAAGGAGAGCATCATAATCAAAGTGTCTCAGGGTTCCTACGCACTGATATTCCTTATCATTTAGGACTGCCTTGAGTCCGAACCATGGCTTGTGATAGTGATAAAAGGGATCAAAGGCATATACCACTGAGCCAATCAGAACTGCTACAGCAAGCATCGTTACTAGCAGTCTTTTTATAAATTTTTGTGAATTGCTAACAGTATTCATATTTATTTCTTTCTATAAAAAGATAGTACCTTAAGTAAGTATAACAATTTTTCATTATACTCCTCTCCAGAACCGTACGTGCGCTATTAACGCATACGGCTCCTCACATTTCATTCTAACCACTTTATCGATAATACAAACTAACACGCATGCGTGGTTCAGCAAGCGGGAATGTCTTTAGCAAACCATTGAAGAATGTCTCATGATTATAACTTCTCTTTTGACTTCTTCTGTTGAGATATTTATATAAATACCACGTAGTCTGCCTAAGAAATCTCTTGCACTCAACCATGTTGTCAGTAACACCATAGTATTGATAGTGCCCTCGTAGTTTCTCATTGACCTTGGAAAACAACCATTTCAAAGGCATATTATTATGGCTTCTCAGCCATTCCTTTATGGCTTTTATCTTGCTTCGGAGCTTCTTCCTGCTTGTTTTCACTTTGCATCTGAAGAAAGTCCTTTGCGTGTTCATACTACAATAAAAAGTGAAACCAAGAAAGTCAAATGTTTCAGGCTTCCCTAATCCTCGTTCTGCTCTCTTTCTTGCCGCATATCTTCCGAATTCAAGAATCTTGGTCTTTTCTTCAGCAAGCGACAATCCATACTTAGCAAAACGCTTTCTAAGTGCACTTACAAACCACTCTGCATCATTGGGATATTGAAAACAACAAATGAAGTCATCTGCATATCTGACTATATAGCATTCTCCATGGCTTTGTCTTCTCATGACCACATCAAACCAGTTATCCAGCACATAGTGTAGGAATATATTTGCAAGCATTGGACTCGCACCATTTCCTTGTGGTGTGCCTTCTATTGTATCACTGTAGATGTCATTATCCATTATGCCTGCTTCAAGGAATCTTCTTATTATATCAAGAAATCTCTTGTCAGCAATATCATGCTCAAGCATCTTCATAATCCATTCATGTGACACATGGTCAAAGAAGCCTTTTATGTCAGCTTCCACCACCCAGCTTGTCTTATGCAGTTGCACATCCTTCACAACTTCCCTTATCGCCATATGACAGCTTCTGCCTGGTCTGAATCCATAACTGAAATCATAAAATTTAGGCTCATATATCATCGTGAGAATTTCTGCAATTACTGCTTCAACAAGTTTGTCCTCGTAGCTTGATATGCCTAATGGTCTCATTTTGTCCTTGCCATCTTTAGGTATAAATACCCTTTTGGATGGCTGTGGTCTGTATGCACCCCTTTTCATGCGGTCAACAAGACTTGTCAAATTCTGTTCTAGGTTAACGCTATATTCATCCTTAGTTACTCTGTCGATTCCTACAGCTTTTCTTCCATCCATCTTCTTATGAACCGCTTTCAGTGTATCCACATTTATGTAGGATGCAAGATTCTGAACTTTTCTGTCCGTCCTGTCTGCCTTATCGATATTGCGTTGTATCTCAGCTAATTCAGCTATCATGTTATTCAGCTCTCCATTGTCTGCATGAATGCCCCTTTGACTGAGGCGAAATGCGTATGCCCCTTCCCTCCATCTGCTTTCACAGGCTTCTACGGTACTATGAGCATATCGGACTTCCTACCATCCATTGAAACGTCTTGAGTTCTTTCTACTCTTGATTTTGTCTACCTTCCCATCATTATGATGCAAGGAGATGATAGGATCTCAGCTGTTCCACTTATATACTTATCATTGACCTCGCCAACTCCTCATGACCGGGGGCTGCCTCCTTTTGCTTGCTATTAACGCTAAGGTGATGTTGTCTGCGACCTTTTAAAAAGCCTCGACCATATCCGACACATTAACTTCTATTTCCCGGCTCAATAAGTTCACTTGCGTTTCGGCTCTGTCACTCCCTGCATTACGCTTAGTCCTTATGTTACCAGTTCGGACCTAAATGCTCGGTACGGGTGGATAGCCAGTCCTTTCCCGATAGGATTTTCCTACTGTATATAAAGCAGCTTCCCAGTTTGCACGGCGCCCCGTGCTCGCTGGGGAAAATCAACCGCTTTGCGGCTGATTTTCTCAGCTCGCACCTTAAGTAAGTATAACAATTTTTCATTATACTCCTCTCCAGAACCG
>JAEEGI010006371.1_pt1 | contig 26675 bp, 20 predicted proteins | sample 8958751 | NCBI WGS metagenome assembly JAEEGI01 (sample SAMN16246545, study PRJNA631951) | gut metagenome | biome: gut microbiome; feature: rumen; material: KS-attached | host: Bos | place: Iran: Karaj | collected 2018-10 | reverse complement strand
ATGTTGAAAATCAATAAGTAATAAGCGAAATTAAAGGGTTTTCAATTGAATGCCATTTAAGCCGATTTAATATTTTCAATTGCGGCTCTGGGTACGACAGACACCTTGTAAGTCATTGATTTACAGGGTGTTTTGTTTTTCTAGGGTGTTAAAAAGGTGTTAATTTTGGACATTTATAGGAAGTTTTGTCAAAGAAACGAAAAAAGGGAACAGAGTAGTTAAAGAATGTCTCCCTGTCAGCTTATTCATTCTTTTTTTCGCTGTTTTTGACTATCTTTGCACCTCAAATATTAGTTATAGCAATACATGATAAACGAACAGGAACAGGCCATCGCCAGGATACAACAGAATATGAACTATTTCATTCAAGAAGCCCTTGGGGTTCTTGAAGATAACATCTTGGACAAGGAAGAAATTATTTCCGAGAATGAAGCGATAGAGCTTGAACGCAGTGAGTATTTCCGCACGCTGGATGAACTTGCTGCCATCTATGCCAAATATCCGGCAGTCCGCAGTATCAAACAATATGTACACCTTTCCAACTTCCTTTGGGAAAGCACTTTTATAGAGTCGATAACGATGGAAGAAAAACGCATGTGGTTCCACTCACATAGTCTTGCCACATACAATGATTTCTGTAAAGACAACACTGTCTTTGACCAGACATTTCCATATTTCTCCATTATTTATAATGTGGTAATTAAAGAACGTTACGCCGATTTCCTAAAGCAAAGAAGGGAAGCCTGGGCACTGAATGCCGCGAAAGCTACACATATCGCGCTCGATGATGGTAACTCTGAAAAACAAACTACTGAAAAGGCCGCAGTAAATAATCAGCCTGCAACTCCAGCGCCTACGGACAGATATACTTTTGAGCATACACTCAACGATAACCAAATAGACTCTTTGGTGGATTGTGTCAACGAAGTTCGTATGTTCAAAGGTGAAGAGGTGACCTTTGAACAACTAAAATCAATATTCGACTGCAAACCTTTGATTCCACTCAAATCAAACAACAACCGATTAATAGCATTCTTTTTTGACCAGTTATCCAATCACAGATACATTGCTGAGAACTGGCAATCAGTTATAGCAAAGAATCATCTTTTCCTGTCACCGATGAAAGACACCTTTCTAAATCAGTCCGATCTTTCCTCTGCCGTTAATCGAGTAAGAGATACTCTTGCCGAGAAGAAATTGGAAAGGATAAACCTGTATATCCGTAATCTGAAAGGACTTTCAGAATAGGAATACCACTAAAAAATCAGAAAAAAGATTGAGAATGAGTTGAGACCTCAATCATTCTCAATCACCTATCAACCTTTCTTGCGATACTTTCGCCCCCGAATTCAAATTTCGGAGGGCGCGCACTCCTATTGTAAAATCTCAAAATCTATAGCAATATGAATGCTAATAAGTCAATTGAACAACGTGTCGAGGAACTGGAGTCCCTCGTTTATGCAAGCAAGAATGTGCTGAGCTTTGAGGAAGCCACCAGGTTTCTCAGCCTGTCGAAAAGCTATCTTTACAAATTGACATCGGCAGGTCTCATTCCTCATTACAAGCCACAGGGCAAGTTGATTTACTTCGAGAAAGATATCCTTGAAGCGTGGCTCCGTCAGAATCCAGTCAAAACCCAGGCACAGATTGCCCAGGAAGCACAGCAGTACCTTTTAAACCACAAGTAATGTTATGGAGACACAAAACCATTACAGTCCGATGAAACAAGAGATGACAAAAGAGGAATTTCGGGTCATCTGGCAGTCCATTCATCTGAAAGCGACCGATGAGTATGCCATTCCACCTGAAATCATACGGGTGAACGGCTCCACCATCGGAACACTGGGTAACTTCAGTGCATCTGCAGGAAAGGCAAAAAGCAAGAAGACCTTCAATGTCTCAGCCATTGTGGCGGCTGCACTGACCAACACAGAGGTGCTTTACTATGCGGCATCATTCCCGGCCGACAGGCGCAAGGTGCTGTATATTGACACCGAGCAAAGCAAGTACCACTGCCAGAAAGTGATGAAGCGCATTTTCAAACTGGCAGGTATGCCCATCGATCAGGAATGTCCCAATCTTCTTTTCGTCGCCATGCGCGAGCTGTCACCCGAAAAGCGGCGAATGACCATTGACTATATGCTCTCAAATGTCGAGGGTATCGGATTGGTTGTTATCGATGGAATCCGTGACCTGATGTATGATATCAACAATCCGACAGAATCCACAGAAATCATCAATCTGCTGATGCGATGGTCGAGCGGTTATAATCTGCACATTCATACTGTGCTTCATCTTAACAAAGGTGATGATAATACCCGAGGACATATCGGAACGGAGTTAAACAACAAAGCTGAAACCGTGTTGCAGGTGACTAAAAGCCAGACAGATGCCAATATCAGTGAGGTGAAAGCCATGCATATCCGAGACAAGGATTTTGAGCCGTTCGCTTTCCGTATCAATGAGGAGTCGCTGCCAGAATTAGTTGTCGGGTATGAATGCCAACCGAAATCCGAGCGTATCGCTTTGACAGATCTGTCTGAAGAAAAACATCAAGCAGCTCTTGCCCATGCCTTCAGGAATGGAAGCATTCAAGGTTATGATTGCTTGATAGCAGCCTTGAAGGAAGGCTATGCCTCCATTGGTTATGATCGTGGACGCAATACGCTCGTCACTCATAACAAGTGGTTGATGTCTCGAGGCTTGATTGTAAAGCATGATAAGATGTACAGTTTACCACAGGGCGTATATAGTGAGAACGAACATAAACCTAACACAAAAACTCTCTTTGACAATGACCATTAATCAAGCAAAACAGATACGCTTGACAGACTATCTGCAAGCCTTGGGATATAATCCCGTACGTCAGAGCGGCAACAAACTCTGGTACTACTCTCCGTTACATACCGAATCAAATCCATCGTTCAAAGTCAACACTGACCGTAATCTATGGTATGATTTTGGTATCGGGCGTGGTGGCAGTATCATCGATTTTGCACTAGTATACTATCGCATAACCGACATTTCTCTGGCCCTCACAATGATTGAACGGAAGTCGCCAATAGTGGAACCACGGCCTGTTTCCTCTTTTCGACAGCAACCATCTGAACCCAATTTCAAGGACGTTGAGACAAAGCCGCTGACACACGCTGCTTTAGTGAACTATATCCGGGAACGAAATATCGATATAGAATTATGTCGCCAGCTTTGCCGTGAAGCCCATTACTCTATTGGAAACAAACGTTACTTTGCCATCGCTTTTCCAAACAATTCGGGAGGTAGCGAATTGCGTAATCGTTATTTCAAAGGATGTATGCCACCCAAGGACATCACTGCTATCCGAAGTAAGCAGCATTATAGCGAATGCAGCATTTTTGAGGGGTTCATAGACTACATCTCTTTCTTGACCATGAAGAAACGGGGCTATGCCTATGGCCGTTTAAGCGAGGATCAGGATTTCATCATCTTGAACTCCGTGACCAACCTGCCAAAAGCCATCCCCTTGCTTGAAGGTTATGATTCCATCTATTCATTCCTAGACAACGACCAGGCTGGTCGAGAGACCCATGCAAAACTTGTAGCGGCGTATGGCGACAAAGTGGTCAGTATGTCCGAACACTTTAACGACTTCAATGATGTCAATGACCTCCTTTGTTGGTTTGAGAAAAAACATGAATGAACTTGAGAGAGCTATGCAAGAAGTGCCAATGTCGAACAAACGGCTTTGCTGTTAGTCCGCTTATTGGCTTTCTTGCAGCCGCTCGCAGGCTCGCAACCGATAATTAATTCAACTGTCTAAACCAAGATTGTTATGCGTAAGAACTCACATAAAAACAATGCTGATAAGCCTTGTCTGGAATGTCGTTTGGCATTCCGGGTAACAACGAAAGAGAAACAAGAAATTGAACGTAAGGCTAAGCTCTGTGCAATGTCTCAGAGTAAATACATTCGCAAATGCGTGGTTGGTCATAAGCCTAAACTACATCTGACTGAGCGCGAGACCGAAGCCTTCATCAGCCTGGCAAATGCCCGTGCTGACATCATCCACATCAAGAATGCACTCAGCGGTAAGAGCCAGGACGAACTGTTACGCTACTTCCGTGACGCAAATTTCATGAACTATTGGATCATGGCCACCGACAAACTTGTACGTCGCTGGTATGATATTGAACATCAATTATCCGAATAGACTATGGTGGCAAAGGCACGTTCTATTTCACATGGAAGCATTTCCATAGACTATATCACTCGTATGGGCAAGGCTGAGATTGTAAAACTCAATCATCTACCTAAGGATGTGGAAGTTGAAGCTTGGTGGGCGCATATGCAGGCACATCAGATGAGGTTCCGGCATAAGAGATCATCTCACCGTCCCATGAAGAACTCAATGATTCGCATTGAGATTTCTCCAGCACGTGAAGAGACTGAAGGCTTCACCCTTGCTGACTGGGAGGCTCTGGCAGATGATTTCATCAAGGCATTTGATGAGATAGACCTGTCAAAGATTGCCAACCGTAAATCGGCATCCCATACAAACATCGCCAATTCCCAGTATGTCATATCATTGCACCGGGACAGCAAGTCTGGTATAGTCCATATGCACCTCGACTGTAACCGCATCGATATGGAAGGTAACTTAAACGATGACCACAAGATTGGGCTTCGCGCCACGATGGCGGCGAACGAGGTGACACGTCAACGCGGATGGGTACAGGCTGAACAGCGTTCAGTGGAAAACAAGGGACGAATTACCCAAGATTGCATGGATGCCCTTAAAGCCATGTCTGTTTTTTCTTGGGAGGTCTATGCGCGGAGGCTAGCAGCTAAAGGCTATGACCTGCAACTGCGCAGGGACTCAAATGGGGAGGTTAGAGGTTATACCGTCCGCATGGGCAACTCCATCTTCAAGTCATCTGAGTTGGGAAAAGGTCGTAACCTTGTCCCATCAAAAATCGAAGCTACGTGGAGAAAGTTACATCCACCCACACCGTCTCAAACATATATCCATTCTGAACAGAGTAGCAGCCCAAGCTTTTCATCAATCCCACAGCCGAAACCTGCTCAAAACCCTGTGTCACAGACTAAAGTTTTGCACAAGATAGATGACGACAGTCAAATCCACACTATCCAGATACCAGATAAAGCATATGACGCCTTGAAGGATGAGGTTGCAGATTTCAAAATGGATAGAGAAACATCTGAGCAGATTACCAATGTGGCTCTTCTGCTCTTTGCCAACTACATTGATGCTGCTACATCCATGTCTGAAAGTCATGGTGGCGGTGGGACTGTCCCATCTTCTGGATGGGGAAGGGACAAGGATGATGATTGGGAATGGGCAAAACGCTGTGCGGTAATGGCCCATTCGATGATAACAACACCAAAGCCAAAGCTAAGACGTGGCCGAGGAAGATAAAGCAAAGCCCATGAAGAAGTATAACATCAACAATGAAATCCCTGTGCCTCCTCCACTTGTGCAAGAAGAAGGGGGTGCAGGGGATTCTCTCGAACACATGCTGAGTTCCATTGACCATCAGCACGAGTTCAGCGAGGAGGAGAGAAGACTGACCGCCCTGATTGAGGCAGTCAGACTTCTGGTAACAAGGCTTGAGAGCTTTGCCACATCTAATGATTCTACATGTGAAAAAATAGGCGAACAAGCTCACGCCATTAGATCACTGGTCTATCATCTTGAGGAGCATACTGATAAGCTGAAAACCATTGTCATTCAGGCGAACTTGTCACCCCAATCCATGAATGAACTGGATAAGTATGTCACTGACATCATTGAAAAGGAGAAAAAACTCCTAGACGGCCATCGTAAACGGCAAAACCAAGAATGGGATGAACAAAACAATTATCTTAAAACCATTGTCCATGACAACAAAGGCGTTTGGCTATCGAACAAAGTGTTTTGGTGGGCAATAGGCGTCTTTGAACTGGCTATTTGCATCGCCATCTACTTTGGAGGCAAGGCCTTGGTAGCCGCCATCGGATGAATGCTCAAGAAACCAACGAGAAAGCCCAACTAATTGTCGGTCAGTTGGGCTTTTACTATCAACACTAGCAGAATTCGCTTGGAATCTTTTTCTTTTTTGATATCTTTTCGAGCAATATCTCTACTGAATATCAATTAGTTACCGCCAATATTACTTTTTCTTCGCTCGGAAAATTGCTCGAAATCGCTCGGAATTTTCAAAATTTTCCGAGCATCCAAATAGATTCATTTCCCTTGCTCTGGTTTTTAATGATTCCACTGGCTCTGAGTCGCTTCAGCAAATAATCAATTTTATTCATCTTCTGCTTATCCTCTAATTGATCTGGTAGTAAGTCCCACAACAGATTCACAATCTCTTGCTTTGTCAAATTCCCATGATCTTTCAGAGAATCAAGTAGCAAAGCTTCACACTTCTTTTCTGCCAAGCCTTTATGTTTAGAGTACTCTACCTTTTGGTCTGTTACATGGGCAATATTTTTTGACACGTATATGTGAGGCAAACGACCTTCTATCAGTTTTCTTTTTCGAAGCAACTTGATAGCAGCTTTGCTTATTGGCTTGCCTTTCTGCACTTGATCTAGCAGCACAGCATCAGTGAGTGACAAGTTCTGATTATCAAGAAGCATCAAGCTATAGTTTTCGTCGATGATTGTCCCCGGAAGGTTAAGAATAACTTCATCTGGAGTTGATAGGTCATAGTCTGGCATTGGCAAGTAGCGTTCTTTCTGACTTTGGAACATCTTGTGGATGCCGTAGCCCTGTGTGTCAATCATCTTGATGTTCACCATAGCCTTAACCAATGCGGGATTGCGGTAACTCTTAGGCGTCTTTTCTCCAGTGATATACTGTTTATAATCGCCATCATAGAAGTTACCATCATTCTGGAATTTCAACGAGTCCTTGTCTTCTGTCACAATAATTCTGGCACCCTTCTCATAATTCTGATGAGCTATTGAGTTATGCATGCCTTCGAGTATGCTTTCCGTGTCATACTTCCACACTTCTGCTGGTATCAGAGAGGTCTTAGGGTAAATCTTAAAGCGGTAATTGCGTATCCTACCAAGCAATTCCGTGGTAGTGCGTATGAAAGGAATTGTATAAATGTCACCGAAAACTTGGCCATCCTGAAAACACTTCCACACAATCTGTGCTATGTGATTCAGTTTATGCGCCGCGGTCTCTTTCCCAACCAACAGTAGTGTGGTGCGTGTTATATTACCATCAATCGTCAAACAAGCTTTATCCAGAAATACCTTATCATCCCAATCGTCACATTCCTTTGCCAATTTGGGGTAACGTTGTTTGTAACCTTCTCGAGCCTTAACAATCGCATCTTTGTCCAAATCATCTATCGTCGCATCATTTACAATGACTGCAGTCCAATCCATATTTACTGTCTGGCGGCGGATCTCTTCATATTTGTTCATATCAAGAGCTACTAAACTCTCTCCACGTCGAGCGTAGAAATGTCCTTGCCAGGCAATGGGAATGCCACGCGGAGCAGCAGGTATCTGGAACAAAAGAACTCGCTTCCCCTCAACAAACAGTTCGTAAATATCACGAAACGTGTTATTATCAGTGATATGTTGGGCTATATCGTGTTTCAGCTTTTGCAAACTCTTCATACTGTTTTTGAACGAAGTGCCAATTATCTCACGAGTCTTGTCATGCACGCCGAACACCAACCAGCCAAATCCCTTGTCTCTCAGGTTTGCTTCGTTACTTAATGCCGAGAAGTACTTGCCTAAATCGTCGAAGTCAAAGTTATTCTCTGCCTTCTTAAACTCTACCACTTCATCCTCGTAATGATAATGAAGGTTTTTGAAGATATTTTCTATGTTATTCATATTTTTACCTATCGTATTAACTATTATCTACCAATTTAACGAAATCATCTTTCTGCTTATTGTAATTCATCCAATCTGGCTGTAAATCATAGTATTTACATAATTCTTCATACAATTCATCCAGTTTTGATTTATCGGTTATGTCAGCTGCTTGTTTTACAACATTAAGAAAGCCTATTTCATGGAATTCGAGATTTGGAAACTTAAATGGTAAAACCCTTTTCCCTTCCATGGCCCACGCAGCACCCATCTCGTTTTGACACACCTCACTATCTCTATAATTCTTTGAAATCATACAGAAAATGAAATCACATTCCCTCATGTTTGTTATTATCTCGTTTCTAAAATCGTCTCCTGTACGAATAGCAGTGTGGTCTAATGTGCAAAAGATATCTGTTCTCTTAAAACCACAGCCAACCATTAGTATTTTTTCGACAAAACTATTGATGATATTCTTGTCATCTGATGAGTGACTGATAAAGATTCGTTTGCTACCCAATGCGGTGCTCTCCAAAGATACAATACAATTAACTATAGCCTCTAATGCAGACAGATGAACAATCTTGTCATCATTATACTTATCCATATGTTCTTGCATCAAAGAACAGATAGAAGGGTATTTATCCCTTATTGCTTCTCTCAAACGTAGCAGTTTTTGTTCGTAACTCTTTATATTTCCTTGAATTGTATAATCAGAGAAAACAAGATTCCTATATGGAATAATTGTTTTTGCGATCTTAATTTTAGTCTCGTCGAAGTCTTTACAATCTATTGCCAATTTATATATATCATTATTCATCATATCTTAAACATTTAAATCCCATATTATTAATAGTTAGTTTGCGAATCTTTTATTGTTACCGTTCACAGAGTAGAAGCAAAATGGCACACGGCACACGCAGCAACTCCTTCAGTTTCTCCGTATGCTTGTCAACCCTCTCAAGCGTCCTGGTCTTATCCGACACACCGATAGCAAGCATTCCGCCGTCAGCGTTAGCCATTGCCACGATGGGCACAGCCAAAGCCTTTGGTTCAATCTGAATGCTCTTACAATCAAACGTCTGATCTTCCTTGCGGCTCTGTATTTCTTGAATAGTCATATAATATAAAGTCACTTCGTTTCTATTGACACCAGTGCCTCTCATGCATTAATTCAGACTACTTTAGACACTCTATTATTTTCATAGCGAGGCCTTTTAATAGTTTATATTTAGTAGAAAAAGAAGATTTTGATGGATTGAACTCCTCGGATAATTGTTTTTTAAAAGAATCCATATTCCAATTGCTATACTTCTTTTTATGCTTCAAAATAGCGACAACCTGCATAATGACAGGTTTATCTTCTAATAATGTTATTCCTGTAAGTTCTTCATTGAATGTGGATTTATAATACTTAACGAATTGCGATTCAACATATTTCACTCCCAAGGTATCCTCGATTGTTCCTTGGTTAATAATCCCACCTTCTAAATCTCGGATGGTGAAAACAGTATCATCGTTAAAAGCGCCACCTATTTTCAATATATTTTCCTTATATTTTCGTCCATCTTTGTCATCATCTGTTACAACTAATACCGATATACCATCAAAATTCATTTTCGATGCTAAGGTATCAATGTTTGAACCATGACCATTAGTAATTCCAATATCTTCACGTTCTAAAAGTATGAATGCTTTTTGAAGAATAATCTTATCTGATGCTCCCTCTACCAAGACACTATGCGGATTTAACAAATCTTGATATACATTAATTCCAAAAGCCTCATTTAGAACTTCATCATCAATAAGACTGTCACTTTCTTTTATTCTAGTAAGTTCTGTTATTGCCCTTGGATTCTTTTTTACAATAAAGTGCCTTTCTTTATGATTTTTATCAATCATAAAGGGGGAATGTGTTGCTAAAAACACATAATTATTTTCACCTATTTTTAGTAATTCTTGTGATAAATCTCTTATACCAGATGGATGGAGATGTACTTCTGGCTCATCAATCAAGATCAATTCGTTTTTTCTCTCATGATTTGTTGTTTCTATCGACAAAGACAGTATTAAAGACAAAAATTGTTTGGCACCTTGGCTACGCTCGGTTATAGAAAATCTATCATGTCTATTCTCATCGCCTTTGTCCTTTATGAGCAAAGAAAAAGTACCCGTTTCGGTAATCTCTATAATCAAATCAATACTATTCTTCCAAACTTTGCCGATATATTCATTCAACGAGTCATTTAATTTGCTTACCAATTGACTTCTATTTCGAGCATTAGTAACTTTATCTATTGCTTCTATTATAGCATTTTTATCCTTATATCCACTTAATTTAAAGATATTATAAAGCGGTTTATTTGAATTAGGCTTATCTCTAAAGGTAATCAAGTTAGCATTATATAACAAGTATTCATTTGATGGTTTCCATACAGATACAACCGGTTCATTTTCTTTTAAAAAATTGGAAATGATATCATAGAAGTAATCATCAAAGTTATTTTCGTTTAATAATACAAAGTCATCGGTTTTGTGCGACTCATCTACAATGGATATTATTTCTTTATCAGACTTTATGTACAAATTTGAGTTGTGTAGCTGAATATCATAGTTATATTCGAAATCAAATGTGGAAAAGTCTTTAGATAAAAATACGTTTTTTATGATATTTGAAATGGAGAATTCGATGTTGCATTCAGTAGAAACGCATTTATTGACACTTTTTTGCAAAGCATCACTTTCTCCTTCTTCAAATCCTAAATGGAAGTAAATATCACAACTTTCGCTATCCTCCATCTTCTGATTGCAAAAAAGATCAAAGGAAACTTTATCCTCTGGAACATCAAAAAAAGATAAAGCTTCAAGAATATTACTTTTCCCAGACTCATTTATACCTACAAATATTTTTGTATAGCTATCGCCTACTTTATCGAAAGGAATTTCTATCTTACTGATAGACTTGAAGTTTTCAATATTTACTTTCTTAATAATCATATTCTATCAAATTTTAAATTCGTTGTATTATGTAGATAATTTATTGTTATTATACCACCCATACATCTGGCATTTTTGCCTTAAATTCTGAGTCAATGTAGTGGCACTGTTCCTTCACGATACCTCGGCGATGGAGAGCGGGTTGCAGACAATAGAGGTCAAAGGCATCCTTATCAACATCCTCTTCATTCTCCCATTGTGGAAATAGCAATTTCATGTATGCTGTTGCCATACGCTTGATGGCCTTTGAATCTCTCACATCGGCCTTTTCTTCAAACCTAGTGATTTTGTCAAACAGCAAACCATATGTGTTTTGTATTCTCATTGAATGTAAAATCTCTGAAAAGTATTCCACATTGATAGTCCATCCTTTGAATATCATGCTATCATTGACCCTCGGTAATAGCCATCCCTCAATGAAGCAATGGAATCGGTCAAGTAATGCAGACTCTCGGAAATTCTGAGGAAGAGAATCGAAATACCTTGGTGATATGGGTTCATTGGATGCAGTTAATGGAATATTGCCCATAAGCATCAAGCCACATTCAGACGTAAACTCATTATTGTCGATGGTTGTCTTACCACTCTCCAAATATGATTTCAATGCAGCCTGAATCTCCGCAGGCTCTTGAAATACAATGGTCTGTATTTCATCAAATACAGTAAAGTCGTGATTCTTAATAATGCCATTCTGTTGTTTGGTCTTATCATAGAACAGCTTTGCACGGGTAACCTTTCCTCCACTTACCAACCATCCATATTTTGACAAGTTTCCAAAAACATACGACTTGCCGGTTCCCTTGGGTGCTAGTTCCACTACATTTAATCTCGGCTCAATAAATATCAGTAAACGCGTAAGGAACTCCAATTTTTGTGTCATTGACACAAACCCATCTGGATCATACTCCATTGCTGACAGCAAGGTATCAATCCATTCTTCTGTTGTGAAGTTTTTACGGGCTTCTCGCAAGAAGTTAATGTCAACAGTCTTATACGGTTTGAATGGATTATATTCTACCATCTGAACATGATTCTTCTTGCCATTATCATCAGGCAGAAGACAAAGTTTTACAATGCCCCATTTCTCACCGTCCACCAGTTCTCCGGAATGTTTCTTATAGACATATTCAGGAATCAGACCTTCACGGAGTTTGATGCCGTAATCGGGAATGGCGAACTGTTTTTCGCCTTTCACCAAGTCGATATAAATGATGAAGCGAGTAAGAAGCACTACTTCTTCTCCTGACAATACTTTTTCTTTTACCATCTCCCCCTTTGCAGGTATCACCTTGTCAAGGAAAGCACTCAGTCCCATTGCGTCTATGTTTCCTGTTTCAAGGTTCAGAAAACGTTTCAATAAATAGTCTTTGACAAAAGATGGTAAGTTTCGCCCCACAAAAAGACTGTTTGTTGCTTTCGGATCTTTATAAATAGACATATCCTTGAAGTATGTCCGTATCTTCTGCTGCAGTTCTTCTTTCATTGCTTCTTCTTTTAAAAATCAAACAATTCATTCATCGTTGTTCCTGTATTCACAGAAATCTTATATGGACGGATGACGCTGCCTACGCTGATTGTGAATGTATCATTATCACTATTCAGCGACAACGTCTCGGAAATAAATTCATCTATACCAATTGACGAGAGAGCATATTGTCTGCCATCATATAATAAATACGGAATATCACTGCAATTCAAACCTGATATATGGAATTTGACTACAGGATTTGCACTCGATACCTCATCCGTCAGCGGATATGCATTCCAACTGATTTCTCTTGGACTTCCTGACACGATAAAGATTGGCACTAAGACCTCTTCTGGAGTACAGCCACCGTGAATACCTTGTCCTCGAGGGACCTTACCACATAGAGATTTATGACTCAGAGAGCATAGCGTATTCCCATCTTCAAGAACAATATAATTCTTGTCTATCGTTATACCTCCGCTCTTCTTTAATGCAAACCGCCCATAATGATCGCCTTCCACTCCACTCAGATTCAATCCTCCGCATAATTGTGAAAGATATGTTAGGCCGTGGTCACTCACAATGGCGACTTTCTTCCCTGCGTATTTACTGATAATCTTGTTGATGGCGGTCTTCACCATCTCTATTTCTTCTACCAATATCTGCGGATACACGTTTGTTGAACGGTGGGCTAGACTATCAAGATCACCTATCTTCATGCCTTGTATATCAACATCTGAAAGTTTCTGTAGTTCTACCTTGTTAACTGTTGTTGTGGTTGGCAACAATGCACGTGCAATCATCACATCGTTTAGATAGATATTTTCATGCTCACGCTCCCTTAGTAATTCCGAAACCAAAGGAATCCAGTCTATACCTAAGCCGTCAATCCAGAAGAAAACTTCTATGTCAGAGCGACTACTCAGTAATGTTCTCGTAGTCTTGAATGACTGATACCACGTATCAAAAACCACGCTATCAGCATTCTTCTCATTTATATGGTTTTCTATTTCGCTAGTATATTTGTTCGCGATTTTTGCCTGTTTATATTCTTGGAAATAATCATCAAGCCAGGCCTTGCCACCGGATACGCTTGTAAGCCCTGGCTGTAAATAAAGAGCCAATTCTGGAAAGAATGGTCTGACGTCTCTTGTTGTGACAAGCTTCTTACCTAACCACACTAAGGCTATCTCTTTTTCTTTTGCTGTAAGTCTAGTGAAGTATTGTAGCGCTTGTTTATATCCCATCTTCTGAGGATTTGATTCTAACCGTCGTCCGAGCAGACTCACGACTTCCTCTGTCAGAATAACATGATTGTCTGCTGCTGCATTTAATATCTGTCGTCGTTCAAGTACTTCTGCTGATAAAGTCGACATATCAAGAGCAACTTCATTAAACAGGGCGCGGTTACTGTAGTCAGCCATTTTTTTAATGCAACGACACAATAATTCGTCTGAATTATGTGTCGAATAATAGAACAATGACAACAGCCATCTGTCAAAAGAAACACTGTGAGCAAACCATATCCTTAAGAACGTCATGCTGTCCCCTATTGCTGCCACTCCAAAATAATGCTGCACAAATTCACTGAATACAAAAGGGCGACTCATATCTATTTGCTGAGCCAATAGTCGCCACTTATCTTCTTCTGTCTCCTTGTAGATAAAATTCTCAAAATTAAGTCCCAAGCCTTTCGTCAAAAACTCATATACGTTTTGTGGTACAAAGTATGTAAAAGCGTTGTCTGGATTAGCATTAACAGAATCCGTATAGATTGTCCTTGATGTTGTTATGATAGTGTGTTTATTTTGGGCATCACTATCCTTCCAGATATTCAGCCATTCAAAAAGGCTATGTACAACATTATATTCATTTGCTAAGCCCTTAACTCCATAGCTTTCAGCATCACTCATGATAACGACTCGATAGCCATTACTATCGGAGTCCTTCAAATGCCATATTGTTATTTGACTCTCGTTTCTAAATGACTGCATCTTTTCCTCCAATCCCACAATGGGGATATAGATACGCTGATGCACATCCTGAGCTTCATTACTTCCCTCAATTCCCTTTAGCGATTTTATAAGGGCATCAAATGTCTTATCCCTTGTATTGTCATAAAAGCGGGCCAATTCTGAGAATGGTGCAACCAATCCGTCAGCGGATCCGATCCTCTTCACATAGTCTTCAATGGCTTCTCCAAGCTCCTGGTAGGTCATCATCAAGTCTGGATAACGTGTGTCCATCCATTTGTCAACGCTCTCAACATGAACTTGCCTTTCAGTCTGTAACCATTCTATGAGTTTGAAGCAAGCATCAAAACTGTCAGTTAGTATAAAGCGAAGAGGGAAACGATTTAAATTAGATGCCCCTACTTCAATAGAAACATTCTTATCGGCAATTATCTCTTGCTTCAGTTCTTCAAGTGTCAGAATATCCTTATACATACTTTATGATGATGTCAAGTGTTCTTACATCAGCGTTTTCGCATAAATCTGTCAGTAGTTCCTTCAAGATACCGCTTGAGGCCATTACTAATACACGTTTTGCTCTCTGACGTTTTTCTTGAATCTGGGATTCATCTTGTGGAGGGGTATGTTCTGTGTTTGTACCGCTGTCAGGCTCAGTCAAAACGAGTGTTTTGCCTTGTTCCTGCCCTCTGAGTTGTTCACGCTCTCGTTCCAATTCTTCTATTCGACGTTTTTGTTGTTCATCTCGCATCGTGCGCAAAGAGTCCTCTACCTGATCTTCAGACCAAAGGCTATATGTTCCTGCTAGATGTTCTTTTAAATACGTATAGGCACCATCTACTTCTTCGGTTTTTAAGGTTATGCGATCTAAGGATAGAAGATAAGCCGAAAAACCCTTTCTAAAACTATCGGCTTGCGGCAATAATAGATTTCCTAAATCAGTTCTTCTCTGTGATAGTCCTAATACGGCGGATGCCATCAACTGAGGTTTTTTAACGCTATCGGCCTCATTAACAACTTCCACGATATCGTTAATAACTCTTTTCAGATCTTCGTCATCAGTAGCATATTTTAATGACCACAATGGATAGCCAACAGACTGAACATATTCATGTTGCATAGTCCACCGCGCATCTTTCAAACTGCTGATTTCAATGTCGCCCTTTAGCTTTTTAAGACCAAATACGCTAACTAACAGCTTACTCAATTGTCCTGCTTCACGACTTTCGAGTTCAAATTCTAATTTGGAGGACACTTTGTCTTTTGACCAAGCGTCAAACAGCTCCACCACATCATCAACAAGATGCCCTGCAGAACGCGGTTTACCATTTAGATATATTTTATCAATATAAGGACGAAGGGCAAATGCCACCATTGCCATTGGTGCAATAGTCTTGAATAAGCCATATGGAGGTTCTGTAAGACCTTTCAATTTCTCACCGAGATTGAATGACTGATTTTTATTTGTATGAGCAAAAGCCGTTTTTACGTACTCAGCAACTAACCATAGTGGATGTCTCTTATCACAATCCATTTTCCAGTTCAAGTGTTCGTCCACACTGTCTTGAAGCAATAGCTCAACGTGTTTATATTGAGCATTGAGTTTTGCAAGAATTTCTGATCTGGAGTTATAGTTTAATATTGCTTGTACTGCAGTCTTTGCCGATTGTTCCTTCCAGTATGTTGTTGACTTCTTTTCCAGGATTGAGGGTAAGGACTCTGGACCGCTAGTAAAAATAGAAGGCAACACCTCCATATTGAATGTACTTGTGATCCTATTACCATTTGCAGCCAATCGCTTTCCGTTTACATAGAAAGAGACATTACCGCTTCTAATACGCATAAACCATTCTGCGATAATCTCTGTAGAGTTTTTTGTATAGGTTTGTGTTTGGTTTACCAACGAGTGGCGTTGGGCACATGTTGCATTCGCTTGATATTCAATAAAGCGCTCATAATTCTTTTCTCCCAAAGCCGTATCTAAAACCACGAAGCATACTGTTTTAAACCGTTCATCGGTTGTATTCTTTGCTGCAATGGTTTTGAGTTCGGCTAATTCTTGCTCAGTCTTGCCAACAAGATAAGCTACACACAATTGATGACCTGGTGTATGTCGTCTCAAGCTTTCCACTTTATTTAACAAAGTGTATTCATTAGATGATAATGACAAGAAATCACAATTAACTGGTCTGAAAACTTGTGAAGCAAACGAATTCATTAAAACAAAGCCTGTTTTGTTGAATTTCGCTACTTGCTCTGCACTCTGATAAGTGGATGTGCGTAAATCGTCTTTAATCTTCAGTATCTCGTCTGGTGGCAGTGCAGTAAACAATATGGAGTAATTGCCGTTTGGTTGGCGTTGGATTATGCTCTTTTCATTGAACCAATCCAGTATCTCAATGAGTCTGTCATATATCGGTGTCCCTTCAAACAATAGAGCGATATTCTCTTGTGATGGAGTTACCGTATCATCATTAGCTCGGTTGTTCAACGCATTGAGCAGCAGTATTCCCTTGAATACAGCCATTGTATCCTTACCTTCTTCATCAACGGCAAGATGGTGGCTATTGTATCGTTCTGTCACTGCCCCATATTCCTGAGTGCGTTCTTCAAAGAATGATTGAACGTAATCCCACAGATAATCAGCAGTAATAACTTTACCTTCAGAATACGCTTCTTCGCTATCAAAGAAAGCTTTTACGCCATCACTTGCCAAAAAGTCGAATACCGAGCGGCTGCTGGAACCTGCCACTATGGCAAAATATGTTGCTAAATTAGCTGTAGCAGGATGTAAAGGAAATAAGTTTGAAAGATCTCTATATGTTTGCTCTGGATCTGAACTTGAGATGGTGAATTTTTCTATAAGTTCTCTGTGTTTATCGCAAAACTCATCCTGTCTCATATTATATAATCCATAATGCAGTATCTTGAATTTTTTGGACATAATGCGGTAGGCAGAGACAGGCGCCATATTATACACAAAATAGTTATATCTCCCCATTGTTTTGTTCATTGCCTCGTTATCAAGTTTAGAAAACACTGAGGGGTGAGAAATAAATAAGAAGTAGCTGTCATTTTCCACCTTATTTAGAGTTTCTTCTACTTCTTGAAGCAGTGTGAAGATGCGAAGTGCCAATTCCGAAGTGCCAATCTCAGTAAACTCATCCCAGATAAGCAGCAGCCCAGTATAACCAAGATCTTTTGCCCTAAGTTCATTTTGCACCTCTTCTAACCACTGTGGTAGTACATTATTCTGCAAATTGATAGAGTAACCGCCTGCATTGAGCGCCTCATTGACACGGCTGAATACTTCAGTATCGCATTCGTTCAGTCTTTTCCTTAATCTTTCTATGTCTGGTGCAACGCTTTTTAATAGTTCATTCTGCGAAATTAGCATCTCCCAAAAGCTTGGTTGGCTTTCAATGTGACTCACATAACTCTGGAAGTCGGTGGGAACTGTGATTTCGATTTCTTCACGAAGCAAGGCATTCTTCACTTCCTTTTGGATTTGTAGTGATAAGTCTGCCTCACGTGAAATATATTGCTGCCCGTAAAGGTTTACAGGGAACAACCGCTTGTTGCGCCTTAATTCTAAGACACTGTTTTTCAACATGGCATATTTCTCTTCACGATATTCATCATTGACAAACTCCTCTACGTTTTCTATTGGGTCGCAAAGGAGATGTTTCAAGACGGAACCTGCATGACTTTTGCCAGATCCATATGTTCCTGAAATCCATATAGAACGATGCTTGTCTTGGTCATTATTGCGCACAGCTGCCACGGTTTGTCTCAGCAGGTTGTTAAATAGATCGTTTGCTATAAATGTTTTCCAATCATCAGGTGCTTCTGCCTTAATGTTATATGCCGGACGCATTTGTCGGAGCGTCACAATATCATTGTATTTTGTTGCCATAGTATTGGTTTTGACGGTTAGAATTTCAATATGTCTAAGCTGGTGATATCATCACGAAGTGTTATACTGTCAAGTCCCATATTGAGCTCTGCAGTAAGAAGCCTGTTCTGAGCTGCATTGATTGCACGGAGTGTTTTGAAGAATGTATTTTTTGATATTCCCAACACCTTGTTTGGCCCTGTCGTGCTTTCATCTTTGTAAAAATCGGATATGCGAAGGGAGCGAACACCTTTTTTTTCTGCATACTTATATAGTGAATAAGCAAGACCTGTAGGTGTTATGTATTCATATTCTGACCTTCTCAAAGTCTTCTGACTATTATCATTGGCATTATAAGATAGCAATGGTCCGATAGTTGCATTACGAATTGTCTGTATGAATGCTGATGCAGCATTCTTTGCTGTGCTTTCAGATTGAGTATAGCCTTGTTCGACAATAAGCGAAGCCATTAGTTTTGCATCATACTCATGATTAGTCGTAATGTTATTGGCAAACCATTCAACGATAAATGAGTGATAAGCCAGGTTAGTAAGTATGACTTCCCATACTAATGAAACATCATCCATAAAAATGTCACAAATGACGTTACCTAATGGAGTCAACTTTGAGTGTGCATCAATTATCTCGGCATCTTTTAACCACGCTTTGAATCCTTCTTCTTGCGGCTTTGCCAAACTGCTGCTACCCCAGAAGTCATCACCTAACTCCACAAATTCTTGAAGCCAAGCTTCGCGAAGTCCAAAGGTCTTATAACCCTGTACTTTTGCGTTAATCTTTTTATCCATATCGTTTATCATTCTTATACTATCAGCTGCGATACATCCTTTATCATGTGAGGTAATACACTTTAGGCAATGTACGCATTTTGTTTTGTCAATATTTAAATTAGGATATATGCTGAGAGCTCCAGTAGGGCAATCAACCTCGCATACTTCACATTGTACACAATATGTACACTTGTAAAGTACTCGTTTAAGGTATAATATGAATTGCTTATCGTGTGTACCATAAACTATCAATGTGAAGTCTTGTCGACATTTATCATACAAAACTTTGAAATCATATATGCTATCCTTGTATTTCAAAGAACCGTTGTCTTCACTATCGCCAATACGGACTGTATATTCACAGAGCGCATGAAGCCAATGATATAAATCAAAATTTGACTCTTTTACAATGGCGATAAAACTATCCTGTTTTTCAATAAATGTCACATTTTTATTGCCCAGAGCTTTGTTGCCGATTGCTTTTATCTTCCATCTGCGTTCTCGCAAATATCCTTCAATATCAGATATCTTTCGACTAACAGCCCAATCTTTGATTCTATCTTCGAATGGTTTAAGTTCGGACTGATATTTAATCCGAATTATCATATCATCCCAAGATGTGGAGAATGGACATATAATACAACCGACTCTTGCCTTTCCCTCACGATAAGCTTTATTGATGGGCAATTCATATTGAAACAGATAGAGAAATATCTCAACAGTATTCCAATTCAGTATTGGATGGGCATTATGGATCGTAGTATGTTTACCTTGACCTATTCTTGGATAGTTTGACCTCCTGGTGCTTTCCTCTGCTCGCACTCCATCAAAAGTTAGCACTTTAGCTTGCTTGCCATCTTCTTTTTTTAGCAGTCTATATAACGGTGCTGTCTTCATGATAGAACAACACCACCGATGAGAATCACTCGGAGTACCAATCTTATCCCAGTAATCCAAAACGGAGGCATGGTTTCTAGCCATACGGAACCTAAGGTCTGGAAAGCGTTCGTGGTAAAGTCTCTGTACCTCTTCATATAACTCAAGTGAAGGAGGTAACTCATAGCCAGTATCACTATAGATGACCTCAAAGTCTGTACTTGGCATAGCTCTGGTACACAGATCGAGTACTACCTGAGAGTCCTTGCCGCCAGAAAAGGAAGCCAAGAAATAATCTATCTTGGTGGTCTGATATATTTTGCGCCCCTGCTCTTCTGCTGCATCAAGTGGCATAATGTCAAACGAATCGCAGTCCTCCTTCACGATAGCCATCTTTTGCTTGCGTTTAGCCTCGATCCGCCTTACTAGAGCTTCATAGTCCATCTGGTTTGATGCCACTCGGTTTGTACTCTTGCGCGCTTTGGCATATTGATTGAAGGTCTCGTAAATAAATTCGATGGCTTCACTTTCCAGCGTAAACATATTCTCCTTGTTACGCTTTATCATCTTTGCCATATTTACGGGTTTCAGGCCTACCTTGATGTCTGCTATACTCTCTGCCAACACAATGGTAGCAGCATCATAGATGTTGGCACCTTTAGCCTCGAACATTAGTTCACCTCTATACCAATATTGCTTGTTGATAGCCCACATCAGTGGTTCTTTGCATCGTGGGTATTTCCATCCTAGCTTATCAAGCCCAAGTAAATCGAGTTCCTCGTAGAACACAGGCCGCGGTGATACACCAAGCGTGCCTTCCACGATACGAGTGTGCAATAGCACTCCTCCAGTCTCTTTGTCCCACGTTATCTTATGCATTCTTCTTTAATCTGACCAATTCGGATAATTCTACTTCAAGTAGCTCTGCTATTTTCATGTAAGTTTCCATTGGTGGCTGTGAAGAGTTGGTACACCATTTTGATACCGTAGTAGGTGCACAACCTAACTGCTCTGCAAGCCACTTGTTAGTCCTTTTTTTCTCTGCCAAGACTACTTTAATTCGGTTTATGTCTTTGTCCATGATGGATTGTACTTTGTTATGCTTACAAAGGTACTCATTTTCTTTCGAAAATGATGTTTTCTATTGCTTTATTTAATAATTAACTTCACTTAATTGCCTTTTATGCCACTTTTTGAGTGTCCTAATCTGAGTTAGGTATTACTTTACCAAGAAATCAATTGCTAAGTTTACCATTAATGCTGAAACAGCAACACTGCGTTTTGCATTTGTGTCGTTGAGAGAGTCTTTAACGTTTGATGCAAGAAAGTCTGCTGCTATGTGAAGTGAATGGTTCATTAGTTCGGTCTTTGATTTGTTATTAAGAGCATCATCAATTCCCTGTAATGCCCAAACAGCGGGATTGGCAACAGCTGATATTTTATTGTCAGGATAAACAATATCTACGAGAGCAAGAGCATACTTGATCACTTTCAAGAAATTCCCTACTGTCAATTGCTTTTCGTTTTGTGCGTACAAGACATCCGTGCTTTGAAATTGAGCTGGCCGTGAGAGTATCAGATACGCATATTGACAATCTCGCCTGATGTATTGCAAATTCATCCTGAACAAAACATTCATACAAGCCACAGTATAAACGTTCAACACGCTTGGATGCAGACATTCAATAGTGGTGCGTACGGGATAGGTCTTTATGCCACAATTGGCATAGATTTTTGCCATTTCTGCATTAGCCAGTTCGTGAAAATTGGGAATCCCCAAATTCTGGCAGTTGGTGCAACATAATTCTATTGCCTTCCTATCACGCTTTTTATAGTAGGCATCGGAAAGCTGATTATAAGCATCATCTATTGATAATGGAGGATTATTGTTTGTCATCATATTAGTATATGATATTTCTTAGTTCCAGTTCTTCATTGTTTTTTTCTGCAATCTTTACGACGACATTTGTCAGAATTCTTTCCAATTCTTTCCAATTCTTTAAACATTGGAAAGAATTATTTCATAAAAGGTTTTACGGCATCTTCAAAACTATCACTTCTAACATATCCCTTTTTGACCTTATTGAAAGCGAACTCATCTATAAGTCCACGTTCTACAAGCCCCATAATATCACCCTTGGCAGTTGTTGGACTAATAAAGAATTTGTTTTGAATATCCTTGACCGTGATAACTTCTTTAGGATTATCTACAAATAGTTTAACAATTTGGGCTTGACGTTCATTAATGTCACCTAATTGCAAATAAGCATTTGCTGCCTTTTTTTCATCTTGTTTTCGCTTGAGATAAGTCTGCAATTGCTTAAATGATAGCTTTAGTACTCTCAAATTATATGCAACAAAATAACCAATATCGTTATCGTCCGCAGCCACATACTGATATGATTTCTCATAGGCTTTTTTGGATCTTATAATAACCCTTGAGATTGATAAGTATTCAGTTAACCAGTATTTCTGCTTAAGCATATACCAATAGAACAATGCACGTGCAGTCCGTCCATTACCATCAGCAAACGGATGCATATAAGCGACCATATAATGAATGATGATGCCTCTAATGATTGGATGGATGAATACCTTTGGTTTATCCTCATTAAAAAAACGGCACAAGTCTTTTACAAATTCAGGCAACTCGGTGTATGATGGAGGGTAATGTACTACTTCATGAGTAATCGTATCCTCAACAAACACCGTGTCACTGGTGCGAATCCGTCCAGCGTCTTCGGGGTTATTCAAAGTGCCTTCAGTCATCAGGCGATGGATTTGCAAAAGCAACTCTTTGGTCAATGGAGTATCCTGGTTCTTCACAACAAACTGAATTGTTTGATAATTGTTGGCTATCATCCGCTGGGATTTATCTTTGGGGGTGATTTTCTTGCGTAACATGTCTTTTGCTACCTGGCGAGTAGTTGACGCACCTTCCATCTGACTAGAGAAAATGGCTTCTTCAATCAGAGAACTATTGAGATACCTTTCTTTATTATCTCCAGAAATAATTGAATTTGTTCCCCAAAACCCACCGAAATTCATGTCAAATTCATGGCACATTCTTTGCATCTGATTCGTAAGGCCCATGACAAAACCATACTTTTCCCAGACATGAATAAAACTCTTAATTCTGGAAGCTTTGACATAGGTCCATAATTGCTTTGCAGAGCATCCTTTAGGACGTTTCTTATACTTTACATCGTCCCAATACTCATAGTCCTCATTTATTCTGTCAACAATAACAGCAATATCCTCTTGTGGAGGATTCACCATAGCTTCAAGCAATTCCTTATCTCCAATCCTCGGTGGGGTTTCTATAATACTCATCTTTCAAAATAAATATGATGTTAATGCCACAAAATTAAGTAATTCTTTCCAGTCTTGCAAGAATTGGAAAGAATTGGAGAGGTTTAAGAACTCGATTTAACAATAAATAACACTGAATTCTTTCCAAAGTTTAAAGAATTGGAAAGAATTGGAAGGTTTTAAGATTGTGTTTCCCAGTATGCCAAATTACGCTTTAAGATCGTTCTTCGTGGCTCTTTCCCTTTTGCTAAAGCACGTTATGAATGGCAGTTTGGTTTGTCGCTTTGCTATATATGCGCAATGCGGACTAAACTTATTCTTCTTTCGCCAGAATTGAAAATACTAGCTGGCGAAAGGAAAAGGTGTTCTCTTTTGGCCAGTAAGGATCTTTGGTCACAATTCCAATGTAGGCAGGCTGTTGATGGCATCCTCTTTCAGCTTGTCAACAGCACGGGTGTACTTCTCGGTATGCTTCAGTCCGCTATGACCGAGGAGACTGGCGACAGTCTTGATGTTGGCACCGTTATTGAGGATGTTCACGGCGAAGCTATGGCGGGCGCAATGCCAGCTGATGTGTTTTTCTATACCGGCACGCTTCACCCATCGCTTTACTGACTTACAGCAGCTCTCGTATGAGGGAAGATTGAAGATAAGCGATTCCCTGGTTTCACCTTCTTTTGGCTTGCCAACCAGACGAATCAGACCATCGTTGAGGGGTATGGTGACCCAGCTTCTGGCAGAATGTCCTTTGATCTTGTCTTGCTCGAAGCGCAAGAGCCTGTTGGCATAGTCTATGCTCGAGTAGCGCAAGTCCTTCACGTCACAGAAACGCATCCCAGTGTAAAGGCAGAAAATAAAGGCGTTGCGCACATTCTCCTTCTCAAACTGGTAATGGGTGTTAATCAGCATTTGGACCTCCTCTTGCGAGAGGACGTCCTTAGTCAGCATCTGGTCATCAACGATACACCTAACGCCCTTGCAGGGATCTTTTGCCATGATACCTTGATCAATGGAAGCACGTACCACTTTCTTGAAACGCTGCAAAATACTCTTGGCTCCTTCGCCCACGCTGCGTGTCTGCAGATATTCGGCAAACTTCACCATCATTTCATGGGTGATTGCATCCGGCTTGATGAAGTCTTGCATCAGTGGATGATACTCAGCCAAAAAGTCCTTGAAGCGGTTATACGCAATTTGAATCATGCGGATGTCCTTCTTGGTGTAGCTATTGATGTACGACTGGTAGTAGTCGAGGAAATTAATGCCCTTATCCTTCTTCAATCGGTACCCCTCACGGTTCTCCAAAAACTGCTGTTCTCGCTCGAAGCGTATCTTCCTCGCCAACTCTATTGTCTCCTTCACTTGTTGCCGCTGAATTGATGTGCGTGGAGCTGCCATGACATATAGCGACAGACTTTCCTTTTTGCGAATGGATGTGCCATTGTCTCGGTTATAACCCATCTGGTACTCTAGATACAGGCTGTATTCCGTGCCGTTTTTCACGAGTTTTCTCAGTAATCGAGGGTTCCCTCTCTCTATCAAATTCTTATTTTTGCCTCTTTCCTCTGCCATAATGATGATTTAATTTCCTTTGTTTTCCCTTTATTTATCGTTGTTTGCAAAGGTACAACGTCTTTTAAATATGGGGTGTTAAAAAGGTGTTAATTTTGACAAAACAAGGGCAAAAATGGGGCATTTTGGTAATAATCTGCAAAAATTGAAAGTTATATAAAATATTATATATCAATTACTTAATTGCTTTTTCTTTCCTTTGTTTTACTCGGTTAAGTACCGGCTCTGGGTACGAGTATAAGGTGCTGATAATCAATAGATTACAGCGCCTTTATTTTCTATGACTTTTGGGAATTGTTGATTAGGACCGGTCAACAGAACTAAACTATTGCTGCTGCATGATTGATGATGTCATCAAAATGGGTTATCCCTGTTTTCTGTGAAACAATCAGCTGGTTTTCAGTTTTTGAGCGATGAAAAAATGCTATATGATGGTTTTTTCTGTACTTTTGCAGTGGAATAGTTTATGGATTCACTTTTCTTTTATCATATAGAAGAGGATGATTTGGCAATCTTTAAAAGAGCGATACGCACGTTTCAAGCGTTGGCAACGTGAGCCGCTAACATATGTCAAGGGTGAGGATGAGCACCGCTGCAGCAACTGTGGGTTCACCTTCACGGGTCACTATTGCCCTACATGCTCTCAGCGGGCAGGCTTGGGCCGCATCGGTTGGAACAGCGTGCACCAGAGTGTGATGGACGTCTGGGGCTTGGGCTCGCGTTCTGTTTTGTCTAGTGCGTGCCAGTTGCTGTTGCGCCCCGGCTACTTCATCAGTGACTACATCAGCGGCAAGCGTCAGGTGAGTTTTCCGCCGATGAAGATGCTGTTCATTCTAGCGGTCGCCTATGCAATCATCTTCCATTGGCTGTTCCCTGACTTCAAGGGCCTCGGCTATGGTATGGATTTCAGTGAATTAGGTTTCAGTGTGGATGATGGAGAAAACATGGCTATTATGTCCAAGCCGTTTTATGACTGGTATGAGTCCCATTTCGGCTGGTCTATGCTGATACTGTCCTTCATGGCCATCTTCCCCACCTGGGTCATGTTCCACTATTCGCCGGTTAACACACGGCACTCGCTGCCCGAAGGATATTTTATCCAAGTCCTTTTTGCCGACATGCAAGTGGCCATTTTCCTGTTGATGTTGCCGTGCTGGTTCTTTCTCAAGCAGATGACCGTTCTCACTGTCCTTTTCATTCTCGTAATAGCTTATTACATCATCGGTTACAAGCAGCTGTTTGGCTATGGGCTATGGGGCACCTTGTGGCGCTTGGCATTCGTCTTTATTTTTGTTTACTGTTGCGCGTTATTGCTGGGGCATTTGATCTTCTATTCGGGGCCTACCCGTGACATTCAAGTGATGGGATACACTTTGCCTGCCCGAAGCTTCATGACCGGCTTCTATATATTCACCGGAGTCCTGATTTTGTCCACAGGCTACCTCATCAACCGCCTCGTCACCCCCAAGACCCGCAAAACCCGACGACAAGACACCGCCCAGTAACCCAAGAACCAACGAAAATACCCCGAAGAGCTTGTATTTAGGTATTGATTAAAGCGCCAATCGTTTACTTGTCAAATGGTTGGCGCTTTGTTGTGTTCTGTGTGGAGGTGTTCCCGCCGACGGCTGACGGGATAGAAATCCAAATTAATGCACTATCTTTGCGACCATATTGCAACATTGATGACGAAATGAGAAGATTATTGACGACGTTGCTCCTGCTGGCGGCCGTGCTGCAGGCAGGGGCTGTTCTCAAGGAGAACACCATCCACCAAACGCTGGGCGTGCTGTGTGAGGAGCTGAGCGAGACCCACCAGGAGCAAAAGCAGCGTGCAAAGCTGTTCGAGACGCTCAACGGCCAGTTCCAACGCAACTTTGACCGCGACATGGAACTGTGCAACAACATCGAGCTGATGCTGTATAGCCAAAAGGAGCAGAACATCTTTGACCTGGCCTATGCCTGCGGACAGG